>Ga0134121_10002725_pt1 | contig 15088 bp, 11 predicted proteins | sample KB301_FD_96463 | JGI IMG/M metagenome (GOLD analysis project Ga0134121, IMG submission 96463) | Terrestrial soil microbial communities without Nitrogen fertilizer from Kellogg Biological Station, Michigan, USA - KB3-0-1 | ecosystem: Environmental > Terrestrial > Soil > Unclassified ... | reverse complement strand
TACCCCAGTAGTCCACGCCCTAAACGATGATCTCTCGCTATTCGGAGTATCGACCCTCTGAGTGGCTTAGCTAACGCGTTAAGAGATCCGCCTGGGAAGTACGACCGCAAGGTTAAAACTCAAAGGAATAGACGGGGACTTGCACAAGCAGTGGATTATGTGGTTTAATTCGATGGTAAACGAAGAACCTTACCAGGATTAGAAATCCATACGAAAGCCCGAGGAAACTCGGGGCCTCGCAAGACGTATGGACAGGTGATGCATGGCCGTCGTCAGTTCGTGGTTTGAATTGTACCCTTAAGTGGGCTAACGAACGCAACCCTCGTTGTGTGTTACAAGTGTCACACGAGACCGCCCCCGACTTTGAGCATGATAGTGTAGAGATTTTCTCGAATCTATTGTGAATGAAGTCGGGGGAGGAAGGAGAGGATGACGCCAGGTCAGCATGTCCCTTTGATATCCTGGGCTACACACATAATACAATGGCCGTTACAACGCGTTGCGACGAGGCGACTCTAAGCTAATCGTTTAAAAACGGCCTCAGTTCGGATTGAAGGCTGCAACTCGCCCTCATGAAGCTGGAATTGCTAGTAATCGCAGGTCAGCTAAACTGCGGTGAATACGTTCTCAAGTCTTGTACTCACCGCCCGTCAAGTCAAGGGAGCCGGGAATACCCGAAGTCTCCACATAAGTGGGGCCTAAGGTAAGCTCGGTGACAGGGACTAAGTCGTAACAAGGCACGGGTAGCGGAAGCTGCTCGTGGAATAATTCAATTTGAAAATCGCTTGGCCGTTCTGATTTATCAGAATTAGGCTGGGTAGAGTCTTAAAACATTCTCTGAATGTTTTAAGACATGAGTCGTTATTGCACGCCTCAATTGAGCGTGTAATGGTTTGAAAGAACCTAAAACTTTTCTGGCAGCGTGGAAAGACATGCAACAAAAAAGTAAAAGAACGAAACAAAACAAAGGACAGTTCACCCCGCCTGAAATAGGCGTGGCAAGCTCAAAAAACATCATGCGAAAGCATGGTGTTTTTTGTTTGACAAAAATATTTATCAGTGTATGATTTCGTTTTAAGTAGCTCCTTTACATTTCTCGCGCGTTCGTCGTGGCTTTTAGCCTGCAATTTTTGTAAGTTAAAAGCTGTGACGAACCAATGTCGGTTTGTCTCAGGGAGATAAAATCTTATGCAAAAAAAAGAACAAACCAGTCCAAGCCAACTCGTGGTGGGAGATGACGAGTCCGGTCAAGGCAGTCGTCGCCCTTTGAGCTCCATCAGGTCCTGGGATCCCTTGCATCCCAAAGATCCGAGCGACAAGCCCGGCTACGAACCGCCTTGCCGTGATCAATACCGCTAAAGTTTCAAGCAGAGCCGTGTGGATATGTCATTTGTGACTTCCACACGGTTTTTTCGTTTGTGAATATTTTGTTTAAATAAATATGTTAGAATTTAAATATGGAAAGTGGTGTCAAAAAAAGAGTTGGAGTATTGCGGGGCGGAGCCGGAGGGCACTACGCCATATCGCTCAAGCGGGGCGGGGATATTATTTCTCATATTTCTGAAAATTTACCTGACAAATATAAAGTCTATGATATTTTGATTGATAAAGATCACGTCTGGCATATAAATGGATTGCCGATAAATCCGGCGGACCTGATGAATAAAGTTGATGTGGTTTGGAATGCTGCGCACCCGAGTTTTTCAAACATTCTTGCTAGTCTATCAATTCCTAATGTTGGCAGTAGCCCTTTTTCTAATACGATAGATGGTAGCCGGGAGATGCTGCGAGAGCATATGAAAAAAATAGGAGTAGAAATGCCCCGGCACCTGCTTTTCCCGGTATACCAGAGAGATTTTGACGGCCCGATAGAATTGTATGCGATAAAAAAAGCGAAAGAAGTTCACCAGAAATTTCCTGCACCCTGGATTATCAGATCTTTCATCTCTGATTCCAGTATGGGCGTGCATCTGGCAAAAACCTTCGACGAATTAGTGGGCGCTATCGAAGACGGCGTGAAGCACCAGACGAGCATTTTGGTGGAAGAATTTATTTCTGGGAAAGTCGCATCGGTCCATTCTGTGCCGAACTTTCGCGGACAAGATTTTTATATTTTTCCTCCAATTTCAGTTTTTGGCAGTCTTTCTCTTCCTGAAAAGGAAAAGCTCATAGGCCTCGGCAGAGACTTGCATAGTCATATGGGCGCAAAATATTATTTGAAATCAAGTTTTGTTTTAAATAAAAGGGGCAAGGTGTATCTTTTAAATATTGACTCAAAACTAGACCCGAACAAAGACTCTTATTTTTCTCAAGTGTGCGAGTCCGTGGGTGCTCGGACAGACCAGGTGATAGAGCACATATTAGAACAGGCGTTGTGATAGAATTATATAGTAATTAAATTATTTTTATCTGTAGCGGGTGGTCGCACTCACATAGGCACATATGTTGGAGTTTCGCCATCACCCGCTTCAAATGAAAATAATTCCTGCCCCGCCATTCGGCGGGGTTTTGTTTGGAGGTAGCTTGCAAATAAAAATAAATTTTTCGTGTCTGGAAGAAAACATTCTCGGACTCACCACGAAAATTTTCTGCTGAAAATTTTCTCTGTCCGTCGCCGCTCCTACCAAGGGTTCGCTCGAGAATGTTTTCTTCCATCATAAGTTATCCACTTTTCTATTCAAAAATCATTGCATTAGATTTTTATATGCGAGATAATTAATACGTTGCGAAGCAATAAATATTTTGGTCGTTTTATTGCTAACTAATATTAGTAAAGTTAATTTTTACCCCGCTATGGCGGGGCGAGTTATGGCAAAGAAAAAAAAGCGAGCAGCAAAAAGAGGAAAGAGAAAGGCAGCCAAAAAAGGAAAGAAGAGAAAAGCTTCAAGAAGGAAGCGAAGATAGTTCTCTATTCTCTAAAAAACTCCCCAAACATGGGGAGTTTTTTGTTTCTTCTCCTCTACCGGGCTTCGCTCTGGTGCGGGGTTGTGGTAATATAAGAAAATGTCTTTATTAGGTAAAATATTCGGTGACGAAAGTTCCAAATTTATTGGAAATACCAAGGAAATACTATCTAAAATAAACGCTTTAGAGGCGGATATTTCGAAATTGGCCGATGAGGATTTTCCAAAGAAAACGCAAGAATTTAAGGAAAGATTAAAGAAAGGAGAGGCCATAGACGATCTATTACCTGAAGCTTTTGCGCTGGTTCGAGAGGCGGCTAAAAGAAATTTGGGCGAGAGGCATTATGACGTCCAATTGATCGGCGGGATAGCCCTACATAAAGGAAAAATTGCTGAGATGAGAACCGGTGAAGGAAAAACTTTAGTGGCCGTTCTTCCAGCTTACCTGAATGCTCTTGCCGGAGAAGGTGTACACATCGTCACGGTGAACGATTATCTTTCCCGCATCGGCGCGGTTCTGATGGGCCAGGTTTATAATTTTCTCGGACTTTCCGTGGGCGTGATAAATTCAAATAATATTTCTTATGTCTATGATGCTACGCACAAAGAAGAGGACGAGGAACGTGACAGAGTCGGAGAATTTAAAATAGTCTATGATTTTTTGAAGCCAGTAGAACGTAAAGCAGCCTATGCCACAGATGTGACCTATGGCACAAACCACGAATACGGTTTTGATTATCTGCGAGATAATTTGGCCACAAACATAAATGATCTAGTCCAGAGAAATCACCACTATGCTATCGTGGACGAGGTTGACTCTATTTTGATAGATGAGGCGCGTACCCCGCTCATTATCTCTTCGGCCGCCGGCGATTCGGAAGATTTTTATATTAAATTTTATAAAATTGCCAAACAGCTCAAAAGAGATACTGATTACGAAGTCGATGAAAAGTTACGAGCGATAACTTTAACGGATGTTGGAATCACCAAGGCTGAAAGCTTGTTGGGTGTCGAGAACATCTATACAGAAAAGGGCATAAAATATGTTCATCACCTGGAAACAGCCGTCAAAGCGCAGGCTATTTTTGAGAAAGACAAAGACTATGTGGTAAAGGACGGCGAAGTGGTGATAGTTGACCCTTTTACCGGGCGTCTGCAACCTGGCAGGCGTTGGAGCGAGGGCATCCATCAAGCGATAGAGGCGAAAGAAGGCGTAAAGATTGAAAAAGAGACACGTTCATCCGGCTCTATAACTTTTCAGAATTATTTTCGATTTTATAAAAAGCTCTCTGGTATGACGGGTACCGCGCAAACTTCTGCCGAAGAATTCTTAAAGGTATATGGGCTGGATGTAATAGTTATTCCGACCAATCGTCCGGTGGTGCGCGCAGACCACAACGATCTTATTTTCCAAACTGAAAAAGGAAAATTCCAAGCGATTGCCAAAAAAGTAAAAGAATTAAATATGAAAAAGCAGCCGGTATTAATAGGCACTATTTCCATAGAGAAAAACGAACTTCTCGCTGCCTATCTCAAACAAGAAGGCGTGCAACATGTTATTTTAAATGCTAAGAATCACGAAAAAGAAGGCGAGATCATCGCTCAAGCCGGCAAATTGGGGGCAGTGACTATCGCCACCAATATGGCCGGGCGCGGCATCGATATCAAGCTCGGAGGCAATCCGCACACCCAGGAAGAGTACGAAACGGTAAAAAATATCGGCGGGCTTTTTGTCTTGGGTACTGAACGCCATGAGGCGAGGAGAATAGACAACCAACTTCGCGGTCGTTCTGGTAGGCAGGGCGACCCGGGCGCAACGCAGTTCTATGTATCACTCGAAGATGACCTGATGCGCGTGTTCGGATCTGAGAAAATTAAAAATATGATGGGACGTTTTGGCATACCTGAAGACCAGCCGATTGAAAACCGCTTCATAGGCAAGACGCTCGAAGGGGCACAGGCCAAAATAGAAGGCTTTCACTTCGATGCACGTAAAAACACACTCGAATATGACGACGTAATGAATCATCAGAGAAAAATTATTTACGAAAGGCGTCAGAATATGCTAAAGGCGGATAAAAAACAAATCGAAGCCCTGCTTGCTGATATTATTTCTACAAAAGAAGGCGGAGATAAAATTGTCGAAGAAAAGAAAAAGAAGCTCGGCGATGCGCCATTTTTGGAAACAGTTCGCAGAATCGCCCTATATACTACCGATACCCTCTGGATGGAACACCTGGAAGCGATGGATTATTTGCGCAGTTCTGTAAACCTGCGAGCTTATGGTCAGCGCGAACCAATCGTGGAATACAAAAAGGATGGGCTAGCTATGTTTAAAGAGATGGAAGAAACATTTAAGGAGCAGGTATTTTCTTTGATTACTACAATTCAGGAACCAGCTAAAGGAGATGTAAATGAGCCGAGGCAAACCCTAATCACTAGTCACAGTGAACCGAGTGAGGATATAAAAAGCGCGCAGACAGATTCCAGTAAAAATATTGGCCGCAACGACCCTTGTCCATGCGGGGCGATAAATCCAGCAACCGGCGAAGTCTATAAATGGAAAAAGTGCGGGATGATCAATGCTCCCCAGCATCGCAAGTCGCTGATAAATTGAAAATTTTATGGAAAATAAAATATTTATTAAAAATCGTCACGATAAGAAAATCGTGGTTGTTTTGAGGAAAAATCCGAACCAAAAAGGGCTGGTTTTCGTGATGCATGGTCTCGGTGGGTTCAAAGAACAGCCGCATATTCAAACTTTTGCGGACGCTTTTAGAGATAATGGTTTTACAGTTGTTTTATTTGATGCAACCCATACTTTTGGTGAAAGTGAAGGAGATTATGCCGATGCGACCACTACGAATTATCTTGAAGACCTTGAAGATGTAATAAATTGGGCAAGAAAACAAGACTGGTTTCAAAAACCTTTTTGGCTAGCCGGGCACAGCCTCGGAGGACTATCAGTTGCTTTATATGCAGAGAGACATCCGGAAGAAGTTAAAGGGCTGGCTCCAATCTCTACGGTAATTTCTGGAAAACTTAGCACAGAATCAAAAAGTGAAAAAGGACTTTTAGAAGAATGGAAAAAAACTGGTTGGTTGATTAAACCCAGCGAATCCAAGCCCGGTCTGATCAAAAAACTTAAGTGGTCAGAGATGGAGGATAGAATGAGATATGATCTCTTGCCCGAAGCACGTAAATTAACGATGCCTGTTCTTCTAATTGTCGGGGATGGAGACAGAGGCACTCCGCTTGAACATCATCAAATACTCTTTGATGCATTGCCCGGCAAAAAGGAACTTCATATAATAAAAAATGCTCATCATAATTTTAGGGAGCCAAAGCATTTGGAAGAAATAAAACAAATCTTTGATAAATGGATCAAAAATAATCTATGATGAATTTTTTAAAAAACTTAAAGTTAAAACGACGAATAATTACGGTACTTGCGACGCTGCATTTTTATGGTAATCCTTCAAAGAAGCTGAAAATTGTCGGAGTGACTGGGACGAATGGCAAGACGACGACAGCGACACTTTTGTATAGGATAGCTTTAGGTCTGGGTTACAAAGCGGGACTGATAGGTACGGTGGAAAACAGAATAAATGAAGAGAAGAGGCCAGCGACACACACCACTCCCGACCCTATTTCTTTGAATAAATTGCTGAAGGAGATGCACTCAAGGGGCTGCGAGTATGTTTTTATGGAAGTCTCCAGTCATGCGCTCGATCAAAAGAGGGTAGCGGGGATAAATTTCGTCGGGGGAATTTTTACCAATCTGACGCACGACCACTTGGACTATCACAAGAATTTTGACAATTATTTTGGAGCAAAAAAGAAATTTTTTAAAATGTTGTCTCGTCACGCTTTTGCTCTAACCAATGCCGACGATGAATATGGTCCCAAAATGCTGGAGGGAATCAATGCCCATCAATTTTCCTATGGATTTAAACAAGATTTCAATAAAGTTCATTTTCATGGAGAAATTAAAAAGTTGGATTTCAGCGGTCTTCTTTTGTCTTTTAATAAAATTGAAATAAAATCAAAGCTTCTCGGCAAGTTCAACGCCTACAATCTGCTCTCAGTATGGAGCGCTTCATCGCTTCTTGGTTTTGATATGAACAAAGTCAATAAGATTTTAGAAAATATAGAACCTCCGCGCGGACGCTTTGAACATTTCACATCTCAAAGCGGGGTGTTGGTCGTCGTAGATTATGCGCACAGCCCGGACGCGCTAGAGAAAATATTTTCTGCAGTCAAGGAAATCAAAACAGTAAATGGTCTGCCAGCCGGTGGGCGGGGGAAATTGATTTCTGTATTCGGATGCGGTGGCGACCGCGACCCATTAAAAAGAAAAATAATGGGGAAAATTGGAGCAGAAAATTCAAGTATTGCTATTTTCACGTCGGACAATCCAAGAAATGAAGATCCTGATCTAATCATCAGTCAGATGAAAGAGGGTTTGTCACAAAATGATTTGAAAAAAGTAAAAACGATTTCAAACAGACACGAAGCAATCCTTGAAGCCGTAAAACTGGCAACTTCCGGCGATATCATTCTGTGCGCCGGCAAAGGACACGAGGACTATCAGGAAATCAAAGGCGTGAAGTATCATTTTGACGATATGGAAGAACTCAAGAAAGCATTTGGGGTGAAACAGAAATAGTTCTTGAGAAAAGCCTTGCGCAGGAGCTTAGAAAATAAAAATAGTAATCTATTTATTATTTTCTTGAGCGACGAGCAGTTCGCTGGCAAAGCTTTGCCAGATAGATTGCTTTTCGAGAGAAGCTATTTCTGTGCAACAAAAGAAAGATCAAAAACCGAAATTTTTGCCGGTACGGATTTTTTGAAGCTTAAAAAATCCTGAAATTGGCTCGTCGCCACTCGCCAAACCCCTTAAAAATTTGTTTTTGATCTTTCTTTTCTTTTTGTGTTAATATGACTTTATGGTTGATTTTAGGCAATATTTTAAAGGGAAAAAGGTGACTGTGGTGGGTCTCGGGCTTTTGGGCAAGAGGCTCGGGGATATTGCATTTTTGGCCGAATGCGGAGCAGAAGTTTTGGTGACAGATTTGAAATCTTCGTCTGAACTCAAACCCTCGCTTCTTAAACTCCGAAAATATCAAAATATTAAGTATGTTCTGGGCGAACATCGATTGGAAGATTTTGAGAACAAGGATTTTATTTTAAAGGGACAGGGGGTAGCGCTCGATTCTCCATACATTGAGCATGCGAGAAAAAATGGGATACCGATAGAGATGGATGAATCTTTGTTTGCCAAACTTGCGCCAGAGGTAAAAATAATCGGAGTGACAGGCACGCGTGGTAAAAGCACAGTGAGTATATTGATTTTTAATATTTTAAAGGAAGCTGGTCTGCGCGTGCATCTTGGGGGCAATATTCTAGGTACCGCAGCATTGCCACTTCTTAAAAAAGTGAAATCGGGAGACTTTGTGGTTCTTGAGCTATCTTCTTGGCAGCTTCAGGGTTTCGGCGAAGCAAAAATTTCCCCCCATATTTCTGTTTTCACCAATTTTATGCCTGACCACATGAATTATTACAAAGATGATCTGAAACAATATTTTTCGGATAAGTCTTTTATATATAAATTTCAAAAAAAGGACGATATACTTATTTTAAACAAAAATCTAAAAAGCAAAGTGGGCAGGGTAAAAAGCAAAATGGTTGTTATAGATAATAATATAGTTCCCGTATCTTGGAAAATAAATTTGCTTGGCAAACACAACTTGGAAAATATAGCCAGTGCTGTCACGGTGGCAAAGCTTTTGGAAATTAAAGAGGAAGATATAAAAAAAGCAGTGGAAAAATTTGAATCTGTGCCCGGACGTTTACAACTTGCAAAAAAATTAAATAGAAACCGAAGTCAGATAAAAATTTATAACGATACAAACTCGACCACGCCAGAGGCAACAATTGCCGCCCTTAATTCCTTTTCGCAAAAAGTCATATTGATTATGGGTGGCATGGACAAGGGGCTCGACATCAAAAAATTAGAAGCCGTCTTGCCGGAAAAAACAAAGAAAGTATTGCTTACCCCGGGTTCTGGAAGTGAAAAAATAATAAATAAAAAAATAAATATACAAAAAGTAGCCGATTTAAAAGGGGCGGTAAGAGAAGCCATCAAGCAAGCAAAAATTGGCGATATCATACTTTTCAGCCCAGCGTTTGCTTCATTTAATATGTTCATCAATGAATATGACAGGGGAGAAAAATTTATGGAAATAGTGAAAAAATTAAAATAAGATGGATCTAGATTTATCAAAAATTAAGAAAGTATTTTTCATCGGCATCGGCGGCATAGGTATTTCAGCGCTGGCAAAGATGGCCCTTTCATGTGGGATGGAAGTCTCCGGCGTCAATGACGAAGATGGTAAGACAGTTGAATCATTGAGGGAGCTTGGAGTGATGGTAACTTCTCAAAAAGAATTAAAAGAAACACCGCAGGCAGATCTGTATGTTTACAGCGACGCTTGGCTTTATCGCGGACCAGAAATAATCGATCAAGCTAAAAAAACAGGCAAGCCGGTCCTGTCTTATTTTGAAGCTCTTGGACAATTTGCAAAAAAATATAAAGTAATAGCCATAGCTGGCACACACGGCAAGACTACTACCACGGCTATGGTTTGTAGCATTCTGATCGATGCGGGTCTTGATCCCACATGCGTCGTCGGGAGTTTTGTAAAAAAACTTGCTCCGTCGGACGGCGAGCTCGGCAGTAATTTTAGAAGGGGCAATAGTGAGTATCTGGTGGTAGAAGCCGATGAATACAACAGGCATTTTCTTAATTTTTATCCATATATAGGAGTAGTGACTAATATCGAAGCTGATCACTTGGACTATTACAAAGATTTGGCAGATGTTCAAGATGCCTTCGATCAACTTTTGTCTCAAAGTGAAAATAAAATTACAGATTATAAAAAATATTTGGATAAAGTTCCGAAGCTTGCCGTGCCGGGGGAGCACAATCGGATGAATGCCGCCGCCGCGTTGGCCGTATCCGATTTTTTAAATATAAATTTGGCACTAGCCCAAAAATCTTTAGCCGAATTTTCCGGGACTTGGCGTAGACTTGAGAAAAAAGGAAAAACTTTGGAGGGAGCAATTATATATGACGACTATGCTCATCATCCGACGGAAATTTTGGCGAGCCTGCAGGCGCTCCGTGAACTATACCCGGTCGGCGCAAAAAAAATAACTGTTCTTTTCCAGCCTCACTTGTATAGCCGAACTAAGGCGCTGTTTGAGGATTTTGCTAAAAGTTTTAAACAAGCCGATAGAGTTTTGCTGCTGCCAATATACTTTGCCCGCGAAGATAAAGATGAGAGTATCTCTAGCGAAAAGTTGGCCAATGCTATCTGCGCTGATTTTCTAAAAGGGGAGAGAGAAGCTTTTGTTCAAGCTTTTTCAGACTTTGCCTCTGCGGAAAGATTTGTTTCAGATCTTAAACTTGGCGGGGAGGACGTATTTGTATCAATGGGAGCAGGGGAAGCCTATAAGGTAGCGGAAAAAGTCTTTGGAATATAGCTTCGCAAAGACTCTTCTTTTTGGGTCGCTGTCTCCGCGTGCTCGCGGAGCGCTGCCTCTCGGCTCGTCAGCCTGCGAGACACCCTAAAAGTAGATTCTTATGCTCTGCATAATATGCAAAATATCCTTATAAGATAAGGATATTTTGTTGTTGACATATAGCCAGATCATGGTCTAACTATTGACATTTAAATTGAAATATGCTATCGTACAAGTACATCCTTATTAGTAGGCACTAAAGTCTTATGTGCCTTATTAAATAAGGGTTTTTTAGTTTAGTGTCTAAAAAGCACCTTGACTAAGATTGAATACAGATATGAGTTCGACGGAGCACAACCGTTACATATGAAAAACAAAAAATTAATACGATTCGTGGAGTCATTTATTATTTTACCAAGTTTAATAATGTCAGGAACACCCGCCGGAAGCATGGGAGCTATCTCGCAGGCTGTTATGGGCATTGTTAACACTCCGTCAATCGTATCTTTGCAAAAACAAAATATTGAAGCGCAAAAGATAAAAGCAGATGCTATCGATGGGTATTTCGAGTTGCATGAAATGCCTCTTGCCGGCACCGGTATGAAAATGGTTATAGAAGCCGAAAAAAATGGTCTTGACTGGAGACTGCTTCCTGCGATTGCTGTCCGAGAGTCTACCGGCGGCAAGAATGATTGTGACAGGGTGAAAAACAATCCTTTCGGCTGGGGTTCTTGCAAGATCGGTTTTGATTCTATCGAAGAAGCCATTACAACGGTGGCTAAAAATTTGGGCGGGAATAATCCCAGTACTGCTTATCATTATGATAATAAAACCACTATCCAAATTCTCCATGCGTACAATCCTCCTTCGATAGTTCCACGTTACGCGGAACAGGTGATATTTATCATGAACATGATCGGAGCGGGAGACATAGCTCCTCCTAGTGCTAGAGTCGATGCCTAATAAAGAGGAAACGAGTTTCTTTTCACTTTACAATTTTATTTCGTAGGTATAACATAAATCGTGAAAGGAACAGTTATGAAAAAGTTAATCCATTTTTTCATTTCATGGTGGAAAGAAAGACAAGAACAAAAAAGAAAGGGAAAACAGTTTCAGAGAATTGTCAGAGGTTGTGTTTCTGAAGCGAGTAGAGCAAGACTGCGTGCCACTGAATTTAAACAGAGTTGAGTACGCGTAACAACACCGCAGATGAAAGTCTGCGGTGCCTTTGTTTTTACTTTAATATCTACTCCAGATAAACCAAAGTCATTTTCTGGTCTTTCGGCTCGAACAGGGTAATCTGGAAATTGTAATTCTTTCCAAGTTCTAGTTTCTCTCGCAGTTTAGATTCTGAAGCAAAAGTTGAGTTGTGCACCAGTCCGGCCACGCCTTCCTTGATAGATACGAGCGCGCCGTGTTTGTTGTACTTGATGACTACGCCTTTGATGATGTCGCCTTTTTTCAATTTTCCCTCAAATTCTTTCCAAGGATTTTCCTTTAGAGCTTTGATGGAAAGCGATATCTTGCCGTCCTTTATTTCAATCACTTTCGCGCGGATTTTGTCTCCTATTTTAAACAAAGTACGTGGGTTTTCTACCAGACCCCAGTCAAGTTCTGAAATATGCACGAGTCCCTCAAGTCCGTCTTCAAGCTTTACGAAGACGCCGAAATCAACAAGTCCAGCGACAGTGCAATCGAGATCGTCACCGACATTGTACTTGCTCAAAATTTCTTTTTTCTCTTCCGGGTTGTTGTCTTTTTCGGAGAATATCAATTTGCCTTCTTTTGGCAGAGTAGAGATAATCATTACAGAAATTTGCTGACCGACTAATTTTTTTAACTCCTTTAATATCTTGTCTTTGTCAGAATCTAATACGCGAGGATAGTGATCGGCCTTGAGCTGAGATGCGGGCAAGAATCCCTGTATTCCTTGCCACTCCAAGATCAGTCCTCCTTTGTTTGCGTCTTTTATCTCCAGACTCATGACAGTTTTATCCTTGATAGCTTTTTCCGCTTCATTCCAAGTCAGCGCTTGTTTCGCTTCTTTGAGTGAAAGTTCTATATAGCCGTCAGAATTTTCTGTATCAACGACTTTCGCCTTGATGATGTCGCCGATGCTTATTTTTTTTATTATATCTTTCGCGTTAATAAATTCGCGGCCGTAAATAATGCCGGCTCCGTATGGCGCCAGGTCAACATACACAGACGATTTCTCTACGCTGATAACAGCGCCTTCCACCAATGAATCTATCTCTGGCTTATTGACGCTGCGGCTCACGATCGAGCTTAGAACTGGATTTTCTTCTGGAACTATTGTTGTTTCTTCTTTTATAGCCATAAATATTGTTTAAAATGAAAATATCCGCTATCAAGCGGATATAAGGTTTAGGTTCCTAGGAGAAACTTTCGTCTCTTACTCTCCTCGGGGTTACCCCAAATCCATGCTTTATAATGCTTCCAATTTAGCAAAAAATTTGTTATAATGCAAGTAATGATAATTACATATTTCGGAAAGCAGTTTTTCAAAATTCAGCAGGGGGAGATTGTCCTTTCTTTTAATCCCGTCAGCAAAAGCTCCAAGTCTGGCATAACCGCTCATTTCGGAGCTGATATTGCGCTTGTCACTACCAACCATCCTGATTATAATGGCCTGGAACAGCTCTCTCACGGAGAACGCATACCTTTTACTGTGACTGGTCCGGGGGATTATGAAGTTAAAGAAATTTTTATCAAGGGAGTTTTATCTGAAGCGGCGATTTCCGGTAAAAAATATATCAATACTATCTATGCGTTTTCTATAGATAATATTAATGTTGTGTTTCTCGGAGCTTTGAGTGCTGGGGCAAGCGCGGAACTTTCCAAGGAAGCGCTGGAGGCGATAAATAACCCCGATATTCTTTTTGTTCCGATTGGCGGAGGTGAACTGCTTGATGCCAAAGCGGCCGCCAAGCTCACTTCCTCGCTTGAACCCAAGATGATAATTCCCATGGATTATGATGAGAAAAGTTTGAAAGCGTTTTTAAAGGAGGTCGGAGAAGAAAAAGCTGAAATAGTGGAAAAATTGACGCTTAAATCAAAAGATTTGGACGGCAAAGAAGGGGAAGTGGTAGTATTGAAAGCTTCGTAATTTTAATAAACGAGAAAACTCTGCAAAATAAAATGAAAAAAATTATTAATAATTTAAGAAATCAGCCAGAAGAAGTCAGAACGCATATTTTGCATGTTCTGACTGTTGTGATCGGAATTATTTTAATATTGCTTTGGATCTATTCTTTAAGAACAGGTCTGAACAATCCTGATATTCAAGCGAAAACGAGCGAAGAATTGAAACCCCTGTCCGTATTGAAAGACAATATTATAAGCGGGTATCAAAGCATTTCACAGCCGCAGGCCGGTTCTGCCACAGGCGCACAGCAATAATTTTATGGCAAAAAAAGCTTCACAAACGAAAGACGAGGAAAATAATAAGAGTGGCAGCATAGACAAGATTCTTCCAGTTGATGTGGTATCCGAAATGAAAGAATCTTATTTGGCTTATGCCATGTCCGTCATCACATCCCGCGCCTTGCCAGATGTCAGAGACGGATTGAAGCCAGTGCATCGAAGGATTCTGTTTGCGATGCATGAGATGGGTCTGACATCCGCCGCGCGTTTTAGGAAATCCGCCGCAGTGGTCGGAGACGTGCTCGGAAAATATCATCCGCACGGAGATGTGGCCGTGTATGACTCTATGGTTGGCATGGCGCAGGAGTTTTCTTATCGCTATCCGTTTATCTTGGGGCAGGGAAACTTTGGTTCAATCGACGGGGACAATGCCGCAGCCATGCGTTATACAGAAGCCAAAATGTCCAAAATTTCGAGCGAATTACTAAGAGATTTAGAAAAAGAAACAGTTGATTTTCGTCCGAACTATGACCAGACACGCAAAGAGCCGACTGTTTTTCCTTCATCTGTGCCAGCTCTGCTTTTAAACGGCACGCTCGGCATTGCCGTCGGCATGGCGACAAACATCCCTCCGCATAATTTGGCGGAAGTGCTGGACGCGACCAATCATCTGATAGAAAATCCCGACAGCACGACGGAAGATTTGATGCAATTTATCAAGGGTCCGGATTTTCCAACTGGCGGTATCGCTTATGGACACAAAGATATGCTCCACGCTTATTCAGGCGGACGAGGAGGGGTGGTATGCCGGGGTGAAGCTGAAATAGTGGAACAAAAAGACGGCAATTTTTCTATTGTCATAACCTCCATCCCTTTTCGGGTTAATAAATCAAACTTAATAATGGCGATAGCTGAACTAGTCCAAGAGAAAAAGCTTGAGGGCATCAAGGGGCTGCGAGATGAATCAACCAAAGACATAAGGATCGTGATTGATTTGAAATCGAGCGCGCATCCAGAAAAAGTTTTAAATTATATTTATAAAAATACTCAACTCGAATCAAATTTCAATTTCAATATCGTGGCGCTGGTTGACGGCGTTCCCCAGACGCTTTCTCTAAAGTCAATTCTCGAGCAGTTTATATTGCATAGGAAAGAAATAGTCAAAAGAAGGAGCGCCTATGATCTACAGAGAGCCCAAGAACGCGAGCATATTCTGCTCGGTCTCAAGAAGGCGCTTGATAAAATAGATAAAGTGATAAGCGTTATCCGCGCTT
>Ga0134121_10002724_pt1 | contig 15089 bp, 10 predicted proteins | sample KB301_FD_96463 | JGI IMG/M metagenome (GOLD analysis project Ga0134121, IMG submission 96463) | Terrestrial soil microbial communities without Nitrogen fertilizer from Kellogg Biological Station, Michigan, USA - KB3-0-1 | ecosystem: Environmental > Terrestrial > Soil > Unclassified ... | reverse complement strand
TCGAGATATGCACGCGACAGCGCGAAGCTCGGCGGCCACACCATCTTCGGCTGGTCCTGCACGTTGAGCTCCTCGTAGTGCACGGTCTTCGCCGCGTCGAGCTCGTTCTTCGAGATCAAACCGCTCGGCAGGAGCTCGAAGATGTCGAGCCCGCGCGCAATTTCCGAGCTCACGATCACGCCGTTGTACCAGTACGCTGACCACGAGCCACCGCTCACCATCCGGTCACCCGAGAGCGGCCCGCGATCGAAGTACGCGATCTCCTTCGGATGGCTGATGTCCGTCCAGTCGAACACCGACACGCCGCCCTGATACCAGCTCTGCACCATGACTTCGCGCCCCGGAATCGGAATGAGCGAGCCGTTGTGCGCGACGCAATTTTCCTGCGCCGTCTGCGCGGCGGGCATCTTGTAGTAGCTCTTGAACGTCATCTGGTTGTTCGCGAGCGTGAAGAGCGCGTCCGCGCCCCATTCCATCTTGTCACTCGCGCGGCACTTGGGCGCGCCGCCGCCGCCCCACTCGTCCGTAAACAATATCTTCGACGCGTCGTTGCTGAACGTCGCCGAATGCCAGAACGAGAAGTTCGAGTCGGCGACGAACGAAAGACGCTTCGGATTCGCGGGGTCGCGAATGTCGAGCAGCAGACCGAGGCCTGCGCACGCGCCGCCGGCGAGACCCATGGCCGGATACACTGTGATGTCGTGGCACTGATTCGGGCCGGGCGGCTGTCCTTCGCCGCCGCAGCGTCCGCCTCCGCCAGGAGCCCCGCCGCGACCGGCGGCACCACCGGCTCCGCCGCGACCGCCTCTGCCGCCACCTGCACCGCCACGCGCGGCCGCGGCTGCGGCCTGCTCGACCGAGTCCTGCGCGCGACGCGCGTTGTTCGGCGCGTTCGCGGGAAGGTTCTGGAAGATGCGCGACGTGTTCACGATCTTCGCGTCACCAGGCTTGGCGACCGGTACCTGAATCACTTCGAGACGGAAGCAGGCGGTGTTCGGATCATTCGGAACGCTCAGGCAACCCTTGAGCTCCGCTTCGGGGCGCACCGTCGACGTGCCGGAGATGTAGATGTAGACGTTGCTCGGATCCTTCGGGTCGTCGACGACCGTGTGCGTGTGCGAACCGCGGCACGACTGCACGTTGGTGAGATACTTGGGCTTCGTGATGTCCGGTGCATCGAACACGCGAATGCCGCGCATGCGCACGGCGCTCACCTCTTCCTGCGCGCCCGTTGCGCAGTCCGTTCGGCCGCTCGTCGCCTCGCTCGAGACGAAGAGGAGGTTGCGGTGCACCGACACGTCGCTCTGCGACGCCGGGCAGAAGAAAGCGGTCGCAAGCACCGGCTTTTCAGGATTAGAGATGTCCCACACCTGATAGCCGTTGTAATTGCCCTGGATCGCGTACTTGCCGCGGAACGCGAGGTCGGAGTTCGTCACGCCGCGGAAATTGTCCGATGCCGGCGTGTTCGAGAGGAGCCGCATGTTCCACGCGGCTTCAGCGGCCGGACGGTCGACGACGTTCTTCGACGTGTCCTTGGGCCACTTCATCATGGTGCCGGCTCGCAGGCCCACACGCGGATCAGGCGTGGGCGCCGTGAGCGACATGTTCGGCGCGGGCTCGGCGGACTTGGGCGCGATCGCCATCGTCGAACTGCCGGACGAGGAGGATTTTGCGCACGCGAGGCCGACGACGGCCGAGGTTGCGATCAGAAAACGAAGGGAGTGTCTCACTTGGAGCCTCGAGGGGAAGGAGCAGAGAACTACCGCAAAGCGCGCAGCGTCGATCGTGAAGCGACTACTTCGGAGGTAACGTTTCCAGCATCTTCTGCATCACGGCGATTTCGGTCGTCTGATCAGCGTAGATGTCGTTGGTGAACTTGAACACGAGGTCGTCCTGCACAGCGCCGGGCGCGGCGAGCACCTCGTTCACCATCGTGATCGCGCCTTCGTGATGCTTGATCATGCCAACCAGAAACTGGCGGTCGAACTCGACGCCACGCGCCTTGTCGAGCGATGCCATCTCTTCGTCCGAGAGCATGCCGGGCATGAGCATGTCGTGCGTCATGCCGTTCATGGTCATGTGCATCTTGGTATCGGTGGCGTTCGGCACCGGTTTCCCCCGGTCGCGCAGCCAGCCCTGCATCACGACGATCTCGTCGCTTTGCGCGTTCACGATGCGCTCGCAGAGCCGCTGAAGTGCGGGGTTCGCGCCGTGTGACTTCGCCCAGCCGGCCATGATCACGGCCTGTGCATGGTGATGGATCATGCCCGACATGAACTGCACGTCCGCGTCCGTGTAGGGACGGGGTCCGCGCGCGGCCGGACTCAACTCGGTCTGGCCGTTCCTGACGGGAATGAGCCCAGTGCCGGCCGCGACCGAGGTGTGATGTGCGCAGGCTGCCAGAATCAATGCCGCGGCCGCGGCCGCTGGCGATAACAGTCTGTTCATTGGGAACTGCCTCTCCGGTTCGCCCAACGAACGTAACGCGAAGTCGCAGGGACGAAAAGACGAGATGACGGCCCGGTCAGGAGGCGATCAGTGAGCCGATGTAGGCGCGCGCCTCGTGCAGGGTGGGGAATACCCCCGCTGCGGCCTTTTTTGCCTCTTCGGAGGGCGATTTGAGGTCAGGAATCAGCAAGGCGGTCATGCCGGCGCGGCTCGCGGCGAGGATGCCGGCGTCCGAATCCTCGAGCGCAACGCACTCGGCCGGGTGAAGGCCGAGCCGCCGCGCGGCCTCGGCGTAGATGTCGGGGGCCGGTTTCCCGTGCTTGACTTCCTCGCCCGTCACGAACACGGCGAACCGCTCGCCCAGCCCGGCGTGGCCAAGGGAAAAGTCGGTGTAATCGCGCTCGCTGGAGGTAGCCACCGCACGCTTCAGGCCTCGTTCGTCGAGGAAATCGAGCAACTCGATGAGTCCAGGCTTGCGCGGAATTCCGTGCTGTTCGACGTGTCCTCGCCAGAGCACGGGCCAGCGCGCCTGGAACTCGTCCAGTGGAAATGCTTCCCCGAACTTCCGGGCAATTTCGCGTTCTCCGTCGATATTCGGGCGGCCCACGAGCGTCAGGTAGAACGCGTCGTCGAGCGGAAACCCGAGCTCGCGCGCGGCCTGCTGCCATGTCGCCTTGTAGATGGACTCGGTGTCGAGCATGAGGCCGTCCATGTCGAACACCACACCGCCAATTCGCCGCGAACCCATCCGGGAATGGTAGTCCCCCTCCGGCCCTTTGGCCCTTCGGCCCTTCGGCCCTTATCTTCAAGCACGTTCACAATCACAGAGAGAGGCATATGCGCCGTATCTACGGTTCTGCAGTTGCATTCGCGGCTGTTGTTCTTCTCCCCGGGCTCGGCGTCGCGCAGGGCGACGCAGAGGCGTCGCGCTCGGTAGCCGGCGGCGGGATTTCTGTTCCGGGCTGGATGGGCAAGGTCGACACGCGTGAAGAGCGCAGCGGCCTGACGCTGAACAGCGCGAAGTTCGCGACGATGGGCGACGGCATGCACGTGACCACGGGTCCTGCGGTCACGTACTGGAATCCGAAGAACACCGCAACCGGCAACTACACGGTCAAGGCGACGTTCGCCGAACCGAAGTACATGAACCTCAACGATCACCCGCACCCGTACGGTGTGATGATCGGCGGCAACGATCTCGGCACGGACCAGCAGTCATACCTGTACTGCGCGGCGTACGGCGACGGCCGGTTCATCGTGCGCGGCTTCGCGCCGGGCACGCCGCAGGGCACCTTCCAGCTGAACGGCCGCATGGGTGAGACCAGCGACGCGGTCAACAAGGCGGCGGGCAAGGACCAGCCTGTCAAGCAGGAAATCGCGATCTCGGTCAAGGGCGACAAGGTCGAGTGCGCGATTAACGGCAAGACGGTCGGCAGCTACGACAAAGCCGCCGTGGTCGGGACCGGCAAGCTCAAGTCGACGGACGGCATCTACGGGCTCCGCTTCGCGCACAACACGGAAGTGCACGTGTCGGGGCTCACGATGACGAAGAACTAGGGTCGTCGGAGGGCCGAAGGGCCAAAAGGGCCAAAGGGCCAAAGGGCCAAAGGGCCAAAGGGCCGGAGGGTTTTCTCTCCGGCCCTTTTTCGTTCGGCGCTTACGACATCTCTAGTCGAGAAGCCGATCGAGCGCCTTTGTGGCCGCCTTGAGGTCGGCTGGCGAAAGGCCGGCGAGCTCGCGCTCGCCGATGGTCTCCGCCGACTCCAGGGCTTCTCCCAAGAGTCGTGTGGCGGCTTTCGTGAGCGAGGCGTAACCCACGCGTGCATCGTTCGGATCCGGTTCGCGGGTCACGAGGCCAATCCGTTCGAGGGGAATGAGAAGGCGGGTGACAGCGGACGCCGTGACGCCGAGGCGTTCCGCGAGGTCGACGCGCCGCAACTTGCCGCCTTCGGCGTGGCCGAGCTCGAGGAGAATCATGAGATCGGCAAAGCTCAGACCATGGAAGGCGCCCAAGTGCCCGTCAAACCGGCGGGCAAGGCGGTTCTGCGCGCGGGCCAGCCGGCGGAAGAATTCGAGTGACGATGATGTTGTATATTCCATGACATGTAAAGTATATTGCAATTGTCGGTTGGTCAAGGGCTGTGGCGCTAAGCGCTAAGCGCTGAGCGGCTATTGAGCTTTTCTCCCCGCGATCTGCGCCGCCAGCTTGAGCGCCGCGTACGCGTTGATGATGCCGCCGCTCATCGAGAGCGACCCGAACGGCACCTTTTTGTCGCCGCCCGGCACGGTCACCATCTGGTTCGGGTGGCGCGAGACGGAGTTGATCAGCACGCTCTTCACGTCGGTCGCCGTCAGTTCCGGATAGTAGGCCATCACGAGCGCCGCAACGCCCGACACGACCGGCGTCGCCATGCTCGTGCCACTCTCACGTTCGTAGCCGCCGCCGGGAACGGTCGACAGGATGTCGACGCCCGGTGCGAACAGATCCACGGTCGCCTTGCCGTAGTTGGAGAACTCGGCGGCGAGATCGTCCGCGCCCTTCCATGAGCTCGCGCCGACTTCGATCCAGTTCGCGGGCCGACCGCCGCCCAGATACCGCGGCGTCGGATACGATTCCGTCGAATCGATGTTCTCTCCGTCGTTGCCGGCGGCGTGAATCATGAGCACGCCGTGCGCATCGGCGTATTTCACTGCCTCATCCACCACGGCTTTCCCGGGCGAGAAGGGCTTCCCGAAACTCATGTTGATGACCTGCGCGCCGTTGTCCACGGCGTAGCGAATCGCGTTCGCGATGTCCTTGTCGCGCTCGTCGCCATCGGGCACCGCACGCACCATCATGATCTTCACCGCCGGCGCAATACCGTCGACGCCCACGCTGTTTCCACGCACCGCGCCGATGATGCCCGACACGTGGGTACCGTGCGAGGCGTCGCCGCCCATGACGTCGCCGTTGCCATAGCCGCGCTCGGTGAGGTTGAGCGTGTCATCACCGACAATCGCGCGCGGATTGAAGTTCGGATCGAGTCCGTACTTGAGCCGGCTGTTGATTTCCTTGAGCGCCTCATCCACCGCGTGACGCGAGAGTCCCTGGGCCTGGAGCTGCTGGTAGACCCCCTTGGCGCGCACGATGTCCGGCGTGGTGCCCGGGAGGTTCATCACGAGGGAATCGGTGAGCGAGTCGACCTTGAGCGCGGTTTTGAGCGTCGCGGTCACGTACGTCAGCGCCGCGTCGATCTGCTTCACGTTCGTCAGCGACATCGTCATCTCGTTCATCTGCTTGTCGAACTCGGCGATGGCCCGCTCGCAGGTCTTGCGTTCGACCGGCGGCAATTTGGTGACGTCCCCTTCGGGCGCGCGTTTCTTGCAGCCTGCCTCGATGCGCGTGGCCTCGAACGTGTCGTGGTCCACGTTTCTGCCGTCGCGGCCGCCGATGAAGTTCCAGCCGTGAATGTCGTCCATGTAGCCGTTCCCGTCGTCGTCGCGCTGGTTGCGGGCGACTTCCTTCGGATTGACCCAGAGGTTCGCGCGGAGGTCGGCGTGCGCGGTGTCAACGCCACCGTCGATCACCGCGACGAGCACCGTTCGCTTCGGCTGCTTGCCCGCGAGCAGTTCCTTCATGGCCCGCTCGGAGCTGACCCCCGCGACGTGATCCGCATCCTGGTCGAGCTGCTGCCAGTTCTTCGGCAACGCGTCCTTGCCGGCGAAAGGCGCGGCTGGAACGTCCGGCAGTGGGACGAGCGCCGACGGAATGGGCGCGGGAGGACCTGCGGGTTTGACGCCGGTTTGTGCTGGTGGCGGTGCGGCCGGGGCGGGCGCCGTCGTCGGCGTCGCGTGCGAGCAGCCGAAGGCCGCGAGAATTGCTGCAACCGCCGCGGGGCGGAGAAACCGATGCATGTGAGTTTTCCTGAAGGAAGGCGCGTTCGTTACCGATTGATGCGCAGTGCGACAAGGTACTGTAATCCATCCTGCTCGGTAGTGAACGCGCAGCGGAACGCGGATCCCCCCGCGGTACAGCCGGGTCAGCCCGTCTTCAGTTCTTTCGCCAGCTTCTTCGGCCCCTTATTCCAGACCAGACGTCCTGCGTCCGGCGCGACGCCGCCCTCGAACTCGATCAGACATGCGCCACCTTTCTTGAGCTCGACATCGGACTCATCCGTCAGCCAGGACGCCAGCTCGCCAAGATGGGGCTCGTGACCAACACAGATGATCGCCCCGGATGACGCGTGGGATTTTGCCCACACCACGAACTCCTCGTACGTGTGCCCGGGCACGAGCACCGATGTGACATCGACCTGTCCGCACGAAAATACACCCGCGATGATCTCCGCCGTCTGGCGCGCTCGCGTGAGCGGGCTCGTGGCCAGAAGGTCACACGAGCCCAGCAGCTCGTGAAGACCCTGCGCCGCCAGCATGACTTCTTCGCGGCCGTCCTCCGAGAGCGGGCGTAGATCGTCGGGCTGGCCGGTTTTGGCGAACTCGGCACGATCGCCGGCGTCGCCGTGCCGGAAGAGACAAAGTTGCATGAAAAGAACTCGGCGTAAGGGCAACTGCGGTTGTACGCAGTTACCGCTTACGCCGTTTTTTGTTCACTACCGACCACCTATCAGCTACCAGCTACCAGCTACGCCTATTGCCTCTTTCCGTCCATCTTGCTTTTCGTCCCCCCGGGCGGCTCCGCCACGTTGCTTCCGGACGCTCCGGCCACGCCGCCTTCCGGCCACCACCACAGCCTCGCGAGCGTCTGCTGGCGCGGCCAGACCTCGTTGAGCGTGTTGCCGTCGTACATGCGGCCGTTCTTCATCACGAACCTGATCGTGTTGGTGTTCTTGATGTCGTCGAGCGGATTCTTGTCGAGAACCTGCAGGTCCGCGAACTTGCCCGCTTCGATCGACCCAAGATCCTTTTCGTGCCCGATGGCTTCCGCGCCGAAGATCGTTGCGACCTTGAGCACGTCGTGCTTCGGCATGCCGCCGCTCGCGATGTTCCAGATCTCCCACTGCGCGCCGAGTCCCTGCAGCTGGCCGTGACTCCCCATGCCGATGCGTCCGCCTGCAGCCACGACCTTCGCGGCCTGCTCGGCGAAGAGTGAGAACGACCACTGCGACGGCGCCCACCAGCCTGGACGACGAAGTGTCTTGCGTTCGACAACATCGCGCGGCGTGAACCGGTTGAGCTTGGCGTCGTCCACCACGTTGCTGTTCTCGTACCAGTAGTTCTCGGCCCACGGACCGCCGTACTGCACGATGAGCGTCGGGGTCCACGTCGTGCCCGAATTCGCGAGCAACGTCGTGATATCCTTGTAGATGGGCGCGATCGGCATCGTGTGCTCGATGCCGGCGTACCCGTCGAGCGCTTCGGTCAGATTCTTCTTGTAGTCGAGCCCGCCCTCGAGCGTCGGCATGAGATGCTGCTCGCGCGCCGCCTGAATGATGAACTGACGCGTGCGCCGGTCTCCCGACATGTACTGCTTGATGGTCTCCGTGTTGTAGAACTCGGAATACCGCTTGAGCACTTCACGCGCATCGTCGAGCGAGCGGATGTTCTCCGCGGAGAACACGCCGGGGCCGGTCGACAGAATGCGCGGGCCGATGAACGCTCCGGTTTCCACCATGTCCTCGTACGACAGCACGTCGGTCGTCGACGTCTGTGGATCGCGCGTGGTCGTCACGCCGTAGGCGAGGTTCACGAGATACTCGAACGGCTGCGAGCGGTGCACGCCGAACGCGGGCCAGATGTGCGCATGAATGTCGACGTAACCGGGGATGATGGTCTTGCCCGTGACGTCAATGACTTTCGCGCCGGCCGGCACCGCGACCTTGCCTTGTGCACCAACCGCCGTGATGCGGTTGTTCGTGACGACGATGTCACCCTTCGGAATGACTTCGTCGCCCTTCATGGTGATGATGCGCGCGCCACGCAGAACCGCCACGCCCTGCGGCTTGTCCTTTGGCACCGTGATCACGATGTCGCGGCGCGTTGCTTCGTAGATCGGCGGCGTGGGTGGCGCGTTGCCGCGCCCTGCACCGCGTCCACCACCGCCACCACCGCCGCCCGCGGTTGAATCAGGCGCTGGACGGTTTGCCGCTTTCGCAACGGAATCACGCACCGCGTTTTCCGCGGCCGTCATGTCGTACGTGAAGAGCGAGTGGCCAAGGGCGAAGTAGATCTGCTTCCCGTCGTCCGACCAGGTCGCGAACTCTCCGCCAACGCCCGTGATCTTGCGAACAGGCACTTCCGATGACGCCGGATTCGTGGCGTTGATCGTCGGCGCATTTCCGGTCTTTGGAATCTCCTGGATGACGTACGCCTTGACGCCGCTCGCCACGAGCACGCGATGCCCGTCAGGCGACATGGTCATCTCCCCGCCGCCGCCTCCGCCACCGCCGCGGCCCCCGCCGCCACCGGTGCGGAGCAGCGTCTTCTGATCGGTGCCGTCCCAGCGCATCGACACGAGTGAGCTGCCTTCGGAGAAGTACACGCGCGTCGTATCGCCTTTCACGAAGTGCGGCTGGCCGAAGTTCGAGATCGGCGCAATCAATGTCTCGGCGCCGCCGTTGCTCGGAAGCCACACGAGCTCGACACCCACTGCAGCCGCGTTCGGACGTTCCAGCTCGTCGAGATCCTTCCGCATGTTGCGCGGACCGCGACCCACCACGAGGCGCCGTCCGTCGAGCGAGTACGCGAGCTTCTGATAGTACGCGGGCTTCGCGCTCAGCTTCTGTGGAGCGCCCGAGCCGTCGCTGCGCACGCGCGACACGGTCCCGCCATCGAGATCGTTCCACGTCACGTACGCGATGTACTGTCCATCAGGCGACCACGCCGGCTGGAATTCGCCGACGTTGTCATTGGGAATGAGACGCTTCGGTGTGCCGTTCGGCAGATCCATCGTCCACACGCGGTCGAGCGCGACAAACGCAAGCTTCTTGTTGTCGGGCGACGGCGTGACGTCGCGGATCTGGTGCACCGTGAGCGACGAATCGTTGAACGTGAACGACTCATGGTTGGGACCGGCGATCATCATGTCGACGTCGGCGGAGAAGGGAATCATGGTCTCCTTCCCCGTCGCGACGTCGGCGCGCCAGAAATGGCCGTGATGGCCGATCACGATCGACTTGCCGTCGGGTGTGAACGCATACGTTGGAACGAGGTCGCGATTCGCGCGGGATTCCTGGTCGTCGCGCTGAATCTTCGGAAGCAGCATGCGCTCATCGCCCGTGGTCATGTCGCGCAGCATGAGCGACGTCTCGGCGTTGTTACGCGTGGCGTACGCGAGCCAGCGGCCATCGGGGCTGATCTCGGGGCGCATGCCGCTGCCGACCGCGTTGGTCTTCGTGAACGTCTGGCCGGTTTCGCGGTCGAGCACGCCGATCTGCCAGCCAAGCGCGGTTTGGTTGTAGCCACCGCCGGTGCTGTTGCGTTCCGCAAAGTAGATGTAGCGGCCGTCCTTGCTCGGCGATGCGCCGAGGAAAACATTCGGTGCGTTGTTGCCGCGTCCGCCACCGCCCGCGCCGCGGCCGCCGGCCGCCGCAGTGTCGCCGGTCAGACGGAAGCTGCCGCCGCCGCCCGCGGCGTAATACATGTAGAGATCGTTGCCCTGCGACGCGATCACGTACTTGCCGTCGGGTGTGAAGATGGGCGACTGGAAGTTCGCGTTGTTGTTGTCGCGCGTGAGCGCGCGCGGATTCGAGCCGTCGGCATTGGCAATCCAGACGTTGTTGGATTGCGAGCGATCACTGACGAACGTGATCTGCTTTCCGTCGGGCGAGAACCGCGGCTGGGCGTCGAACGCCTGGCCACTCGTGATGCGGGTGGCTTTGCCGCCTTCGATCGGAATCGTGTAGAGATCGCCGAGGAGCTCGAAGACGATGGTCTTGCCGTCGGGGGAGACGTCCAGCGAGAGCCACGTGCCCTCGTCGGTCGTGAACTTGAGCGGCTTTGCGGGCTGGAGCGGGAGTCCAGCGCCGCCACCGCCTTCGGTGTTGCCGCGGCCGCCGCGCTGGGCCGAGAGCGATAGAAGCGGGAGCGCGAGAAGGGCGAGAACGAACGAGATACGACGCATACAGCGCCTCAGGAGAGGGGAGTGATCCTCTCAAGCTGCGTGCGGCGACCCGTGTGAGCAAGGACGGGCCGAGGGCCGGCGTCGCGCCGTGCGCTCACACTGTTGCATGCGAGCACGGTCAGGAAAATAAAGGCGCCGGGAAACAGGGCGAGCCACGGTTCGGTCATCATGGTCGTTTGCGCCTGGTAGAGCATGTTTCCCCAGCTTGCCGTGGGGGGCTGCACGCCCACGCCAAAGAAACTGAGGGCGCTCTCGAGCAGGATGCCGCGTCCAACGGCGAGCGTTGTCGCAACCGACACCGTCGGAACGACGCCGGGAAGCACATGGCGCCACACGACGCGCGCCGGACTCGCACCGATGCCGCGCGCCGCCGTCACGAAATCGCGCGTCGCAATCGACTGAACCTCTGCACGCACCACGCGTGCGGTTTCCATCCATCCCACGGCGCCGACCATTAGCACCAGAAGCGGGACGCCGGGCTGCAGAATGGCCGCCGCAATCATGAGGAGAGGTAATCTTGGCACGGACAGCATTGCGTCCGTGAAACGCATGAGTACGTCGTCGATCCATCGGCGTGCGTAACCCGCCGTGACGCCGATCGCCGTACCGAGTGCGGCACTGAGCAGCGCGGAAAGCAGCCCGATGGCGAGCGACACGCGCGCACCGTTCAGCACGCGTACGAACACGTCGCGGCCGAGCTCGTCGGTACCGAACCAGTGAGAGAGGGACGGCGCGGCGCGGCGGTACGAAAGGTCGAGCGTCGCGGCCGCGTCCGGCATGAGAACGGAGGCAAGGAGCGCGGCGGCGGTGAGCGCGCCAAGAAAGAGCGCCGCCGTGCGCGCCGCATGCGTAGCCGGGGCGCGCCGGCGCTTTATCACGAGGATTCCCGCACGCGCGGATCAATCGCGCGAACCACCAGATCGGCCACGAGGTTGAGCACGATCACCGCGGCGGATCCGCACAGGAGCAGCGCCATCAACACGGTATAGTCGCGTTTCGCGAGCGATTCGGTGAACAGGCTGCCGACGCCTGGCCACGCGAAGACGCTTTCCGTGACGACCGCGCCCGAAACCATGATCGACGCGTCGAGCAGCACGACGGTGATGAAAGGCGCGAGTGCGTTGGGGAGCGCGTGCCCGAGGATTACGGATGACTCGCGGAGGCCGCGCGCGCGGGCCGCGCGAACATACGCACGCCGCAGCGCTTCGCCCATGGCGGTCCGCAAATAACGCGACCACGCCGCGGCGTGAACCGATGCGAGCACGGCCGCGGGGAGAATCAGGTGCGCAACACGATCAGCAAAGCCGGTCGCGCCGAACGACGCACGTCCGGACGACGGGAACCATCCGAGCGTATAGGCGAACACGATTTGCAGCATCAGCCCGAACCAGAACACCGGGAGCGAAATCCCCGCGATCGTCGCGAGCGTCGCTGCGCGATCCACGCCGCGATGCACCGACGCCGCGATGCCGGTCGCAAGCGACACCGCGAGCGCCACGAGCGTCGACGTGCCGACGAGCTCGAGCGTCGCCGGAATTCGTTCGATGATTCTCGAGAGCACCGGGCGCCCGTCGGCGTAACTGTATCCCCAGTCCCCGCGGACAAACGCGGCAAGCCACGCCAGGTACTGCTCCGGCAGCGAGCGGTCGAGGCCCATGGCGTGGCGGAGCCGCGCAATGTCTTCCGGCCGCACGTTGGGGTTGTCCAGATAGAGCGCGAGCGGCCCGCCCGGTGCCGCATGGATGAGCGCAAACACGAGCAGGGAGATCACGAACAGCAGCGGGACGCTCTGCACGACGCGCCGTGCGATGAACCGGAGCGCGGACACGGCTACTTCACGATCTCCCATTCCTGGATGTTCCAGAACGGGCCGGCGTTCGTCGGATTGCCCTTGAACCCACGGAGCGTGGCCGGCACCGCGTCGATCTTCGTGGTGTTGTAGAGGGGAATCTCCGGCTCGAGCTCGGCAACACGCCGCTGCGCCTCGCGCAGGAGGCCGGCGCGCGTCGCCTGATCGACCGTCCGGTCCGACGCGTAGAGCAGCGCCGTCAGGGCGTCGTCCGCGAAATAGTTGATGTTGCGTCCCGCCGGCGGCGTTCGATCCTTCGCAAAGAACAACGTGATCTCCGGATCGGCGCCCGACTGCCACCAGTGAAGCATCGCGTCGAAATCGCCCGCGAACCACACCGAGCTGATTGACGTGCCGTCGATGAGCCGCACCTGCATGTCGACGCCCACATCGCGGAGCTGTCGCTGCAGGGCTTGCGCGACGTTTTCGCGGATTGCGAAACCCGCCTGCGTGATGAGCGTAAATGAGAGTGGCCGCCCGTTCTTCGTACGGACACCGCCCGGTCCGGGAATCCAGCCGGCTTGCGCGAGCAGCGCACGCGATTTCTCCGGCGCGAACTCGTACGCGCGCACGTTCGGTTCGTACGCCCACGACAGGGGTTGCACCGGCCCGTTCACCACCTGCACGAGCGAATCAAGAATTGTTCGCGCAATGAGGTCGCGATCAATGGCGTGCGCCAGTGCCTGGCGGACGCGCACATCGGCAAACGGCGGGAAACGCTTCTGGTTGAGCGTCACGTGCTCGTAGCCGTTGCCAAGCACCTGATTGAGGCGGAGTCCAGGCACAGCCCGGAGCTCGCGGACCTTGTCCCACGGCACCATTGCCACAACGTGCACTTCGCCGGTCTTGAGCTGGTTGATGCGTGTGGTCGTGTTGGCGATGAATCGGAAGAGAATGCGACGGATGTGCGGCTCACTCGTGTCGCGCCAGTAACCTGGCACCCGTTCGAGGAGGATATGTTCGCCCGTCTTCCATTCCGCCACGCGGTACGGTCCGGTGCCGAGCGGCGATCGGTTGTAGTCGTTGGCGCGATCGATGTCGCGACCTTCGAGCACGTGTTTCGGAAGCGTGCCCCGCACGAACTGCAGCGCGTACGGCGCGTAGATCTCCTTGTAGTGCACGACGGCCGTGAGCGAATCCGGTGTCTCCACGCTGCTGATCCGGTCGAAGCCGTCCACGCTCTCGGGTTTCCAGTCCCCCTTGAGAATCGCATCCGCGGTGAACTTGACGTCGGCCGACGTGTGCGGAACACCGTCGTGCCATTTGACGCCGGGTCTGAGCTTCCACGTGACGTCCATGCCGCCGTCCGGGCGGAGTTTCACTCCGCCGTTCTCGAGCGTCGGGATCTCGGTGGCGAGCAACGGCACGAGCTGCATTCGCTCGTCGTTGGTCACGAGACCTTCAACGACGCAGGACTCGATATCCTCGAGGATGTGCGTCGCGTAGCGGTTCAGGTTGTCCGGCTCGCGATCGTACCCGACGATGAGGAGGTCGTTCGACGGAGGGGCGGGCCGCCGGTCCGAGGCGCACGCCACCACGCAAGCCAATGCGAGCGCGCGTGTCATGAGCGAACGGCTGCGCGAGCTCATTGGTCCGCCGTCATGAGATGCGCGATGAACGACACGGGGATTGCACCGTAACTCAACAGTTCGTCGTGAAACTCGCGCAAGGTAAACGCCGAACCCAGGGCGCGCTCGCGCGCAGCACGGAGATTCAGGATGGTGCTCGTCCCCAGCCAGTACATCACGGCCGTACACGGAAACATCGTGTTCTTGCTGACCTCGGCGTCGGCGGCATTCGGCGTCATGCCGACTTCGTCAACATAGAATCGCACCGCGTCGCGGGTTGTCATGCGATGCGTGTGCAGACTGATGTCGACGACGGCGCGCGCGAGCATGCGTACGCGGCTCTGTTGCTCCGCCGCGCGCTCCGCGGGCGTGAGGAAGCCGCATTCGTCCATGAGCTCGGTGGCGTAGCAGGCCCAGCCTTCGGCGAGCGATCCGCCGAGGAACATACCGATTCGGTTCGCACAATCGACGGCTGCGACGGTACCAATCCTCGAGCGGGAGCGGTGCACGGCGTGCCAGTTCTGCACGTGGTGGCCCAACGCACCGTGGTGCACCACGTGGTTCAGCGTGATGGCGCTCTCCGGCCAGCCCGGATTCACGCAGTACTCGTGTACCGTATATGCGTCGAACGGCGCGGGTGACCGGTAGAACAGCCAATACAGGTCGGGCGCTGCGTCGCGTGCCCAGGCGGGGAACGGAACGTACCGGAGCGGCCATTCGGGCCACGTGACGAAATCGCGCTCCGCTGACAGGGCGCGGCATGCGTCCCATTTCTGCTGGAACGCACGCAGGTAGGAATCGGGGGCGGGCACTGAGTCCGGTGTTGCGTCCCGCGACAGCTCGGCAAGCTGCTCCTGCGCGGGGCGAATGGCGTCACGCGTTTCCCGCAGCAGGTCGCCGGCGCTTCGCTCCACGAGATGCCCGCGACGGAGAAGCACGTCGAACGTCTCCGCTCCCACCGCGTACGCTCCCTCCGGTGCGGCGGTGCGCGTTGCCAGCCACGCCTCGCACGCACGGTACGCGTCGAGCGCACGATCAGCCGCGGCGCGCACCTCGCGGGCATGCACGGGATTGATGGCGTGTTCGGAACACCAGGCATCGAGTCCTCCGCCGAACAACCTTATGGCGGCGCGGCATTCCTTCTGCGCGCGCGCGTTCCAGCGCG
>Ga0134121_10002722_pt1 | contig 15092 bp, 11 predicted proteins | sample KB301_FD_96463 | JGI IMG/M metagenome (GOLD analysis project Ga0134121, IMG submission 96463) | Terrestrial soil microbial communities without Nitrogen fertilizer from Kellogg Biological Station, Michigan, USA - KB3-0-1 | ecosystem: Environmental > Terrestrial > Soil > Unclassified ... | reverse complement strand
GGTGCGCAAAGTGCACAAAACCAATACGGTAGCGCACAAAATACACAATACACAGGTAGTACATCAAACCAGTATGGAAGCACACTAAGTACGCAACATAATAATACTCAATATACTAATGCACAGGGCGGTAAATATGCTGGTGCGCAAAGTGCACAAAACCAATACGGTAGCGCACAAAATACACAATACACAGGTAGTACACCAAACCAGTATGGAAACACACCAAATACACAATATAATACCCAATATACTAATGCACAGGGCGGGAAATATGCTGGTGCGCAAAATGCACAAAATCAGTACGGTAGCGCACAAAATGCACAATACACAGGTAGTACACCAAACCAGTATGGAAGCGCACAAAATACACAACATAATAATACTCAATATGCTGGTGCGCAAAGTACACCAAACCAATATGGAAGTACACAAAACACACAATATAATACCCAATATATTAGTGCGCAAAACGGACAATATGCTGGTTCTCAAAATGCACCGTATGGCAGCGGCAGCGCGCAAAACATGCATTATATGGGCACACAAAATGGACAATATGCAAGTATGCTACATGGACAATATGACAAACAGCGCGCGTCTCAGTGTGGTAAAAAAGCTGGCGGGTTAGTAGGCTTTGGTGTAGGTATTGGATTGGTTGGTAATGTTAATAAAGTTATGGCAATGCAAAAAGATGGTAAAATGATTGTCGTAGCACGAAACAATAATCGCACGTATTTTAACGGCAGTGTTGCACGGTACGGTGTTGATGGTAAGCTTGATGTCCTATTTGAAAATCCGCAATTGGAATCAGTGCTTCCTGGCTATTCTGCACGAACTGCTGTTGTAACGCATGATCAGCATGTTATTGTTGCTTATACAAATCAAGATTCTTTTGTGCTTGTCCGATATAATCAAGATGGCTGTATAGACTATAACTTTGACTTTTCTTTGCCAAACCCAGCGGCAGCAGGAAAGCTTAACGCAATGGCGCTACAATCTGATAATAAGATTCTTGTAGGTACAGATTCTCCGACAATGCCACTGATGCGCTTCCTTCCAAATGGTTCTTTTGATATGAATTTCACACCGGATACTCATGTGGCCAACTTGGGAGAAGTAACTGCTATTGCGGTAACTTCGGGTAAAGTACATGGCAAAGATAGTTCCAAGATGGCCAATAAGGCGTATGCTAAGTATATGATGTCCCCTACTAAAGATAAGTATATGAATAAAGAGCGCCACGGCAAAGGTAGCAGCAAAAATATGATCGTTGTTGCAGGGCACACCAAGTCGAGTATGGGCGGACAGTCTGCCAAAAGTGCGACACTTGCTCGTTTTGACATGAATGGTATGGTTGACCAATGGTTCCAGTTTTCTGGTGTACCGGGTAATGTACGGTTTAAAGGGCTTGCAGTACAACCTAATGCTGGAGTGCTAGCAGTTGGATCGACTGATAATGCAATGCCGTTATTGTTGCGTGTTACACCAACAGGGCTTGTAGATCAGTCATTTAGTTCCGCTGTTGAAAGTTCTACTCCGCATCAAGTTATGCCGGGTAGCAATAATAAATATAATGCGGTTGCTATCAATCCAAAAGATAGTAACGATATTATCGCAGTAGGTAAGGTTAATAATCGATTTGTAGTAAGACGGTACAACGCATCAGGCGGTGCTAATATAGCTAACTTTGGCGATCGAGGCACCGTAGGTCTCTACGATGGTGAAGGACATTCGGTAGCGTTTACTCACAATGGAGAAATAATTACTGGAGGACAAATAAAAGTCAATTCAGCTATGATGCCAATATTATACAAAATCTAGAGCAACTTACGGCGAGCAGGCAGCCGATTTCTTTCGTAATAAAAAAAGCTCTTGAGAAATCAAGAGCTTTTTTTATTACTATAATCATGCAAAGAAATTTGAATATATCGATAGAGGGGAGCAATATAGATATGTGTGCAGTAAAAAATGACCATACTGTTGACGACAATACTTATTGGCCGAGCATAGATATGCTGGCACGAACTGCTGTGGTTCAGGTATTTGCGCAAGTGTCTCCTTTTAATTGGATTCAACCGTATAGAATCGAGTCTCCCTATGAGAGTAGGGGCAGTGGTTTTTTTGTTACTAAAGAAGGACACTTTGTGACCAGTGCTCATGTGGTTAGCGAAGCGCGAAGAGTGTGGGTCAATATTCCAGCACTGGGAAAAGTGCCACTTCCTGCTGCGGTAATAGGCATGTGCCCTGAAACTGACGTAGCGTTAGCCCGTCTGCAGGATGAAGCCCTGTCTTTAGTGATTCAGCAACTTAATGCTGTTTCATATTTTGAATGTGGAGATTCAGACGATGTTACATTGACAGAAGCGATATTGGCATTGGGGTATCCGCTCGGGCAAAATCACATAAAAAGCACCACGGGAGTTATCAGCGGACGTGAGTTTTTGAATGGGCGCCCTTTCATACAAGTTACTGCACCGGTAAATCCAGGCAATTCCGGAGGTCCATTGGTGGGAAAAGATGGCAAAGTTCTGGGTATAACGGTTGCTGGTGTTATTGAAGCACAAAGTATCGGTTATGCTATTCCTATTAACGAGTTTACCATAATATATGACGAATTAATGAAGGGCGGTCTGGTGCGCAAGCCGAACCTGGGGATAATTCTTGGATGTGCAAACGATGAAAAGGCTTCATATCTAAAGAATCCGCAGCCAGCGGGGCTTTACATAGCAGGGGTTATTGAGGGTTCATTATGCGATAGTGCTGGTGTGCATGAAGGAGATATGCTGTATGAGTTGAATGGGTATACGATCGATGCATATGGCGAAACGAATATGGCATGGGGCTTTGGTCGCTCTATTTTGTATGATCTATTTGTTAAAATGAAAATAGGGCAAGAGATTAGCATGGTGCTCTATAGGCGAGGGAATCGTATTGATTTACGTTTTGCATATGTGATGCGTGAACCATTGCCTATACGCAGGTATTACCCAGGGTATGAGCCAATTGATTATGAGATTATTGGTGGATTGGTATTGATGTCCCTATCTGATGACCATATAGATATTTTTTTTGATGCACGACCGGATCTTATGGTATATGCTATGCCGCAAAAACGTGCTAAGGGAGTAGTTATAATAACCTATGTATTTCCAGGATCATATGCACATCACGTCAGCTCATTTATAGCAGGGGATATCATACAATATGTGAATAATCAGTGTATTACTGATCTTGCTTCTTTGAGAAGAGCTATACTCGATGATTGCAAAACCAGTTTTATAGCCATTAAAACGGAGAGGGGAGCACTCGTAGTTTTTTCTCTTGAGCTCGTATTACGGGATGAAGCGAGACTCAGTGCTGACTTTGTTTACCCTATCTCTCATACTATAACCCAGTTGCAGCATATGGCTCTATCAGGTACCATAAATAATGGATAATATGACGATTTCTGATCGATTAGTTTCGACACATCTTAGTTTAAACAGTACTATTTTAGAAGAAAATACAATGCAGCGACTTGATACATATCTTGCTAAATTATACCCGCATTATTCACGCTCTCAATTACAACAGTGGATTCGAAGCGGAGCGGTTACTGTTGATAGTAGGGTGATTACTAAACCCAGTTGTTTGATAGCGCAATCAGCAATCATAATACTTGGTGTTCAGGAGCCCGCGTACGTGAGTCGTGCGGGATTTAAATTGGAAAAAGCATTAGATCACTTTGGAGTTGTTGTGCGCAATAAAATAGCACTCGATGCCGGTTTATCGACCGGTGGGTTTACTGATTGTTTATTGCAACGTGGTATCAAAAAAGTATATGGCGTTGACGTTGGCTCTGGCCAAGTACATGACAAAATTACTAAAGATAGTAGAGTAATTGTCATGGAAAATACGCATATAAATGCGTTACCCGATGTAGTGGAGAAGGTTGATCTTGTTACTCTTGATCTGTCTTTTATCTCAGTGTTGCGGGTTATATCTTCAGTGACTAAAGTACTGAAACCAGCAGGAGAACTTATCGTATTAATTAAGCCGCAGTTTGAAGTGGGAAAACATGCAGTAGGCAGGAGAGGTATTGTCAAAAATGAAAGCGAGCATGCGCGTGCGGTGACTCAGGTTGTTGCCGGTGTGAGTGCAGCTGGTTTCATCGGCATGGGAGTTATTGACTCTCCTATTACCGGTGGTGATGGAAACAAAGAGTTTTTGGGGTATTTTATATGTGCTAAAGAGTAGAGTATGCGGGCAGAGACTGATAGATTCCATTCTTATTAATATAGGCAGCGCGTGTATAACTTATGTAAAGAATATCGCGACGCCACTCTATTGCTTTGAATTGAGCAAGTCGAAACATGCTATCATGTATGATTTTACTCTGGGTCCAGTTGTCGCTGATCAGTGCCATAATGGGATAGTTATCTCTATTATTAGAAAAATAATCGTTCGTGTATTGACTGAAAAAGAGCTCCGAGCAAATATACGGTATACATAGGGTTGTTTCGTTTATGGGTAACGGTACGCGTGTATTTGCTGATGCCATAATCGGCGGTGTGTTGGAAAACAGAATAGCGCGCAATCCATCGTAAATAGTGCCAGTAATCCATGACGGCAACTGTTCAAAAAACGCCATAGTATGTTTTTTATGAAAACGATGTGTTATGATGCCATCGTATATTACAAAGCACGTGTTATAACAGTAGCTGCTATGCTGACTCAGTGTAGTGATATAACCTGGTGATGCGCATGCGCTCTGATCTGGTAAAACAGTGCTGAACGACCCGCATACTACGGTGAGCGGTTTACCTAAGTGCAAGCTGTCCCACAAGCGAGTACATGATATGTCCGAGCATAGGCGATTGGTGCAGAAGGCCGATTCAGGAAGAATGATGGTTTGTATGGTACTATGGCGACTTACTATCGCTTTGAACGTCTGTTGGACGATAAGTGCCAAGGCACTAGTACCCGTGCCCTGCATAGGCAGCCATGCGATTGTAGAAAGCCATTGAGGCGTGTTTTGTTCTGTAGGGCGAATAACATAAGAAATAATCCAGGGCATAACGGTACATGCAACTATCAGTAACGATCTTAGTGACCGTCTGTGCCAGCGATAAAAGAGCGCTGTTCCGGGCGCAAGTAATACTACGGTTAGAGCATGCTTTCCCACGTATGGCAATAGAGACAGTAAAGCTGGGTATTCACTCAAAGCAATTAATGGATGAAGTAATGGGTATCCTTCTAGACGCAGAAATGGCCAAAAACACCATCGATCAATGCATGTTATGTAACCAATTGTCGTGATAAGCGTTAGTAAGAGAACTATACCTGGAGAGTTTTTCGTGAATTTTTTGTATTTTATATATGTGCCAATTATCCAAAACCATAGGGCGCTATAGCATGCACAGTAGAGAGTAATAGTTATCATGAGTATTATAGTAACGATGACTGTGTGGTAATTATGAAGCGTGAGTTGAGCATAGTACGTACTCGTGCGCCCCATACAATAGGTGAGCGAACCGAATACCAGTGTTCCCCACCAGAAACCGTGCCGAGCATATACCTGATAGTTAAGAGATAAGTATAGGTAGTAAAGAGGGAGCAAAAAAATAAACATGCCCCACCAACAATACGACGGTATAAAAAGTGCAGCGCAATATAATAGAGCCGATGTGCTGATGCACGCCATCGCGATATATATACGCATAAAAATCCTCGATTAATTATTATTTCTATGGTATAAATAAGACACATAGAAATAGTATAAGTAAAAGCGCCTGTAGCTCAACTGGATAGAGTAGCGGTCTTCGAAACCGTTGGTTGCAGGTTCGAGTCCTGCCAGGCGCACCAGTTGAAATCAGTGCACCTATCCGCTCAAGCGCCCGTAGCTCAGTAGGATAGAGCGACAGATTCCTAATCTGTAGGCCACAGGTTCGATTCCTGTCGGGCGCACCAATACGTTAACATGAGAGGCTATTGTTATGTATATTTTGCGCAATAACTTATTGTGGTCGCAAGCAAAAGAACTCGCTTTTTCATGTGTTTTTCTTATTTTTTTTAATTTGTTTATGTTTTCCATATATGGTCTGTATCTGTATCTCAAAGTTGCAGGTGTTGTGGCACTTTTCTTTTTCTTTTGTCTTTACTTTTTTCGTAACCCGAAACGAGTATGTCAAGCAGCGGTGCTTGATAGTGCAGTAATAGTGTCACCAGCAGATGGCGTCATCGTCGATATTCAACGCAATAATAATGAGTTTGGTGATAGATATATACAAAAAATATCGATATTTCTTTCCCCTTTAGATGTGCATGTCAATTGGGTGCCGTTTAACAGTACAATAAATCAGATGACATATAAATCGGGAAAGTTTATGTGTGCCTTTTTACCTAAGAGCTCTGAATTTAACGAACGTCATGATGTGGAATTTAAGCGTGATTCAAAAGGGGGCAGTGTTTTGGTGCGACAAATAGCAGGCACGGTAGCGCGGCGTATTTGTTGGTGGGTAGATATGGGTGCGCGTGTATGCGTAGGCGATACGTTTGGCATGATTCGTTTTGGTTCGCGCGTTGATATTTTTTTGCCTGCGATCGTTACGCTTACAGTGTCAGAGGGGCAGCGCGTACACGGAGGAGAAACAGTGTTAGGAGTATGGCAGTGAAATTTGCATCGTTGCATGTATTAAAAGCGGCAAGTAAAAGGAAAAAACATATTATTCCATGCATAGTTACTTTACTTAATGCCTGCTGTGGATTTTTATCTATTATTAATAGTATAGAAGGCAATGTACGATCGGCTGCATACTGTATAATTATTGCAGCATGTATGGATATGCTCGATGGACGTATAGCACGTGCCTTACGATCAACAAGTACTATGGGTATGGAGCTAGATTCGCTTGCTGATGCAGTATCTTTTTGTGTTGCACCAGCCATTTTACTTTACGGTACGTTCTGTACACGTATGCCCGTAGTGGCTCTTATTTCACTAAGTATTTATCTGTGTGCAGGCTTATCTCGACTTGCCCGATTCAACATAACGCCTTCATCTTTTTCGTTCATGGGATTACCGACTCCAATTGCGGCGTGTTTCATGGCCCAGTTTGTTCTACAAGAACAGTGGCTTGTGCAGGAGATTCCATTATCAATTAATAAGGTGCGGCTCATGGTACCATTGTTGCTTAGTATACTGATGATCAGCCGTGTACCGTATCCTTCGTTTAAGAAAATGTCGCCTACAATGACACGTATATTAGTAATGTTTGGTTTTCTCATATGTGTTTTATCGACATACCAGCAGATATCGCCTTTTGCGCTGGGAATTTGTGCATATATAGCACTCGGATGGACATTGTGCGTGCACGCGTAGCTCTATAATCACTTTCTAACTGTATATAATATTCGTTACGTACTGTTTACGTTGTATCTTGGCCGTGGATGCGATATCAAGATACCATTTTTTGCACACATTGATTTTCAGACTGAAAATGTGATAATATATTTCAGTGCCTATTTGTATTGTTTGAAATATTTTATTTTTGTTAGTTTTTTATATAGTGGTCAATGCATAATTAAAGGAGTGGTGTAGCTATGTACATGTACACACGCAAGCTTTTTCTTATGATGTCTATGGTGATAATTTTTACAGCTATTGCTGTTTGCTCAATTCACTGTAGCTATAACAAGCTAACTGGATTTACGTGCGATATGACACATGTAAAAGACACATCAAGAATGCAATTTGGTACTGTGATTTTCTATTTCGAGCATGATCCTATCGTGAATTACATACCGTCTAGAAATAAGCAGGATAGTCTTGTTTTCTTTTTTCCGCAGATTGCTATGCCTGCGTCTGTTTATCACGCGTTATCACACGCGCTTAAGATACATAAAAATGACTGTATTGACATACAATGTCATCGCGTTTACAAGCCGATAGAGGGTATGGAGCTTGTGATTTTGTATGACCCCGATACCGTTATCGTAGATAGAAAAATGCTACGGTCTTCGCGATTAGAGCCTGGCGTGTCGTTTAATTTTTATAATAAGCAGCTTATAGAAACATTAAAAAATAAGTCCAAAGGGGTGCTCAATATTTCGTACAGATATAAAAAAGTGAATGGTGTTTATTTTGCCAATGCTTAGAACGGTGAAGGAGGCGTAATGAGCGAAGTGATAAGAAAAATCACAAAGAAACTGTTCGGTAATGTATTTAGTAGAGGAGGCAAGACCGTTCTCATAATACCTATTATTAGTGTTTTCGGCAATGTCATGTATCTGGAGGGATCGTTCAAGCTTGGTATAGAAAATATATCTCCTCAATTTGTACAACAGTTTGCCGGAAAAAAGATCGGGCTTATTACAAATCAGTCGGGAATTGATCAGCGGGGAAGACGTACCGTGGATATTCTCAGGGAAAAAGGATTGACCGTTGCCTATCTTTTCGCCCCTGAGCACGGTATTGATGGAAAGTTTGGATCGGGTGAACGCGTTACTCATAGCATTGATACAGAGAGAAAGATACCTATAGTAAGTTTGTATGGTCACGGAAGTGGCAAAATGATCCCTACCGCAATATTGGCAAAAGTCGATGTTATTATGTTTGATATACAAGATAGCGGTATGCGTCATTATACTTATATTTCTACGCTCAATCACGCATTGCGCATGGCTCAAAAGCACGGTAAAGATTTTGTAGTGTTTGATAGACCTAACCCACTCGGTGTGGTTATGGAGGGTCCACTGGTAGAAGATCCATTGCGCTCCTTTATTTCGGTTGCCGCGATTCCGCTTCGTCATGGTATGACGGTAGGAGAGTTAGCCAGATATTTTAACAAATATGAGCTCAAAGAACCGGCGCGATTGCAGGTGGTATCGATGGATCAGTACGATCGGTTTACTCCGGTGTCTACTACGCTTTCTGCTCCATTATCTCCCGGTCTGCGTACTATGCAGTCATGTTATGGCTATAGTTTTTTGGGATTGCTGGGGGAAATTGCGCCCTTTGGCATAGGTCTTCATACTGATGCCCGCTATCAGTGTATTGCATTGCCAAAAAGATTGGGTATTGATCGCAAAATATGGGTGTCTTTGCAAGGAGAATTGAAAAAACACGGCATCGATACTACGTTGTATGAGTATGTAAATCCAAAAACTAACGTCTGTTTTAGTGGTTTGCGATTGGCCATAAAAAATATTAATAAGGTTCATGCGTTTGCAGGCTTATATACCGTGTTACATTTTTTTAATAAGCGTGGTGTTTCTCTTTCATTTTCTCGTGATTTTGATCTGGCGGTGGGGACGGCTGAAATGCGTAAAGTGTTTCACGGGAAGAGTTCATATGCGATGTTGGCCGGTCAGGTAAATACGCAGCTGGTTCAATTTTTAGAAAAAGCGCGCATGTCATTTTTATATGCACCTTTTCCTACTCCACAATTTATTAAGTAGAATGCCTATTTTTATTTGGCTATACTTACCGTATACTAGGTACGAATATACTTTTGTACGAATAATGGGTTGATACAATACAATATAACCAGTGCTGTGCTATACCGACGGGATCAGGTTTGATGGATATAATGTGGCAGGAGTTTTTAACTATTATCCGCGAAGAGGTGGGAAGTCGTGTAGTTGATACCTGGTTCAATGTTCTTGTTCTTAAGGGACACGACATACTGCGTAAAGAAGTATATTTAGAAGCCCCGAATGCATTTATACGAGAATGGGTTAATAAGAACTATCTCATGCTCTGTCAAACACACCTAGCTCGCTTATTACACATTCCCGCCGTCAAAGTGCTTATTAGCGACACTCGCAGTAGTATTGTTGATAAGAGTGATAGCGCCGCAGATCCAGTTTCCGTATCGCTTGCAAGCATAGCGAGTCCTGATGCGGAGCCTGAGAAAGCCGCCGTGGTTACGTATAAAGGCGCTCGCTCCGTTGCCAATAGAGCTGCCATATACACGGATAGTGCTTATTCCTTTGACAACTTTGTGGTAGCGCCCAATAATTCACTTGCATATGCCGCATGCCGTGCTGTTAGTGAAAATCCGGGTTATTTGTATAATCCACTTTTTATCTATGGCGCATCAGGCCTTGGTAAAACACATCTGCTTCATGCCATCGGTGGGGCTATTAAGCATAAGTATAAAAAAAATGTGATTCTATTTCAGACGGCGGATAGGTTTGTCAGTGAATTTATAAACGCAATTCGATTCAATAAAGTACATCAGCTTGAAGAAAAGTATCGGAGTGCAGATGTACTACTTGTTGATGATGTGCAATTTATTGCTAATAAGGGTCAGACGCAGGAGGCATTTTTTCATATTTTCAACGTGCTTTATGATGCACGCAAGCAAATTGTGTTTTCAAGCGATACAGTACCACAGCAAATGGATGGGATAGCGGAGCGCTTGCGATCTCGTTTTGCATCGGGACTCGTAGTTGACGTTCAAGTTCCGAGTCTAGAAACCAAAATAGCTATTTTAAAGAAGAAGGCGGAATCAAGCACGGTTGTACTTGATGATCAGATACTTCATTTTATTGCTGAGCGAGTAGCACTTAATATTCGGGAACTTGAAGGCGCTTTGATTCGGGTATTAGCGTTTTCTTCATTGACACAGCAATCGATTACTATTGAGCTGGTACACAAGGTCTTGTTACGTGCACCGACAGCAGTAATACAATCAGTTGACTTTGATAAAATTATGAAAGTTATTACACGGCATTATAACTGTACTAATAAGCAATTGTGCTCAAAAGACAGAAATAAACATTTAAGTTTTATACGTCACATTGCCATGTACTGTATGAAGCACCTTACCGATAAATCACTGCGAGATATAGGTATGTTTTTTGGTGGTAGAGATCACACGTGTGTGGTGTATGCGTTAGAAAAGGTCGAGCGACATATTCAAGATAATTCTCATTTCAGTCTTGAGTTGCGACGCATAGAAAACGAGATATTAAAAGGTTAAGGGACCCACTACTACTCATAACATGAGTATATGCTATGAGTAGTAGTGGGTATTTATAGTATCTTTTCGGCACAAAAAGATGTCTCCAGCGCATTTTTTTATCAGAGAAAGATAGAAATCAGCGTGTCCGGTAAATTGTTGCTTGCCAGTTACTCCCACCATTGTTAAGAAATGTTCTGTGTCTACTATAACTATTATTGGTCGCTTTGTTATCGGGTCAATTTGAAAGATAAAATTATTTTCATGGGGATCAATGGCAAGATTGAGGTCATTACATAACTTAATAATCGTTTTATTCTTTACTTTATTGGTAAGATGCTGACATTCTACCATATCTATTTTATCTGCTATTACTGCATATACATGAGGAAATTTATTTTTTAATGGCTTATTATTGCTGCCTATATTAGTTCCCTCTACTTGAAAAAAACGAGCATTTCTGGGTTCCCAGAACCACTTTCGCGGTGTTTTCACGCGATTGCGCCACAACTGGTGTGCAGAAAGCGCCTGCTGTACGCGATGCAGGTTGGGGATACGAGTTAAGCCCGTTATGTGACGATTCGACCCCCCTGCCATAAAGAAGAAAAAAACGGGCACAAAGCCCTTACAAAACGGGTTGATAAATGTTTCTGGCTGTTCTATATATAGTTTTACTACAAATGGATAGTACTTATGCTCGAGGATTATGAGGCCGCACGGATTTCCTTTATGTCTTCTGAAGTCTGGCTTGCATAGTGTGCGAAAACGGCTGAATACAGAGCGCCCGTCTTTAATTTCTTGTACCAGCGTCTCTAGGTCTTGCTTGAGAGACATGCCGGTGACCTTTTTTGTTTTATTGGTGCTGAATGTGATTGGGGTATCGGGTAGTGCATAGCGATAACAGGCTTGTGCGTTGACGGTAAAAATGGGATATTCTCGTATGTGGCGATCAGTGAGATGAAATGCAGGTGATTGTTCGTTCCAGTATGCCTTTATGTGTGGAATATTAGTTTCTACGGGCCGGTGAATGCTGCGTGCATGGAGAGCAATAAAAGAATGTATGCATAATGAGTATAAAAAGCATAAAAGAAAAAAACGATTGTTAGATATGATGTGCATAATTGTATGCATGTTTCCTCGTTTTACGTAGACTAACTTATGATTTTTGGCTTCAGTGTAACAGCAAAAATGTTGCATGCCAAAATGAGCAGAAGCAAAAAGGAGGGCGTTGATTTTTTTTTAATAATTTTGGTACGCTAAGGACGGTAATGAATTTATGGTGATATATGGTGATATAATGTACAAACGACGATCTGAGCGATGAGTAGATAAGATCTGTCGATATATATGTGTTTAAAAAAGGAAAGGTAGTAAGATGAGGCAAAAAGGACTCAAAGAAGGGCATTCGATCCTCCACCATTTGAGCCGGATAGCGCCGCAAATGCTACGGTTAAAAGAACAGAGCAATTTGTCGGAATTTGTATTACACGAACTGTGTTGTCAGGATGGATTTAGTCTGAATAAAGCAGCGTATCTGGTTGATAATCCCGATTTTAATTGTCTGAGGGGCATTGCTGGATACTCATGTCATGAGGCGTACCCGCTGGTCGATAATGGGTCTATTTGGGATGTGCCGGAAGAGTTTAGTGCGCACATGGGTAAATCGTCGTTTAATCAAGCAGTACGTAGTGTTAATCAGAACAGTGTTCGCGCGATAGCAGCTCTATCTGCTGAAGGATCTGATGCATTCCATGCAGTATCGACGGTTAAAGAAATGGCTCAAGCATTTGGCTTTGAACAATACGATATGTATTCATGGGATATGAAACATGATAATCATGGTATTTTGTTATTTGAATGGTCCGATAATGCATCTGTGCCGGATGAACATTTCAAAAATGGGGTAAGTTTGCTCGGCTTTTGTCCTCTTTTTTAGAGAAGAACGGCAAGACCCGGTAATGTTTGTCCGCTGAGATATGCAAGGGCCGAACCACCTCCTGTAGATAGATAGTCTATATTGTTCTGTGCGTTGTGTTTATAAACGGCTGCTACAGAGTCTCCGCCGGCAATGATCGTTTTGCCGGGTGCTGTAGCGAGTATGTCAAAGAGCGCATTGGCACTTGTTAGTGTTTCTGGGATGTTGACAAATCCCATGCATCCGTTAAAGAATATTGTTTCTGCTTCCTGTATATATGGCGACCAGGCGTGTATAGTTTTTGGTCCTATCGAAATGCCGGTTTCGTTTAATGTTATTTCATCGTCGTGGGTGTATGTGAATCGAGTATATGTATCGTTGCTGTCAGGTAAAACAAGTGCTACTTGATAGTCAGTAGGGAACAATAGCGTGACTTGTCTAGAACGTGCGTGCCGGACTATACGCTTGCATAAGTCTATGCTATCCCTATCTATAAGCGATTTACCTATCGATTTATTGAGTGCCTTGTTAAACGTAAACACGATGGCTGGACAGAGCATAATAGTGTTTACAACTGTGAGCAAATGCTCTATGAGTGGTATTTTCTCTTTTATTTTTGCACCGCCAATAATAAGTAAAAAAGGTTTTTTGGGATGTTTTATGAGAGGGGTAAGTTCATTGAGCTCTTTTTCAACCAATAAACCAAAGGTGCGTTGTTCGGGGGCGAATAGCAGTGGTACCTGCGTTATCGAGCAATCAGAACGATGTAGAACACCAAATCCATCATTTACATAGAATTGCCCGAGTTGAGCGAGTGACTGAGTAAATGCATTGTCATGTGTTTTTTCCCCGGGGAAAAATCGTATATTTTCAAGGAGTAGGATGGGCGCGTGGGTAACCCGTGCCTCTGCTGGTGTAGAGGCATACGTGACATCGTAGCCATAGTGCTGAAAGAAAGGGATAAGTCGCCGGGTTGATAGTGAAGGTGTTGCGTGCGTGGGGCGTCCGATATGTGTTATAAGTACTATTTTTCCTTGTTTTTTACGAATAAAATCGAGCGTTGGTAATAATGCCTGCAATCTGAAATCGTTATTGCTCTCTATATTAAGATCGGCACGGATAATTACGCGTTTATGTGTTATATCCCAGTGGTGTAGGGCTGATCTAAATGGTAATTGGTTAACGGTGTTGTGTGTATTATGGTTACGCTCTCTCATGCTATTTTTTATCTCTCCCTTTTATTGTTCTGTTTTTATTCGAAACGGAGTACATGAGCGATAGGTATGGTACGGGTTGCCCGTATACATCTATGTACTGTTATAAAACTGATTATAATTATAATTATAAGTACAGTCACGAGCATGCTTATATCTACATGTGCTGGTAAGTATGACACATAGTAAGCGTCATCGGGAAGGCTGATCAGTTGGTAGCGATTGAGCAAAAAGCTTGTGCCGGCGGCCAATAAAATACCCGGGATGGTGGCGCTTAGCGTGATTCCCATACCCATATAGATAAATAATCGTTCAATAGTAGGCTGTGGCATACCCATTGCCCGGAGTATAGCAATATCTGCCCGTTTCCGGTTAATAAGCATGAACAACAGTGATGCTATATTCGTGCTTGCTATAAGCATGATAAGCACAAGAATAAAAAAGAGAGCATATTGTTCCAGCGTAAGTACAGAAACAAGTGCGGGATATAGCTTTTTCCACGAAAAAACGTCAAGTTTAAACGTGTCAGTAAGATGGGTTATACTACGTTGTTCGTTGTTTCCATTGCGTATTGCCAGGCTTAGCTGCGTGGGGCCGCTATCAGGAATCATCTCTTCCAGAAATGCGAAAGAAGTGATAATAAGACTATTATCGTAGTCGTCTATACCTGTTGCAAAGAGTCCGCTGACGTGTGCTTCTGTTATATCAAGTGTGACTGTACGGTGACTCTGTGTCTGACTGTCAGCATGTAGTAATTCTATCTTGTCCCCGACAGTGACGTCCAGGGTGCGTGCCAGTCCCTGTCCCATTAATACGGTACTATTCTGAGAGAGTATAGTCTGCAGTAAAGGTGTGTTGCTTTTTGAATTGTCGAGGATGGTTTGCTCTAGATTTGTTACCTGCGCTTCATGCACTGGGTCTATAGCTTGTATAATTACTACGGTCGGCGTCTCAGTATTTTTGCGTACCAGCGCATGTTCAAATGTTGTTGGGCTTGATGCGATTACTTCGGGG
>Ga0134121_10002716_pt1 | contig 15101 bp, 12 predicted proteins | sample KB301_FD_96463 | JGI IMG/M metagenome (GOLD analysis project Ga0134121, IMG submission 96463) | Terrestrial soil microbial communities without Nitrogen fertilizer from Kellogg Biological Station, Michigan, USA - KB3-0-1 | ecosystem: Environmental > Terrestrial > Soil > Unclassified ... | reverse complement strand
GTCGCGGTACTGCGCATACTCCTGCGGAAGCGCGCGCACGGCCGAGTCGATCGCCGCGTTGGTCAACCTGCCAACGAGCGACCGGGTGACGGAGTCCCACGTGGCGCGGTCGAGCCCCACAAGCAGCCGGCGATCGAGATCCACCGCGGCACTGGTGAGCGCGGAGACGTTGGGCGCTTGCGCGCGAAAGGGCTGAAGGTGCGGGCGCCGGAGGCGTGCGAGCCAGAACGCCGCGCCGTTGAACGAGATGAACGCACGATCGCGGTCGCGGGGAATGGGTACCCACTGCCCCACCTGCCGCGCGCTCATCCGCGCCCATGTCCATTGGCCGGGATTCCGGTCGTTGTCGTTCATGAAGAGGTCCATGAGCCGCGCCGCGAGATACGCGCGGGCGTCGACCTGTTCACGGGGATCCGCGTCGATGAGTTGCAGCAACTCGTCGCTGTCGATGATCTGCATGGCGCCGGCGAAGCCGGTGGTATCGGACGGAATACCCGGAAGCTCTTCGATCATTCCCAGGCGTCCGCCGTACACGCTGCGCAGCTCCCCGAGCGCGGGATCGTCCGGCATCACGTAGGCTGTCGGCGTCGCGTGCACGACTCCGGCTGCGTCGAGCAGCGGGGCCGCCATGGAGGCGCCGAGCGGCAGCGTCGCGCTCACTTCGTCGTGCAGCACCTGGTCGACGATCTTTCCCATGTTGCGCGGCATGGGAATGGGCTGCGCGAGCCGGAACAGAAAAACGCGGCCGTCACCGCTCGCCAGCTTCAGCGTTCCGTTCTGTGAGTCGGCGACGACGCGGAGGCCTCCCGCGAACGTCGCGAGATCGAGTACCGGAACCCGGAGCGGCGTACGCCACAGGTCGCGGTACGTTTCGCCAAACCAGAACCGATAGAATCCGCCGGCGTCGAACTCCGCGGCGGGAATGACGACGGCGGTGTCTCTCGCTTCGTGGCGATGCGCGCGCTGCGCACCGCCGGAGCGGGCCACGCCGGCCAGCGCGACCGATGCTACGAAGACTCGCCCGAATGCGGGCCGGGAACGCGACACCCTACTTCCATCGATAGAGCGTGATCGTTCCCGCGGGACGCTCGCCCGGGCGTGGCGCCGCGTGACCGGATTCGTCGCTGATGATGAGCACACTGTCCTTCGTAATCGCAATCCCTTCGGGCTGCGGGTGATACCCCGGCAGGGAGCGCACGTACAGCATTTTCCCCTCTGGCGAAATGCCGATGATCGCGTGCTCTTTCGACGCCACGAGGACGTAATCGCCGGTGAACGGATCGATCGTGATGTCGGACGGATGAAGCGCCTTGATGTTGGCGTTCATCTCCACGTGCTCGATCGGTACGAGCACACGCGTGGTTCGCCCATTGTCCAGCGCGCTCATCGGCCAGCGGTACAGCACCACGTTGCCGCCGGCGTCCTGCATGTGCGCGACCTTGCACGCCAGGATCAGCGCGTCCGTTTTCGGGTCGAAGGTGACGCCCTCAAACTCGCACTCGGCGCCGAGCTTCGTGTCGCGGATCGTGAAGGGAACACGCGCGTGATCCTTTCCTTCCCGGAACTCGAACAGCACGCCGGTGCTTGTGAACAGGAAGATCCTGTCCCCCGCCGCGGCGATGCCCTCGAAGTCGCCCTTCACACGATTCTCTCCCAGACTGAATCGCTTGAGCACGACGCCGCGCCGGTAATCGATTTCGTAGACTGTGGCGGTCTGATCTTCGTGCGCGAAGAGGCGGCCCGGGCCTACGAGGGTGATGCCGGAGATTTCGTACAGCGCATCGGGCATGATCCAGCGCGCGAGCTCCTTGTCCTCGCGGCCGGAATCGTGCCGCGCGAGCGCCGAATCAAGTCGCTCGCGGCGTGTGGTCAGCGTGTCGCGAACCGCGCGCCCCGCCATCGCCGCATGTCCTTCCGCCGGCCCGCACGCTGACGCAAACAGCGCGCTCAGCGCGAGGCCCACCAGCAACCGGGGGATCATCCGCGCATCGCCTCCTTTCGTTCCGCACGCTCCTCCACGTGTTCGGTGTGAAGCGCCGTACCGATTTCGACGTCAATGGATTCGATCAGCCCCGCGGCGCCGTTGCGGATGCGCGTCACGAGATCATCCGACGCCATTTCCCGCCGCGTGCGCACGAGGTAGTAGATCTCCGACGGTTTCCCCTCGTTCGTGACAATCTCATCGAGACGCCACCGCTTGGTGTCACTCTCGAGCACGCTCTCGACGTGCTTCTGCGCGTCGCTCACCGACGTCGTCCGCACGGCGAGCACGGCGTTGTAACGCGGCTTCTTGCCGTTCGAGCCGAGGATGGCCTTCACGCGATTGAAGCGCTCCGAGAGCATCTGCACCTTCTTCGGTGTCAGCGCGAGCACGAGATCGCGGTCGGCCACGGGTGCGGCGGCACCGGATTTTGCCATGGCATTCAGCGGAGCCACCCACTGCGTCGCCTGATTGGGCTCGAGCACGTTACGCCCGAAGTCGTACCGCCAGATGAACAGCACGACGAAGTTGTAGACCATGGAGAGCAGGATCGCGACGCTGAGCATTTGCACGCCGGCCGCGAAACCCACGGCGATCCCGAGGAAGATGAACACGACGTCGCGCGCGTCACCGAGATTCGTGCGGAAGCGCACCGCGGCGACGATGCCCGCGAGGCTGAACGCCAGCGCCAGGCTGTTGCGCACGATGAGGACCACGCCCGCGACGACGATCGGCAGCACGATGAGCGCCTGCACGATCGACTGGTCGTGGGCTTTCTCCTTTTTCGCGGACATGTACACCCACGAGACGGGCAGCATCAGCACGACGGCACCGAGAAAGACGAGCGCCGTGGTGAGCGCCAGGTCGAGCCGTGCCGGCGCGTCGAGCGTGGCCGCGTTACCCGCGCCAGTCAGGCCGTCCTGCAGGAGCTGCGGTGTCTTCGCCAGCTGATCCAGACGCTCGCCGGAGAACAGCCGGTCCATAACCGGGAAGAAGTGCGTGAGAACGAAAATCACGCCGCCGAGAATCGCGTAGTAGGCGATCAGCCGGCGTATGGGGCGGTTCGATCCCAGTGTCAGATAGTCGAGCAGCTTCTTGAAGAACAGCATGCAGTGGTCTCCGTTGGGGAGTGGCCCGGTCGTTCACCCACTCAGGCAAACCGCCAGCAACGTCTCGGTTTGAAACACCAAACCGTTGCTGGCGGCGGTCCTGCGCGAGCTGGCCGCATGACGCGGCGATCTTGGGTACGGCGTACGTACTACAAGACCGGCCGGCGCCCCTGTATGAGGCGCACCAGCACGACGATGAGAGCGGTCACGAGCAGAATGTGAATGAATCCGCCCATGGTGAACGAGGTGACCAGTCCGAGCGCCCAGAGAAGAAGCAGAATGACTGCGAGTGTCATCAGCATGGGATTATCCTCCGTGGCTTAGAAGCCGATTCCGGCGAGCAGCATGAATGAGCGCGTCTTGTAGTTGTCCGAGTCGCTCACCGTGCTGAGATGGAGATCGGTCAGTCCGTACACATACCGGCCTTCGATCGTCACCGCGCCGAGCAGTTTGAGGCCCGCGCCGATTGTGCCGGCGTAGGTGGTCTTCTTGCGCCCCGACGGGCACGTGCCGCCGTCGGCGTCGCACTTCACCTCGAACGAGACCTGCGGTCCCGCGTACGCGAACGGCGCGATCGCTGGAATCGGAATTTTCACGCGCAGATATGCGGGGACGTCGACGTAGTCGAGTTTCTGCGATTCACCCGCGACCGAGCTTTCGAACCCGCGCTGCGCGTACAGGCCCTCGACGCCGATGCCGATAACGCCACCGGTGGAAAGACCGACGCCGACGGCAAAGCCATCATGCCGTGACAGTGTGCCCGGCAGCGCACCATTGTTGTTCGGAATCGATCCGTAGGACAGGCCGCCCTTGACGGAGATTCCCTGCGCATTCGCCGCAAGCGGCAACGCAATGAGCGACGCAATGGCAAGGACGACGATTGATCGTTTCATCACTGAATCCTCCAAGAAGTGTGGTGTCCCACGGGTTCCTGGCTTCATCTTGCCGGACACCAACTCCGGCACGCGCCCGTGATCCTGCGTGCGCGCAATTCGCATTGCGGCCGCGTTTCAACGACGGCGAGCCCGCGCTCGATATGCGCGCTCGCGACGAGCTTCCGCACGAGCGCCGTCAGGCACGAACGGCCTGACGCTGTCCTAAATCGACACCGGAAGGCGGACCGGGGTTCCAGATGGGGCCAGAGGGCTGGAGGGCTGGAGGGCTGGAGGGGCCACGTGGATAGGCCTATGCATCCGTGTTAAACCGCCAACCCCACGCGTCGCGAACCCGTATATTCGGCGCTATGCACTCACGACTTTTTCTCGCACTTTTCCTTGCGACGACCGCTCAGGCCCAGCGCGGCTTGGGCCGCGGGGGAACAACGGTCAAGGACGGCGAGCCGTGTCCCGCCGGCATGACCGAAATCCGCCCGCGCCTGTGCCAGGCACCGGAACAGACGCCGCCCAGCATCGTCGACTATCGCCCGAAGTCCACGCTGAAAGCGCCGGTGCACATGGTGCCGAAGGCGAAGTACCCCGTGATCGATTTTCACGGACATCCCGGCGGGCTGCTCACCTCGACCAAAGGGCTCGACAGCCTCAAGGCCGCTTTCGATCAGCTGAACATCGGCGCCATGCTGGCGGCGGACAATCTGACGGGAGCCCGCCTCGCGACGTCCGTCGATTCCGTGAGCAAGTCGCCGCTCAAGGACCGCGTGCGCATGCTCGCGGGCATCAGTTTCCAGAATGTCGGACCGGGCTGGGCCGAGAAAGCCATCGCGCAGCTCGAAGCAGACGTGAAAGCCGGCGCTGTCGGCGTCGGCGAGATCTCCAAGTCACTCGGATTGTCGATCAAGAAGCCCGACGGCACGCGCCTGCACATCGACGACCCCGAGCTGGATCCGATCTGGGATGCGTGCGCACGGCTGCATCTGCCGGTGTTCATCCACACGGCGGACCCGCAGGAATTCTTCCATCAGCCCGACTACACGAACGAGCGCTGGCTCGAGCTCGCGTTGTTCCAGGATCGGCGCTGGTATCGCGACGGTTATCCGAGCTTTGAAACGCTCGCGGCGGAACGCGACAACCTGTTCCGGAAACATCCGAAGACGACGTTCGTCATGGCGCACCTCGGCTGGCAGGCCAACGAGCTCGGCACGCTGGACAAACTGCTCACCGAGTTACCGAACGTGTACACGGAAGTCGGTGCTGTGCTCTACGACATCGGCCGCCAGCCGCGCGGCGCGCACGATTTTTTCGTCAAATTCCAGGACCGCATTCTCTTCGGAAAAGACTCGTTCCAGCCCGAGGAGTATCCGTACTACTGGCGCGTGTTCGAAACGAACGACGACTATTTCGATTACTACCGCGACTACCACGCGTTCTGGAAACTCTACGGCATCGGATTACCCGATGACGTTCTGAAAAAGGTCTACTTCAAGAACGCGCTCAAGATCACGCCGCGGATGCCGCAGGACGGGTGGCCAAAGTGACGCTTGGCGCTTGGCGCTTGGCGCTTGACGCTTGACGCTTGACGCTTGACGCTTAGCGCTGAGCGTAAAGCGTAAAGCGCATTACCGCCCGACCACCTGCCGCTCCGCTCCACCAACACGCCACACCGTGTTGCCTACATCGTCCGCCACGAGCAGCGCGCCGTGCTTGTCGACGACAACGCCCACCGGGCGGCCGTACGCGTCGCCGCCCGGGCTCAGAAATCCCGTGAGCACGTCAACAGGCAGGCCCGACGGTTTGCCGTTCACGAACGGCACGTAGACCACCTTGTAGCCGTTCAGCGGTTTTCGATTCCACGATCCGTGCATGCCGACGAACATCCCCGAACGGAAACTCGGCATCGACACACTGCTGTCCGCCAGCGCGAGGCCGAGCGGCGCCACGTGCGAGCTGAGCGCGTAATCAGGCATGATCGCAGTGGCAACGAAATCCGGGCGCTGCGGCTTCACGCGCTTGTCGATGTGTTTGCCGAAGTAGCTGTACGGCCAGCCGTAGAACCCGCCGTCCTTCACTGACGTCAGGTAGTCCGGCACGAGATCGCTGCCAAGCTCGTCACGCTCGTTCACGACGGTCCAGAGCGCGCCGGTGGTCGGCTCCCATACCATGCCGTTCGGATTCCGGAGGCCCGACGCGAAGATGCGATGACTGCCGGACGCGCGATCAACTTCCCAGATGGACGCACGGCCTTCCTCGACGGCCATTCCGTTCTCGCCGGCGTTGCTGTTCGATCCGACGGTGACGTAGAGCTTCGAGCCATCCGCGCTCGCGATCACGTTCTTCGTCCAGTGATGATTGAGCCCGGCCGGGAGATCGATGAGTTTCGTGGGCCTCCCGGCTATCGCCAGCTCTCCTGTCCGGTACGGCACGTGCACGATCGCGTCAGCATTCGCGATGTAGAGCTCGTCGCCAACGAGCACCATGCCAAAGGGCGACGTCAGGCTGTCGAGGAACGTCGATCGCTCTTCTGCCACCCCGTCGCCGTCCTTGTCGCGCAGCAGCGTGATCCGATTTGCGCTCGGCACCGCGGCACCGGCCTTCTTGAACTCCTTCTTCGCGAACCAGCCGCGGATGCCCGTCATCGTTTTGTCCTTGGCACCGGGAGGCTTGGGAGGCGCCGTCGACTCGGCCACGAGCACGTCGCCGTTCGGCAGCACGTAGAGCCAGCGCGGGTGCTCGAGTCCCTTTGCGAATGCCTGGACCTGCGTACGCTCGACCGCCCGTGGCTTCGCCGTGTCGGACCAGCCCCTGGCCGCCGGAACCTGCATCACCGGCAGCATGCTCTTGTCGGGCGCCGTGATTCGCGGATTCGCACCGATCGTCTCGTTCACAGGCACGCGTGCGGTTCCGCCGCAGCCCATTCCAATCACGGCAGCTGCCAGAAGCGGAAGAACTTCTCGAATGCGCATGGGGCCTCCTGTCACCATAGAGGCCATACCCGAAGAGGAAACGCGGGTTCAGCGATTGCGCTGTTTCGTTAGCGCTCTGTTACGGAACTCCGTCAAAGAACTCCACGACGCCGGTATCGAGTGAGTATTCCGCGCCCACCACGAGCAGTCCATCGTCGCGAATCAGCTGCTCGAGCACCTCCGATCCATGGCGCAGGTGATTCGCCGAGTGACGGATGTTGGCACGTACCGCGCGCCCCACGAGCGCGGCGTCGTCCTGCGCAATGCCGAGCTCGAGCAGATCCTCGACCGACGGGCGCACGCGCGCCACGATTGATCGCAGGTTGCGCGACTGATTCTCGGTCGGTCGCTTGAGCTCCTCGATCGTCGCGAGAATCGCCCCGCACTCCGAATGCCCGAGCACGACGACGAGCCGCGTGTGAAATCGTTCAGCGGCAAACTCGACACTCCCGACCTGCGAGGGCGCAACGATGTTGCCGGCCACGCGAATCACGAAGAGGTCGCCGAGGCCCTGGTCGAAGATGAGCTCGGCCGGTACGCGCGCATCGGAGCAACCCAGCACGATCGCGTGCGGCTCCTGCACCGTCGTCAGCTCGGCGCGGCGCGGGTGCAACGGCACGTCGCCCGATCCGCGCAGGCTCGCAACGAATCGCTTGTTGCCGTCTTTCAGCCGCTGCAGCGCTTCGATGCCGGGGATCACGCCGTCACCCCCGCTGCACGGATGAATGCATCGACCGCGGGAGGACCGGACCCTTCACCTTCATCGTGTTTGAAATACACGTATGTCTCTGTCCAGGGCTGCGCCGTGACGCGCTTGGCCCACTCGTTGAGCGCGAACTCGTTGTAGTCGAAACGGTGGAGCCGAAGATAGCCCCACGACGCGGTCGGCACGACGGGCGCGGCGAAATCCTCCTGGTCAATCGCACACATCGCGACATCGCGCCCGCGCAACACCTCGAACACTTCGTCGTCGAACCAGCTGTCGTGTCTGAACTCGATCGTGAACCGGCGCTCGACCGGCAGCAGCGCGAGAAACGCCCGGAGCCGCTCGACGTCTTTCTTGAGATTGGGCGGCAGCTGAAACAGAACGGCGCCAAGCTTGCCGCCGAGCGCCCCGACGTTCTTCAGCAGAAACTCCAGTGGGCTTGCTGCCTCGGCCTTGATGCGCGCGAAGTGCGTGATGCGCTGGCTGGCCTTGATGGCGAACGTGAAGCCATCCGGCACCTGCGACGCCCAGTCGGCGAGCACATGCTCCTTCGGCAAGCGGTAGAACGTGTTGTTGATCTCGACCGTCGGAAAGCGTGACGCGTAATGCCCGAGCATCCCGTCGTCTTTCATATCGGCGGGATAGAACGGGCCCTTCCACTCCTTGAACGCGTAGCCGCTGGTGCCGGCCAGAATCTTCACGACGCTTTCGCGAGGCTCGCCTTGAGCGCTTCCATGAGGTCGACGATCTTGGCGCTGCCCGTCTCCGGCTTGGCGTCCGCGGTGATGTCCTGGCCTTCGACTTTGCGCTGGATCGTTTCCAGCACGCGCTCGCGCACCGTGTCCTTGTACTTGCCGGGCTCGAAGGAGTCCGTCGACGTCTGGTCGATGAGCTGCTTCGCCATGTTGAGCTCGATCGGCTTGACCTCGCCTGATGGCACCGGAACTTCGGACGTCGGCCGGACTTCGTCGGCGTAATGCAGCTGTTCCATGACGAGCACGCCGTTCAGCGGGCGGAGCAGCACGAGGTGCTGCTGGCCACGCGCGGCGTACTGGCCCAGTGCGGCGCGACCGGTTTCTTCGAGCGCGGCGGCGAGCAGACGGTAGGCGCGGTCCCCGCCCTTGTCGGGGCCGAGGTAGTACACCTTGTCGACGTACGACCGATCGACCTTGTTCAGCGGAACGAACTCGAGCACGTCGATGGCACCCGTGGCTTTCTCTTCGAGCGCCTTCAGCTCCTCCGGTGTCAGCACGACGTACTGGTCCTTGGCGAATTCATAGCCTTTGACCGTTTCGTCGCGCGTGACGATTTCGCTGTCCTTGGGGCAGATGTACTGCTGCTTGAGGCGGGAGCCGCACTTCTTGTGCAGCATGTTGAACGACACGCTCGCCTTGGACTCGGCCGATGAATAGAGGTTGACCGGCACGGAGACCAGGCCGAATGCGATCGTGGCGTTGGCGATGGATCTGGCTGGCATGGGTCTATGGGTTCAGGTGTGGCAAAGCCACTGTGAATTGCGCTTCGGGTCCAGACCAATAGTATTCGACCGGGGCGGGGCGCGTGCCAGTGTCAGGGAGGAATTCAATGAAGCTGCGGTGCGTTGCCGTTGGCCTCACCCTCTTGATCGGGCCGCTGGCGCACGCCCAGGATTCCGCCGCGCCCGCGAAGAAGCTTCCGCGCTACATCCCAATCGACTCCATGCGAGATCCGGCGCGGCTGCACTGGATCCGGTACGATCTCTACGCGAGTCGCTGGACTGACGTGAATCAGAACGGGGACTGCGGGCTCGGCCTTTCCGCGGTGCAGCAGGCCGCGCGAAGCGATCCCAACGATCCCAAAGTGCAGAAAGACCAGGCGGCAATCGCCGCGGGCGCCTTGTCGAAATGCGCGAGGCCCGTCAGCAGCGGCGCGGGCTTTCCGGGCGAGGCCGATTACCTCGAGGCCGAGAAGTACACGCGCATCGCGTTCGACTCGGCGCCGCAGTCGCCGCGGGCGTTCAGACGACTCGCGCAAGTGCTCGCAGAGCGCGATCGGTGGCGCGAGCTCGAGAGCGCCACACGCACGCACCTCCGCGTTGCCGGCGGTGATCCGTGGGGCTGGCTGATCCTCGGCCTCGCGTTGCATCGCGAGGGGGGCGCATTCACGGGAGTGGCCGCCGTGTTCGACAGCGGCCTCACTCGGCTTCCCCCGAGTGAGGTTCAGCGACTCAACCGTCTCGAGCGCGTGCTCAAGCCGGCCGACTCGACGCGCATCGCCGCACTCGCGCCTGCCACGCACGCGGCGATCCAGAAACTCTACTGGACGTCGGCCGATCCGCTGTGGTCGCGCGAAGGAAACGAGCCGCACGTCGAATTCCTCGCGCGCGTCGTGTTCGCCGAGTTGCGGTGGTCAGTCGAGGAAATGGGAGTGCGCGGAGCGGACACCGACCGCGGAGATGTGTACGTCCGGTACGGTCCGCCGGACGCCGTCATGGCGAGCAGGGTGTCCGGTCCGCCCTGCAGCGCTACGGGCGGCGACGCCGCGTGGGTCGCGACGAGCTGGGTCTACTACATGAGTCCGACCGTGAAGGAGGTCTTCGACGGTCCGCCGCAGGACCGGCCGCCGCCATTCTCGTTCACGTTCTGCGGGATGCCGATGTTCGCGACGTCGTACGTCCCGCCGATGTTGCAGCAACGGTTCGGCGAAATCACCGCCGGAGATCCCGTGCGGTGGGACAACATTCGCGCGATTGCGGTCGACTCGATGCCGGCACAGGCCGCGCGGTTCCGTGCCACGGCGGATTCCATCGACGTCATGATCGCCATGCTTCCGCCATTCGCGGGCATCCAGCGCGTCTCGGTGCTCGCGAGCCCGGTTCGTTCTGATCTCTGGATTCTCGCCGGCGGTGTGACGAGTATTGCGCACGACACATCCGTGATCACCGCGCCCGGCGTGATGAGTTTTCGGCACCGCGTCCCTGCGGGGAACTATGCCTATCGGGCGGAAGCGAGCGCAGAGGGATCGCAATACGCCGCGCGCGCGACGGCCGCGTTCGGTGCGGGGCCGGATTCCACGAACGCGTTCCCTACGCGGGGATTCGGCATGAGCGACGTGCTGCTAGGCACGAACGCGAGTGCGCCGCGCACATTCCGCCGCTGGACCGACGTCGCCATTCAGCCCGTGGCCGGCGCCGTTGCGGCCCAGTCGAATCTCGCGCTCGTGTGGGAGTCCTACGACCTCGCGAACACGAACGGATCCGCGCATTACGATGTCACCATCTCGCTGCGCCCGCAGCGCTCGATGGTCGGGCGCATTGCCGCGCGCATCGTCACCAATGTCGGGGGCGCCGTCGGTATAGACCGCAAGGACGATCGCGTCGACATGCGTTACGAACGCACCGCACCGTTCGCGCCCGTGCTGGTCGACGAGATTTCCGTGTCGCTCGCGGGAACGCCGTCCGGCCTGTATCGTCTGTCCGTGACCATCACGGACGTCGCGACGAAGCGGTCGGTTTCGCGCGACACGTTCCTCAACGTCAAGTAATGATCGAGCAGGCGCGTGGCTGACGAGAAGGCGGAACACAACTCCCCGGACAACCTCAGCGCATACCGCGCCAAACGCTCGGCGGATTCGACACCCGAGCCCATGGGCACGGGCATTCCCGCCACGCCCGGGCGCCTCTTCGTGGTGCACAAGCACGCCGCGCGGCAGCTGCATTTTGATCTTCGTCTCGAGATGGATGGTGTGCTTCGCTCCTGGGCGGTGCCGCGCGGGCCTTCGTACGACACGAACGACAAACGCCTCGCGGTGAAGGTCGAAGACCATCCGATCGAGTACGGCGATTTCGAAGGGATCATTCCGCCGGGCAATTACGGCGCCGGCGGTGTGATCGTGTGGGACCGCGGTGAGTGGATTGCGCTCGAAGATTGGCGCGAAGGCCTCGAGAAAGGAAAACTCCTTTTCGAATTCCGCGGCTACAAACTTCACGGCAAGTGGACGCTCGTGAAGATCAAGAAGAGCGAGCGTGACTGGCTCCTCATCAAGGAACGCGATGGCTGGGTGAAGTCCCCCGGCGATCAATTCCCCGAAGAGTCCGTGCTGTCGGGTCTCACGGTCGAGGAAGTCAAGGAGGGCAAGACCAAGGCGGGGATGCTCCGCGATGCGCTCGCGAGCACGGAGGCGCCCCGCACGCGTGTCGATCTTCGCGGTGTGCAAGCCATGCTCGCGGAGCCGTCGGACCAGATCTTCACGCGCGACGGATGGATCTTCGAGCTCAAGCTTGATGGATACCGGCTGCTCGCGCACAAATCGCACGGCGACGTACTGCTGCTCACACGGAACGGGAACGATTACACGAGCGTCTTCCCCGAAGTGGTACGCGCCGTGAAAGCGTTGCCGCTCACGGAGTGCATCATTGACGGTGAGGTGGTGGTGCTCGACGACGCCGGCAAGCCGAGCTTTTCGCGCCTCCAGAAGCGCGGGCGGCTTTCATCGGCGATCGAGATCACGCACGCGGCGGTCGAGTACCCCGCGACATTCTTCGCGTTCGACCTTCTCGCGTTCGAGGATTTCGATCTTCGTCCGCTGCCGCTCGTGCAGCGAAAGGCGCTGCTCCTGGGCGCGCTTCCCAAACTTGGTCCCGTGCGCCCACTCGATCACATCGAACGCGAGGGCGAGCGGTTTCTTGAACAGGTTGGGCTGCTCGGACTGGAGGGAGTGATCGGCAAGCGCGCGGATTCCAAATACCGCGGCGGACGCACGGACGCGTGGCTCAAGTTCAAGACCGACCGCACCGGCGATTTCGTCATCGTCGGATTCACAGCGCCGAAAGGCAGTCGCGGCCACTTTGGCGCGCTCCAGCTGGCCGACATGGTTGGCGGCACACTCGCGTATGCGGGCCGCGCGGGCACGGGGTTCGACGACAAGTTGCTCGAGGAAATCGGCGAAATGCTGGCCCCGATCGTGCGTGAAACCGCGCCGTGCAGCGGACCGGTGCTCAAGCCCGGCGACGAACCGCAGTCCGGTGAAGCGATCCCGGAGACGAAGACGACGACGTGGGTTGAGCCGAAATACGTGTGCGAGGTGCGCTTTCGCGAGTGGACACCAGACGGTCTCCTGCGCCACCCAACGTTTCTGCGCTTGCGTCCTGACAAGGCTCCGAACGATTGCGACAGGCAGGGTTGGGACGCTGTTCCCACTAGCCCACCAGCCCTCCGGCCCTCCACCCCTGCAGTTTCTCCCTCCGACCCTTCGGCCCTTCGACCCTCCGACCCTCCCGAGAAGTCCATCGCTTTTTCGAATCTGAAAAAGCTCTATTGGCCCGCGGAGAAATACACGAAGGGCGATCTCGTCGAGTACTACCGCGCCATCTCCCCGTGGATGTTGCCGTATCTCAAGGATCGGCCGATCGTACTCACGAGGTTTCCCGACGGCATTGACGGCAAGTCGTTTTACCAGAAGGATGCGCCGGAATTCGCGCCTGAATGGTTTCGCACGATTCCGATCTGGAGCGAAGAGTCGCAGCGGGAAATCCGGTACTTCGTGTGCGACGGTGTCGAGGGGCTGCTGTACGTGGCGAATATGGGGTCGATCCCCATTCATCTCTGGGCGAGCCGCGTCGGCTCACTCGAGCTCCCGGATTGGTGCGTGATCGATCTCGACCCGAAGGAGGCGCCGTTCTCGGATGTGATCCGCACCGCCAAGGTTGTTCGCAAGTTGTGCGACGCAATCGAAATGCCGAGCTACGTGAAGACGACGGGCAAGACCGGTCTTCACATCCTGCTTCCCCTCGCGCGCCAGTGCACCTACGCCCAGTCCCGAACGCTCGGCGAGCTGCTTGCGCGGGTCATGCTGCGAGAGCTCGGCGACATCGCGACGATCACGCGGCACGTGACGAAGCGCGGCGACAAGGTCTACATCGATTACTTGCAGAACCGGACCGGGCAGACCATCGTCGGCCCGTTCAGCGTGCGACCGCTGCCCGGGGCGACGGTGTCGATGCCGCTCACGTGGGACGAAGTCGACGAGGGCCTCGACCCGAGAGCCTTTACCATCAAGGCGGCGCTCGACCGCATGACCGCGCTGGGAACGGACCCGAATATTGCAGTGCTGACTGACGTCCCCGATCTTCAGCACGTCCTGGAGAAACTGGCGTCGGTGCTTGGCTCGCCTGTCTCAAACGAGGCCCCATGATCCGCAAACTCCTGTTCGCCGCCGCGCTCACGATCTTCCCGCCCTGCGTGCTGAACGCGCAGCCCACGGTCGAGCAATTCAAGCAGGTCATGAACGCGCAGCTGCAAAAACTGAAGGGCGGGCCCAAGGTGGTCCGGACCGTGCTGTTTCAGAATGTCCGCGCCGGAAGGGCAAACGGCGGCCGGTATCCATTTGAAGTCACTGCCGTCATTCACGATTACGATCCCGGCTATCCGCCTAACCGTTACTACGGCCAGACGTGCATCGGCGAGATCAGCGCGTGGCCTTTTGACATGCTGAAGAACGACATGGGCGACTGGATGGTTCAGGGTCGCATGACGGCGGATGCGAAGTGCACGCCGAACAAGACTGAAGGAGTGGCGAGCGTGCCGCTCGCGAGCCTGAAGGGCGAATCCGCAGCACCGGGCATGCCGGCGAGCACCCCGGCCTCAGCCGCGGACCGTGCACAGCTCTACCTCGGCGAGTACGCGTGTTACGGCGTGGGAAGCCGGCTCATGGCCGGCATGGGATTCAAGCTCGAGGCGGGCGGAAAATATGCAGGCGTCGACGGCACGGGCGCGGGCACGTACGTTCGCGACGTCGCAGCAGCAACGATCACATTCCACGGTGGCAAGTTCGACGGTCAGGTGGCGCGAAACGTGAAAAACACCGGCTTTCAGTTGTCGCAGACCGTGAGCTGCGAACCGTGGCGCTAAAGTGAGCTTTCGCGCTGGTACGCCGCAGGCGTGAATCCGAAGATTCGTTTGAACGTGCGCGTGAAGTGACTCTGGTCCGCGAACCCGCACTGATGCGCCACGGCGCTTGCACTCGCGCCGGCCAACAATAGCTCCCGCGCCTTTTGCGTGCGGACTTGCGTCAGATATGCGTGCGGCGGCAGCCCGGTGGCTGACCGGAACTGACGAATGAGATGAAAGGGGCTGACGGCGCATTCCGCCGCGAGCTCTGCGAGCGTCACCGGCTCGGCGAAGTGCGACCTGAGATATTCGCACGCAGTTCTGACCATCTGTGATGCGCGTCCAGCCGCTGTGCGCGCAGGGACGGCCGTCGAATGACGGTCGACGAGGCGGCGAAGCACCGCGAGCAGCCATTCTTCCGCGAAGAGCGAGACGGGATCCCTGCTCAGCTTGCGGTGCAGTGCGGCGATGTCACGCGCGAGCGCGGCGTCGTGAAAGATGGGCCCCACGAAGGACGTGTCCGCGTTCGGCGCGTGCGGCTCGGCGGCGTGCTCGCCGTGCTGACCGGCGAGATGGTCGCGCG
>Ga0134121_10002709_pt1 | contig 15133 bp, 9 predicted proteins | sample KB301_FD_96463 | JGI IMG/M metagenome (GOLD analysis project Ga0134121, IMG submission 96463) | Terrestrial soil microbial communities without Nitrogen fertilizer from Kellogg Biological Station, Michigan, USA - KB3-0-1 | ecosystem: Environmental > Terrestrial > Soil > Unclassified ... | reverse complement strand
GTGCTGGAACCCCGATATCAAAAAGAGTAAAAAATTCCAGGACCTCGTTGCCGATATTAAGAACAAGATGTAACCTCTATGATAAAGGCTTTCCGTTTTTGTATTGCCTTGCTGATTCCTCTCGTTGTTTTTTCAGGATGCACCACCACTTTTGCCGGAACAGTACTCGTGCTCACTTTCAGGGACATCCTGCTCTATGTTTTCATGGCTTTTATCATTGCTGTGCTGATTGCATTAAAGAGCGAACATGAAAAGAGAGCCTTCTGGATCTGGTTTATCGCCAGCCTGCTGCTAACGCCCCTGGCAGGAATAATTTATTTTTTGGTTTTGTTCAGCAGGAAGGTATAGCGTTTCTTAAAACGCTTCTTTCACAATTCTTTCCTGGTCTACTTTTAATTCAGCTAAAATCTTTTCTACAGCGTCCATCATAGGAGGAGGACCACATACATAAAAATAGCTGTTGAGGCCTGAAATATTTTTCCTGACGAAATCCGCTGTGATATATCCATGGTCATAATCACTTTTATTTTCGTCTGACAAAATGTTGATGAAGTTTTTGCCAAGCATCTTTGTAAATTCCTCTTCGAGAATGATGTCAGCCTTTGTTTTATTTGCAAAGATGAGCTTATTGCTCCCTGTTTTATTTTTTGAATGGAGATGTCTGAAGATGGCAATGAAAGGGGTAACACCTGCGCCGCCCGCAATGAAAACGCCCTCGCCTTTGTACCTGATGTCGCCGAAGACATCGTGTAAAATCAATTCATCACCTGCGTTCAGGCTTCGCAATTCATTGGTGACGCCTTTGCGTTCGGGATAAGTCTTTATGGTAAACTCCAGGTAATTTTCGTCGGGCAGACAGGTAAACGTGAACGCTCTCAATTCTTCTCTCCATCCCTCTTTGTTGATGCATACGTCAGTAGCTTGCCCGGGAGTAAATGAATACGCCGCCGGCTTATCTACCACGAAGCGAAACACGTCGTGCGTGACTGGCATCTTTGATTTTATTTTAACCAGGTGATCCATTTTGATTCGTTATTTAAAACCCTGTGCCAACGCAGCCATTCACTCACTGCTGCATGCTTTTTATTTTCTCCATCACCCTGTTCACCATCGCGTCGCAGTAAACCAGGTTGAACTCAAAGAGCGCTTCGCCGTCATACGTCTTTTCGACGGCTTTCCGGAGCATGGACTTGGCCCGGTTCAACCGGACCTTGACGTTGGTTTCGCTGATGTTTAAGGCTTCTGCAGTTTCTTTTATATTGAGTCCATTGATTTCACGCAGTACAAAAACCAGCCTGTAATCTTCGGGAACTTCCTTTAAAGCTTCTTCGATCACAAAGCCCAGCTCTTTTGTCAATACAATTTTTGCGGTATCGGTATTTCTGTTGCTTGAAAACATCGGAATTGATTTATCGGAAATATCACCCTGGATTTCATTTTTAAAACTGAATCTCTGTTTTTTCCTGAAGCAATTGTTCAGCATAATCCTCAGTAACCAGGTTTTAAATGAGGAGCGGTTTTCATACTTTGAGAGATTGAGATAAGCGTCGATGAATGAATCCTGCATCAGGTCCTGCGTATCTTCATGGTTGAAGTTATAAGCCCGTCCTGCTTTATACAATGCCGCATTGTACCGGCGGATCATGATCTCAAACATCGCCATCTCTCCGCCAAGGATTTTTCTGATGACTTCCAGGTCGCTGTATTGATCGAAATGCTTCATGCCCTGATACTAACAGGATGCATTGAAATAAGTTTTGCAAGCTGTGCGAACGAAAATGCACCGATGGCCATTACGAGGTCGCGCACGGCTACGTCGAAGTAATTGCCGCCCGATAAAAGCGTCAACGCAATCAAGGTGAGCCAGGCTGCGACTATAAATCCGCCGATGGCAGGTTTTGCCAGTACAACGATGCCGGCTACGATTTCAATTACGCCTACGATCATCATAAAAGTGTGCGGTGAGAAAGGCAGCATCCCTGCTATTCCTGGAGAAATGTAATGATCCCATTGCGTGAGGAGGTTGGTGAACTTGTCAAGCCCTGCCACGATGGGTACGATTCCGAAAGTCAGTTTCATTAAATTGAATACAGACCTGAGCGAGCGGTTGAATTGAATTGTTTCCATTTTTTAAGATTTAATTTGACTGTTATATCTTATTAGAGGAAACTGGAACAGGAAAGGTTACAAAAAATATTATTTCTTCCTGACCTAACCACCTAATCACTTAGTCACTTAATCACTTAGTCACCTAAAACCATATATTTGCTTCACATTTCCCGCCATGAGAATCTTGCGCCACTTATTTATAAGGAAAGTTCCTGTTAATTTATTTTGCGGACTGGTGTGCATTTATTTCCAGGCACAGAGTCAGCCGACATTTTTTAAGTCTTACGAAGGTTTTTCGGGACGCGCATTTGTACAAACACATGATGGAGGATTCGCACTGGCAGGAACTGACATCGCCCAGGGTGCAACGTACGATTTGTGCATGATGAAAACGGATTCTTTAGGAAGCGTAGAATGGTTCCGTCATTTTGGAGGCAGCTCCATCGATGTCGCTGAAGCCATTGTTCAGACGCACGACCATGGCTTTGTGGTGGCCGGTTACACGCAAAGTTACGGTGCAGGCCTGTACGATATGTATGTCATAAAGACGGATTCAGCAGGAGATACGCTCTGGACCAGGACATTCGGAGGAACCGACAATGACGCCATGGGATACGTGATTGAGACACCCGATTCAAATCTCCTTTTCGCCGGGTGGACGTACAGCATCGGTAACAATTTCAGAACAGTGCTGATGAAAACGGATCAGAACGGCAACGTGATATGGAGCAAAACATACGTGGCTGCGGGAGCGTATGCTTTTTTTGCATCTTACATTACACCCACTGTTGATCATGGCTATATGATTACCGGACGGGGAGGTAATTTTTACATGCTCAAAGTAGATTCTACAGGCAATGTGGTATGGGACAAACGGTATTCCCTTGCGAATACATTTTATCCCGATTACTGTTATTGCGCCAGGCAAACCCTTGATTCGGGATTCATTATCAGCGGTGGATTGAATCCTGTGAGCGGAAGCTGTACTGTAATAGAATTAATTAAAACGGATTCAACCGGAAATATCACCTGGCAGTATGCGTATGGTGACACGTCAGGTACTGAATCCGACTTCGGATATTCCGTGGACCTGTACCAGGACGGCAGCTATAGCGTATCAGGAATTACAAGTTCATTTGGTTCTCTGCAGATCATGCTGATGAAAATTAATCCGATCGGAACTGTTGCCTGGGCGAAGCAATACGGGAGCTCCGGTTCAAGCCAGGAGTGCCGGTCCATGTTACTCCCTGACAGCAGCTTCATGGTAACAAGTAACATCGATTTGTTTGGCTCCGATCCGTTTAAAATGCTGAGAATCGATCGCAACGGTTACGTGGGTTGTCTCGAAGATTCGGCACCTGTAACTATTTATCCGACCAATTTAATCGCCGTGAATGCAGGCGGCACCACCACGCCAACAACTTTTGCGGTTGGAAGTGGTTCAACGCAAATCATACAGAGCAATTTGCCAAATGAAATCATCAGTTGCCTGAACCTGCACAGCGATGCTGAAATTTCTTCAGCCATTGATCCTTTAAAAATATTTCCAAACCCCGCCCATGCTTCATTCACGCTGAACATTCAGGAAAAAAAGCCCGGAAGAAAAATTGAGATTTTCAGTTCTGCCGGAGCAAAGGTTTATTCTGATCTTTTTGAAATGACTACGATGAAGATCAATTGCGACTGGGCCCCCGGCGTATACCATTTGATCCTCTCGGATTCAGAACAATCCGTTGCGCATAAGCTCATCATTTTCTGACTCGCAGAATTCGTAATTGGTATATCAGTACAGATTAGTACTTAGTACATCAGTACAGATTAGTATTTAGTACCTCAAAATGTGTCCAGGGCAACATTAAAATTCTGAAATTCCTTATCGTTGGCCACAGAACTATTTGAAGCGTTGAATCCTGGCTTGTCAAACTGGAATGAATAAGATCTGTCTGGCTCCGGGGCGAACCTCAGGTTGAACCTTCCTTCAGCATCCGTATAAATTGTAGTATCTAAGAATGGCAGGCTCATAAACGTAGAATGAGTTAATGTGATGGAAGCGCTGTCAATGGGAGCATTCAGTTGATGATTCATTACTTGTCCGCTCAGGTTAAGCCATTCCGGATTTTTCTGCTCGTCATCTTTCAGGCATCCGGAAATAATAATGAAGCAGGCTGCAATAAATATTTTATTTTTCATGAATGCTTATTGATGAGGCTTCTGAAATATCACTCATTCTTTAACCAGCCTGCTTGTCTGGATAAAATCATCCGACTGCACTGAAAGAAAGTAAACACCTGCAGCGAAGCCGGAGATATCCACGGTAGTATTTCCGTTCACTGTTGTATTTTTTAAAAGTTTGCCATCAGCGCTGCGAAGGGTCATGATTGCATTGCCTGAATTTTCAATGGTAACAAACCGCGAAGCAGGATTCGGATAAACGATCATCCTGGCTGGTCCGGTTACTGTTTGAATACCGGTAGGAGAGAGCGAGACGCGGAAAGCAAACGGGTTGAAACCGTTATTGTCAATGCCCCAGCCTGCAACGTATTGCCCATTAGCAGAAATGGTGCTTGCGCCATACACCTGTCGCATGCCCGTTGAATCCCCCAATACATTGTTGATGTAACTGTTCAACTCCTGCAGACCTCCTGTGCGCGTCCATATAAACGGAGTTTGCGGATCGCCCCACAATTGTGCATCGAACCAGCCCACTGCCACTGACGCATCTGCACTCAGTGCGGAGACGTAACCCGTACCCACATTTGGTAATGTTCCCAAATTAATCACACCCGAATCACGGCTCCAGATCCAGGGCTCGTAATTATTTGCATAGTCGCCGTAGCCGCCGATCCAGTTTCCGTCGTCGGAAATTGTACTGCATTCTCCAAGCTGGTTATATTCGTCGTTTGGGTTTCCTGTGGTGTCGATGAGAATGTATTCGTTTGGAAAATATCCACCGCCGGGATTTTTTCTCCAGACAGCAGATTTCCACGGACCATTGAAATCCTGCCATCCCACAACCACGCTGCCGTCGCCGCTTACAGCATTAGCGCGTGTGCTCTTTCCAAGAAACAAGCTGCCAAGATCCATGATCCCTTCAGTAGAATTGTAGGCAACACCATGTGCATAAGCAAATCCACCTGTGGTATCAGCCCATGAAAGTCCGACGACGGTATTGCCGTCGTTAGAAATTCCAAATCCTCCGCTCAGAGTACTGTCGATCATAAACCCGAGACTTCCCAATGCAGTCCATTGACCCGTGACAAAATTGTAGCGTGAAATTTCCGGAACCGATGCTCCCACGCTCGTGCCTGATAAAAAATCTCCGCCTGCAGAAAAACGCGCCTGTCCGCCTACGCCTTGTCCCGGCGCAACTCCTCCGATATCCGTGATCGCTCCCGAATCCGGATTCCAGATTTGGTACGGACCTGCCTGTGCTGAATATCCTGCAACCAAACCCAGGTTGGAAACACCGGTTGGCTGAAAGAATGATTGGACGGAAATAAATTGAGCGAAGATGAAATTTGCTGAGCAGAGGAGAGTAAAGGTGATGAGTAGATTTTTTTTCATTTGATTGGATTATTCAGATTCGTAAAAGTGATGCAAGTTCAGGAAATTTTTCAAATTTATTTACCAATTCAAAAGCACGAAAAAAATATTCGCCGGCAGCGCATACATCTTCACTTTTCCAGTATTGAATCAAAGGCGCACTTGTCTTCAATGTACCTGTTATCGGTCTGATAAATTTTTTCCATTCGCTTCGACCGGAACTTAGCACGCTGGATTTTGCCGCTCGCCTCACTTTTAAAACTGTTGACGGAATACAGAAGTTGCGGACTACCGATAACCCGTTCTTTGAATCACTAACCAGGAACCCAATGAAAAAGATCACCTTCTTAAATTTAATTCTCGCGCTGATAGCGATGAAAAGTTTTGGACAGTGCGGCACAGCGCCGACTTCAATTTCACTGACACCTGTTACCGGGGCAAATTGTGGTGTCATTCTTTCGCAGGTTGGCGGTGTATTGCCGCCCGGGGGAAATTATTATTGGTATCAGTACGGCTGTGGCAACGGTCTTATGGGAACAGGGCCATCAATTTTTAGATCAGGTGCCGGGCTGGATGCCTATACTTATTATGTAAGAATCGAAGCGCCTTGCGGCAATTCAGCATGCGCATCTATATCGGGCACCATTCCTCAAGGTAATCCTCCCGCAACCATTACTGCCAACGGACCGACTTCTTTCTGTTCACCGGGATCAGTTTCGCTGAGTGCCAACACGGGACTCTATTATCAGTGGAGATTAAATTCAGGTGACATTACCGGAGCAACCAATCAAACCTATGTGGCAACCACATCCAATTACATATACTGCCGCGTGAGTTACCTTAACGGATGCAGGGTTTCTGACTCAAACGGCATTTCAGTTGAAGCCACAAATCAGCCTTCCGGTTATATATGGACGAGTGGTCCGACCACCTTTTGTTCAGGAGGTATAACCACACTTTGGGTACACAACAATACACAAACCTTTAACGATACTTATCAATGGAAACGAAACGGTGTGAATTTAGGCTTGCCGTCTATCGTTGATTTTTCCGATGTAACACAGCCTGGAAATTATTCTTGTCAGATCATTAACCAATGCGGAACCTATTTAACCAATACGATTACGATAACTGTAATTCCCACTGCGGCAACCATCACAGCTGCAGGAAGCACAATCCTTTGCGGCCCAAGCCCTGTAACACTTAATGCCAACACCGGCTCGGGATATACATGGCAATGGCGGCTTAACTCCGCAACCATTAGCGGCGCGACAAATTCTTCTTACAACGCAACGGCAACGGGAATTTATGATTGCATGGTTACGAATAGCTGCGGAACTTTTACGTCCAATACTATTTCTGTAACGGCCAATTTGCCAAGTGCTTACATTTGGACATCAGCATCTTTAAATATATGTCCGGGCCAAAGTGCAATCCTGAATGTAAATCCTGGAACAGGGTGGTCTTATCAATGGCAGTTAAATGGTTCTTCAATTTCGGGAGCTACAAACGTCTCTTATGGTGCAACAGTTGCCGGCTCCTACGTTTGCGTCGTTTCAAATTCATGCGGAAGCACTTTATCTAATAATATTATTATCAACCCGGGTTCTGCGCCGACTGCAAACATTTTCTTTTCAGGAAACATTTCATACTTATGTAGCGGAGGTACCCAGACCATCAATGCAAATACCGGCACCGGGATTTCGTATCAATGGCGGTTGAATGGAATTGCCATTTCAGGTGCGGTCAATTCATCGTACACAGCTGCAGTAACCGGCAGTTACGACTGCATTGAAACAAATGGCTGCGGAAGTTCAACATCCTACACATTGATACTAACTGCAAGCGCTCCGCCACCGGCTTCGGTTAATTTATCTGGTCCGGCAACATTTTGCACTGGCGGATCAGTCACGCTGGGTGCTTATCCCAATCCCGGACACACTTATGTCTGGAAGAAAAATGGTTCCGCGATACCAGGAGCGACAGCGTCAACGTACGTTGCTACATCCTCCGGAATTTATAATTGCACGGTCTCTAATCTTTGCGGCGAAAGCACAAATATTGTGAATGTGACCGTGACCGTGCTGTCAATTCCAACAGCAATAATTACTACAAATGGCCCGACAACTTTTTGCCAGGGAGGATCTGTCCTGCTGAATGCGAATACAGGTACCGGGCTCACCTATCAATGGAATAAAAACGCATTACCAATTTCCGGTGCGACAACATCTGGCTACTCGGCAACTGCAACAGGAAGCTATACCGTAGTGATTTCGAATATTTGCGGCACAGCGACTTCTTCAACTGTCAACGTTACCGTAACCGGTGCCGCTCCCGCTCAGCCGGGAACGATTACGGGTCCGTCATCATTTTGCAGCAACCAGTCAGGCGTAGTTTATTCCATTGCATCTGTAGCATCGGCAACATCGTACATCTGGATCGTTCCGAACGGCGCTGTAATTACTGCCGGACAGGGCACGACCTCGATTACCGTAACATTCGGGAACAAGAATGGCAACATTAAAGTTGCAGCGATCAATGCCTGTGGAACGAGTGCTTACCGGAGTAAAAATGTCAGCAAAGCCTGTCGTGAAGCCGGCGAACCAATCGCCGAAGACCTGGATGTAAAGGTATTTCCCAATCCAACTTCTTCGCAATTCATTTTAAAGATGAATTTGGAAACCGGACAGCGGCTTGACTATTTTTTATATGATGAGGTGGGCCGGCTGCTTGAGCAAAAAGAAAACCTTCAATCAGGCAGCTATGAATTCGGTTCCTCACTTCCTGGCGGTATTTATTACATGAAGATAATTACCGGCGAAGAGGTGAAAATGATGAAACTGGTTAAGCAGGAATAAGAGTTTATTCCTTCATACAAACCCATTGGTCGTAGGATGTTGCTACGACTCTAAATCCGTCTTGAATTATTTACCGCTACAAAGCGCGAAAAAAAATATTCGCCAGGACTGTATCATTGGTCACCACCCCTGTGATCAAACCCCTCTATGGTGCTCGCCAACTCGAAAAGCAGGTTGGTCAAAATCAATCCTTCGATCGATTGACAAAATAAAAAGAGATTATTTTTTTTGGGTCAGCTTTTCCATCGGTCAAACTCTTTTTGATCTTAAAATTTCAAAGACCATGAAATCAATCCCTCGTACTGTTGCAGCCACCTTGCTGCTTTTCTTTTGCGCCATCACCACTTCCGTAGCGGGCACTCTGACAAACGCTTCTGCTTCCGGAGATAACCCAAAGGTTTGTGGAGAGAACAACTATTTTACGATGACCCTGATTCCCTCGGCTCCGTGCACCGTTTACATAGAGTTTTCACCGTCGATGCCATCTTCCTGTAATGAAAGGCCCTTCGTCATGAGGGCAAACCCTGTTCCTCCGGAATTTTCTTATAACTCAACACTGCACCGATACGAAATTATATTGTCCACCCTGGCAACATATACATTAAACTGGTATTTTGATATTGACTGTTCGCTGCTCGACCTCGTCGATCCCTTAAATCCGCAGCCGATTACCGTGTATCAAATAGTCTCTTCAAGCGACGGTGAATCCTGGAATGGCTCATCACCACTTTCGATTCCTCATACCGTCGATGTATTTTCGATTGTGCCCATCAGCACAACGCTGAATATTCAAACACAACTGGACGAGGATGTGCCAATCGAATTTCAATATGCAGTGCCGGGAAATACCTCTGCCAAAGTAGCTCTTAAATTCTCCCTGGAGAACAACCCGTGTCATCGCTTCGATGTAGTAGGTAATACGTTCGATCTGGAATACAGTCTCAGCAGCAACGTCATGCAGCAAACAGGGTTGGCATTCGACAATTATCAGATCATTGAATTGGACAACACCGGACCACTGAAATTCCGGATGACGGTTCATATTGTTGGCTGCGAATGCGAGGATCCTGATGATGACTGGAATGTTAAGCTGGAATACGTATGTGCGGCAAACGTTTCCGCTGACCCTAATGATTTTTGCGCCCCGGCAGAGCATTGCCAGGACGCTGTAACTCTCAATTTTTCCCTGCCTGATTACCTGAACATTGTGAGGCAGATCAAGGTGGAGCGGCCATTACCTCAAAACCTCTGGCAGGAGGAAGCGGCCCAGTGCTTTGGAGATGAACTGCAGTGGACTTATAAGATTACTAACGTCGGTGCCGTTCCTGTTTCCATTCTGAATCTCCGCCTGCATGATTATGCCGCAGCACCAGGAAGTCTTGCGAAGATCAAAGAGGGAGAGCCGTCGGTCACATGCACGAACTTTACTGGTACGATACAGTGCATTCCAAGCGAGCCCTGCTCCACCGTGAGCAATACACCAAACTGCTTCGGCGGAGGCTACGCAGGCATTTCAGAATACAACTACCAGGTATTGAACGTTCCACTGGGAGGCGAAGTTCTTCTGACGTTCAAAACCAAACTCTGTTGCCTTACCGACGAAGCGACGTACATGAATTCGGGAAAATTTATTAACGACTGGGTCTTACAGGTTCAGGGTATTGATGAATGCGGAGATGAAAACTTTACGAACATCTTATTTCCCACCACTCTTGATCAGCTGCCCTATCACGGGAACGGATACATCAGCTATTACGGGCGGGATGACGTCAATGTCGCCTACGAAGATCTGCACCAGATCATAAACTATTCACCCGTACTTACTGATATGGACGATGGCAGCATCGGAGACATCGACATGAACTATGGATTCTCCTCGCCCAAACTGCCGGATCCCCTCACTGTCAGCAGTACCAGTTTCGATTGGGATTATCATCTCTTTTTTCCGCTGAACCCCAGCCTTCCTGTGAACAACCAGCTGTTGCCTTATGGAATTCTGAAGGTAGTAATTGAAACCGATCAGGGGCTGCAGGTATACGATGCTACGAACCCAACCAATGCAATTGAAATCGTTCAGGATTTCCTTCAGGAACCCTACGCCATACATCCCTTGCAGGATTGTTACAACATCCAAACGATTGCAGGACCGCCGCAATCCCCGTGTAACCTGCCAGGCACTTCGTTCGAATATTACTTTGACCTGGGAGATCAGATCGGTCAGTTGGTTGCTCAGAACCTTCCGATTTTTGTGAACTACAATTTTACGCCGGTCCAGATTCTCAACCAGTTTTTACAATCCGGGCAACTGAAATTCAAGCTAAGGGCAAGCTGCGAAGCCTGTCAGCCACGCGCTTACTACAATGTCAAGTTCTACCTGGCTCCGAAAAATCCGGGACCTGATTGCGGAACCTACGATTGCAGTTCAGATCTCACAGCAGTGGGAGGCGCCTTCTGCTGGATTCCTCTTTCGTCGAAGGACGGCTCCATCATCGTGCATTGTCCGGGATGCGTAACGCCCGGGATCATCACCCACAGCGATCGTCTTATCAGGACCACGCTGGGTTACCAGGATTCTGAGAACGATGCCTTGCTTGATGGTCCTCCGGTTCCAATTGATGACAATTATGCACACTATAACCAGATGAATCTTACAAGTTCATTTATGGGAGATAAACTCGAAAGCACACTGACTGCTCACTTCGAAGATGGCAGCACAGCGAATGATGGCTGGACGTATTCGATGATGGGAAATCTGCTTCACTGGCTCTATCTCGAAAAAACGTTTCCGTTTTCTGGACCGTCCTGGTTTGACGTGCAGTGTGCTTCGGCACAGTTGATTGTGTACCCGGATCAATTGTCACTGCAGAACAATACCGGTCAGATCGCTTCAGTCTCGTTTGCTGCTCCGGATGCAAATCACATCATGTATGATGCAAGCAATCAGATTTTTAATTTGAGAATCAAAGACGATGACCTGGGAACGGGCTTCCTGTTCCAGCCATGGCAGTGGTACAAGCTTATCATGGACTTCAAGGTCTGCGGAAATTATTTTCCTGCATCACTCAACGCGCCGCAATCGGAGTACATTAAAAATGCGCTTGTCACCAATGAGCTGTATTTGATAGGGAGCGAGCAGCCCGGCTGGCCCAACAGTGTTCCCAGTTACCCTTGGGCGCTCCCCGAACCCAATCCGCAGTGGCCCTCCTATGCTGACAATCATCGTTTCGTCTGCGAAGGCCGCAGCACGATGCATACACTCTACAGTGTTGACGCAAGAAATGCGAGGGGAGAATGGTTCAGTAACCCTTGCGACCCTATGAGCAGACCTCAGGCATATGTAAGAGTAGGAGGAGGTGTTGAGAGACCCTTTAATTATGAATTCCGTCCGAACCCCATCTGGCTTACGGATTATAAAATTACAAGGCCGGACGGTTCGAACGTGCATTACGGTGCTGGCTTGTCGCCGGAAGTGCGCTCATATTACAGGTACTATAATGCATTTGGCAATCCGATCGTCACAAACATTGGTCCGGTCGTTTATTCTCCAAACAATCTTCCTCTTCCGGATCCATTCCATTTTGACGTACCGGGCCAGATCGCCTCTTACTATCCTGCCGACATAAATCCACTTCCTCTTACGAACCTTCCTGTGGGAGAAGAAATATTTAATCAAATACACCAGGTTCGGTATGAACATACCTGCGCTTCAACAGCCATGGTGCTTGATCAGACGGATTATACGGCAACGTTTGAGCACCTGGATTGTGATAACACGCTCGTCTCCGAAGAAGTATATGCCAACCAGGGCATGACGGATGCGATTCCAAACCCCAATCTCAGCCTTACTTTCTATCCGGCTTCCGTGCTCCAGAATGTAGGAACGAACACAGTTTGCTGGAAATTTATTATTCAGAACAACACGGTCAATTCCGAGGAAGCTGAAAATATTTTCTTCTACATCGTGGAAAGCGAGGCTATGGACCTTTCCAACTGGCATCTTTATGAGCTTACCGATTGCGATCAACAGCAGACTGAAATTCCGTTGACGTACGGGATCTATCACCTGGTTGATTTACTTCCTGTAGGCCAGCACCGTTGCTTCCTGATGTGCGCCGATCTCACATCCTGTTCAACTCCCGAATCGTTTCACGTTCACTGGGGATGGGACTGCCGCGGATATCCGTATGTTGACAACCAGACACAAATGTGTTTTTACCAGAGCCGAAAGCTCACGTATAACCTGGCCAACGCTGATGTAAATCCGGATGGCTACCAGGTGGATCCTGACGCTTTCTATTGCGAACCATTTGATGTGAAGGTCTGTTTTAAAAACATTGCCGCGGGTGACGTCACCCTGGACGATGCAGGCATTGCGCTCAGGATTTCAGGGCTTTCGCCGGCTGCTATTCTGCAGGGAGTATGGATAAACAATCCGCTTACAGGCGTTGAAGAGCCGCTTCCTTTTACTCCATCGGGACCGGATTACGTCTGCACTGTTACCCAGGCACAGATGATTAATTTATTCCCGCCTTCAGGATACTTCACGACCGATCGGGACATTTGTGTCAGACTTTCTCTCAATGTAACCTGTACCCTGAATCCGGACGAAATTAATTTACCTGTTGTCACGGCGTGGTTCAGGTCATTTTGCGGCGCCGTGATTGAGAAGTTCGAAGAGCCTGATGTAACTCCGATCAGCGTGACAGATGCCGGATATTGTTCGCTGCCCGTTTGCTCACTCGGTTTCAGACCGCGGGTCACATCGCAGGTTTGCACCTATACATTTGTTCCGATAAACCTTCCTTGCGGTGAGCCCACCTACTACTGGGATTTCGGGGATGGCAACTATTCTACTGACGCATCCCCGATACATACGTACCAATATGACGGAACCTACACCGTATGCCTCACGGTAACGTGTGAGAACGGACAATGCTGTACACATTGCGAAGATGTTGTTGTAGAACGATGCTCCAATCCGCCCTGTTCTGCTGTCGCAGAGTTTTCGTCAGATGTCGAAAAGTGTCAGACTTTGAACTTCACCAACCTCAGCACAGCATGCGATCCGCCGCTGACCAGCGTTTATGTCTGGACATTCGGTGACAACAACTGGTCGGCGGCCTTTTCACCGACGCATATGTATTCGGATCCGGGAAATTACCAGGTCTGCCTCAGAATAGACTGTTATGATTATTCAAATGGCAACGACGACTTTGTCTGTGAAGACATCACCTGCCATTGGGTCCTCACTTGTCCATGTTCTCAACAGCACGCTGCATTTGATTATGACGTCAGCGCCGCCAATTGCAGCCTGGTTACATTTACCAATTACAGCGTAGCGTGTTCAAATACCACGCACTATTTCTGGGATTTCGGAGACAACACCACTTCTATTTCGTCGGCGATCAACGTTCCCCATCAATATCCGCCCGGACCGGCCACCTACACGGCCTGCCTGATTGTTTCATGTTACAACGGAAACGATCTCGAATGCCAGTCGATGTTTTGTTATCCGATCAGGATTCAATCCTGCAGAACAGGAGGACAGTCCGGCACTGACCCCGGAGACCTCGTAGCGCTGATTGTTCCCAATCCTGCTTCGATAGACAACGTGAATCTTCACATTGAATCAGCCGTTTCGGGAATAGCAGGTGTGAACATTCTGAATCCGCTGGGTGAAAAAGTTCTGGAGACGCACTTTCAACTGACAAGAGGCAACAATGAAAATGGTTTGAACATTCAGGCGCTTGGCCCCGGCATCTATTACGTGAAAATTGTGCTGGGTGACCTGCAGAAAACAATTCGGTTCTGTGTGGTAAAATAACACCGGACATGCGGCTTTATTAGAGGTTTTGAAAACCATTTTCATGATCTCAGGTCTTAATGGTGTGAAGGAGTGGTTGTCTGTCCGGCAGCTATCGGAAAAAATCATGATGAACGATACGTAATGAAAAATAAAAAAGGTTTCTAAAAAAAGTAAGAGATAAAAACATAATTGGAAAAACGAATCACAACGCTGGCCGCAGCATGGTTACTTCCCTGCTTCATCCGGTGAGTTCAATCGGGCACCATCAGCAGTACATTTTCCCGATTTTCTTTACATCATCAATAGGGCATTACACACGCTGATTGTGGTAATTGGCATAAATCTCAAATTGAGAGAAACGTGAAGCAATACTTTTGGGTTCAGTAATTCAACCTCTTAATTAATTCAATCATGAAAACTATTACCACATTCTTACTGCTGATAAGTTTCAGCATGAAAAGTCAAAGTCAATGTCAGCTTCCGCCGGCAATTATTACTCCTGATGGACCCACATCATTTTGTTCAGGTGGCTCTGTCACACTCAATGCAAATACAGGTACGGATCTTACTTATCAATGGAAATTTAATAATGTTGATATTCCCGGAGCAACTTCAAGTTTTATCATAGCCACTGAGGGAGGGGATTATATCTGTGTCGTTACCAATTCCTGCGGCAGCTCATCCAATTCCATTACCATTACCGTAACATCGGCACCAACTGCTGTCGTTACGGCGGGCGGTCCAACAACATTTTGTATGCCGGGTTCGGTTACGCTCAGTGTAACGGCCGGAGTAAATACGATCTACCAGTGGCGGG
>Ga0134121_10002708_pt1 | contig 15135 bp, 11 predicted proteins | sample KB301_FD_96463 | JGI IMG/M metagenome (GOLD analysis project Ga0134121, IMG submission 96463) | Terrestrial soil microbial communities without Nitrogen fertilizer from Kellogg Biological Station, Michigan, USA - KB3-0-1 | ecosystem: Environmental > Terrestrial > Soil > Unclassified ... | reverse complement strand
TGGCGGGCGCGTTAAGCCCGGCAAGAAACCGCCGGTCCGCCAGCAGGATTCAATCATCGCCAAAGCCAATGCCGCCCGAAGCGCTCCGAAGCCACGTTACGCCGAAGCCGAGCAGCAGTATCAACTCGCTGCACAGATCGCTCCTGACGATGCACGCGCCTTCGCTGGTCTCGGAAATGTTTACGTGGACCAGGGCAAGTTTGCGCTGGCAGTAGACGCCTACCAGAGAGCGCTCAAAGTCAAACCTGATTACAACGGCGCTTACCTGCCGCTCGCGTTTTCCCTCGCCCGTTTGGACCGCTACCCGGAAGCGATCGACATCTACAAAGAAACACTGAAACGCGATCCGAGCCCAGAGGTCTATAACAATCTCAGCTTTGCTTACAACCACACCGGAAAGTTCGACGAAGCGGTAACGGCAAGTAAGCAGGCGATCGATCTGCTCGGCGAGACTGGCGGGGCCTATAAACTCGGGTTTCAGGAACGGAACGAGATCCGTTCATACGCTTACAAAAATCTCGGCAACGCTTACAACGGTTTGAAGCGTTACGACGAAGCGGCAAATGTGTTGAAGAAGTCGTCGGAAATCGAGCCGACGAACGCGTCCGCTCACTTCAACCTCGGATTAACTCTTTACAACGCGGGGCGATACTCGGAAGCAATCGAGTCGTACAAACAAGTCATCAAGCTAAGACCAAACCTGGCCCAGGCTTATTTCAATCTGGGTCTGACTTACTTCGCGATCAACGACAAGACTCAGGCGATGGCCCAGTATGAGACGCTCAAGGGTCTCGACTCTGAAATGGCAAAGCAGCTCTATGACGCGATCAAGCAGTAGACTGGAATGCTCGACGGGCAGGACCATGTTCAAGCCGTACCTCGCCAAAAATGGGCGCTGAATCAGGAAGCGTTCGACAGGCTGCTCGTCGCATTTGACGCCGACCGCGAGACCGCCGGCCGGAAATACCTCGAAATCCGAAACAATCTGACTCGCTTTTTCGAGTGGCGTGGGTGCTCGTTTCCCGAAGACCATGCCGACGAGACGATCAATCGCATGGCGAAAAGAGTCTCGGAAGGCGAAGCGATCCTGAACCATTCGGGATACGCGATGGGCGTCGCGCGTCTGTTGTTGCTCGAGATTAATAAAGGACGGCAGCGAGAGCAGTCGGCGCTCGCGGAAATCGGCGCCGCGCCGGACGTTTACGTTCCGGAAGACGATGGGGAAAGCCGTCTCACCTGCCTGCGAAGCTGCCTCCAGACACTCTCGCCGGACAATCGCGAGCTGATTCTCCAGTATTACCAGGGCGAGAAAGGGGAAAAGATCGAGAACCGGAAGAAACTGCTCAACCGCCTCGGAATCCCGGTAAACACGTTGAGAATGAGAGCTTTGCGACTGCGGGAGAGGCTACAGACTTGTGTCGAAGAGTGCGTGGGCGCGATCTAAAAAATATTTTTGTGATGGAATCGATTCTTTGACCACTCATAAGTGGAATGCCCCCGCATGGTCAGTCTTGATTAAAAACTCGAGAGGCACAGAACCGAGCGCGGTAGCGCCGGGTCAACGTCAATTAACAGGCGTCGTCGGGAAGATTGACCCGGCGCTACCGCGCTCGGTTCTGTGCGCGGGAGAGATGCTAAATCAAGTATGTCAGTTGATAACGAAAAATTGATTTCCCAGTACCTGCTTGGCGAGTTGCCGGAAGAGCAGCAGGTCGCGATCGAGGACCGTGCGTTCTCGGACAAAGAGTACCTCGCCACGATCACCGCCGTTGAAAACGATCTGATCGACGAGTACGTTCGCGGCGAGCTCTCCGCCAACGATCAGCAGCGCTTCGAGAGTCGCTTCCTCGTCTCAGCCGAGCGCCGCAAACGCGTCGAATTCGCTAAAGCCCTGCGCATGGTAGTCTCCGAATCTCCTGCTCCGGAAAAAACCGCGCCGGGCTGGTCCTGGCGTGAGTCGCTTTACGCGTTCCTTAATGGATTGAATCCAGCGGCACGCCTCGCACTCGTGGCCGCTGCCATCGTGATAGTGGTTGGTGCTGGATTGCTGTTCGTTGAAACGCTGCGATTGCGCCGTCAGGTCACGCAGCTACAAGCTGAAAAACAGGCAGGACAAAACCTGCAGCAGGCGCTCGAACAAGAGCGCAAACGTAACACGGAGCTGAACGCACGGCTCGATCAGGAAAAGCAACAGCGAGAACAAACTGATGAGTCGTTGCGCCAGTTGACAGAAACACCAGAAGCGACGAATCCGGCGCCACCGCCCGTGATTGCATCGTTAACGCTTCTTCCCGGTCTTTCACGCGGCGGTGGTCAGAAGCCGACCCTCGATCTTTCCAATGACGCACGTCTGGTCCGGCTTCAAATCGGTATCGATCCTGAAGAGCAGTACAAGAGTTTCGGGGTCGAGCTGCGCACTTTAGCCGGCGCACAGGTTTGGAATCGCGAAAACCTCGCCGCGCGAACTCGAAAACGCGGAACACGCGCCGTCGGGCTCACGTTGCCGGCCACAGTACTCAAGTCAGGCGAATACGAACTCAGACTACGCGGCCTCAATGAAGGCGGCGGCTCTGAAGATGTTGGCTTCTATTACTTCAATGTGAGAAAAAAATGAGACGTACCAAGAAATCCCTCCTCGCTCTCCTGATAGTGCTCACCACCTCCTACGCCGTCTACTCCCAAACAAAAATTCTCGAGGCTGAAAAAGTAATAGAGCAAACGATCGCCGCGGGCGAGTCGCATTCCTACAGCATGACTCTGGCTGCGGGAATGTTCGGCACCGTCGAGTTGCATCAGAAAGGTTTTAATCAGGTACTCACGATCTTTGCGGCTGACGGGCAGAAACTCAGGACTGCAGATCTCGCGAGCGTCGGCTTTTCAGAGGTAATGTCTCTCATCGCACAGGATGCGACGACGTATCGCATCGAAGTAAGAGCAGCCGCCAAATCATCCCGCACCGGTTCTTACACGCTCAAACTAACGCAGATCCATCCAGCCACGGCCGAGGATCGCGCGCGCGTGCAAGCACAAACCCTCGTCGAAGAGGGCGTGCAGTTTCTAGTCAACCAATCTGCGACTTCAAAAACCGAGGCTCTCGATAAATTCCAAAAATCGATTCCTGTCTGGCAAGTTGCAAAAGATCCGGATCGCGAAGCCCAGGCATTTTATTACGCGGCTTACACCCAGAACGCGTTGGGCCAATATGCTGACGCAGCGGAAGCCGCGAAGAAGGGTCGACCTCTCGCGCAGGCAGCGGGCGATTGCAATCTCGAAGCGAGCCTGCTCGATGAGCTCGGCGCGTCTTTCAGCAATCGTGGTGAAAGGAAACAGGCGCTCGACATCTTTTTCGAGGCGCTCAAACTTCGCTCTGATGCCGATCCGATCGGTCGGACCAGGACGTTATCGAACATCGGTGTCGCCTACTGGGGAATCGGCGATCGCAGAAAAGCGCTCAGCTACATGGAACAGATTGTCCCTGTTTTGCACGAAAGCGGCGAAGGACTGAAAGAGTCGACGACGCTTGGAAACATGTGCGTGCTTCACAATGATCTTGGTGAAGATAAGCAGGCGCTGGAGCTGTGTACCCAGGCGCTGCAAATGAAGCGCGAAATTCCGGACGTCAGAGGTCAGGCCACTACGTTGAGTAACATGGGGAACATCTATGGGAGTCGAGGCGATTACCAGACAGCTTTGGACCTTTACCAGCAGGCGCTCGCGATTCACAAGAGCATGAAAGAAGAGTCAGGCGCGGCGATTGTCATTAACAACATCGGCTGGGCCTACGGGCAGATGGGCGAGTATGAAAAAGCCATCGAGTATTACACGCAGACAATCGAGCCCTTTCGCAAGCGGGACAATAAAAGCGGACAGGCGAAAGCATTCAACAACATCGGCGTTAACTATGCGAAGCTGAATGATTTTTCCAAAGCGCTCGAGTTTCACCTGCAAGCGCTCGCGCTGCGATCGTTAGAGAACGATCGCGACGGCCGCGCGACTTCGCTCAACAACATCGCGAGTTGCTATGCGCATCTTGGAGACAAACAGAAGGCACTCGATTACTACACTCAGGCAGTTGCCCTGCAACGTTCAGTACAAAATGATCGCCAGCTTGCAACTACGCTCCGGAACTTCGGCGTCTTTCAGCGCGACGAAGGGCAGATAGAAAAGGCGCTCGAATATCTCAACGAGGCGCGCACGCTCAGCGCGAAGGTTGGCGATCAGGATACCGAGGCGAGTGTTTTGTCGGAGCTTGCGAGGATTGAGTTTACTCGCGGAGATCTTTTGCCGGCGCGCAAGTTAATCGAAGAGGCGATTGCGCGGAGTGAGTCGGTTCGCATCAATCTCAAGAGTCAGAGCTTTCGCACGTCATATCTGGCGTCAGTCAGGAAGTATTACGAGTTTGAGATCGAGGTGTTGATGCGTTTGCATCAGCAGCGAGCGAATGAAGGATTCGATGCGGCGGCGATTGAGGTTAGTGAAAAGAGTCGGGCGCGATCGTTGCTGGAATTGCTGCGCGAGGCTCGCGCTCAGATCCAGCAGGGCGTCGAGCCGTCGTTGATCGAGCGCGAAGGTCATTTGCGACGACTAATTGCCGAAGCGGCTGAACGGCAGACGCGTCTGTTGAGCGGGAAGTACACGGAAGAGCAGGCAAGAGCGGCGGCGAAAGAAGTTGATGATCTCACGACTGAATACGATCAGGTGCAGGCGCGCATAAGGCAGTCGAGTCCGCGTTATGCTGCGTTAGTTGAGCCGGCGCCGTTGAGTCTGTCGCAGATTCAGAAGCAGGTGTTGGACGAAAACACGTTGTTGCTCGAGTATGCGTTGGGCGAGCAGAAGAGTTTCGTGTGGGTGGTTGCGCGCGACTCGGTTAAATCGTTTGAGCTGCCGGGACGCGCGACGATCGAGCAGGGAGCAAAGCGTTTCTACCAGTTGTTGACCGAGCGTGGCGCGGCGGTGCCGAATGAGACGTTGGCGCAGCGGCAGCAACGGCTCGCTCACGTCGATATGGATTATCCGCAGGCGGCTTCGAGTTTGAGCCGGATGCTGCTTGCGCCGGTTGCGGCTGAACTCTGTCAGAAGCGGTTGTTAATCGTGGCTGAAGGTGTATTGCACTATGTGCCTTTCGCCGCGCTGCCGTCGCCGGGCGGAGAACCGTTAATCGTAGATCACGAGATCGTGAACTTGCCGTCAGCGTCTGTGCTGGCGATGTTGCGAGAAGAGTTTGGCAATCGCAAGCCGGCGAGCAAGACCGTGGCTGTTATCGCGGATCCGGTTTTTTCTGCGAACGATGCGCGGCTCGCCCAGGCAGTAAAAACGAGTGCGAGCGAATCGCCGTTCGTTGACGCGCAGAGGTCCGCGGCTGAGTCAGGTGTGAATGATCTGTCGCGACTGCGATTCAGTCGTCAGGAAGCAGACGAGATCACGCGCCTCGCGGGTGAGAAGCGCAACCTGAAGGCAGTCGATTTCGCAGCTAATCGATCGACTGCGACAGATGCGCGCTTAGGTGATTACCAAATCGTTCACTTCGCCACGCACGGATTAATCAACAACCAGCATCCGGATCTCTCCGGCATTGTGCTCTCACTCGTCGACGAGCACGGCAGGCCGCAGAATGGCTTCCTTCGTCTCTACGATATTTACAATCTGAAACTCAACGCCGATCTGGTTGTGTTGAGTGCGTGTCAAACGGCGCTCGGCAAAGAGATCAAAGGCGAAGGCTTGGTTGGTCTAACTCGCGGTTTCATGTACGCGGGCGCGCCGCATGTCGTCGCGACTCTCTGGCGCATCGACGATCGCGCAACGGCCGACATGATGCGACGCTTTTACGAGGCGATGCTGAAAGACGGCATGCGCCCCGCCGCAGCCCTGCGCGCGGCCCAACTCTCAATGCTGCGCGATCGCCGCTGGCAGTCGCCCCACTTCTGGGCCCCCTTCACGATTCAAGGAGAGTGGCGCTAATCCTGTAAATCTTGTAAATCCTGTAATCCTGTCAAAAACTCAGATCGAATCGAACGTTCTAATGGAAGGATATCGATCTTCTTGCGGCGTATTCCCCGGCCTTATAGATAACAACGTCTTCATCCCAGCCTCATTCGCCGCATCGAGCTCGGCAGTGACATCGGAAATGAAGAGTATCTCCTGCGGTTCTAAATTCATCGCCTCCGCGATCTTTCGATAACTCTCCGCCTCACCTTTCTTCCCAACCTTCGTATCGAAGTAACTATCGACAAACGGTGTGAGATCCCCAACCTCAGTATGCGCAAAGAGGAGTTGCTGGGCCAACACACTTCCCGATGAAAAAATACTGATCCTCAATCCTCGCTCGCGCCAACGCGCAAACGCCGGCCCCACATCCGCAAACACCTGTGACTGCAACGATCCATCCTCGTAACCGTGTCGCCAGATCTTCCCTTGCAACGACTTCAACGCCGTCGATTTGCGATCGAGCTTTATGAGCCACTCGACATACGTCGCCACCGACTCAATCTCATTCGTAAGCGCCGGCGCATCACTATCAACCGCATGCTCATCACGCAGAAGCGCGATATCCTCCGTGGCAGAGTCTGTCGCCAGAAACTCCCTCACATGATCGCGCGCGTAGCTGAATAACACGTCGTGAACAAAAGCGATCGGCGTAGTTGTGCCTTCGATATCGAGGAGGATGGCGCTCATGCGCTGAAACACAATGGAAGAAAGTTTTCGTCAACGCGGCTTTCCGTGTAATGAGGCGTCCAGCCCGCTGTGTCCTGGAATAAACGAATCGCTCGGATGCGACGATCGGTGCAGAGATTGAACCAGTGCAGCGTGCCGCGCGGCACACGAATCAGATCGCCCGCCTCGACTTCGATTGCGAGCACGGTTCCGTCTGTCGTGTGAATGTGAAATAGCCCGTGTCCGGCAATGGTGAATCTGACTTCATCCTCATCGTGCCAGTGCTCGCGATTGAACTTTGCCAGCATCGCATCGAGCCCAGGCGTGTTGGGACTAACGTCGATCACATCAGCCGTTACGTAGCCGCCGCGTGATTTCAGGGCTTCAATCTCGCGTGAGTATGCGTCAAGGATCGCTTCTGGTTGGGCGTCGTCGGAGATTGGATGTGAAGGCGTCCAGCGTTCGTAGTCGATGCCGTGGCTCGCGAGGCTCGCTGTGATCTCGTCAGCATCGGTGAGTTTCTTATCTTCGTTAACAATCGTTACTACAGCCATCTTGTTCTCCTAAATCTTTCGAGTGCGACCGATCGCTTCGAGCAGGAACTCTAGAATCTCGATATGCCGCTTTGCCTGCGAGAGATTCTCACCCCACGAATAAAGTCCGTGACGTCTCAGCAGAAAACCGTGTGCGTCTTTGTGTTCATTTAGCGTCGCACCAATCGTTTCGGCCAGCGCCGGCATGTCCTGAGAATTCTCAACGATGGGTAACCACTCCGCATGCTCGTGTGTCCGCACGCCCTGCAAACCTTTCAGCATCTCGTAGCCTTCGATCCTGATGCCGCCCTCTGCCGCGTAAAGATCGGAGAGAATCGTATTCCAGATCGAATGCGTATGCAGCACGGCCCCGGCGCCACGTTCCTTCACGATACGAATGTGCAGCAGCGACTCATCAGACGGCTTACCACCCTGCTGGCCCACAATGCGCGCATTCTCATCGATCGAGAGTAACTGTTCGGGGCGCAGCTCACCCTTATCGACCCCACTCGGACTCATCGCAATCTGAAGCGGCTCCCTCTGGACCACGGCGCTGAGATTCCCACTCGTCCCCAACAACCACCCGCGCCCATGAAACCCCCTCGCCACGGACGCCAACCCCACCGCAATCTCCTGAAACCCATCCGACATGGAGGAAAGATGCCACAAAAAGGCACAAAAACACAAAACAAGATGTTCGGTTAGAAAGCTCTGTATTTTTGTGCTTCTATGTGTGAATTTACACTTGCCTTAGTTCGCAGATGAGAGTAGGATGCGTTTGCTTACGATTGCTGCTGCGAGTATCCACCTACTAACTCGCCAGCCAAAATTGCAAATTCGAAAGACCGAGCTTGAGTGGCCTGGTGGGGGGCCAGGTCTGAGTCCGCGGAAGCGTGGTGCGTTGAGGGGCTTCTGCGGACTCGGGGGGTTCTGAGATCATGAGGTTCGGGATCTCGTGGTCTCAGAGAGTGGCCTTGGTGAGGGGGCCACGAGAGTTCGCGGAAGCGATAACGCCCAGAACGCTTCCGCGGACTCGCAACCGAACGATCAATCCGTGTAATCTGTGGCTAAAACACAGATTATGGAACTCCCAGTTAACCCGCCGATTCTCCCGATGCTTGCAAAACGCGTCAGCGAACTGCCCAAAGCAGGCGCGTGGATCTTCGAACCCAAATGGGACGGCTTTCGCGCACTCATCTTTCGCGACGGTAAAGAAGTGTTCATTCAGAGCCGCGATGAAAAGCCGCTGAACCGCTACTTTCCCGAACTGATCGATCCGATACTGAAACAACTCCCAACGCGTTGCGTGCTCGACGGCGAGATCGTCATCGCACAAAAAGGCGCACTCGATTTCGACTCGCTCCAGTTGCGTCTTCATCCCGCCGCGTCGCGCGTGAAAATGCTCTCCGAACAGATCCCAGCGTCGATCGTGTTTTTCGATCTGCTGAGTGAAGGGAAGAAGGACCTGCGCAATGAGCCATTTGAAGAACGGCGCGAGCGACTGGCGTCCATACTCGCATCTGCGAAGCCGCCGCTGCACCTGACACCTGCGACGAGCGATTTCGATGTGGCGTCCGATTGGTTTCGACGTTTCGAAGGCGCCGGTCTCGATGGCGTGGTGGCGAAGCCGGTGGCGGGAACTTACGAATCGAACAAGCGCGTGATGCTGAAGGTCAAACACGAGCGCGACTGTGATTGCGTCGTGGCTGGCTTTCGCTGGCACAAGAAAGGCGATCGCGATCGTATCGGATCGTTGCTGCTGGGACTTTTCAACGACGCGGGCCACTTGCAGCACGTTGGTGTGTGCGCGAGTTTTACGGATCAGAAGCGTATCGAGCTGGTGGAGTTTTTTAAGCCTTACCGGAAAAATGCGCTCGTGGACCATCCGTGGAAAGAGTGGGCGGGGGACGATCTCAGGATTCCGGGCGCGCAGAGTCGCTGGAGCGCGGGGAAGGATTTAACGTGGGAGCCTTTGCGACCCGAGTTGGTGATCGAGGTTGCGTACGATCACATGCAGGGCGATCGCTTTCGTCACACGGCGCAGTTTCGAAGGTGGCGGAGTGATAAGAAGCCGAGTGACTGCACGTTTGCGCAGTTAGAGGTTGTGCCGCCGCATGAAATCGAGTTGATATTCGCCAATCGACGTTAGTTAGACAGGATTACAGGATTTTCAGGATTTACAAGATATCCTGTTAATCCTGAAAATCTTGTTAATCCTGTGAACGTTTGCGGTGCATGGAGCGCCACTCGCGCGTCGGGTCGTCGTCGGGGTCGGGCGTCTCCTGCGCCGGCCGGATTTTTTCAGGAACGTTGCGCAGGTTTATTCTGATGCGCGTCCACGTCGATGACCGACCACGCATCGTGTCGACCAGCACATCATCAACGGCCAGCAGCTTCGCCACTTTCGGATACTTCTTTTTCCAACGTTCAAGTCCCTCGAGCGCGGCTTTCTTGTCAGGCGAGTTGGCCACGACGATCAGCGGCATGCGCACGCGCTTCTTCGCCGCCGGCTTCTTCGCCCGCGAAGGTGCCACACGCGGCGCCTCGCCTTCCATCTTGGCGAAGTGCGGCGGCCACGGCGCATCACCTAAACCTGACGCTTCATCTCTTTCCGCAAGCTCGAGAAGCTGCTCCAGCGATCCAGCCGCAGCGTCCATGTCAGCATGTGGATCCCCAATCTCAGCCAGACGCTTCGGCACTGTCAGCACCGTGAACTCAGCCGGCTCACACTCTGTGACTTCATCCCACTCGAGCGGCGTCGAAACACGCGCGTCCGGCAGTGGCCGCACCGAATACGCCGAACACGTCGTGCGATCTTTCGCGTTCTGGTTGTAATCGAGAAACACGCCGTGTCGCTCTTCTTTCCACCATTTCGAGCTCGCCAGCTTGGGCACGCGCCGCTCGATCTCACGCGACAACGCCACCGCCGCGCGTCTCACTTCACTGAACGTCCAGCGCGGCTCGATGCGCACGTTGACATGCATCCCGCGCGAGCCACTCGTCTTGGGCCAACCACGCAAACCCATCTCTTCCAGCAACGCTTTCACTTCAAGCGCGACCAGCCGCACACTCTCCCACTCCACGCCCGGACCAGGATCGAGATCGACGCGCAACTCGTCCGGATGATCGAGATCACTCGATCGCACCGGATGCGGATGAAGCTCTATGCAACCGAGATTCACGACCCAAACCAGTCCCGCCGCGTCATCGACAACCACTTCGTCTGCCGTCCTTCCGGACGGAAACGACAATGTGACCGTGCGCAGCCACTCGGGATGATTCTCCGGCGCGCGCTTCTGGTAAAACACCTGCCCCTCGGCGCCGTCGACAAACCGTTTCAGCACGATCGGCCGGTCGCGGATGCCGGCGAGCGCGCCGGGTGCGATCGATAAGTAATATTGGACGAGCTCGAGTTTCGAGAGCTTTGTCTGGAGTGAGAAATAAGGCTTATCAGGATTCGAGACGCGGACCTCGCGCCCGTCAATTGTCAGTATTTCTTCCTTACGCTTGGCCACGGCTTACAAGGGCTTCGACATGTTGATGAAGTGACAGGGGATTTTCGTCGGCACATCCGGCGGAAACGGGCTCGTGCCGCTCTCGACGTACCCGCGCTTTTGATAGAACGATGGCAGCTCATCACGAAGACTGACAATGACGATGTCCATGCAATGCGATCCTCGCTCGCGACAATATTTTTCAGCTTCAGTCATCAGCAGCGAGCCGAGCCCGCCTTGCTGAGAAGTTGGATCGACTGACAGCAAACCCAGGTAAGATCGCTCACCGCGCGGCTCGACGTACACGCAGCCATTTACCCTCCCATTCGCCTCCGCAAGCAGGAAAGCGCCTTTCGCCAGCGACTCCTCAACCTCCGCTTGCGTGATGCGATTGCCGTCGATGAAAAACTCCTCGGCGATTTTAAACGCGGCGTTGATGACGGCAGTGATTTGCGGCGCGTCGGCAATCTCGGCGCTGCGAATGGAAATTTGAGATGGCTTTGCTGGAACAGTCATTTTTTACAGGATTGCAGGATTAGACAAGATTTACATGATATGCTGCAACCCCGCTGAGCCATGACCACACAAACCGTGACTGAAACACCACCCGAAGCTCGCTCCGGACTGGATCCGTGGCGGATTGACGTGCTCCCGCAGGCGCCGAGACCGAAGGGTCTCGGCTGGTTTAGCGCGATTGGTCCAGGTGTGATCGCGCTCGGCGTCTCGATCGGCAGTGGTGAATTCCTGCTTGGACCAGCAGCGTTTGTGAAATACGGTCTGTCGCTGCTTTGGGTCGTGGGCGTGGCGGCGCTGCTGCAAACGTTACTGAATGTCGAGCTGATGCGTTACACGATGGCCACCGGCGAGCCCATCTTCACGGGCTTCATGCGCACGCGTCCACACGCGACGTTCTGGGCGTGGTTCTACGCGGCGCTTTACTTTCTTCAGATGGGCTGGCCCGGTTGGGCGGGCGCGGCCGCGGGCGCAGTCTTCTTTCTCTTTATGAAACGTTTGCCCGTGGCGAGTGAAGCCGGAACGGTCTACGCCATCGGCGTCGCGCTGTTTCTTCTCTGCGCTTCAATATTAACGATCGGACGTCGCATCGAGCGCACACTCGAGTATCTCAACTGGATCATGGTCTCCGTAATCATCGGTGGCCTCGGCGTGCTCGCTGTTTTCTTCGTTCCCCTCTCGACGTGGGGCGCGGCAGTGGCGGGCTTTGGCGGCTTCGACGTGAAGACGGGATCGTTTCAACTCGTCCCGGCCGGCGCTGATTTCTTTCTGCTCGGCGCGTTTGCGGCATATGCGGGTGGCGGGGGCGTTGCGAACCTGACGTTGAGTAACTGGGCGCGCGACAAAGGTTATGGGATGAGCAGCATTGTTGGTTTCATTCCTGCCGCGGTTGGCGGCAAGAAAGTCGCACTCGCACACTCGGGCAGCACGTTCAAACCGGATGCAGAAACGCTGGAGCGCTGGCGTGGTTGGTGGAGGATCGTGCGTGTGGACCAGTGGGGCGTTTACTTCACGGGCGCGATTCTCGGGATGATGTTGCCGGCGTTGCTTTACGTCACGTTTGTGCCGGCGGGCAGCGACATTCGCGGGCTGGGTATCGCGGCGGCGTTGGCGCAGGCAGTCGCGACGCAGAAGGGCGCGATCTTCGGCGGCGTGATCGCGAGCCTCGGCGTTTGGTTGCTGTTCAAGACGCAGCTCGACATTCTCGAAGCGATGACGCGCGGAGTGACAGACATTCTCTGGGCGGGCAGCGCGCGCATTCGCGCGTGGCGCGGCGGCGACGTGCGCGTGATTTATTATTCGGTGCTCGCGGTGATCACGGTTTGGGGGATTATCGCGTTGCGCATGACGCAGCCGATCATCTTGCTGGCGTTGAGCGCAAACATGGCGGGGATTGTTTTCATCATCAGCTCGTTGCACCTGCTCTACGTCAACACGCGTCTATTGCCGGTGGCGCTGCGTCCGCCGATGTGGCGGCGGCTAGCGTTGGTCGCGCTCGCGCTGTTTTATGGGATGTTCCTGACGCTGTGGTTGTGGAGCCTTCTGATGAAGTAATACTCCCGCAGCGGCGCAACGGTTTTCAGTGTTCTTCGTTGCGCCGCTGCGGGAGAATTTTCTTATAATCCACGCATGAAGAAATTTCTCTTTATCGTTCTCATTCTTTCCACCGTTCAACTCTTACACGCGCAGGAGAAACCGCAGACGTTCACTGCACAGGGAGTCTCGGTTGAGCTCACTGCTACGCCCAAGATCGCCGGTGAAGAGATGTTGGTGCGGTTCAAGATCACGGACGCTAACGGCACGGCGTTGAGCGGGCTGCGACCAGTCGCGTGGATCGATCAGCGCCAGATCGGATTGCCGATGGACGCGCGTATTTGTCGCGAGAAGGTGCAGTCGTATTTGCAGCCGAGTTTCAGCAGCCGTCCGACGCTCGATCTCAACGCGTATTTCATTCTCGCGTTGAATAACGAAGCGAACATCTCGGTGATCGATCCGCTGTCAGGCTTCGGCGGCAGCAAGCTCTACACGCTCATCCCTTTGAAAAGTCCCGGTGAAGACTGGGTCCTGACTGACGACAACAAGCGGCTTTACGTGTCGATGCCGCAAGTCAACCAGGTCGCCGTGATCGATATCCCGACGTGGAAAGTGATCGCGAATGTCGATGCAGGCGCGACGCCCACGAGCGTCGCGTTGCAGAGCGACCAGCGATACCTTTGGGTCGGCAACGATAGCGAAACCGCCAGCGGCGTGACCGTGATCGACACTGCGACAAACAAAGTCGCGGCCCACTTAAAATCCGGACTCGGCCATCACGAGATCGCTTTCACGGGCGACGATCGACTCGCCTTTGTCACCAACAAACAGTCCGGAACGCTCTCGCTCATCGACATCCGCAAGCTGGCTGTCTTGAAAGATCTGAAAGCCGGCTCACAACCGGCAGCAGTCGCTTTCTCGACCTTGAGCCAAACTGCGTACGTCGCAAGCGAGGGCGACGGAACGATCACGGCAGTCAGCGCTGCGAAAGAGGACGTCGTCGCGCGCATTCCGACCGCGCCCGGCCTCAGCACGATCAGCATTCCCGCGACCGGTCAATACGGCGTGGCGCTCAACACACCAAAAAGCACGGCTTACGCTTTCGATCTCTCTTCAAATCGTGTCGTCCAGACTATTCCGGTCGGACCCGGATCGGATCAGTTGAGCTTTACGAAACAGTTTGCTTACGTGCGCGCGTCGGGCAGCGAGTTCGTGACGATGATCAATCTGGCGAACATCGGCAAGGAAGCGAACGTCACACAGTTTCCTGCCGGACAGCGGGCGCCCGGTGCGCGCGCGCACGCGGCGGCAATCGTCCCGGCGCCCGAAGAAGGCGCGGTGCTCGTCGCGAATCCGGCCGACAAGATGATCTATTACTACACCGAGGGCATGGCCGCGCCGATGGGAAGTTTTCAAAACTACAAACGCGATCCGCGCGCGCTGCTCGTGATGGACAACAGCCTGCGCGAAACTGCGCGTGGCGTTTATTCAACGACTGCGCGACTGAACAATCCCGGCACTTACGACGTCGCGTTCCTGCTCGATTCGCCGCGGTTGACCAACTGTTTCGAAATTCAACTGGCGCAAAACCCGAACGTTCCGATGACAGTCCAGAGCTCATTCAAGATCGAGCCGGTCGAGAAGGAAGCAGTGGCGCGTCCCGGCGAACGCTTCGCCTTCCGCTTCAAGGTGGTCGATTATAAAACCGGCGCGGCGAAAGCCGGGCTGAACGATATTAGTGTGCTGGTGTTTCTCGCGCCCGGCGTCTGGCAGCAACGCGAGCTCGCAAAATCTTCGGCAGAGGGCGTGTACGAGACGAGTTTTGTTCCGCCGAGCGAGGGCGTGTACTATGTGTTCTTCCAAAGCGCCTCGCTTGGAATGCAGTACAATCAGTCAACGCCGCTGACGATTCAGGCAGCGAAGCCGTGACATTCTCCCCCGGGCGAAATTCTTTTCTAAGAGGTCTCACATGAAATTAATTCAGCATTCATACACGTGGGTTGTGTTGACGCTCGTTTTGCTGGTCGCGGGTTCTGTTCAAGCACAGCAACCAGCCGCGCCCAAGACGCAGGAAGAAAACAACGCGCAGAGATATTTCACTGACACAGTGCTCATCGATCAAAACGGCGAGCGAGTGCGTTTCTACACGGATTTGTTGAAGGACAAGACCGTCATCATCGACACATTTTTCGCGACGTGCCAGGCGAGCTGCCTGCCGATGAACCGCAATCTCGCGCAGATTCAGGAAGGACTCGGCGATCGTCTCGGGAAGGACGTGCACATTCTTTCGATCAGCGTTGACCCGACTGTCGACACGCCGACGCTACTGAAGGCTTATTCCAAAAAGCTCAATGCGAAGCCGGGTTGGTATTTTCTGACGGGCGACAAAGAGAGCGTTGACTTCATCCTGA
>Ga0134121_10002706_pt1 | contig 15140 bp, 13 predicted proteins | sample KB301_FD_96463 | JGI IMG/M metagenome (GOLD analysis project Ga0134121, IMG submission 96463) | Terrestrial soil microbial communities without Nitrogen fertilizer from Kellogg Biological Station, Michigan, USA - KB3-0-1 | ecosystem: Environmental > Terrestrial > Soil > Unclassified ... | reverse complement strand
TCGCTCGGTGGCTCGCTCGGTGGCTCGCTCGGTGGCTCGCTCGGTGGCTCGCTCGGTGGCCCGCTCGGAACCCCGCTGGGCGACTCGCTGAGGAACGGAACCGCCGACGGCGAGCTTGCGCGCCTTCTGGCACTCGCTCAGACCGCGCGGCCCGCGGGGGCGATCGTCGTGCGCGGCCTGCTCGACGGACGCGCGATCCGCGAGTTCGGCCGGGCGCTCGGCGCGGCGCTGCGGGCGATCCCGGACGCCGTCCCGCTCGTCGTGCTGACCGAGCAGAACGTGGCCAAGGCGCTCGGCGGCTATGCGAGCGAGTGGGGGCGATGCCCACTACCGCTGATCGTCCTCGACGAGGTGTTCCCCCGCGGCGCGGAGCTCGTGCGCGTCGGAGCGCCGCACGGGAATGTCGTGCCCGTGTCGTTCTTTGGTATGGGGGAGCTATGACCTCACCACACCGGCTCCGGCCGGTCACCGAGATCCACGTCCCGGCGCCGCAGCCCGACTTCGATTATCCGTTTCGCGGCCTCGGCCGCTCGATCACGTTTCACGGGCTCAAGGCGCTGCTCGGGGCTGCCGATATCCACAAGGCGGGCGATGTCCGTGCCGGGCTGGCGGCGCCCGACGAGCTCACCCGCGAGGCAGCGCGCACCGTGCTCGCACAGCTCACGCTGCAGCACCTCTACGATCGGCCGCTCACCGACGCCGCCGGGCGCGTCGATGCGATCATGCGCGTCAACTACGACATCGACCGCGACGGCTTCGCGGCGATCGCGAGCATGACCGTGGGCGAGCTCCACGATCACCTGCTGCGCGCACCGGGCGACGAGGTCGCGCGGCTCGGGCGCGCGCTGACCGGCGTGATGGCGGCCGCGGTCGCCAAGCTGTGCGACGTGCACGAGCTGGTGTACATCGCGCGCAAGATCGCTCGCCCGACGCGTGCCCGCACGCTGCTCGGCGCGCCCGGCACGCTGTCCTCGCGCATGCAGCCCAATCATCCCACCGACGATCTACGCGGCGTCACGCTGCTTACGCTGTGGGGACTCTCGATCGGCTCCGGCGACGCGATCTTCGGCCTCAACCCGGCGATCGACACGGTCGATCACGTGGCGGCGGCGCTGCGCCACCTCGACGAGCTCCGGCGCAGGCTCGAGGTGCCGACGCAGATCTGCGTGCTCGCGCACGTGAAGACCCAGCTCGCCGCGCTCGCAGCGGGCGCGCCGGTGGAGATCCTGTTCTAGAGCCTCGCGGGGACCGAGGCCACGCTGGTCTCCGAGTTCGATTGCACGATCGAGCTCCTCGACGGGGCGTATCGAACCATGGCCGAGCGCGGCGCGCTCGCCGGCGTGGCGCCGCAGTTCACCTACTTCGAGACCGGGCAAGGCAGCGAGCTCACCTACGGCAAGCACGACGGCATCGACATGGCCACGCTCGAGGCGCTGTGTTACGGCCTCGCCCGCCGCTGGGACCCGTTCATGGTCAACAACGTCACGGGCTTCATCGGTCCCGAGACACACGCCGACGATCGCGAGATGGTGATCTCGAACCTCCAGGATCACTTCATGGGCAAGCTCCTGGGCCTGCCGATGGGAATGGCGCCGTGCTTCACGCTGCACGCCGGCACGTCGCTCGAGGGCCAGCAGATGGCGACCGGGCTCCTCGCCGCGGCCGGCGCGAACTTCTACATGGATGTCCCGCTCGGCGCCGATCGGATGCTCGCGTACTTCGATACCAGCGGCCACGATGTCCAGACGTTGCGCGAGCTCCACGGTCGGCGGCCGGGTGCCGAGTACCTGCGCTGGGCGATCGGCCGCGGCATCTTCGAGGAGCGCGACGGGCAGATCGCGCGCGGGCCGCGGTTCGGCGACGTGCGTGCCCTGTGCTCCTCTGACGCGGAGCTCGCCGAGCTCTTGCGCGCGACGCCAATCACGCCTGGCTTCGGCGTGGCAGGGCCCCGCCCCGAGAGCCGGGTGAGCCGCGAGGTGCGCTTGCACCAGGCCATCGCCCGGGAGGCCGCATGGTCGGAGCTCTCCGCAGAAGCGCTCGCAGGCGCGGGCGAATTCCGCCTCGTCGCCACCCAGGCTCGCACGCGCGCCGAACACTTCAGCTCACCGCACCGCGGCGCACAGCTCGCCAGTGAGACCCTCGCCGAGCTCGCGCCCGAGCCGCACATGGTGGCGATCGTCATCTCCGACGGGCTCTCGGCCGAAGCCGTGCATCGCAATGTCCCGGAGCTCCTGCCGGTGCTCGTGGACGGCCTCGCCGCACACGCGCTCGCGGTTGGAACGCCGCTGCTCGCCCGTCATGGCCGCGTGAAGCTGGCGGAGGCCGTCGCCGAGCGGCTCGGGGCGCGTGTCGTCATCCACCTGGTCGGCGAGCGCCCGGGCGGCGATGCGGCCTCGTCGTGCAGCCTGTCGGCGTACCTGTGCCTGCGCACGCCTGGTGTCGCCGGAGATGCCGCGGGCGACGCCGCGGGCGAGCCCGAGCGGCTGCCGTTCGAGTACACCGTGATCTCGAACATTTATGCCGAGGGTGGGCTGCCGCCCGTCGAGGCCGCCGCTGTGATCGTCGAGAAGGTGACGCAGATCCTCGCCCATGGCGTCGCCGGCAATCAGCTGGAGGCCCGCCTCGCAGCCACCGGCACGCCGAGAACCTGACGCGAGGTAGCGAAGGAAGCTCCGATCCTGGACCACGTCATCGAAGACTGCGACGATCGCGTCGAGCGAGAAATGATCCACGGGCACGCCGGTCTCGTCGGACACGGCGGTCGCGTCGACGCTGGTCTGTTTCCACGCGCCCACGTTTGTCGCGGTGACGCGCTCGACCCGCACGGCCGACCCGCGCGACGATGGCGCGGCCGAGAGTGACCGCGCCAGCACGTTCTCGAACCCGAGCAGGCGATATCCGCGCGCCGTCAGCGCCACGCCCGCGTCGGGGTGCGCGAGCGTCGCCAGCTCGACGCGTGGCGGCTCGCCGTGGCCGCGCAACGTCACCTCGATGTCGGCGAGCGCGCCCTCGTCGATCGCCGCGTCGAGCCCAGCGCCGATGATCTTGTTCATCGGCGAGCCGGGGCGCAGGTAGGTCGCGACGCCACCGCCAAGCGCACGCGCGAACGCGTCCGGCGCGCGGCCCGACGCGATCACCGCTTCGACCATCGATCGCATAATCTCCGCCTCGGCGCGCTCGATGCGCCGCATCGCGCTGCTGCTCACGAACATGGGGCCTCCTCGCCGTCGAGATCGAACCACACTCGATCGCGCGAACGCCAGAACTTGCAGAACCGCCTGAGGTTGCGCTCGTACGCACGACACTCGAGCTCGAGCGCGCTCCACGCGCCCGACCAGTTCGTCCGTGACATCGCCTTCTTGAATCTCCAGCTGGATGTCAGAACCTGCCGATCGCTAGTTCAAAGCCGGTCAGCCCGTGCGGCGCACCGCATCACGCATCCGCTCGTACCATCGCACTCCGATGCGGAGCGGCGCGCCGAGGACCGGCCTCCTCTGGATCGCCTTGTAGGCGCGATCTCGCTGGAGCTTGCGGTAGAACGGGCTCGTCTTCTGGAACGCGTAAGCGAACATGGGCTTGATCGACGGATCGAGCGCCGCGAACAGCTCGTGGTCCAGGTTGTGACGGGGGTCGCCGTAGTCGTAGTAGAAGGTCGACCGGAAGTAGCTCGTCGTCAGCATCGTCCGAGGCTCATCCGTCGGGTTCGGATTTCCGCGGTGCCACATGCCCGGGTCGCGGATCAAGAGTTCGCCCGGCCTGAGCTCGATCTTCTTCGACGGCAGGTGCTCCATCAGCGCTTCAACCGCCGGATTCGCTCCGTCCTGGGTGAAGGGCAGGACGCCGAACCGAAAGAACTTCTCTCCATGCCAGAGGTGGCTTCCCCCCGGCCAGACCTCGAGCGGTCCGTTGTGCAGACCGCAATGCATGATCGGGATGTTGACAGTGGCGCCGAACGGCTTGGCACCGTCGTAGAAATCGAGATCGCGATGCGGCGCCTGGCGGAGCGCGCCCTTGAGGCAGGTGTCGCTCGAGACCGATTTGCAATAGAAGTCGTCGCCCAGCGTCTCGGTGAGGATCGCGAACGCGAACGGATTGGCGAGCACGAAACGGCTGCCGAACGGCCCGGTCAGCCGAGGGAAGATCCGGAAGCGCGAGTTGCGTTGCCAGAAGATCGTTTTGGTCACCGCGCCGACAGTGAGCTCCCGCGACTTCGCGTCGCCCATGCTCGCCTTGCAGTCGACGAAGATGTCGCGAAAGGCCGTGCGCAGCTCGGTGACGAGCTCCTCGGGAAGCGCGTTCTTCAGCAGAACGTAACCACGACCGTGAAGCAGCATCGCTCCGAGCTTCCGATTTTCCGCGGAGAGCGCTCCGGTTCGGCGCTCTTCATCGGAGATCTGGATACTTCGGTCGAGTGGATCCATGTCATTGTTCTTATTATCGTGTTCGAGAGGTAGTCCCATTATGCTCCAGACCAGAGGCAAGCACGATCCGTGCCACCCATAAGTCAGCTGGACTGGCAAGAGACTCGCAATCCGCACGAGCCGGCGTTGCAGATTGCCATGATCACTTTCGCGGACGAGCTCGACGGTGCAAGGTCGACGGATCGATCCCGAGGATCTCCGACGCCCGGGTCTTGTTCCCGGCGCACTTCTCGACGACCCAGGCGATGTATTCCTCCTCGACCTCGCGCAAGGTCGCGAGACGGTCGCGCGGAAGGCTGAACCGATCCTGGTTTCCGACCAGCGATGGGACGAGCGCCGTGAGCTCCTCCAGCCCTACCTCTGACGCGGTCGCAACGACCACCAGGCGCTCGATCAGGTTCTCCAGCTCGCGAACGTTTCCTGGCCACGCGTACCTCGCGAGTGTCGTCACGACCTCTGGTGCGAACCGCGCCACGGGCGAGTGGGGATTGCGCGCGCGCGCAGCTGCGAGGAAGTGCTCGGCCAGGATGGGAACGTCGTCGAGACGTTCCCGAAGCGGTGGCACGACGATCGGGACGACGTTCAGCCGGTAATAGAGATCCTGCCGGAAGCTACCGTTGGCGACTCGCGTTTCCAGATCCTGGTGCGTCGCTGCCACCAGGCGCACGTCGACGGCGCGGCTCTCGTCCGAGCCGACGGGGCGGATCTCGCCGAGCTGGACGACCCGTAGCAGCTTGCCCTGAAGGGAGGGCGCCATGTCGCCGATCTCGTCCAGGAACAGCGTGCCCCCGCTCGCCTCGACGAACAGGCCGGCACGCGCCGACGTGGCCCCCGTGAACGCGCCGCGTGCATGTCCGAACAGCTCGCTCTCCAGGAGCGACTCCGGCAGCGCGGTGCAGTTGATCGCGAGGAACGGCCGATCTCGACGAGCACCGGCACCGTGGAGCGCTCGCGCCACGAGCTCCTTGCCACTCCCACTCTCACCGCGGATCAGGACCGCCGCGGAAGACAGCGCGATCCTCTCGACGAGGGCGTACAGCTCCCGCATCTTTGGACTGCGGCCGACGAGCCCCGCGATGCCCTGGCGCGCCTGGACGCGGAGTTGCTGGTTCTCCCGGCGCAGCATCCTGTTCTCGACAGCACGCCCTGCGTGAAGCACCAGCTCCTCCAGCCGAGCGGGCTTGACCACGTAGTGCCACGCGCCTCGCCGCATCGCCTCGATGGCCGTCTCGAGGGCACCGAACGCGGTCATGACGATCACGGGCAGCGCGGGGTCGGCGGCCTTGGCCGCATCGAGAACATCGAGGCCATCGACCACGGCCATCCGGAGATCGGTGATCACGAGATCGGGAATCGACACCGACAGCGCGTCGATCGCGGCGCGGCCGCCATCGACGACTCGCGCCTGCCAGCCTTCTTCGGAGAACTTGTCGGCGAGCAGCCGCGCCATCTCGACGTGGTCGTCGGCGATCAGCACGGAGCGGCTCATGTGGCCACCGGCCACGTCACCCTAACCGTGGTCCCCGAGCCCGGCGAACTCTGCAGCTCGATCTCGGCGGCGTGCGACCGGACGAGCTGAGCGACCACCCACAACCCGAGCCCTGTCCCTTGACCGCTCTTCTTCGTCGTGAAGAACGGATCAAAGATCTGGGCCTGGATATCGTGAGGGATCCCGTGACCGTCGTCGATCACCTCCAGCTGGATCGCTCCTGCGCACGGTGAGGCAGCCAGGGTGACGTGGCCACCGCGATCGCACGCGTCGATCGCGTTCAGCACGAGATTGACAAGCACTTGCTGGACCTGGTCGGGATCGGCGCGCAACGCCGGGAGCGGCTCGGGGCTGTTCACGCGAAGGGCGACGTCGTGTTTGGCGGCATGGGCGGCGAGGAGATCCTGGACTACGTGCAGGGTTCGCGCCGCATCAACCTGCTGCACCGCGCTCGTCGCGGGCCGGACGTAGTCGAGCAACTGCTGGATCAGGCGGGTCACGCGGTCGATCTGGTCCAGCGCCACCTTGTGGTTCGCGGCCTCGGAATGGCCATCGCCGAGATGACCGAGCGAGAGCTCGATGCGCCCACGGGCGACGTTCAGCGGCGTCCCGATCTCGTGCGCGATGCCGGCCGCGAGCTGACCTGCGGTCACGAGCTTCTCGGAGTGCAGGAGCCGTTCCTCGATCCGCCGGAGCTGGGTGAGATCATCGAACACGACGAGGAGGCTGACGTCGACGATGCTTCGCTCGAGCGGGATCGCGTGGATGCTGATCTGGGCCTCGTGACCGAGCAGCCGGAGCCGTGCACGCGGCAGGGATTGCGGCGAATGCGTCGACACGGCACGGTCCACCAGCTCCGACAGGGTCGTGAGATCCTCCGCGGGGGCATGATCGAACGCCTGCGCCAGCGTGGCGCCGGTGATGTCGCGCGCGAGCCGCCCGGCGAACCAGCGATTCACGCCCGTGATGCGGCGATCCTCGGAGAGCGTCAGCACTCCGCTTGGAATGTGGTCGATGATCTTCTCGGCCTTCTCCGTCAAGTGCGCGAGCCGGTCGATGTTCCGGAGCCGTTCTCGCAAGGTCGCGGCGCGCCGGGTGCTGAGCACGACGTAGACGGCGGCGGAGAGGAGAAGGCACAGGACAAGGGCACCGCCGACGAGCAAGCGCCGGACCAGCGTCTGCTCCTGGGTGTGGAGCGCAACCGTCGAGGCGACGACGAGCAGCGTCCACGGTGGGCCGCTCGCCACCTGGACGGGTATGGCCACGAGGACAGCCGTCGTCCGCGGTAGACCGATCGATGCCGCCAGCTCGGCGTCGACGGTCGCAATCGACGGCCGGTTGTCGTGCGCCGCTTCGAGCGCGCTCCCGAGGGGGGCAGGTCTCGAACCTGCGAGCGCGGCAAGGGCTCGATCCGAGAGCGGCGCGGCCAACCCATTCGCCCCCATGACCAGGAGCCTGGTGCTCGAATCCCGCTGCAGCTTCAGGCGGCCAAGGACCACCGCCATATCGACCACGACCGCCACCGCTGGGCCGTGACCGGTGGGCCGGCGCGCGAAGACTCGATACCAGGCATCGAACTCGTGCTCACCTCCCAGCGCCCCCGACCGATGCAGTCGACCGGGGTTCGCGTCCGCCGTGTCGAGCATCTGGCCGAGCACGGCGTCGGCACGCTCCACCACACCCTTGGGAGCGTCGAGCGCAACGACCCGCGTTGTCGAGTGGTCGTCCGACCGGGCATCCATGACCAGGTACTCGCGCTTGATCGTTGCGATGGTATGAAGCTCTCGTTCGGCGACGTGCATGGACTCGGCGTCCTGGAGCAGGGCCGCCGCGAGATCGAGATCCCCGCCGATCTCACCGATGTCGCTGGTCAGACCCTGCGCTGCCTCTTCGAGGCCTTGCATCCGTTCTTGCCCGTAGCGGTCGTACATCGCCTGGCGGTCGCGCTCGAGCACGCGGCGGCCGACGAAGGCAAGCACGGCAAGCGCGGCAAGCACCGCGATGACGACGACAAGGATCGGCCGACGGGTCATGAATCGAGACCAAATCGTAGGTTGCACCATCTGGCACAGGGTCGCCCCCGTTCCGAGTCTTGCAATATGCCACGGTGGTCTTGCAGGTTGCGGCAGTTTTCGTGATCGCGGTGCCCGAACCGTGTGCGCCCGCTCCGGGGTACCTCGCTTGCCCGGATCCCGTACGGTGGATGGTGAGCGGTCGGTTGTCTCGGCGCATGAACGTTCCTCTTCGACAGCTTCATCTCTTGATGTGATCCTGTGAGACGACGCGCCTGACCGTGCTGGTGGATGTTGACGCACTCGGCCGCAGCGCTCGCCAGGATGGACCGAGTCGGGTGTGAGATCGGCACGATATTTATTATGAGATCTGTCGGTTGGGCTGACGCCAGCTCTGATACATTGCGATGATGGATCTTGCGCGCGGGTTCGTAGCCATCCTCATTCTCGTGACGGGCTGTCGTTCCCAGCTTGCCAGAGAAGGAGCAACTGACGGCGCCATCACGGATGGACCTGGCGTCACTGATGGCCCCCGCGTCTGGGATGCCGAAGCGACGGATACCTCGAATGGCCCAGATTCGGGCGGTGTTGTGGATTCTGGCAGCGTTGTAGATTCGAGCAGTGCTATAGACTCTATCAGCGTTGTGGATGCGGGTAGTGTCATTGATGCCGCCACCGCGGCGGATGCATCGAGTGATACACCGCTCGATGCGGCGATCCCGGACGATCCTACGATCATCCCCGGTGCTGCGAATCGCATCCTGTTGCTGGGCATGCTCGTGACACCGGAGATCGTCGTCGACGGCGCGGTCTTGGTCGAAGGCAACTTGATCACCTGCGTTGATGGTCGCGCGGCTTGCGCGGCCATGCCCGGTGCGGTTGGCGCGACGCTCATCGACACCAGAGGTGTCATCTCCCCGGGACTCGTCGATACGCACAATCACATTCTCTTTGATATCTTCGATGATGCTGACTGGTATCCTACGCAGATCTATCAAGATCACGATCAATGGCCGAATGAGGCGCGCTACAAGGCGATGCTCGATGTCAAGCAATGTCTCGTCAACGACTCGCAGGGCAAGCCGGCCTGGTGTGCACAGACGCCCTATGGCACCTCGGCCGGAAGCCTGCGCTGCGAGATCGACAAGTGGGGAGAACTCAAGGGATTGATCGCCGGTACGACCAGCATCGTTGGCCTGGCCGGTACCACGTCTACTTGCTTCTCCTCCCTTGCGCGCTCGATCGACAGTGCGCAGAACGGCCTCGGGCAAGACAAGGTGCAGACCAGCGCACTATTCCCGCCATCGAGTCCATCGACCGTCTGTCAGAACTTTGCGTCCGGGAAGACCGATGCGTACCTCGTCCATGTCGGTGAGGGCACCGACGCCAAGGCGCTCGGCGAATTCGCGCGGCTTGGTACACTCACCACCCCTGCCGGGTGCCTGTACGCGCCCCAGACCGCCATCACACATGGCACCGCGTTCACGTCAACCGAGTTTTCGGTGATGGGGCAAGCGGGCATGAAGCTCATCTGGTCACCGCATTCGAACGTCTCGCTGTATGGGCAGACAGTAAATATCCCGGCGGCACTCGATGCCGGCGTCAGCGTCTCGCTCGCGCCCGATTGGTCGATGGGCGGGAGCCAGAACATGCTCGATGAATTGCGGTTCGCCGACGCATGGGATAATACCCACTGGAACGATCGCTTATCGGCGAAGGACATTGTCGCCATGGGCACGGTGAACGGCGCCAAGGCGATTGCGCTGGATAACAAGCTGGGGAAACTGGAAGTCGGGCATCTCGCAGACATCGCGGTATTCCGTGGCGATGTCACCGTGCCATACGCGGCGATCCTTGCGGCGCGGCCGAAAGATGTCCGTCTGGTGATGGTGAACGGGGTCGTCCTGTACGGTGACTCGCTGCTTCAGGCGGCCGGGCCAGCGCAGCCAGGCTGCGAGACCATCGATATCTGCGGTGTTTCGAAGTTTCTGTGCACTGCGACGAGCGTCACGACGAACAAGCTCGACCAGACGTACGCGCAGATCTATACGGCTCTCGAGCAGGCCTTGCTCCTCGCAGATGCACTGACCCCAAGCGATGGCTTCAGTTTTTCTCCGATTGCGCCACTCGTAAGATGTGACTGATCGGAAGACGTTGGCGTGACCGGACCTCAGCGCCTCGTGGCCCACGCACGCACGTGGCCGTCGCGGGCATCGATCGGTACAAGCTATACGCGTGACGACACGTCGGTGCAACCTCAAGCTCAGGCGTGGCGCCGGTTCTTCAGCAGGATGGCCGCGACGATCTGGAGAAAGCCGAGCAGCCGGATCGCATAGATGTAGGAGCTGTGCTCCGAACCGTTGCCTTCGTAGATCAGCAGCATCCAGCTGACCCCGAACGTCACGAACGCGCCCGCGAACCAGATGAAGAACCGATCGCGACTCAACCACCAGTACCGCAGGAAGAACAAACCGGCGAGCACGCACATGCAGATCAGCGCGCCGTACATGGACGTAACGTAGGTCGTCATCGCGACTCCCAGATGAGTCCGACCAGCAGCAAGAGCATCGCCACCACCGCCACGCTCACTCGGACGGCGGACAGATCAACATCCGGTACCACCACGACGTCAACCACGAGCAGCGAGTTGTTGATCGCGAGCCCGACGAAGCACAGCGAACTCCATAGCAACAACCTCGTTCGTTGCGCGCGGAAGCTACGCACGAGGAGCCCTGCGCAGAATAGACTGGTCAATCCGCACATCACGTAGACCGCTTCAGCCATCGTCGTCACCTCGCTTCTTGCGAAGTACGAAGGCGTCCGCGAACGCCCGCGCAGTCATACTGCGAATTCGTTCCATCGCGATCGTCGAGAGCATTGCCAGGACAGCCCCGCGATCATCGTCGTAGGTCACCATCAACGTCTGGAACGCTGGATCCTGCGTTGCAGGCCCCAGGCGCACGAGCTTGCTTTCGGCATCGAACTCGATGACGTTCATCTGTGAGAGGCCGCCTAGAGCCTCGTCGACCGTATCGGGTACGAACCGACACTGCGTCTCGAGCTCGCTTCTCGACATCGATCGTCCGGATGCGCGGAGCACACGTACGAGCTCGAGCTTCTCGAACGAATCGAGGTGCGTCTGCAGCAGAGCCCGCACGTTATCGTCAATCCGAGGCTCGGTCACGGGATCGTCATGTTGGATCGGAGGGTCTGGGCTGCCTTGCGCATGGCTGGATCGCCATCCGTGCGAAGGCGGCCCGACCTCCGCGATTCCTGCAGCGTCAACGCTGCACCCTGTGACTTGCTTGCCTGAGCATATCAGCGGCGGCTTACTGGAACAAGCAACAGACGGTTTGTACTCATACGACCTGCTCCATGCTTGCGTAGGTCCCTGCACCGGCCGACCGGATCTTGCGCAAACCAACCCGGATGGGGATCGTGGGCATCAGCCCGCGAACTCGCGCACGGCGCGTCAGGTCTGGTGAATCGTTGCCCGGATCTCGTATGCGCGTCCACTGAGCGATAGCGCACGGTGTGTATGCGGACGAGATCTCGACGACGAGTGAGGTGGGAAGGGTCGACTCGCGCAAGCCTTGGATCGAAACGCGGTTAGCGCTCGACGATGCCGCCGGGGCCCTTGGTGCCGCTCTGCCGCCGGTCCCACACGCCCTGGATCTCGCCGTTGAGCTGGTCTAGCTCGGAGTGCATGCGCGGCGTGTCGTGGGCCTTCGCGGCTTCGTTGGCGCGCTTGAGATGGGTCTCGATCGCGCGCTGCTCCTCGGCGCTCGGCGCCTTCATCACGTGGCCGTTGTAGTAGGCCCAGATATGCGGCGGAAGGCCCGCGTCGAGCATGCGCTTGCCGGCCTCGAGCGCGCTCCGCTTGGTCGCGGGATCCCGCGCGTTCTCGATCGCGGCGAGCGCGGTGCGCCAGGTATCGCGGAACGTGGGGTAGTGATCGAGGATCGGCTTGCAGACGTCGAGGATGCGCGAGATCCGGTACTGGACGTCGTCGAGCGACGGGTCGGGCGCGTCCGGCGGCGGCGCCGGCGGCGGCAGCTGGTCGCTGGGGATCACGCGATCGATGCGCGCGTCCTTGAGCAAGAGCTTGTCGGCGATCGCGACCGACAGCACCGCGATCCCGTTGCGATCGAGGTTGAACGTGATGTCGACCGGCGTGTTCTTCGGCACCGGCTTGGTCAGCGTGATCACGACGTCGTTGATGTGATCGTTGTGCCGCGCGAGCGGCTGGTGGCCCTCGTAGAACCGCAGCCGGACCTCGGTCTGGTTGGCGCGCGCCGTCGAGTAGGTGTGCAGGCGAGGCTCGGTGGGCAGCACGGTGCCCTCGGCGATCAGCACGCTCAGCGTGCCGTCGTGGAGCTCGACGCCGATCGGCCGCGGCGTGACGGTGACGATGACGGCACCACCGGCCTCGGCCGGCTCGCGCTCCACCGCCGGCTTGCCGGGTGCTGCCGGCTCGAGCTGCGACGCGCGCACCGCCGCGCCGAGCGCGACGCACAGCATGCCATCGAGATCGGCGTCGACCTTGCCGGCGCCGAACAGCGCGGACACCGCGTCGACCACCGCGGGGAGCCGCGAGCTGCCGCCGACCATCAGCACGCGGTGGATCTGGTCCCGGCCGAGCTTGGCCTCGGCGAGCACGTCCTCGACGCGTTGCATCGCGCGCTCGACGAGCGGCCGCGACGCCTGCTGGAACCAGTCGCGCGTGATCTCCGTCGACAGCGCGAGCGGTGCGCCGCCGTCGGGTGTGCGCAGGAACTTGTCGATCGCGATCGAATCGGCCGTCGACAGCGCGATCTTGGTGTCCTCGGCGACGGTCTTGAGCTGCGCGATCACCGCCGGCTCGCGCCGCACCTCGACGGGCAACTCCGCGAGCAGCCGCGCGAGCACGATGTTGTCGAAGTCGTCGCCGCCCAGGAAGTTGTCGCCGCCGATCCGGAACTGCAGGCTTTGCCCGCTCGACAGCATGAGTACCGAGACGTCGAACGTGCCGCCGCCGAGGTCGAACACGAGCACGGTGCGGCCGGCGGGTTCGCCAGCGGATTCGCTCGACGCGTCGAGGTCGAGGCCGTACGCGAGCGCCGCGGCGGTTGGCTCGTCGAGGATGGCGAGCACGCCGAGCCCGGCGAGCTCGCCGGCCTTCTGGGTCGCCGCCTTCTGGCGCTCGGTGAAGTAGGCCGGCACCGTGATCACCGCGTGCGTCGGACGCTGGCGTAGCGATCGCTCGACGCCGGCGACGATGTGCCTGAGGATCTCGGCCGACAGCTCGACGGGCGTGAACGGCTTGCCGGCGAGCCTTATCACGAGCTCCTCGCCGCCGGGCGCGGGCGGCTCGATGGTGTACGACACGAGCTGCTTCGCGCGCTTGACGTTGTCGTCGTTCGGCATCCTGCCGATGAACCGCTTGACCGACCACGCGACCGTGCCCTGCGGCGCCTCGGCGAGGTTGTCGCGGGCGCGCTTGCCGACGACGAGCTTGCCGCCGACGTACTGGATCACCGAGGGCGTCCAGTCGATGCCTTCGAGCGTGCGCAGCACCGCCGGGCGCTTGCCCTTCATGTACGCGACGACCGAGTTCGTGGTCCCGAGATCGATCCCGATCTTGAATGTCATGGGGACGCCTCTGACACTATCACGTCGGCCTTTCGCAGCACGTTGCCATGCCACACGAGGCCCGCGCGTGCGACCTGGACGACGCGGCCGGGCTCGCCGTCGACGTAGCCGGTCGCGCGCATGCGGTCGAAGTCGGCGATCGAGCGCACGCGCGGCTTGAACGGCATGAGCCGCGCGCGCGGTAGCGTGCGGGCCAGCGCACGGGCGGCGGGCGCCAGCGCGGGGGTAGCCTGCCCGGCGAGCTCGAGCTGATCGACGAGCGCCTCGGCGCGCCGGCCCATCTCGAGGAACATCGCGACGAGTGCGGGCGCGCGATCGGCATCGTCCGCGAACGCGCGGTGGATCTGCGCGAGCGCGGCCGGCACCTCCGCCGGCACGGTCGCCAGCTCGGCGCGCTCGACGAACCGCGCGCGCCCGCGGCTGCCGGCCCCCATGGTCACGCGGCGAAGCTCGAGCCGCTTGCCCGCCCACGCGAGCACCTGGGCACCATCGCGCGCGGCGCGCACGAGCATGCGATCGACCATGCTCCGCAACGCATCCGCGTTGCTGCGCGCCCCGGCAGAGCCGGGGCTTTCGATCATCGCCTGCGCCGGGCCCGCCGCCGCCTCGGCGAGCGTGGCGGCCTCCGCGAACCCGCGGATCAGGCGCGTCCAGTCGAGCTCGGCGAGCTCGGCGAGCGTCACGGATCGAGCTCCGGGATCACGATCGGCTCGTCGTCGAGATCCTCGCGGAACGCGAGTTCGAGCGGCGGTGCGTCGAGCACGGGCTCCGGCCCGACGGCGAGCACCACCGCGAGCTCGTCGGAGACCAGCGGCGGCAGCTCGGCGTGCTCGTCGACGAACTGCTCGATCTCGGCCTCGCTGGTCGCCGGCAGCGCGAGCAGCATGTCGACCGCGAGCCGCTTGTACGGCTGCCGCAGATCCTCCTGCGCCTGGTGGATCGCGGCGGCGTCGCGCGGGCGCTGGGCCACGGCACGCGCGTAGCTGGCGAGGATGTCGTTGGCGGACGTGTCGAGCGACACGCCGATCAGGTCGTACGGATCGAGCATCGGAGGGCGCTCGGTCACGGCTGACTCCACGTGCGATAGGCGATCGCCCTGCGATCGTGGCGTGCGGCCTCGCGCTCATTGCCGCCGCGGACGTAGATCGCCGCGAGCCGCTCGTGGAGCCCCGCGAGCTGGTACGCGACGCTGCGGATCGACAGCCCGGCGCTGCGCGCGAGATCGAGCGTCTGGCGCAGCGCCTCGATGCGCAACTCGAGCGCGTCGAGCGTGACGAGCGCATCGTCGGCGAGCTCCGAGCGACGGAGCTCGGCGGCGAGGACGCACTCGGCGAGCGGCATCGGATCCGGCGCGGCACGCAAGAGCTTCAGGATCGCGTCGACGTCGGAGGGCTTGGCCGCCGCGGTGAGCGCCGAGGTCACCAGGCGGCGCATGCGCCGGCGCAGCGCATCCGTCGGCGCGAGCCCGACCGCCGCGATGCCGAGCTCGATCGGCTCTGTGCCCGTCGCGCTCCTGCCGAAATCGTCGAGGTGGCGCTCGATCAGGCTCGCCTCGGCCTTGCGCAGCACGTGCGCGTCGTGGGTCGC
>Ga0134121_10002705_pt1 | contig 15151 bp, 6 predicted proteins | sample KB301_FD_96463 | JGI IMG/M metagenome (GOLD analysis project Ga0134121, IMG submission 96463) | Terrestrial soil microbial communities without Nitrogen fertilizer from Kellogg Biological Station, Michigan, USA - KB3-0-1 | ecosystem: Environmental > Terrestrial > Soil > Unclassified ... | reverse complement strand
GACTGACCACGACGAAGATTCCATCGCCCGCAAGATCACGCTCAACACCGCCCTCGCCCACCTCGAGCACAAGGAAACCAAAGTCAATTTGATCGACACGCCCGGATACGCCGCATTCGTTTCGCACGCGCGACCGGCCACCCGCGTCGCCGATTGCGGGATCGTCATCGTCGATGGCGTCAAAGGCGTCGAGGTGCAGACGGAAAAAGTTTGGAACTATGCGAATGAGTTCATGCTGCCCCGCATGATGGTGGTCACGAAATTAGATAAAGAGCATTCGGAGATGGGTATCGCGCTCGACAGCGCGCACAACGTTTTCAAGAGAGCGATCGTTCCGTTCACTCTGCCGATTGGCAAAGAACACAACTTCAAAGGTGTCGTTGATGTGGTGCACATGAAGGCGTACGAGTTCGACGATCACGGTAAAGCAAAGGAGATCGATGTTCCCGCCGAAGGACGTGATGTCATTGACAAGACTCGCGAGCGCATCATCGAGCTGGTCGCCGAATCTGACGACGCTTTGCTGGAGAAATATTTCGAGCAAGGGACGCTCGATGATTCAGATGTGTTGCCGAATATTACGAAAGCAATTGCTGCCAGCAAGCTCTGTCCGGTCTACGCAGTTTCGACGATAAACCTGGTTGGTCTGCAGACTTTGCTTGATCACATCGTGGAATTCGCTCCCGATCCGGCACATCACGAAGCCGAACACGGAAAGAATGAAAAGGGCGAGGACGAATCGCGCAAGTACTCAAGCAGCGAGTCATTTTCAGCCTACTGCTTCCGCACGATTGCGGATCCATTCGCGGGCCGCATCAACGTCTTCAAAGTCATCAGCGGAAAAGTCGGCACCGACGCGACCGTGTACAACTCAAGTCGCGGCGTTTCGGAACGACTGGGTGCGCTGCATACGATTCAGGGCAAACAACTCGATAAAGTTCCCGAAGCTAACGCTGGCGACATCATCGCTTGCGTGAAACTGAAAGAAACGCAGACCGGCGACACGCTCTCCGACAAAGCCCACGCGATCATTTACGATCCAGTGCAATATCCTGAAGCCGCGATCGCCTTCGCGATCGAACCAAAGTCGCGCCAGGATGAAGAAAAGATCAGCGTCGCGATTCACAAGATTCTCGAAGAGGATCCGGCGCTCTCGTTCACTCGCGACGCGCAGACCAAAGAGTTCCTGCTGGCCGGTTCAGGCCAGGTCCACGTCGAAACCATCGTCGACAAACTCAAGAAGCGTTACAGCGTCGAAGTAATGCTGCATCCGCCCAAGGTTCCTTACAAAGAGACGATCACGCAACGGGCGGAAGTTCAGGGCCGCCACAAGAAACAGACGGGAGGCCGCGGCCAATTCGGCGACTGCAAAGTGATCTTCGAACCGCTGCCGCGCGGTAGTGGCTTTGAATTCGAAGACAAGATTTTCGGCGGCTCAGTCCCGCAACAGTTCCGCCCGGCGATCGAAAAAGGAATCATTGAAGCCGCGTCCCACGGCGCGATCGCCGGCTATCCGCTGGTTGATTTCAAAGTGCAACTGATCGATGGCTCGTATCACAACGTCGATTCCGACGAACACAGCTTCCGCGCCGCCGGCCGCAAAGCATTTCGCAATGCGATGGAAAAGGTAAAGCCGACGCTGCTCGAACCTATCATGGACGTGGAAATCACCGCGCCGCAGGAATGCAGCGGCGACATCATGGGTGATCTCAATTCACGCCGCGGCCGCGTGCAGGGCATGGACACCTGGGGCAAGAACCAGTTGATCAAGGCGCAGGTGCCGATGTCTGAGATGCTCAATTATCAATCGACGCTGAATTCGATCACTGCGGCGCGCGGATCGTTTCATATGCAGTTCTCGCATTACGATCCGGTTCCAGGTCAACTCGCACAAAAGATCGTGCAGCAGGCCAAGGATGAAGGACGAATCCGCGTAGCGGAAGAAGATTAATCAATAAGCAGTCAGTACCGCCTGCGGTAGCGGGCGGTTGATCTTTAAGCTCAGGCTATTAGCAAACCGAACAGTAACCACCCGCTACCGCAGGTGGTACTGACCCGCCTTCCTCTTTCTCATCTGCATAAATCTGCGGACAGTTCTTGTGTCATATAAGTGAGCTCCGTCAGAGACTAATTCTACAAATCCGATTGAAAGTGACTTCGTCGCTCCGCAATCGAGCCATATTCAAAGGAGACTAGTCGTGAAACTAAATTTGAGAACATTTGGCCTCTCAGCAGTAGCAGCAGCGGTTTTGATTGCGGCGGCAGTCGTGGTTGTTTCGCAACAGCCGGGACCGCCCCCGCCGGGTGGGCCGATGGGTCAAGGGCCGATGGGCCCGGGGCCAATGGGCGGAGGACCGATGGGACCTGGACCGGGTTTTCGCGGAGGTCCGCAGGGACCTGGCGGTCCGCGTGAGGGTTTCGGACCGTTTGGACCTTTCGGTCGCGAGTTGAATCTGACCGATGCACAGAAAGCTCAAATCAAATCGATTCAGGAGAGCTTCCACGAGAGCGATAAAGCTCTATTCGATCAGATGCGCGCGCTGCACGAGAAGCAAGGCGACGTGACGCCGGGCACGTTCGATGAAGCAGCATTTCGAGCGGCAGCCGAAGCGCGATCGAAGATTCAGATTGAACTGGAAGTTTCGCACGCGAAGATGATGTCGCAAGTCTTCAACGTGCTAACCGCGGAGCAGAAGGCGCAGATTCAAGCGCATCACGATCAAATGAAGCGCATGGGCCCGCCGCCACCACCGCCGCAGTCTCCTGACGAGCAGCCGTTCTAACAAATCGACATCAACGGAGGATCTGAGGCAACCTCCGGCGATCGGCTCAACGAGCAGAAGCGCACCCGACATTGCGCGCTCTCTCGTTGAGCCGTATTTCTTTTTGGCCGCGAAACACCGACGCGATGGGCCTTTGAATGTAACCGAACCCCACCACCTCCCGTCTTAACTACCGAGGCAGATACAGCCCGCTCTCCGGGAACCAAGGAAAACTTAATGAAACGTTCTTTTTTGATTGTTTTGCTCTGCGCGACCGCGGCTTTGGCGCAGCGAAATGCAGGCTCGCTCAAAGGTTCTGTGACAGATGAATTTGGTGGCGTGATCGTCGGCGCCACAGTGGTCGCCACTGATGCAAATGGAGCCACGAAAACTGCGACCACGACCAATGATGGAAACTTCACGTTAAGCGGATTGGCGCCCGGCAAATATGACGTGAAGGTATCAGCCCAGGGTTTCGCCAACTTTGAAAACGCCGAAGTCGAAGTGACTGCTGGTGCTGCGCAAAAGTTCGATGTCACTTTGAAGGTCACGATCGAGCAACAGAAGGTAACCGTCTCTGCCGATACGGCAGGCGTTAATACAGATCCGGAAAACAATGTCGGAGCCATCGTCCTGAAGGGGACCGATCTCGAATCGCTGCCCGATGATCCGGATGATTTAGCGGCAGCGCTTCAGGCCCTGGCTGGTCCGGCAGCGGGCCCGAATGGCGGACAGATTTACGTCGATGGTTTTACCGGAGGTCGTTTGCCTCCGCTCGCGTCGATTCGCGAAATTCGTATCAACTCGAATCCATACTCAGCGGAATATGATCGGCCGGGCTTTGGCCGGATCGAAATTCTCACCCGACCGGGAACGGATCGTTTTCGGGGTCAGGCCGGTTTCAATTTCAACAATCAGGCGTTCAATTCGCGCAACCCGTTCGCGACGACGCGCGCCCCGTACATGTCGCGGCAATTCAACGGCAACGTCAGCGGACCGATTTCAAAAAAGAAAGCTTCATTCTTTTTCGACTTTGAGAAACGCGACATCAACGATCAGGCAGTCGTCAATGCAACGATTCTCGATCCGAGCTTCAACATCATTTCTTTTGCCGAAACGGTGCCATTGCCGAACCGTCGCTTCGATTTTAGTCCGCGGCTCGATTATCAAATCAACAAGAACAACACGCTGGTCGCGCGCTACGAATACGAGCACAGCCGTAACGTGACGGGCGCCGGCGGATTCTCGCTTGGTTCACGGCGATATCGCACGTTCAGCACGCAACAGACTTTTCGCTTGACTGAGACGGCGGTGCTCAATCCGCGTACGGTCAACGAAACGCGCTTCCAATTCACCCATCAGATTTCCGGCGACACTGCCGACAATTCGATTCCGACAACCAGCGTGCAGGACGCTTTCACGGGCGGCGGTTCCCAGATTGGTAAATCTTCGAACTCGAACAATCGCTGGGAATTAAATAACAATACGTCGCTGGCGCTTGGCGTGCATGCGATTAAGTTCGGCGCGCGTTTTCGTGGCGTGCGCATCGACAGCGTTTCGCCGCAGAACTTCGGCGGCACCTGGACATTTTCCGGCAGCCGGCGCCCAGGAAATCCTGATGGCTTTACCAGCATTCAAGTTTTTCAAATCACGCAGCAGGGTTTGGCGAATGGTCTGACGCCGGCACAGATACGCGCGGCTGGTGGCGGTGCGACTCAATTTACGATCGCGGCTGGAAATCCCGAGGCCACGGTCAGCCAATTCGATTTTGGCGGCTTTGTGCAGGACGATTGGCGATTGCGATCGAACCTGACGGTCAACCTGGGCCTGAGATACGAAAACCAGACGAACATCCATAGCGAACTAAATTTCGCGCCGCGTGTCGGCTTCGCCTGGGCACCCGGTGCTGGTGGCGGCAAACAGGCCAAGACGACAATTCGTGGGGGCTTCGGCTTTTTTTACGATCGCGTCGGCGAGAATTTGACGCTGACTGCGAATCGCCTAAACGGCATCAATCAACAGCAGTTCATCGTTACCGATCCAGCCGTACTCAATCTGTATCCGGCGATTCCGTCGATTGCTTTGTTATCGGCGTTCGCGACCCCGGTCTCGATTTACGCTCTGGCGAAGGATCTTCAGACGCCCTACACAATGCAGGCCGCGGTGAGTGTCGAGCATTCCCTGCCGCACAACCTCGTGACCAGTGTGACGTTCAGTCATGCGCGAACGCTGCATCAACTTCGCGCGCATGCGATTAACGCGCCCTTGCCCGGCACATTCAATCCTTTTATTCCCGGCAGCGGTATTCGCCCGCTGGGCACGAACAACTACTTTCAATATGAATCGTCGGGCCGCTTCGAACAGAACCAAATGATCGTAACGTTCGGAGGAAGACTTAACCCGAGGCTGAACTTCAATATGAATTACGCGCTGGGAAAGTCGAAGAGCGACACGGACGGCTCAGGCACCTTCGCGTCGAATCCATTCGACTTCGCGGACGAGTATGGCCGCGCCTCGAATGACGTACGTCACCGGTTGAGCTTGTTCGGCACCTACCGCGCGCCGTGGAATGTTACCTTCAGTCCGATGCTGACATTTTCGTCCGGCAATCCCTTTAACATTACCATCGGCCGCGACCTGAACGGCGACACTTTATTTACCGAACGGCCGGCATTCGCGACCGACTTAAGTAAGCCCGGCGTGGTCATTACGAAGTTTGGCGCGTTTGATCCGAATCCCGTGGCGAGCGAAGAGATCATTCCGCGCAACTATGGCCAGGGACCGGGCTCGATCATTTCGAATCTTCGCGTTAGCAAGACTTTTGGATTTGGTGGCGAGCGGCGCAACACCGCTCAGAACCAGGGCCAAGGCAATCGGGGTGGAGGGGATCGCAACGCGGGCGGTGGTCGCGGTGGCGCGACTGGTGGTGCACGCGGAGGCGGCGGTGGTTTGGGCGGCGGCTTTCCTCGCGGCGGCGGTGGCGCGGGCGGCGGTGGTCCTCGCGGTGGCGGCGGTGGCGGCGGAGGTTTTGGCGGCGGCGAAGGTGCGCAGCGCTATAACCTGACGTTCTCTGTCAATTTCCAAAACATTCTGAATCACGTCAACCTGGGGCGGCCGGTCGGCAATCTCAGCTCATCTTTCTTTGGCCAATCAACGACCAGCGCGGGCAATTTTGGCGGGTTTGGCGGGGGCCGCGGGGGTGGCTCAACTCCCTACAATCGCCTGATAGAATTGTCCGTTCGGTTCAGTTTCTGATCTTCAAGGTACCGCAAACTGTCCGTCTTCGAGTGCCAGTTTTTGCGATTGGCACTCGCGAAACTGGCCTTTTTTGACCTGACAAACTGGCTATTGACCTGGCTCACCTCGATTTGCGAGAATCGGAAAGGCTCGGGTGTGCGGCACCCGACCTCTTAGGACGTAAACTCGTCCAGCCTCGCCGCTACGACTACCAGTCGCAAGTAATCCCTGACTAATTCCAAGCGCTCGGAAGAGTCGGGTAGCACCATCGAAATCCCCGAGACAGGGGTCCTCCAGAGCCTCGAATCGCTGGAGGTGGAGAATCAACATGGAGCAATCCTCTTCGGGACCCCAAAACTCAGACCCCAAAAAATCAAGCCCCAGCTCTGATCTTGATGGCGATCGCACGGCGAAGGATTCCGGTAATCAACGGATGGTCGCTGATCGTCTACTCGCCGCACTTGCCAGCGGCAACCTGGATCACCTCGCGCAAGCGCGCGAAGCCTTTATCAAGGAAGCAACGTCATCTCGAAAATTGGCGCCGCCAGCGCGGCAGCGAGAGACTGCTCCACCTGTTCGGCGCGAGCGCATAACATCTGAACCGCCGGTTGACAACGGTGATTTTGAAATCCCGCCCGATCTCGAAGCGCGGCTCGAACGTCGCGCAGCGCCGCGCACCGGCGAAAGTCTATTTACGCCGATTGATGAACTACGACAAGTCGAAGAAGAGATCAAACGAGAGGAAGCCGAGCTCGAACGACGTCGTAACGAGGTCCAGGCTGCAAAGCGAAGAGCCACAGAGGACGCCAAGCGTCGAGCCTTCGAAGAAACCAAGCGACAACTCGAAATCGAGAATCAACGCCGTGCCGAAGAAGAAGAGCACCGGCTGGCGGAACTGCAGTCGCTGCGTGAGCACGCGCGAACTGAATCGACCCTTCGGGCCGCCAGGGCACAGGAACTAACGCTCACCATCGATCGGCTGCGTGAACTCGAGCACGAGCAATCTGAGCGCATCGCCGAAATCGAAGCCCAAATTCGCGAGCAGCAGGAAGTCTGCCGGCGGATGGAAACTGATGCGCGCAAACGAACTGAGCGCGAAAAGTGGCTGGCGGAAGAAATTGCCTCTCTGAAGAAAGCCGAAGCCGAGCAGATCAAGCGAGTTGAAGACACCGAAGCGCGACTGCTGGACCAGCTCGAAGTTCGTCACCACGTTGAAGCTGAAGCGTCGCGTTACGCCGAGAAAGAGTTACAACTCAACCAGCAAGTTGCTGAACTAGCCCAGGCTCAGGAAATACAAGTTGCGCGCGTCAACGAAGTTCAGTCCGTAATTGCCGCGCTGGAACAATCACGCGCAGACGCAGAAGCGGAACTGCAAAAGCACATCGAAGAAGCCAAAGCGCTCGAGTCGCAAATCGGCGCGCTTGAGACATCGGGACTGGCAGAAGTCGAACGCGTCAACGAGGCCAATGCTCTTCTCGCTGAGTTGAATGCGGCTCACGCGCAGCTCGCTCAACAAATCGCCGATCTAAGTGAGCAGCAGGTTCAACGCGCGAACGAAATCGAACATTTGCGAGCCGATGAAGCTACGCAGCAGCAACGTGCGGCGGGTCTGCACGTCCAACTGACTGCCCAGAAAGAGGCTTGTGATCGCGCGGTCGCGGCAATCGCCGAACTGGATCAAAAGGCGCTGGACCTCAATACCGCGATCGAGAATCACAATCACGCCGAACGAGAACTTCGCGAACGGATTGCTGAGATCAGTCAGCGACTCGAGGCCGCTGAACAGGTTCACCTGAAAGCCGAGATCGAAGCTGATCTGCGCGCCAAGCATGAAACTGAACGGCTGACAGAACTCGCCGCGCTAAAGGCGAAGGCTGAAGCCACCGCCCAGCAACGCACGAGTCAGATCGCGGCGCTCGAGGGCGAGGTCGAAAGACTGCGCAGCGCGGAGCAGGAACAACTCAAAAAGATTTCTGAAGCCGAAGCGCGTCTGAACGAACAGCAACAGGCCAACGAAAAGGCCGCGGCTGAGCTGCAAGCGCGCGTCAATGAAGAGGTCAAGCTCGCCTCGCAAGTTGAAGCGGCGCGCACGGCGGAAGCTGCGCAGCTGAAGCGTCTGGAAGAAGTGCGGGCTCAGCTTGGGGCAGCCGACCAGAACTACAAGGAGCAACAGGCGAAAATCCAGGGACTAATCGAAATCGAGAAGTCCACCAAACAGGAAATTGAATCGCTCCGCTTGCAGGAGCAGAACTTGCTCAAGCGCATCGTCGAACTCGAAGGATTGCATGTTGAGCAAAGCAAGACCCATCAGCTCGCCTTGTCTCAGGTAAAGGTACAAGAGGAGCGCGAACAGAGACTCCGCGAAGAGATGGAAACCGTCGCTCGTGCGGAACAGGCCGCGGCGGCGAACATCGAACAAATCAAGGCGCGTCTACCACAACTCGAAGAAATACGTCGTGAGGTTGAAGAGAATTCCCGAAGACACGAGGAACAGGAACAACAGTTACAGCTCACGATCAATGTTCTGCGCGAGCAGGAAGAGGAACAGGTCAAGCGTCTCGAAGATATTCAGGCGCAGCTTGCCGCCCAGGTGAGGGCCTGTTACTCCGCCGAAGCGGAAGCGCAGCAGCATGCGGAAAAAGCCGAACGGTTAAGCGCTGAATATGCGGAAACTATCAAGAATCGCGAGCAGCGCTCGAAGACTGTCGAAGAGGCCGAAACGCGTTTGCGTTCGCTTGAACAAACACGCCGCGGTGGTCAGATCAGTTTTCAGCGTCGTTCTGAGCGCGAGCAACAGCTGCAGAACGAAATTGATGCACTTCGCAATTCCGAAGCTGAACAAATCAAACGGGTGGAAGCCGCAGAAGGGCGACTGCGCGAGCAGGAACAAGCGCGCCAATCGGCTCGCGCTCGGGTGAAGGAACTGAACGAACGTGAACAGCAACTTGCCGCGGAACTCGAAGAACTAACCCGCGCCGAAGGTGAACACACGTCCAGGGTGAAAGAGATTGAAGCTCGGCTGCCAGTTCAGCATGAGGCGCTGCGACAGGCCGAAGCTCAGGCTCGACGCAAAGCTGACGAGGAAGCGGAAAAGCTGAGTCATCTCGAAGCGCTTTACGAAAGAGAAAAGGCCGAGGCTGAAGGGAGAGCTGCGCGCGAGCAGGAACTCAAAGCTAAGCTCGAAGGCCTTCGCGAGGCGCAAGTCGAAGTCGTTGAAAAGCACGGAGTTAACGCCGAGCTAAACAGGCTTAAAGAGCTTTACGAGCACGCGCGGACCCAACGCGATCAGGCCTCTGTGCGAGGTGCAGAGCTTGAGGCGGAACTCGAAGCCATGCGCCAAGCCGCACAAGCGGAGACGGCGCAGGTGGCGGCCCGCGAAGCAGAGTTGCGGCGGCTTGACCAAGCCTATCAGGAGGCCCAGACGCACCGCGAACAATCATCAGCCCGCGAAGACGAACTGAAATCCAAACTTGAGTCTCTGCGCGAGGCTGCGCAAGCGGAAGAGATGCAGATTGCCACTCAGGAAGAAGAGCTGAAGCATCTGCAAGAGCAGTACATCCAGTCACAGACAGATGCCGAACAGCGAGCATCACGCGAGCGAGAACTCAAGGCCGAGATTTCCAGACTGCAAACCGCAACCACTAAGGCAGCGGATTTGGATTTAGCAAATGTGGCGGCGCCGGTGGCGTCCGATCAGTCGGAAATCGCTGGCGTGTCTGACGAACCGTGGCTGACGATTGATCTTCAGCATTCCCAGGCGCCCGCCGCGAAGAACGGCGGCGCTGGCTTCGTGGCCGCTCCCACGACTGCGGATCTTGTCAGTTCCGAGCAAATTTTTGACTTGCCGCCGGTCGGTCGCGGAAACGAAATCCAGCTATACGGATCCGGCGTGTCAAACGAAATCATGGCCCGCCTGCAAAGCTCTGACTCTTCCAACCGGGCTGCGGCCCTGGTTGATCTCGCCGAAGCCGGAGGCGAAGAGTCGTTCACGCTGATCACCAAGTCATTCGATGACCCAAGCGTCGAGGTCCGCAACGCCGCGGCCCGCGCGCTTTACAGCATGAGTCCCGACATGGCGAACACGTTCACGCGCGCGTTGCGTGAGGCTTCACCGGAACGCCGCCGCAAGATCGGATCTGCAATCGCCGCGTCAGGGCTCGCAGCCAATGCCATCAACAGCTTGAGCGGTGAAGGACGTGATCGAACTTACGATGCCTTTTCGATCCTGTTCCTGATGGCGAAGGCCGGCGAAGTTCAGCCACTGATGCAAGCAATTGCCAAACATCAGAACAGCGAAGTCCGTCTCACTGCAGTAAAGCTCCTGGCCCTCAGCAACCAACATCACGTGCTGCCGGGGCTGCGAAACATGGCTGCGAAGGATCCTCTGCCGCCGGAGGTTCACACTGCGGTCATGGAGGCGATTTACCTGTTAAGTAATCAATCTCGCGAAGTCGCCTAACCGTCATTCAGGTCCGACAATGTCCGCGCGCCGTTCAGCAATGGGCGGCGCGCGGTTTCCTTTTGAGCTGCCTTGAAAGACGTTAAGCGTTGACTCGCGTAGAGCGGGAAATATACTCTCGCGCGAAACATACGATGAACGAGCCGACGAACATTCCAATCGAAGCAGCTCCGATGCCGCCACCGCGCAACAGAAACAGACTTGGCTGGCTGCGAGTTGTTCTGCTCACGCTGGGCTTTGCTCTTCTCTACGTGTGCTACATCGATGGCCTGGCGACAAATCCACCCGGTTTCTATGTTGACGAATCGGCTATTGCTTATAACGCCTATTGCGTCGCTCACACTGGCGCCAACGAGTTCGGCACTCGCTTGCCCCTTTTCTTTCCCGTTTACACCGGCGGCTGGGTCCAGTACGCGAATCCCACGCAAATCTATCTGCTGGCAATTCCCTTCACCGCAATCAAGCCGAGCATTTGGTTCGCGCGCGTGTATTCCGCGTCGTGGGTCTTCGCCGCGTGTTTGTTGCTGGGATGGCTGGCTAAACGGATCAGCGGCAAAGAGACGATCGGACTGTTGGTTGCGATCATAGCGATCCTCACGCCGTGGCTCTTCGATGTCAGCCGGCTGGTGATGGAGACTTTTTTCTATCCCATGGCGATCGTGCTCTTTCTCATCGCGTTATGGCGGGCCCAAGCGAAAGAGAACTGGAGTTGGCTCAACATCGCGGCGCTGGCGGCGACGCTGATGCTGCTGACCTACAGCTACACCATAGGTCGCTTGCTCGGGCCATTGCTCGCAGCCGGCCTGATTCTGTTCGCCACCTCACAAACCAGGCTGGTTGGCATTATCCGCACCTGGGCGCTCTACGCGATCGGCCTGGTGCCGTTGCTGGTCTTTCGATCACAACATCCTGAGGCGCTGACGCAAAGGTTCTATCTGATTTCATACATCAAGCCTGACTCGCCATGGAGCACAATCATTCCAAAGTTCATCCGGCGTTATGTTGAAGACCTCAGCCTAATCGGACTGTTGTTCGATGGCGATGGAAATCCGCGACACCACGCCACGGGAACGCTCGGGAGCTTTCTAATCGGCGCTTTTGCGCTGGCGCTAATCGGATTGGTGGTTGTCGTCGTGCGACATTGGCGAGACCCGTGGTGGCGCTTCATCATCTTCGGCGCCGCGGCATCAATCGTGCCGGGTGCGCTGACGGCTGATCAATTTCATTCACTGCGATTGGTGGCGTATCCAATGTTTCTCCTCATGCTGACGGTTCCGGCCCTTCAATTCTTCCTGGAACGACCGGCAGAGACTGAGCCGGGTGACGCGCCAGATAAGCTTCGAGCGCCGCTCTCATCATTGGCGCGTCGCGCTATCCTGGCGATCGTAATTGCCGGGATCGCGACCCAGGCGATCTATTTTCAACGCATATATCGCCGCGATGGACCGAATCGTGGTTGGGTCTTCGATGCGGCCTACAAAGACGTTTACGATCTCGCGGTGGCTCAACCAAACCGGCCCATCTATCTCAGCGACGGGAACCAGCCGGCGTATGTTCATGCGCTCTGGTACGCGACCGTTGAAGGCCGTGGTCGGGACCAGTTCGTTCACCTCGACGAAGGTGCGCATGCGCCCATCGGAGCAATCGTGATTGCTTCTGAACCGAGCTGCATGAACTGTCAGGTCATCAAGAAGAGCGGCGAGTACATCCTTTATCGCTCAAACGGAGATTTTTGAAAAGTGATCTATCTCGACAACAACGCGACGACCCGCGTCGCGCCTGAAGTCTTCGAGGCCATGCGCCCTTACCTGACGGAGGAGTTCGGCAACGCATCATCGGCGCATGCGTTAGGCCAACCGGCGCGGCAGGCCATTGAAGACGCACGGACTCAGGTTGCTGAACTAATAGGCGCAGGCGATCCAACTGAGATAGTTTTCACTTCGTGCGGCTCTGAATCAGACAACTGGGCAATCGGTGGCTGGCTCGAAGCTAACCCGGCGCGCCGGCACATCATCACCACGCGCGTCGAGCACGAAGCAGTTCGCAACTTGTGCGAGCACCTGGCCGAGTTTGGCTGCGAAGTGACCTGGCTGGAAGTTGATCGGAAAGGCGAAGTAGATCTTGACGATTTGCGCCGGGCCCTCCGACGCGATACAGGCATCGTTTCGATGATGATGGCCAACAACGAAACGGGCGTACTGTTTCCCGTCGAAGAGATTGGACCGATCGTGCGCGAGCATTCGGATGCAGTACTTCACGTCGATGGCGTTCAGGCGGTTGGCAAGGTACCGATTAACTTGAAGCAGCTTCCGATCGATCTCTTTTCGATCTCCGGTCACAAGTTTCACGCGCCGAAAGGCGTCGGTGCGTTGTACATCCGTCGCGGCGCGAAGCTACCGCCCTTCATCATTGGCGGCGGCCAGGAGCGCGGCCGTCGTTCCGGGACTGAAGCTGTTCACAACATCGTCGCGCTGGGCCGTGCCGCAAAGCTCGCAATTGAGTCACCTGTTCATGATCGGGTGAAGCGGTTACGAGACGCCCTGGAAGACGCAATTCTGAAGCGATTCGCAAATGCGCGCCTCAACGGGACAGCCAATCGAGAGAAGCGTCTGCCCAATACGACGAACATTTCATTCGAGGGCCATGATGGCGCAGAAATTCTGAGACGACTTGATGTCGATGGTATCTGCGTTTCGACGGGTTCGGCCTGTAACGCGGATTCCGCAGAAGTATCGGCCGTGCTGCGCGCCATGAAGATTCCTCTGGAAATTGCCCGCGGCTCGATTCGGTTTTCCATCGGACGCTACAACACTGAAGCCGAAATCGACCTCACACTCGAATCATTAAATACAATTCTGACGAAATGACCTCCGTGACCGGCAAAATCCAGTAGTGGTAATTTGCGACGTGTCATCGAGTCAGTACCGGGAGCAATAGCGACCGGATCACGTGACCCGACGGAGCTACTTGATCCCGTCGCTACCGCTCCGGGTTCTGACACACAACGCCCAAATCGGATGGAATTCTCAACAAAATCGGGGCTAAAATTAGGAACTTTAACGAACGTTGGGGATCGCTTTTTCGTATAGATCTTAACCGCGATCGGCCAATGGTTTTCTTGTTGCAGTGAGCAGAAGGGGAAGCAAATGAGCGCCGTAATTCAAGCAGTCCAGCCCGACCTGAAATCCGAACTTTCAAATTGGAGAGACCGCCTCGAGGCGACCGCGAAAGCTTCGCCGGACAGTTTTGAGTTGACCGGTTTGCTGCGCGAAGTTTCTGCCGCCATTGAACGGCTCACGCAGAAAGAGAGCTACGGAGTCTGCCAGGTCTGTCATGATTTGATTGGTCAGGCGACCATGACGAGCGATCCCATCGCCAAGACATGTTTGAATTGCTTCACGCCCGAGCAGATTTCCGAGTTGGAAGACGATCTTGATCGTGCTTGGTCGATCCAGGGAGAGCTGCTGCCAAAACAGAATCTGAAATTCAATGGTTGGGAAGTTGCCTATCACTACGAACCAGCAGGCCCGGTCAGTGGAGATTACTGCGACCTCATCAGCACGGATGCCGGCGATCTCTATTTCATGATCGGCGATGTAGCCGGCAAAGGCGTGGCAGCTTCACTGCTGATGACTCGTTTGCACGCGATCTTTCGCAGCTTGATCGGAACTGAATCAAGTGTCAGCGAACTTGTGGAACGCGTGAATCACTTGTTCGCGGATACGACGATGCGCCCTTATTACGCGACGCTGGTGTGCGGCAAAGCGAGCGCCAGCGGCGATGTGGAGGTTTGCAATGCGGGCCATTGCCCACCACTTCATTTGACGCAACAGGATGTCTGCGCGATTCCGGCCACGGGTCTGCCGGTGGGGATGTTCTGTCAGGAGAAATACGAAGTCACTCGTATCCACCTCGACAAAGGTGATCGGCTGATTCTGTATACCGATGGCGTTTCTGAAACACGCGACTTAAATGATGACGAATACGGGGAAGCCCGGCTAAAATCCGCGCTCGGCCGCAATCGTGAACTTTCCGCCACAGCGTTGGTGAACCAACTGGTGGACGACGTCCGCGTATTTAGCGCATCTTCGCGCAGGTCGGATGACTTGACCGTAATGGCCATCGAGATGGTCGGCCACTGAGCCCGTCGTAAGCCCATCGCCCGGAGTTGTGTTCCCGGTCACATCGATTGCGATGTCGTGTGCTAGAATTCCTCCTCACGCTCGCCCAGTTGCGTCGATTGAGATTGCTCCGAGCGTGCCAAAAAACCCGAGTAGCAATCGATTTGTAGGCTCAACACCTTCGCATGGATCAACTCGCCAATGCTCGTGATCAGAAAGTGAGCGTTTTGCCCACCGATGATTACGTTGTAGTTTCGCCTTTTACGCCGCTGGCGCAAGCGATCGAAGCGATGAAGAACGACGAAGGCGGATGTGTGATTGTCTCGGACGACGGTCGCGTCGCCGGCATTTTTACCGAACGAGACTTGCTGACAAAGGTGCTCGGCGAAGATGCCGATCTGAACTCACCAATTAAGGACTGGATGCAAGCGCAGGTTGAGACGCTCACTCCCGAAGCAACCATTGGCGAGGCGGTGCGTCTCATGAATGAGAGGAGTTTTCGCAACATCCCGATCGTAAAGGACGGCGAACTGCACGGATCGATCTCGGTTTTTGACATCATCACCTATTTG
>Ga0134121_10002704_pt1 | contig 15155 bp, 22 predicted proteins | sample KB301_FD_96463 | JGI IMG/M metagenome (GOLD analysis project Ga0134121, IMG submission 96463) | Terrestrial soil microbial communities without Nitrogen fertilizer from Kellogg Biological Station, Michigan, USA - KB3-0-1 | ecosystem: Environmental > Terrestrial > Soil > Unclassified ... | reverse complement strand
TGATCCCGAGATTTCGCGCCGCCTCGACAACTCCGCGCGCCACCATGTCGCAACGCACGATCCCGCCGAAGATATTGATCAAAACAGCCTTCACATTTTCATCCGCCAGCAGAATCCTGAACGCTGCTTCAACACGTTCCTGTGACGCGCCACCACCGACGTCGAGAAAGTTTGCAGGCTCACCGCCCGCCAGTTTGATGATATCCATCGTCGCCATCGCGAGACCGGCGCCGTTCACCATGCATGCGATGTTGCCGTCGAGCTTGATGTAGTTGAGATCAAACTTCGACGCTTCGATCTCGAGTGGCTCTTCTTCATTAAGATCGCGCAGGTCGAGAAAATCTTTATGACGGAAGAGCGCGTTATCGTCGAAATTGATCTTGGCATCGAGCGCGATCAGGCGGTTGTCTTTCGTTAACAGGAACGGATTGATCTCCGCGAGTGATGCGTCCATCTGCTCGTATGCGTGATAGAGCGTCTGCATGAACTTCACTGCCTGGTTCACGAGCGGCGCCGGCAGTCCGAGACCAAACGCGAGCTTGCGTGCCTGAAACGACTGGAAGCCGATGGCGGGATCGATCGTCTCCTTGAGGATCTTTTCCGGCGTCTTCGCTGCGACTTCCTCGATGTCCATGCCACCTGCCGATGAAGCCATAAACACCTGACGACCCGAAGCACGATCGAGCACGATTCCGAGATAAAACTCTTTGTCGATCGGCAACCCTTCCTCGATCAACAACACGCGCACTTCGCGGCCTTCTGGACCAGTCTGGTGCGTGACGAGTTTCATACCGAGCATCTGGCGCGCAATCTCGCGCGCTTCGTCAGCACTGCGGGCCAGTTTCACACCGCCGCCCTTGCCGCGTCCCCCGGCATGAATCTGCGCCTTCACCACGACGATATCGCCGCCGAGCTCTTTTGCCGCCTGATAAGCCTCTTCAGGCGAGCGCGCCACGATGCCGCGCGGCACCGGCACACCGTATCTCTTCAACAGTTCTTTACCCTGGTACTCATGAATTTTCATGCAACAGCCTCAGACATGTTTGAGTTTTGGAACGCGGCGAGTGTAGCCGTGTGTTCGCGTCGACCGCAAGCGGGCTTAACGACTGGCATCAGCCTTCATGAAAACTTGCGCGATCGTACTTCTTCGGATCACGACTGGAATGATAAACGGCAAATACTCGAATCTCGTCATCGATCGGGCGAAAAGGGAAATTGGTGCAGCACCGCGCGACGGAGTTGTCGATAAACGACTTGATATGCGTAAGGAGAATCGATAATACGTTGAAGCGCTTCATCGACACGCTGCATCAGCTCGTCGTCTAACCCTTCACGTTGAAGTGCATACCAAAGGCGAGCCTCAGCCAATTCGGCTTCAGCCTCCGGTTGAAAACGTATTTGCATGAGGACTACTTGGACTTGAGGAAATCAAGTTTAATTTCTTCCCACGTTCTTCCTTGTGAGGGATTCGCACCAAACGATTCCAAGCGCCTGTCGAGTTCCTGCTTCTGGCTCTCTGTGAGTTCGAAACAACCATTATCTTCAGCAATGCTGTCCCAAATCTCTTCCACCAGTGCGATGCGCTCTGGGATGCTGAGCTTTTTTGCTTCTTCTGTAAGGTTCGTCGACATAATTGTTCGGAACAATCTAATGCGGCGTGTCATTATAGTCATAATCGGCGGAAACTTAGTAGTGATAGGGTTTGATTGATGCTGAGGAGGGATAGAGATGAGTGAGGTTGTCGTTACTTCTCTAACAAACCTGCGGAATGAAGTGCGTTATGGCGCGGGGCATTCGTTTATTACTGACGAGCCCGTTGCAGCCGGCGGTGAGGATGCTGGTCCTGATCCTTACACGTTGCTGCTTGCGGCGCTCGGTAGTTGTATCTCTATGACGGTGACGCTTTATGCGCGACGAAAGCAGTGGCCGCTCGAGAATGTCACTGTGCGCCTGCGACAAAACCGGATCCATTCGAAGGATTGCACGGAGTGTGTGCAAAACAAGGACGGATACATTCATCGTATCGAGCGCTCGGTGAGTTTCACTGGTCCATTAACTGAGGAACAGCGCGCACGCTTAGAGGAAATCGCGCACAAGTGTCCGATTCACAAAACACTTAGTTCGGAGATCGTCATCGTGTAATCCTGAAAATCATTGACAACCGAACTAACCCGCCTTATCTTCCCGCACGTTTATACCTAATCCGGTCAGTTCCCCCGACAGACCGTCCAACGCAGCCGGCCACGCCGTCTCGCGCCGAACCCGATCTTCAAAACGGAAGGACACTCAAATGAAATCACCCTCTACGCTTCGTATAAAACTCTCGACTGTTTCACGAAACCGGAAATACTGGTTACTTCTTTCTCTCCCTCTTGTGACAGCGGCACTGATGTGGACCAGCGCGGCGTCAGCATCATGCAACTTCCTTTCAATACTCGCATCGATAGGATCTGGCGATGGGCAAGTGCTCACGCCAAGGGCCATCGCGATCGATCCATCGGACAATGTTTTTGTTGCCGATCAAAACGATCGCATACAGAAATTTAATTCAAGCGGTGTCTTCCAGTTCAAGTTCGGCACGGGAGGCAGTGGCACTGGATCGGTCGTCGCGCCTTCAGGTGTCGCAGTTGATCGGACCACGGGCGATATTTACGTGTCCGATGGATTTTCGGAACGAACGAGTGGGATAGTGCAGAAATTCAATTCAAGCGGTGTTTTTCAATTGTCATGGGGCACGGCCGGAAGCGGTAATGGCCAGTTCTTAAACGGAGCCGGAGGCGTCGCGGTTGATTCCGCCGGAAATGTTTACGTTACCGATCTCGGTAACCATCGTATTGAAAAGTTTACTTCCAGCGGAAGTTTCATCATGAGCTGGGGCAGCAGCGGTACTGGCAACGGGCAGTTCAGTGGGCCAGAGGGAATCGCGACTGACGCGTCAGACAACATATACATCGCTGACACCGGCAATCATCGGATTCAGAAATTCAACACGAGTGGCACGTTCATCACTAAATGGGGAACGAACGGCACTGGAGACGGACAGTTTGATACGCCGTGGGGAGTGTCGATTGATGGTGTAGGTGACGTCTATGTTGCCGATACAGGCAATAATCGCATTCAGAAGTTTTCACCGACGGGCACGTTCATTACGAGCTGCGGGACGAGCGGCACAGGCAACGGAGAGTTTTCTGGACCACAGGATGTCGGCGCAGATTCTGCCGGCAACTATTATGTAGCGGATACCGGAAACGATCGCGTGCAAAAGTTTGGAGCAGGCGGCGCCTCTCCCGTTGCAAACGCAGGTGCTGATCAAACAGTTGAGTGTGGCGGCGCAACAACGTCAGTCACGCTTGATGGAACCGCGTCAACACCAGGCACCGGAAGTATCAACTCGTATTCATGGGCTGAAGGTGCGACCGCACTTGGTACAGGCTCAACCTTGATGGTGTCGCTACCCAAAGGCTCGCACACGATCACTCTAACCGTTACGGATACTGGCGGTGGATCTGATACAGACGACGTAGTAGTAAACATCGTCGACACGACTTCGCCTGTCATCGACTGTCCGGATGACGTCATCGTTAATCTGCCTCTGAACTCGACTGCCACTTCGATGGCGGTTAATTATCCGGCGGTGACTGCGACTGATGGTTGTTCGACGAGTGTTAATGTGACGAGTAGTCCTGCCTCTGGTTCCGTTTTCCCGGTCGGCACAACGACGGTACACGCATCTGCTGATGACGGTACCACCACGCCAAGCACGTGCACGTTCAAAGTGATCGTGCAGTACAACTTTGCCGGTTTCTTCCAGCCGGTTGACAACCTTCCAGTCTTCAATGTCGTTCAAGCTGGGAGAGCGATACCGGTGAAGTTCAGCTTGAGTGGAAATAAAGGACTGGGAATATTTGCACCGGGCTCACCGTCTTCAGGACCGATTGCGTGCAACTCGAGCGATCCCGCAAGTGATCTCACTGAAACGGTAACAGCCGGCGGCAGTAGCCTCAGTTACGATCCCACAACGGACAGATACATCTACGTGTGGAAAACCGATCAATCCTGGGCCGGCACCTGTAGGCAACTGGTAGTGGAGTTGAATGACGGCACGATCCATCGCGCGAACTTCAGGTTCAAGTAAGGCCGGGCGGTCGAACTCGCGAATAAATAATTAGCCGCGGATAAACGCAGATCAGCGTGCATCTGCGTTCATCCGCGGCTTGTTTCTTATTTCCCCGCAATACTGCCGCCACTCCTCAGCAGTGATGGCCCACCTCTCGTGATCGCGCCAGCGACCAGCAATCTTTAAATAGCGCGGAGAGAATCCTTCTAATCGGAAACCCGCGTTTTGGACCAGGCGGCGTGATGCCTCGTTGTCGGGTTGGACGTTTGCTTCCAGGCGATGGAGTCGTTGATGCCCGAAGGCCTCCGACAAGACCGCGCCAAGACCCTTCTTCATGTAGCCGCGTCCATGGTGAGGTGCGAATGCGTAGTAGCCGAGATAACCCGAGCAGAATACCCCACGTACGATCTCGTTAATGTTGATGACTCCAGCAAGCTCACCACTCTCCGTGCACACCCAGTAGCTCAGATGTGTTTCCTTGCGCAAGCGCTTAAGATACGCATCGAATTTTTCTACTGTTGCCGGCGGCGCGGCCCAACGTCCATGCAATTTTCTGCTGCGTCTCACAGCCGCGAGAAACTCATCGCGCCGTTTTCGAGACGGTGCCACCAGAATGCGGTCCTTTTTCATTCCACTACGGGTTGACTCCCGATGCGCAGACGCTCGGTGAATCCAAAGGCATCACACAACTACCTCGCGGCGGTCGGAACATCCACGTACGGCAACTCCGGAATAACTGGCCCAGGCGCCATCGAACGGTTGGTTAACATAAATTGAACCCGTTCTGTGATGTCATCAGAATTATCTCTGCGCGATCTCTGCGTCCTCGGCGCCTCTGCGGTGAACTTATCTGCAAAAACAATTAAACCGCACCGCGCGTGATCCACCCAGGACGACGGCAATCGTGCCTGGCATTGCAGCGAGTACGTCGACGAGTTCTGTAATCGCTTGTGGAATCCCAGTCATCGCGCTTATTTCACTGCTCGTTTTTGAAACTCTTCGACTAACAACACACACTCGATCGCTCCTTTGCTGCGAAAGGCTCCAATCGAGATCAAATAAAGGTCCATTTTATCTCCAGGCTTTAGCTCCTTATCGAAGTACTTCGTGATTGGCTTCGAGGTCGCCAGCCAATGTTCATCCGAACCTTCTTTGTAGAGATATTCGCGTTCGTACAACTCGGCATATCCCTGCTGCTCGGATCGAAGCATTCCCACCCACGTCTTGATGAAAGTTTTCCGACCATCGTCGATCGGTCGCGATTGACCCGTAAAGACTACTTCCACTTTAGACTCGAGTTGATTCTGCGCGAGAAACATAGAATCGTCGGGTCGCACCGCCTTGGTGGTGATGGAGATCACTTCCTTTAGCGTTCGCGGTTTGAAGATCTCAAAAGGAAATCCTTGCAGGAGCGTTAAAGCAAACAGAGTTAACGCGAGAAATATTTTCATACGCGAATCCTTTCAAAAGGCAGCAACTCTCGAGAAGTTCATGTACCAATTCACTTCCCAGGTAATTCCATTGTCAGCAGAGAAAGATTGCTGCCACGTGGGAGTCTCGGGACTGGTCTTGTCCCAGCGAAATTCTACCAACACAGGAATCCCGTCTTGCTGATCGTGTCCGTGAAACAGTCCGATTGGGCCGGAGAAAGAACCTTCAACTGGAGGAAAGAGCGTCGCGCCATTCGTGTCCATCCAATAAATGCGCCAAAGTCTCGAAGCCTTATCAAACAAGCGCAGTGACGCGCCCTCATAAAAACCGCCTGACTCAATTCTCAAGTGATCGATATTTCCCAGTCCGCCAAGGATGAGTTGATTAGCGGCAGGTGTTTCAAACTCGGACCACGTCTCACAACCAACCAGACGCTCGGCCAGTTTTTTGTGATGAATGAGCCAACGCCCCTGAAGGAAGTCAAAATCTTTCGCACCCTCCGGACGCGCGTCGAGGACTTCTTCCGGCATGTCAAATAAACTCATCCTTCAAACTCCTGTGAATCGCTGCTTGAAAGCAGAGAGCGTTGCCTGATCCTTTGACCTGTCATAGATCGCGAAAACGGCGCGATCGAAGGCCCCTGCGAACTTGTCAGACTCGAGCCACTTACCGAACGCATCGGCCACGAGTGCGGGATCATTTCGGAACACGCCACAGCCCCACGCTCCGAGCAATACCGTTCGATGACCATTGCCGGCAGCGACACCGAGCACGAGCCCGGCACGACGTCGCAGCGCCGCCTCGATCTTTGGTAAAGCATCCGCCTCGCGACTCAACACGACACCGGCATTCGGAGCCGGCGCAGTAATCACAGACGCGAGAAATAATGTGTGCGGATCGTCGCGGCTTCGAGTCCGAAACCAGGGCACGTTCGGCGAGTAAATCAGATGATCGGTGTAGATAGCCGACTCGTTCTTTCGGTTCGCTTCGTAATAACCATGCTGAGAAATCAGACACGGATAGAGTCCCGAGCATCGACAGAGATCTTCCTCCTGCGCCTTCGCACCATTGATGAAGCCACCGCCGGCATTCCGCGCCGAAGCGAAGTTGAGCATTACCAGGTCAGCGACTGATTCCGACTCGACGAGACGACGTGCAGCGATCTGCGTGGTTTCGTGCGTTACTTCGATTGCCGGGAGTTGCGACGGCTTCTGATTGAGATTTTCCAAAGCCGACGACGCCTGCTCAGGAGTATAGAGTCTTGTCTTATCGACAGCCTCGCTCAGCGCCGGTTGTATATCGACGCGCCGGCCATCAGGTGCGATGAAGTAGCCGGCATCAAGAATTTGTAATGTCTCAGTGGCAGTTTCTTTGAGTGACATTCTCACTCCTCTTTAGTTCCACCACTATTATCTTTCAGCACACGACGAATTTCTTCGATATCTTCCTTGGACCATCTGAGGTGGCCGGTCCGTGTACAAAGATTCGTTTCGAGTGCAGGCAGACGCACATTGAATTGGTCCGCTGAGGCTTTCAATTCAATTTCCGTGGTCCACTGACTCCTTGGTAAGTTTGCCTGGTCGGAAGAAAGCAGAGGTCGTCTTTCGTAGGCATAGACAAGGTAACTCTCACCTTTCTTGAAATTCACTCCGCACGTTCCGCCGCCATCATAAACAGATGTCAATATAGAGACTGTTGAATCTGTCGTTCCTTTGAAAGTCTCGCTGATTTCAAGTGTCACGACTCGTTCGTCTTCAATCGATCTTTCCCAATATGGCACTTTCACGAGTTCAGGAGTTCCGGATTCTTTCAGTACCAACCCCACACTAGCTGTTTTTGTGCGCACGATTTTCGTGACTTTTCCGATGAAAACAACTTTAGCATCGCGGAAAGTTTGCTCTGCGGTGGCATAGCCACACATGCAACCGAGAGCATTCGTTGAATAACCACAAAGAATCGTCAAGGCGCTGACTATTACAAAGATCTTCTTCATCGGTCATTACCTCTGATCGAAGGTTGACGTACTTGTTGGAAGTAATCCATCAAACTTCACCGCACGATCCATTCCTGCTCGCCTGCTGTAAGCTGTTCAATTCGCATCCATGGCAGACCTCAACGCAACGTTCGCTTCATGACCAAGCCGGTGCCGAAGCGCGTTTGCTTTGTTCCGAGCATATTGAACCCACAGGCATTGTAAAAGCTTTCGGCATGTGGGTTTCCTAAAACGTGTAGCGACTCGGCGCCCATATCTCTGGCTGCCGCCGCACAGTGTTCGACCAATGCGCGGCCAATGCCCTGTCGCCAGGCGCTGGGTTCAACGAATAGCGCGTCCAGCTCAAAATCACCGTCTTCGCGTGGAAGAATAGCGGCGAATCCCATCGTTGAACCTGCAATTTCAGCGACGAAAACACCTCCGTCTCTGATCTGCTCAAGAGACAATTCGATGGCGTCAGGATTAGCCAGCAGCGCATCGCGATCTCCGGGGTTGTTGAGTGATGCACGCCATTGAAGAGCTTCAAGCTGCTTCTGCTCTGAAGCGACCGCGGGCCGCACTATGACTTCGTTCTGCATAAATAGCTCAACTCACCGCACTGCGTACATCAGATCTGTCCGCACGCGTGTTTCACCCCACCTCGACCTCACTACCTCTTATCTCAAGAGAGCGCACTGATCGTGACGTAGTATCCATCCGGATCTCTTATTGAGAACTCTGAAGTTCCAGTACTCGGATTTACGTGTGGCTCCTCGTCGAGCTGAGCCACGAGAGCCCGTGCTCTTGGCAGCGCCATGTCGAAATCATCGATACGAAAGAACAATAGAAGACCGTTGCCAGGCTGCGCGTGATCTGGACTCGTCAACGACGGATGATCATGCGCCCCCCACTCATGGAGGCAAAGCAGGACGGTTCCATCCGAATCGACGATTTGCCCGAAGTAGTCATGCGCGGGAGCCGACGCTGGTAAACCGAACAGCGATTGATACCATTTGAAACTGGCAGCCACATCACGAACACCAATTATGGTCCAGGTGCGCCTCATGCGAGTCCTCCTCTCACCTCAAATTCGCCACGATGCATGTCGAATCACCTTCAGGCATTCTTCCGGATCACAAGCGTAGATTCCAGCGCCCCACGCGGCATTTTGTTCTACGACCGCCCAACCCTTGCCGGTGATCCAGCCAACGTCAATCACAGCAGCCTTCGGCAATAGAACGTTGCTGTCTGCAAGGACTTCAGCGAGAAATTGTCTTAGTCCCCGAGTGTGGTCACAACAACGGACATCTGACTAAGAGGATGGCGGACGAAGGCCCCAGGAAATGGCACTGCCGACTAGACCGATAGCAAAACCGCTCCAGCCGACAGTGACGCTGACAACTCCCATCCAACTCAAGACGACGAGTACCGTGCCAATGGCCCATAACCACCAGGCAATTTGATTTCGTTTCATAATGTCCTAACCAGCCGGCACGGAATCGGTGATATACCTGACAAAGCGTTTCGTAATGGCAATCGAAGGAGCGAATACGTTGACAACAACAGTGCCCTGAATAAAGAACAAGCTCACATTTCGTTTTCTTTTTCCAATGAACATGTAATTGTCATCACCCAACCCTTCGATCGAAGACCTTGCTGCCTCTTTCGACAAAATGTTTGTGAAAGCAATCTTCTCGCCGTCAAACTGCTCTTTCGCCTGCTCTGCAGACCTGTGAATATCAATCCTAATCTCAGTGCGGTTAGCGCCAGAAGTCAGCTTAATAACTTCATGGAAAAAAGTGGGCACACTGGCAACGTGCTTGTCTGCAATCTTCCACTTACGTTCATGTTTCAGGATCAGAGCCTCCAGATTATCAACCCATGCAGGTTTCTCCTGAGCTGTAACAGATCCGAAGAGGCTGAGTGTAAGAACTACACCGAGAAATATTTTCATCAAACACTCCCAGGCATTTCGCGTCGTCCATGGTCATCAGACTGATGCCGCACACCGTTCGCGTCGATTCTCAGGCACCATCGTGACCCGTTGCACTGCAGCCACTCAGGTGATCTCTCCACCACTCCGGACGCTATCAGATCGTCAGGTTGTCCATGCTCGTCTGAGTCCTCTTCATAAACAGTGACAACCATTCCCTCCTCGAGCTCTACTGTGGTTCCAAATTCGTCCAGGGCTATATCGGCGTGCGATAGACAAAGAATATCGCCAAACAATCCATTGAAGTCGGCTTTTAATCGAGCGCTGATCATTAGTGATGCTCCGCTTACCAGAGAATGAGTTTGCCGTCCGGCCACTGGCCCTGCCATCCCATGGGCCAATGCCCGCATTTGAACCACGGCATTAGGTCACGAAAGAAATGCATGTCTGCCAGATCGGAAAGCAGGATCTCGCGCGCGGCATAGAGAACGAGTCGCACGGGAGGATCGATGAGCTCGTACGCGTACTGATACGAGCCTTTGTAATAGTCCGGATAAGCTTGGGCCAGGTTCACAAAGAAGTCGTTGACCGAATCTCCGTTGATACGCACCGATGATTGCAACGCGTCGTCGGCTCCGAGACGTCCCGACGAGAGAATGAGCCGATCTACAGGTGCTTCGTGCGCAACTAAAAGATCGCCCCAAAGTTGATATGGGTGTGGATGCAAGGCTAGGACATCATCAAGACTCACTCGCACAAGCAGCTCATCCGAATCTGTTGGCTCACCAAGCGCCGAACACCAGGGAATACGTGGAAGCTCCTCGACAAAACTTACGACAGCGTCTTGGTTACTGCGGCTCATTTTAGATCTGCGCTTCCGTAAGGCGGCGAATCTCAGCGCCGACAAGCACCTCGACGGGCTCGTTCTGACCGATGAGCATAGCCCGGTTCACCGTCTTCTCGGTAAAGCAAGCACGCGTGGAAAACTCCACGTCCACATCAATGACCTCTACGCGAAACGTGCTGCCGTCCGGGTTATGCACTTCCACCAACTCACCTTCGTTCGGGAGCGGTGTTTCCGGATGTGGGGCGTAGCCTACGATTGCGAGACCTTTACCTGTGGTAAATCTATCTTCGACTGTGAAGAGTAAACTCATCGCCAAAAATCCTTCAGCCGCGACCAGAGAGAGGTTCGTGGAGGCCGGCGACGGAAGTCGAAATTCTCAAGAACGCGTTCGTCAGTAATGTCCCGGTCCTGTTGAAAGTCCTGCACGATCGTGCGAGCAAGTCGGGGCCAATCTTCCGCCGCAATTCCGGGGTAGTACAACCAGTCATGGTTGCTCGCGTCGACCCAACTGTCCCAGAACTCGAGCGCCACAAGCAGTTTGTCAAATTCTGGACCAGCGTCACGCGGAAGTTCTGTATCGAGTTGATCGTAGCCCTCGTCAATCGCCCGCAAGTCGCCGGACTCGTGCGCCCGAACTGCGGCATCGAGACATGCGACAAAGCGTTCGCGTAGATTTTCGTAAGCTATGGCAGGAGACATCTAGCTAGTCGTAAAACTCACCTTCATCGCCAATTATTCTGGCCTGTGGTCTAAGATCGATCATTGGACTGTGGATTGTTGTATTCGAAGCGCTCGCACACAACGAAATAGAATTGTCGGCGTTCATCAATCAACGTCAGCGCGATATCACTCGATGAGAACTCCTCTACACGAGATGCCAGGTAATCTCGCTCGGGGGCGCGGGCCAACCGAATCGAATACACGTTGATAGGATTCGCCAACTCGAGGTATCTCACGCCCGTGACAATGATCTCATCCGAGTTGGGTGGATACATATAACCTTCTTCCCCGCGAAGTACCAAAGTATCGGCGTCGCGATAGATCAGGTGATACGTTTCCTGGAGGTGAACTCGATCCAACGTTGCTTGAACAGACTGTTCGAGAGTGGGATCGAGTGCCGGGGCACGTTCGTTCACCGATACGGGGGGAGAGAATCGCGGATCCTCGGGCCAAATCTTCGTTACGCGCCAAGTAGAACCATCGCGCTCAAGCTCGACGTGCACCTCTTCGCCGATTCGGAAGTCATCGACATAGGCGATCGAAGCATCGAAGTCGAGCGGATCTGCCATGGTGCCCACAATCTGACCACGCCCTAGTTCTTTCGACCATTTTGCTATCCGCCAGGACAATCCTACTCTCCGTCAGTATCGCCTTTGCGGTGGATCAATCAGTTTCCAACTTATTTCTACACTCTCGTCTGACACCAGCCGATCTACGCGAAACAGAGCGTAGTAGTTGCTATCGGTGTCCCGCGTGTGTACTAAGTAGATGTGACCTACTTCCGCTCTCACACTCGGCTCGGTCTCCGGCTCTTCGTAGGCCGACAGCTTATTAACGTTAAACTTGTCGGTCCAATTATATTTACCCAGGTCTTTTATTCGGCTGCGATCATCCCCCACCATCGTGACATCAAAGCCATCTGTCATCACGCTGTTGCCGAAAAGCAGGTCCCAGTTGTTACGGCAAAGCCGTTGCACCTCGGGACCGTTACCACCAAACTTAAAGCTGTAGGTAGCGTAGATGTAGTTGTCCACGCCATTCTCTAACTTCCGTTTCACCAACTTTCCCGTTTTGATCTCGTCGTTTGTGGTTTGTGCGGTGGCCGGAATTAGATTCACCAGTCCAACCAGTAAAGCAGCTAACAAGATGAACAGCTTTTTCATGGTGACTCCCTTTATTTAGTTATCTGAGATGAGAAACACCTTCTCTCAAGCTCAGACAACGCATCTGGGCCTTCGGTTACACCCGCATTGTGGTGGCGAGCTATTTTGAATGCTTCCCGCCGCTTGTATGATGTGAACGTGGTCCCGGTACGCTCTCTTGAACCATAGCACTCGGCAACTAGCGAGGGAAGGAAGGATATGACGCTTAAGCGGATGGACAACGTTCTCATCGTGGTCGACGACCTTGAGGCTGCGAAGGCATTCTTTTTCGAGCTCGGTATGGAGCTGGAAGGTGAGATGCCACTCGAGGGACGTTTTGTGGACCGTGTTGTGGGGCTCGAGAACGTTCGCTGCGAGATCGCGATGCTGCGGACCCCTGACGGCCACGGTAAGGTTGAGCTGTCCAAGTTTCACACGCCGGCAGCGGTCAGAGTTGAGCCGCAAAACGCACCATCGAATACGCTGGGCATACGTCGCATCATGTTCGCCGTCGAAGACGTCGACGACGTCGTCGCGCGCTTGCGCACCCATGGCGCGGAGCTCGTGGGTGAAATCGCTCAGTACGAGGACAAATACCGGCTCTGTTTCATCCGTGGCCCTGAGGGCATCATCCTCGGGCTTGCCGAGGAGCTCAGCTAAGGCGTGCCTTTAAAACAGAATGGTTGCTTCAGTTCATCATTTAAGACGACTTAACAATTCTCCAACAGGCCCTGCTAACAAGGGGCCTATTATCGCTGCCAGGCGTAGTAACTGTTCAGATAGTGGAGAGACTAGCTCACCTGATTTCTTAGCTTGATTAATCAAAATCAAAACTGCGGGTACAAATATAGCGGCCAGCACAAGAGTATAAAAAGCCCCCATGATCGTAACTACATTGGCGATAACCCCGTCAAGGTTGATGATCAGGAAAGACACGTCTTTGTTGTCAGCCACAGATGGAAGTGGCCGCAAAAAATCTACTGTCCAATGCAGCATCGTCCGCAGGCGAAGCGTAGCGAGAATTAAAAGGGCCGAACCTACAAAGAGCATCATGCGCAAATATCTAACTCGTTCCTTAAGATGCTCTGTATCGTCGCTGGCCGTTGACTCCGACCTAAGCACCATAGACGTAATCAGTGCGAAGAATATGGCAAGAGCAATCCCCAGAGCATCAAGCCACAGATGCAAGCTAATGACCCAGTTGTCGCCAATAGTCTTGCATACAAGCTGTGACCAAACATCCGTTTGCTGGCACCTCAGACTGTAAGGAGGGTTTTGGAAAAAGTGGAATATGACTCCTATGGCAAACGCTATAGCGAGCAGCGTCATTGCTCTGCGCAACCAGGGCTTCGGATGTAGCGTCTCTTTAATAACGTATAAACCAATCCCCAGGGATGCGAGCGAAGCTCCGAAATATAATGTTGCCATTAAGCCATATGACAAAAGGCCGCGATCGTATCTCAAGTCCCAAAAATCTTCAGTGCGAACCCCTAGCACTTTCCCGTAAGCAAACCCGCTAAGAGATACAATCATATTAGCTAGCCATGTAAACTCATCTTTTTTCCGGGTATAAGAGAAACAAAGGGTCAAGACAAGAAGGATAGTTAAGGCACTTGGGACCACCCACCAGTATTGCCTATTCGTTCGTTTATAGTCTGCTGTGCTCATTTAATTGCGGAAGCTTAACTTGCGCAGGATCTAACTGACGACACGATCTTTATCCAATTTCCCAATGAGTGACTCTTTCTCAGGATCGGAAATGACGAAGGGCCTTCAAAGGTAGTGAAGAGATCGCGTCGAGAGGTTTGCGGTTCCACTACAACGCCATCGACGGTTTGAAAGTGATCACCTGGTCCGATCGCGGCCTGACCTACGCCCTCGTCTCCGACCTCGAATAGCGCGGACAACAGTCCTGCATCGTCTGCCACGAAGGAACGAAAGATTAGAACTTTATTGAGCCTCTCAAGCCTCGATAACTCTCGCGGCCCTCTGCGCATCTGAGCCTTAGGAAAAATAACTCAACTTAAAGGCATACCTTGCTCGAGCGGCGTCCGCTACTTTTCGAACATCTTCAACTGGGTCGTGCTTAGCAAGACCAGAGAGTTTCTCCAAAACTGCTCTACTGCTTGAGTAGTAGCCAACGCCCTGGGCCGCTCTTTTCCTAACGAAATCGTCTGAATGCGAAAGAGCTTCTTCAAGACCTTCAGCCAATACTTCGATACTTTGCTTCCTTAGTTCTGCCAGCGCCGCTCGCCGCACGGATCCATCTTTGTCTTTTAGAGCCGTTAGCAGCCCTCCAATTGCTGCTGGAACTCCGGCGAGGCCGAGGCTATCGACGATTGTTCGGCGGACTCGAGGGTCGGTGTCAGGCAGCGCTTCCAGTAACGCACGAACAGCCCGTTCGTCGTTCATCTTGCCAAGCGCCTTAGCACAATTCCATTGCACGCCGGGAGAGTCATTCTTTATGCCAGTGATGAGCCTCTCAGTTGCTCGCACGTCGGAAATTTTCCCTAATGCTTCTGCGGCCAGCCCTCGTAAAGCTTCATCCTTATCACTGAGTATCTCAAGCAACGCCTCGACAGCGCGCTGATCTCCAATTTTGCCAAGCGCCTCGGCTGCAGCGCGTCTCACATCCAGAGCGGGATCGTTAAGCATAACAAGCAGAGACTCGACAGCTCGTCGGTCAACGAGTTTTCCGAGAGCTACCACAGCCGCCCACCGCATATAGGGTTTCTCGTCCGTTAGTGCCTCTATCAATCCTGGAGTGGCTTGGGCGCCGCCGATGTCTCCCAGCGTCTCGGCCGCAAGTAAGCGCACGTTGAGATTCTTGTGTCGCAGAATTTCCAGCAACCTCCCGACGACGTAAGTGTTACTCACTTTACTCAACGCCTGAGCTGCAACCGCTCGAACTCCAGCTTTAGAGTCTTCTATCGCTCTCAGCAAACCATCGATTGCACGGCGATCACCGATCTTCCCTAGCGCTTCTGCCGCAG
>Ga0134121_10002703_pt1 | contig 15161 bp, 24 predicted proteins | sample KB301_FD_96463 | JGI IMG/M metagenome (GOLD analysis project Ga0134121, IMG submission 96463) | Terrestrial soil microbial communities without Nitrogen fertilizer from Kellogg Biological Station, Michigan, USA - KB3-0-1 | ecosystem: Environmental > Terrestrial > Soil > Unclassified ... | reverse complement strand
CTGCGGGATAATCTGGGGGATAATCTGTGGGCTAATCTGCGGGATAATCTGCGGGATAATCTGGGGGCTAATCTGCGGGATAATCTGCGGGATAATCTGTGGGATAATCTGTGGGCTAATCTGCGGGATAATCTGCGGGATAATCTGTGGGATAATCTGGGGGCTAATCTGCGGGATAATCTGTGGGATAATCTGGGGGCTAATCTGCGGGATAATCTGCGGGATAATCTTAATTATGAGAAAACAGACTTTTGGGGTAGTATGGATGCTTATTGGATTGCCTTTTATGAATACCCAGAGAAATTTCTAGGAATAAATTATACTCCAGATCAATCAGAAAAACTAAAACTATGGTCTGAAATTGCCAAAAGTTCTTCTTGGTTTTGGACATATGAAAACTATTGCTTTGTTGCAGATCGTCCAACAGAAATTAACATGAATGAAGGAAATAGACTTAACAACTTGGAAGGACCATCTATTAAGTGGTCAGATGGGTATGAAATATATTATGTGAATGGACGTGAGATAGGCAAAAAGGAATTTTATGCCATAAAAAACAAATCGTATACAATAGAGATGTTTTTTGGTGAAAAAAACGAAGAAAAGAAATCTGCCTGTTTGCAATTAATGACTGAATTGTATGGTGAAAATTACATAGTATCATTCTTCAGTTCAATATTAAAAGAGGTAAGCACATATGTAGATAAGAAAGAAGATAAGTATTTAAAAGGTACTACAGGAGGAATGAATATAGGAGTATATACATTATTTAGTGGTTCTTTAAGTGGTTATGATATTTCTTATGTAAGGTGTTATTGTCCATCTACAGACAGAATGTTTTATTTGGGTGTGGAACCGGTATTTACAAATGCTAAAGATGCAATAGCCTCTTTATATACCATACCATCATTATTAAAACCACATATAAAATCAATAAGAAGGCAAGGGGAAAGGTTTTCAACAACATTTACTGATAAAGGACTCGCACTAGTAAAAAATATTAGCAAAATTGAACTTGAAAAACTGGTTAGTTTATCTGGTGATGAATATTTTAAAAAAATAGAATTTGAATTTTAATATAAAAACAAATAAAAAATGAAAACGACAGACACAAAAGTAAATGTAGCTCCATCAAGTACAGAAGGACACTTTGTAGAAAATGCTAAAAAGGTTGTTAACCTTGACAACATTAATGAAACGTTCATGGTGGAGGGAAAATCAAAACTAACCACAAAGAATCACACTTCTTTGGATATAGAAGAAGATTGTTTAATTACTTGTCAAAAAGTTTATAATCCGTTTAGTAAGATGTTCGAGAAATCAAAAGACTAACCAAAACAAAAATACAATGTTAGATTGCAATTATTTTAATAAGTATGATGTGCCCGGATTTAAGAAGATGGTATCAAAACTATACCCTCATGATAGCAAAATAATAGCTGAAAAACTGAGCCTCCACATAGTGCAGATACAAAAGTATATTAGTACAGATAAAAAACATGCCAAAGTACGGATACCTCAGTTATTTATTGATGCTGTTATTGAGATAGTTAATGAGCGAAAAGAGAATATTGATAAAATTACCCAAGAACTAAAAGAAATATAATCATGTCTGAACAAAAATCAGTTGCTCTAAAAAATAACGAGGTAGCAGTACAGCTTAACAGCATAGTTGGAGATGTTATTACCACCGGCCAATTAGCAGGATTTGAAAAGTCTTACCTTATTGCAGATGCCATAAGAAAGATAAAACAAGTACTCACTTCGGAATACATGAAACCTATTATGGCCCTACAAGGAAACCGACTTGGGTTTAAAACAGATAAGGATCCTACAGGATATTCTGAGGAAATTGTAAAGAATTGTTTGATTGAAGCCGTTCTTACCGGTGTGCAACCTTATGGTAACCAGTTTAATATCATTGCTGGTAACTGCTATATTACCAAAGAAGGATTTGGATATTTACTGGCCAAAACTCCGGGGTTGAAATACGAAGTGGTATCCGAACTTCCGCGTATCAATGCTGATAAAACCAGCGCAGCTGCAGTTATGAAAATATCGTGGACATACAAAGGTGTGTCAGAAGAACGTAGTATTGACTTTCCTATTAAAGTAAATCAGTATATGGGAGCAGACGCAGTTATTGGAAAAGCTACCCGTAAAGCTCGTGCCTGGTTGTTTAATTCTTTGAACGGTACCGAAATTTCGGATGGGGATACTTCTGACATTGATTACAAATTGGTGGTAGAAAAAGATACTGACCAGAAGGAGAAGTTTGATCAAAAACTACTAGACCAAAAGGCTAAAGAAGAACTTGGTAAAAAGGCTTCTGCAGGAGAACAAACAACGTTAGTATAATAACATTCACCATACATTTCAGCATTTGATAGAGTCTGGCTGAAAAGTGAATGGGGGATAGTAGATAAAGGTGCGGCTAACACTTGGGTCTATGGGTTCGAATCCCAACTATCTACAAATTTTGGGAAGATGTCTAGAATGGCACGGGGTGAGTGGTATCATAACCTCCAAAGAAGCTCTTCCCAAAACGTTCTTTAAAATACAATCTGGCGATTGATTAATATTGGTAGAAAATGGTAAGGGACTCCCCGGAGTATAAACTGGATAAGGAAAGGCACTTCATAGAAAGCCAGCAGGATAAGCCGAGTCTGCCTACCAATATTATTTTAACAACAGATTTATATCGCGGGATACTTTCAGTTGGTAGATGGTCGGTCTCATAAGCCGATGCGCACCGGTTCGAATCCGGTTCCCGCAACAAAAAAAGGAAGATGGATCAGAGCGAACTGAACCCGGTGAAAACAAAACGAGATGTGCACGTCTTATGAGTTCTTGCAAGACTTGTGAGTAACAGGGAAAACAAAGCAACTAATGACTGTAGTAAGCGGGGAATAGAGGCTCCGCAAATTTTAAACCTTATCACACAAATGGCAGAATTAGATAACATAAACGAACTTCCTGAATATAATATTTCTGTCATAGAACAAGCCGTAAAAAAACAAATAGTTTTTATTGGTTCTCAAATCAAAATTAACGGGTTGACCATGTTTGAGTTTAATCCAACTGCCTTGACATTGGTTGAGGCAAAATACAAAGAAGCAAATGTATCATTAAAACAATCTCGTATTCCTCATTATTTACCTCAAGGAAAATATCAGGTAGTACAAACTCTTATCACCAATGAGGGTTGTGTATACGTACAGGCATTGAATAAGAAAAATGCTTTCAAGAAAATTGCCAGGAAATTCAGACCTAAAAAACAATAATTAATATCTTATGGAACAACACACACAGCCCGTAATTACAGAGGCAGGGGATACTAGCCTCGCAATATTAAGACCTTTCGATATACAGAAAGAAGAACTGCAGAAAGTAGTTAATGATTACAAAAATCTGGTAGTCACAGAAGATACTTATGAGGAATCCGTAAAGGCCAGACGGGTATTATGGGACCATATACTTAAAATAGAAAAGATACTAAAGGAAAATAAAAGTATTTTGAACGGTATTAAAGGTACTCAGGAAGATAAGGCTGACGAGTTAATATCTATTGTGTCTCCTACTAAAGAAAAAATAGATGCTGGCATTAAGGCCATAGAACAAAAGAAAAAAGACGAGAAAGAACGTAAGGAAAAAGAGGCTATGATTAAAATTCAGCATCGTACTAATATGTTGTATGAATTAGGAATGAAGGTTTCTGGCAGTACTTATTCATTAGGAGAACATTCTATAGAAGCTGTACAGGTAAAAGTATTTACCGATTCAGAGTTTGATGGTTTTATTGCCGATGTTAAAATAGCATCAGCAGCTATTGAGGCAAAAAAGATAGAAGAAGAAAATCAGCGCAAAGCCCAGGAAGAACTTTTGGAGAAACAGCGCAAAGATCAGGAAGCAGAAAGAAATCGTTTGGAAGGTATAGCCTTTGCACAAAAACAAAGAGAACAGCAGTTACAGGAAAAAGAAGAAGCCATTAAAAAAGAAGCCCGTGACAAGCAATTGTTAGCAGAAAAGGAACTATCTGAGAAAGAAGAAGCCCTACGCAAACAGCAGGAAGAGTTAATTAATGCTATCCGAAAACAACGACACGCGCAACTTATAGCATTAGGTCTTGTAGAACAATATGATGCTTATGTTTTTCATGGTATCACCATAGCAATGATTGATCTTATAAACCTGGACGATACCAAATGGAATTTTTTAATAGACAAAATTATCCCTGTCATAAAACAGGAAAAAGAAAAGGCTGAAGAAAAAAGGCTCTCTGACATTAAAGCTGAACAGGATAAAAAAGAAGCTGAATTAAAACAGGCAGAAGAAAAGAAAAAAGCACTTCAACCAGACAAGGAAAAACTATCAAGATTATTCACTCAATTTACTAACATAGAGTTTCCGGAATGTAAAACCAATGAAGCCTGTGAGGTAGTAAATGAAGTAGGTAGAAAAACAGATGATATTAAGAAGTATTTAGCTAACACTTTAAATTCACTCTAATGGACTACTTTGCACATCCTGCCATATCCAACAGTAAGTTGGGTTGGTATAAACAGTCTCCGGCACATTTTAAATACTTCCAGGAGCACGGAACAGAAGATAAGGCAGCTTACTTAATAGGTAGTGCTTCTCATACTATTTTGTTTGAGCCAAAGTTGTTTGAATATTCTTATCATGTATTAGATGAATCCGAAAGACCAGAACCAGACAAAGATTATCGTTCTCCAAAAAATAAACAATGGAAAGAAGAACAATACGAAGCCTATTCCCATAAATCAATTATCACTACCAAAGAGTATGATACGATCATGTTCATGATGGAGGTTATCCAAAAAAACGATCAGGCAAAGGAAATATTACAAGGGTGTGAATTTGAAAAGGAAGTATTCTGGACAGATCCGGTAACAGGTTTAGAATGTAAAAAGAAAGTTGATATTAGCGGAACTTCTCACAGGGCAGATTATAAAACAACCGATAATGCAGACCCCTATGTTTGGCAGAAGAAAGCATGGAGGTTTGATTATTATAGACAAGCCGGATTTTACGATTTGGACGAACCTAAAGAGTTCTGGTTTATTGCACAAGAGAAGACAGCACCTTATGGTGTATCGGTTCACAAATGTACTCCTGAATTGATTAATTACGGTAAGGATGAATCCATGAAGTTACTAGGACAAATTAAAAGTTGTATTGATGCAGACTTCTGGCCTTCTTATGAAATAAAAACTCCTATTGATAAAAAACAGGCATGGTTCGATTTTGATATTGCCAGACACGTACTTGAACATATATAATTAATGATTCTGCCCTGTAGAATTTGCGGAAAAGAACCAGAACAAGAGTGGTACTATAAAGATACTTACTTCATAGGCTGTACAGAATGGCATCCGGGAGAAACGCAAGATGATAAGTGGGCAACCGCAAGCACAGTGAAAGAAGCGGTTAAAATTTGGAATGAAAAACAAAAGGGGCAACTAACAATATTCTAATATGGCATATTTTAGCAACGGAACAGAAGGAGAGGCATTTGACGATCAATGTGGTAAATGTAAGTATGGTATGGAGCCATACCCGATAGCAATGGTTCAGTCAATGTATAATTACGATGCGGTCAATAACGAACTGGCTACAAAAATACTGGGCGAATTAGTAAAAGATAATGGCGAGTGTACAACTTTTACTCTAATGGAAAAAGACCTGGCAGTTCCTTTTGTTGACCCAAACCAAACAAGTTTATTTTAATGCGCATATACATGAAAAAAGATATTTACTTCAACACTGTTGTCTCACAATACTTCAATGTCCAATTCAATAATTTGGGAGATACTACAAAACTTATTGCTTCTACAATCCTTAATTGTCCTATAGTTTCATGGGATATAGACAAAAAGAAAATGCTGGAAGAATTAGCAGACAAAGAAGTATCATTACTTGGACGAGGTTCTGGTGTCTGGGAAATATATGTTGATCAGAATAAGCCGGATACTGAAAAATGGAATAACCCGGAAGAACAAGACGATGATGTGCAATCCGAAAACGGGAAAACGGCTATGAAAGATTTAGGAGAGTTTCTTAAAAATAGTAGAATGATGTTTATATGAATAGAGAGATAAAATTTCGTCATTATTTTCCAAGTACGAAAGTAATGACAGCAGGACATCATTCGTTAACACTAATACAATATTCAAAAGGTGATGAATACTATTGGGAAGAATGTGTTTGGATGCAATTCACTGGATTAAAAGACAAGAATGGGAAGGAAATTTATGAAGGGGACATAGTTAAGAGAATAGCTTTTCAAAACCAAACAATAGTATTTAAGAACTCTCAGTGGTGCTATGAATGGGAAGAAAAAAACGGCATTTTCAGTCAATATATTAATCAATATCCAATCATGCACATTGAAGTTATTGGAAATATTTACCAAAACCCTGAATTAATACAATGAAAAAATGCACTAAAAAGTCTTTCCACGACAAACAACAGGCTACTCATTCGCTTCATATCATAAGCAACCATGCCAGTAATAGTTCCACAGGAAAGAAACCTACTCGTGCTTATCAATGTAATATTTGTAAAAAATGGCATCTAACCAGTCAAGAGGAATAATAAATAATGGCAAAAGAAGAATTCAATGGTTATGAACTATCCAGGGATTGGTTTGATTGGTGTTTCGTTAATACTGATAAGGTTAATACACACCATACAGCACTCTATTTCTTCATTATAGAGCATTGTAATAGAATGGGCTGGAAAAAGAACTTCGGGCTTCCTATGGAACACGCTAAAGAAGCCTTGGGTATTAAGAATTATAAAACCTATTCAAAAACATTCGAAGACCTGGTAAACTTTGGATTCATAGAAGTGATACAAAGGTCAAAAAACCAGTATACTGCCACGGTCATTGCTTTGGTAAAAAATACCAAAGTAAAGTCTAAAGCACTAGACAAAGCACTGTCAAAGCAAAGTGAAAAGCAAGAGCTAAAGCAAGTGCAAGGCACTGTAGGTATAGATAAACCTTTAAACCTTAAAACTACAGAACCTTTAAACCTTAAAACAAATGATGAGCCTGACGGCTCCTATCAAAAATTTATAGATATTTATTCTGATTGGTACGAAAAAAGGGTAGGGGTAAAAATAATGTTTGATGGTATCCAGGGGAAAGCTCTAAAAAAAATAATCAAATACTTAACAGATAATTCAAAAGAAAAAAGCGCAAAGGGGGGCGCGGATGGTTGGGAATATATCCTGGCCAATTGGGATAAACTGGATAATTTCCATCAAGAACAAGTCAAAGTAAGCCAGATACAATCAAACCTTCCAAATATTCTAAATAAACTAAAAAATGGAACAAAACTTAGTAAATCAGAATCCCTCGAAAGAGCTAGCCAAGAAGCCGGACGGGAAAGTGCAGATATTTTCGCCAAATTTGACTCCGAGAGAGAGGGTAGTAATTGAAGTTTCTGTACTCCCAAGGATCAAGGATTTAAAGGCTGTACAACTGGATATACCAATAAGAGAGGCTATTACAAATGCTTATTTTATAAAAGGAATAACCAATGTTACCTCAACGGATATTACCAAAATTCTTGTGTATGTGGTAAAAACATTGATTGGGTCATTCTCTACATACCGGGTTCCTGAGATTTGCCAGGCCATAGAATTGGGTGCCAGAGGAGAGTTGTTTTCGGATAACGATATGAATACAGTTTCTCCTGAAAACATCTTCAAGTGGATACACCGCTATAATGACAAAATAAAAAGGGAGGCTATAGACAAGCAAAGGCATTACGAAGACAAACTTGAAAAGGAAAAGGAGGAAAGCCAGCATCTAGCCAGGATAAAATTATTTGAAGACGAAATATTGGCACAATATGATAAACTTCCTGAAGTACTTGAAAATGTTAATTACGGGTTACTTGCCAGTTATTACAGACACTTGGATAAAAAAGGGTTGATAAAACTTACTCTAGAAAGAAAAAAAGAGATATTTGCTACAGCCGAAAAAATGAAGGAGGAAGATACCAAAGAAGCTGCTGAAACTTTTACAGGAATAAAAATTGAGTACACAGCCAAAGAGATAGCGGAAGCAAATGCCTTAAAAGTAGTTTTTAAGGAATGGAAAGAAATAGAGATAGATTTGGCAGAAGAACTAAAAGCAGAACCTTTTTAAACACACATAAATGATTAAAATACTAGAAGTAAATCCTAATTCAAACGATGCTATGTCCTTTTACCGCGGACGTATGCCATTAATGAGACTACAAAAAAAGTACAAAGGAGAAATAGAATTCCATCCAAGCCCAAGACCTGGGGAGGCAAATACCGAATGGGACTACCTTAATATCTTTGATATGGTATTCTTAATGCGTCCTACTTCTCACCACATGGCAGATATTGTAAATGCCTGTAAACAGTTTAATATACCGGTATGGGTAGACTTTGATGATCTGTTGACTGATATTCCTATAGACAATCCGGCAAGCCCACATGGGAAACAAGCCCAAATTAACAAATACATAGATGAAATTTTAGATGGATGTGCCTTTGCTACTTTCAGTACTGAGTATCTGATGAAAAAAATGGGTCACAAGATACTTCATAAATCCCATGTAGTTCCCAATGCCATTGATATGGAATTGTTCCGTAAACCATCTTTGGTAGGGAAAGCCAAGAAAGTACTTTGGCGCGGTTCCTCTACACATGACAGGGATCTTTATGAGTTCAGAGGCCCTATCAGGGAAATAATGAGAGAGTACGACAAACACGGTTGGGTAACCGAATTTTTCGGAATGAATCCAATATACATTACCGATTATATTCCTGCTATTTATACCAAATACATGGGGAAGTCTTCTTATTTTGATTACCTGACCCGAATTAACGGCAAAATAAACATAGTTCCTCTTTCACACAGACCAGAAGAAATAGACTTCAATAAATCCAAAAGTAACATAGGATGGTTGGAAACATTGTACGGAGGTATGGTTACTCTGGCACCAGATTGGGATGAATGGAAAAAGCCAGGAATTGTTAATTATACTTCCAAACAGGATTTCGGTGAAAAATTAATTGCCATGATGAACGGAGAGTACAACTTAGAGAAGTACCGTCAGGCATCATGGCAATATATCAGGGAGCATCTTACTTTAGAAATTACTAACGAAACCAGGTATACCCTGATTAGAAAGTATCTGAAGCGTTGATTGCTGCCGGGGATTGAGTTACACGAACCTCAATACCATAAGGAGATATTCCGTTATCATAAATAATAGTAGAACCAGCGGTACCATCATTATTAGTGTTAGGGCGAATATCAATAAACTTAGTAGTATCAAGGAAACGCGTCTTAGAATCAGAAGGGGCTACCTGTGCCGAGAAATCGGTATCGTAACCATAAACAACGTTTAAACCTATTAAACTCATGATTGTAAATATTTAAATGAAATTATTAGTAAAGATTTGGATAATTAAATTATAATGTGTTATTTCACCTCAAATGGTGAGCAGTAATGATAGATATTGAACTGTATGAGGGTCAAAAAACCGTTGATTGTTATGATCTTTATATTAAAATCGGGCTTCATCCACATCATTACGCTAGATGGATAAGGAATATGAAAAATAGGGGAGGGCGGGATTTAGACTGGTTTGTAAGTGACAATTTAAAATATAAGAATAGAAGAATAAAAATGAGGTATTACCTAACTCTTGATTTTGCCAGAGCAATTTGCATACAATATAAATTACCTTATTCTAATAAATTAATAGTATTTTTAAAAGAAGAAATAAATAGAAAGTAAACATGGCCGTATTAATTGCAATAGCTGTTTTTGACACACTCGAAAATCAAAGAAGCTCCATCACAAAAAAGAGTTTCGCTTCCATTAAAAAAACAGTTGATCTGGAAAAGCACGATCTGTATATCATAGACAACAACTCCTGTGAAGAAACAAAAGACTTCCTATCAGACTTCATAAGAGACGTTCCACGTGGAATACTTATCACCAACAAAGAAAACATAGGTACCGCCAAAGCCATAAATATGGCATGGAAAAATAGAAAGCCCGGACAACATTGTATCAAACAAGATAATGATGTATTGTTCCACGAAGAGGGTTGGGTAGACATTCTTGAAGAAGCCATAAACCGTATGCCAGATAAAGTAGGAATACTGGCACTAAAAAGAAAAGACCTTGCAGAAAGTCCTCTTAGACCATTGGGTGATCATTACCGTTCAGAACTATTTATGTTTCCTCATAAACCTGGACATCGTTGGATAATAGGGGAGGAAGTTAATCACGCTATGGGTACCGTTCAAATGTACAACAGTGCTCTTTTAGATGTTATAGGAGGTCTTTATCAAATGGACGGACTATACGGCTTTGACGATTCACTAGCAAGTGTACGTTGCCAATGTGCCGGTTTTACCAACGCGTTTCTTCCGCAATTTAACATAGATCACCTTGATCTTATTAATCCAGGCGAACATCCTTATCAAAAATGGAAAGAGAGTTATGCCAATGAAATGCTTGAAAAATTTGGTAAGGCCAAAGAAGAATATATTAATGGTACCAGGAATATTTATTGTGAAATGTAATTATGAGAACTATTTTATTTTGGGCAATTAGTTGGATAATTTCAGCGTTGCTTTTAATACCTTGTTTTATGCTTAGTTTTATAGATGGATTCAAGGTTGATTATCATAATAAATTTCATGTATTTTGGGACAAAGAAGTTTTAAGTAAATTATAAAATGAGAACACTAGAAGAAAAACTGCAACTGCCTGTAATTAAGCTAGATATGGGTTGTGGGCTTAACCGTCATGAAAAAGAACTAGATGAATATATTTATTTAGATGGTGATCCTGCACCAGGCATTGACATTGTATGTGATTGGAGAAACATACCTCTTGATTCTGGTATAGTAGATTATGTTCATTCCACAGAAACTATTGAGCATATTCCTTACTACGATACACATATTATTTTACCAGAATGGAATAGAGTAATGAAAGTGGGGGCATTATTTGAAATGACCACTCCTAACTTGGATTACGTATGTAGGGCATGGGCAAGAGAAGAAAAGCCTTTATCGTGGGTTATGTCTAATTTATATGGTGACAGACATTCTGCGCATCACAATCATTATGTTCTTTATAATAAAGAAACACTTGAGGAGGTTCTTACTAAATATGGGTTCGGAAATTTTCAATGGAAACCAGTAGGAAGTAAAGATCCAAAAGAGTGGTGGTGGTTGTCGCTTATTTTTGAGAAAACATCTAATTGCTAAAATATGATTCCTAATTATTTAAACTTTTCTTTAGAAGATTTACCAGGAGAAATATGGAAAGATATTATTGGTAAAGACTATTATCAAGTATCTTCTTGTGGGAGAGTGAAATCTTTAGAAAGAAGTTGGTCTCAAGTAATGCCTTATGGTGGAGTTGCTATTAATTATGTCAAAGAAAAAATATTAAAACCACGAAGCGATCCTAAATTTGGGTATGTAAGAGTTAGTTTAGGTAAAGGAACAAAATATTTTGTTCACAGATTAGTAGCCGAAGCATTTTTGTCTAATCCAGAAAATAAATCAGAAGTTAATCATATTGATTTTATCAGAAATAATAATTGTGTTGAAAATCTAGAATGGGTGGACAGAACAGAAAATGTTAATTATACCATAAAAGCAGGAAGAAGGCCAACTATTATGATAAATACCCGTGGAGCAAAGCATATTCATGCCAAAAAAGTTAACCAATATGATATTAAAGGCAATTTATTAAAAACATGGGATTGTGTAATGGATATTATTCGAGAATATGGATATGGAACTTATGCTATATATGATTGCATAAAAAGAAAACATAAAACTCATGGTGGTTTTAAGTGGGATTATACAGAAGAAGACAAGAATAAAGGAAAAAGATCATTAAAAACAGCATGAAAAAAATACCTTGCTTCATAATTAATAGAGACCGATTCACCTGTACAAAAAATATGGTTGAGTATTTAGTACAAATACCCGAATTAAGAGTGGTGATACTCGATAACGCCTCAACTTATCCAGCTCTTTTGGACTGGTACAACACAAATCCATGTGAAGTAGAAAGGCTAACAGCCAATTTTGGTAACTTTTGCGCATGGAGTGCTACAGATGCAGTACCAGGACATACAAAACCAAACTTCTTTGAGAAATACGATTGTGTAGGATCGCAATATATTGTATCAGATTCAGACCTTGACCTCAAAAATGTTCCACGCGAAACATTACTAAGCACTCTTCAGGAAGGATTAAGAAGATATCCTTGGGCAGTAAAATGCGGACTTGGATTAAGGATTGATAATTTACCAGACACAGAAATTGCCAGAGAAGCCAAAAGATGGGAGGGTAATAATCATACCTTAATTGACGATTTATATATCAAAGCAGCAGTAGATACAACGTTTTGTTTATGTACAGGAGTCGGGGAGCAGAATGACTTTGATAGATGTTTACGAGTAGCACCTCCATATCAGGCAGAACACATTGGATGGTATTATGGTTTACACAACCCACCTCCAGAAGATGAAAATTGGTACATGGATCATCTTTCTGCTGCGCACAACCACTATTCATCAAGATTAAAGAACATCATGGAAGGTAAACCAATGACGGAGGGACTAGTATGAGCAACCTGGCAATGAAATTAAATAGTCCGATTATCAAACTGGATTTAGGTTGTGGCCATAGAAACCGAAAGCAACCTGAATCAGAATGGATACACATAGATATTCAAGAAATAGAAGGAATAGATATTGTGGCCGACTTTTCCGAGTTGACAATGTTTGATAATGCTTCTGTTGATGAAATTTACTCAGGTGATTCACTAGAACATATTTCCCCTTGGAATTTAAGAAAGGTATTGACAGAGTGGAATAGAATATTAAAAGTCGGAGGTAAGTTCACTGGCCAAACTCCAAATTTGCACAGTACAATGATTCGTTATTCCAAAGGAGAGTTATCACTGGACGATGCAATAGGAGCACTATATGGTTCCAACGAATTAGTTTATCAGCATCATTTCTGTACGTATACCGTAGAAACGCTTAGTAAATTATTGTGGAACTATGGATTTACAGAAATAGATTTTAATAAAAGCCCAGGGAGTGAGAACCCAAATATGGCATGGTGGATCGTGTTTGAATGTTTAAAGGAAAGAGAAGCATGAAAGCGTGGGCTCCTATTTTAGAAATGGTAGATATAAACGAATATCTGGCTGTTTTAAAAATATCAGATTGGACAGGAGGAGATGGAGATAAACCAATAATATCAGGATATATTGGCAAGAAAGGAATAGTAGATAATATATCAGAAGCAGAAAAAATAAAAAGTTTTAAAAGCATTATTGAGCAAGTATTAAAAAATAATTATGATAAATTATATCGGTGACATATCCAAAGCAGATTCCATTATCCTAAGAGACTTTGCAAAACAGTCTAGCAACATACTTGAATTCGGTGTGGGAGCCAGCACACAAGTCTTAGCAGCATACGCCAAAGGTAAAGTAACCTCTACTGAAACAGCACAGGAATGGATTGATAGAACAAAGGCCAATCTGAAATTATTAAACATAACTACAGAAGTAGATTTTAAAGATTATTATTCTTTTGAACCTTCCGGAGAATATGATTTAATATTTGACGATGGAGCTACAGAGTTTAGACTTCCGTTTGCAGTACTTACGTGGAAATATTTGAAAATAGGAGGGTACTTACTTATCCACGATACGCGTACTAGTAGAGAAATAGAATTGGTAGGAGAGTTTATAAAACTTTGTTCCCCGGAAATAGAGTCTGTGATCATTAATAAAGATCATTCTAATATTACTGTGTTCAAAAAGAAGGAAGCGGAGTTCTATATTAATTGGAATATTACTGAGAACCGTAAACCTTGGCAGTCTGGGTATGAAGAAGTAAATTTGGATGAATTCAACCAATTAAACAATAATAAAAATGCGTGATTTTAAAACAAGTTCGGAAATAAAAAAAAACATTGAATATTTTCTTGATGAAGGAAACGACATTAAGGCATCCCTTACTATATGTGTATGGAATACAAGCCATTTACTCATAAAATCAATAGAGGCTTTTTGCAAACAAGATTTTCCAACACAAAATTGGGAACTCATAGTTGTGGACGATGCTTCATTGGATGATGTAGAAGCAGCAATAGAATTCGCCAAAGGTAAAATCAACATGCGCTATGTGCGTTTAGAACATGAATATGGAATGAGGGGAAATTGCGTGGCATTTGGAACTGGATTTGCTTTTTCCAGAGGGGAAATTATTATGGAGTCAACGCCAGAGATTATCTTTACACCAGACGGTGTTAGAGTGATGTATGAACCTCATTTGACAGAGGAACGTGCGTTTGTAGCTACTAAAACATACAATCTGGAATATGGTACTCAAATGTTAATTGATACAGTAGATTGGAGGTCTGACGTAAATAAGATAAAAGAACTAGATGGATTCATGTCTGACTGGACACAAAGCAATGTATCAAACACACATTTCGGAACACACCAAAGCTGTTCTATAAAAAAGGCTGTTTTTTATGAGATAACAAATGGATATGGATTCCCTTTATATGGTGACTACGGCACAGAAGACCCGATGTATTGTGGTCTAAGAGAGAGAGTTAACGTAAAAGATATCACCATTATGGAACCAATGTTCTTCCACCAGTGGCACCTCCCATTTTCGTACTTCTCTTCAATGGGATACGCTCCTATGCTGAATAAATGGAATCACACAACAAGTAACTATTTGGGATGTGAATCTGGACTGGTTCCTCCTGGGGGTACTTCTACTATTTGGGATCATGGTTCAGATGAAAAAATAGGTGATGCAGAAAAGTTAGAATGGAAAGGGCGCGATCAACAGTTTATTGATACAGGAGGTTTACCATCTATTATAAAACCAAGAATTTTATCAGACGGAACGGAGGTATAATATGGCATCAGATATGTGTTATTCATGGCAACCAGAAACAAAAGAACAAGAAACGTATTTTGTTGAGTCTTTTAAAGTTAAAGTATTGGCTAATGGTCATTCGTGTAAATCAGTTTCAATAGAAGGAAAAGATATAACTCATACTAAAGAAATGG
>Ga0134121_10002701_pt1 | contig 15174 bp, 12 predicted proteins | sample KB301_FD_96463 | JGI IMG/M metagenome (GOLD analysis project Ga0134121, IMG submission 96463) | Terrestrial soil microbial communities without Nitrogen fertilizer from Kellogg Biological Station, Michigan, USA - KB3-0-1 | ecosystem: Environmental > Terrestrial > Soil > Unclassified ... | reverse complement strand
TGCAGGCGTAGCACTGTGCCTCAACTCTTGAAGAAGGCTGGTAATGGCAAAACAACTAATTGTGAGCGTCAACGGACGCGAGAAGAAAATTGCGATCATTGAGGACGACAAGGTCTCTGAGTTCTACATAGAACGTGGAGAACAACACCAGGGGATCGTCGGTAACATTTACAAAGGACGCGTAATGCGGGTTCTGCCCGGTATGCAGTCCGCTTTCGTCGACATCGGCCTCGAACGCGACGCCTTCCTTTACGTTTCTGACTTCTTCGACGAAGAAGAAGAATTCGAACGAATCGTCATCGACAAGTCGAAGAAGGGCACGCCTGACGCCGAACACGCAGCCGCCCAGGAAGTAGCACTCAATCGCGTCGAACGCGAACAACTCATCGAAGCAACTCAGGAACGCGCCGAGCCGCTACTGGAAGCCCCACTCGTCGCCGCCACTGAAGAAGTTTCAGAAGCACAGGAAAAAGATCGTAGTCGACGCGGCCGTCGCGGTCGACGTGGCAGACGTTGGGAGAAGGGCGACGAAGCCGCACCTGCGACTCCACCGCCAACTCCGCGTTTCGAAGTTCCGGACACACCTTTCGTCGCCGGCGATCCATCCATCGAGCGAATCGTCGATGAGGAAGAGACCGCGCTCAACGGCGAGATGTTCAAAGACGCACGTCTTCAGGAACGTCTCTTCGATCAAATTCACGCCGTCGAATTCAATATGGAAGACGACTTCCGCACCGCCGAAGTGGGTTCGATACTCACGAGCGGATTCGGTAGCGAGTCGTTTGAAAGAATTGCCGACGACGAAGCCGAGGCTGAGCCGATTCGCGAGGGAAGTAGACCACCGGAAGCCCACGTCTCGACTTTCATCGACGATCTTGGTCCGGAGACTATGCCGAGCGTCGGATTTGAACGCATCAGCGATGACGAAGAAGAAGCTATAGCGCTGGACGGTATCGCAGATAAGCCCTCGAAACGATCACGCAAAGCTGCGGCTGGGAAAAAGCGTCCGTCGAAAGCTGCCACCAAGAGTCCATCGAAGAAAAAAGCTTCAAGCAAGAAGAGCTCGAAGAAACGAGCCGCAAGCACGGAGAGTGAAGAGAACAGCGAGTCGATGACTTACGGCGACTCGGAAGCACGCGTCACCGAGAACCAGTCGCGTGGCGAGTTTGCAACACGCCGTGGTGGTCGTAGACGTCGTCGTCCCGGGGGCGGGAAGGGCAAGCCGCAATCTGCGTCCGCGACTGAGACGGACCATCAGGTAGATGGGCAGGCTAACGGCGAAGACAATGAGCCCGATTCGATTCAGGTTACAGAGCCGGAAGAGAGCGTAGCCGCTCCTCCGCCGGCGCCAGAGCCGAGCCAGCGCCCACGCGGGCGTGATCAGCGTGAGAAGCGCGATCAGCGTGGATATCGCGGCAACCAGTCGCGACGCGAGCGACACCAGCCGGCGATCACAGACTTGCTGAGCGAAGGCCAGGAGATACTCGTTCAGATCGCGAAAGAGCCGATTGCGAAGAAGGGCGCGCGCATCACGTCGCACATCGCGCTGCCGGGACGTTTCCTCGTTTACATGCCGACTGTCGAGCACGTTGGTGTATCGCGCAAGATCGAGTCAGACAACGAGCGACATCGTTTGCGCAAGCTTATTCAGACGCTTCGCGCTGAAGAAGATATTCCTTCGGGCGGATTCATCGTGCGCACTGCGGGCGTCGGCATTAGTGAGAAAGAACTACGCGAAGACGTTCGTTATCTCGTACGCACATGGCTCGATATTCGTGCTGCTGCCGAGAAGTCGAAAGCGCCGTCCCTCGTCCATCGCGATCTGGATCTGGTCCAGAGGTTGTTGCGCGATCAGTTGTCAGACGACTTCGAATCGATTCGGGTTGATTCGGAAGAGGAGTACCAGGCGATCGTCGAGTTTATCAATCGCATTCAGCCGCGTTTGGTGAAGCGCGTGAAGCTCTACACGAAGGACCAGCCGATACTCGAAGCGTATGGCGTACAGGTTGAGATCGATAAGGCGATCAAGCCGCGTGTTTGGCTGAAGTCCGGCGGGTATCTCGTGATCAATCAAACCGAGGCTTTGGTCGCGATCGATGTGAACACGGGCAAGTTTGTTGGTCGCGGCAGTGGTCGACTCGAAGACACGATCACGCGCACGAACCTCGAAGCGGTCGATGAGATCGTGCGGCAGATTCGTTTGCGCGACCTTGGCGGCATCATCGTGCTCGACTTGATCGACATGGAAGAGCGTCGTAATCGACAGAAAGTGATGCAGGCGCTTCAGGAGGCTCTGCGAAACGACAAGTCACCGACGAAGGTGCTTTCGTTCAACGACTTTGGGCTTGTGATCATGACGCGCAAGCGTGTGAAGCAGTCGCTGGAGCGGACGTTGTGTTCGCCGTGCCCGAACTGCCAGGGTGCTGGACTCATTAAGTCGCCGCAGACGATCTGTTACGAGCTGCTCGAGGAAGCGCGACGACTGGCGAAGGGAATCAACGGCGACAAGGACAACAAGCAGGTCACGCTGCGAATCAATCCTGACGTGGCGAAGGCGCTACGCACGAGCGAGCGTGACGTGATGATCGAGATCGAGGACTATCTTGGACCGATCGACATCACGAGTGACGAGACGATACACCAGGAGCAGTACGACTTCGCTGTTACTTAGTACACAAAAGGCACAAAAGTTCACAAAAGAACATGTGCCTCTTTGTGATCTTCTATGTGCTCCTTGTGTACATGCTTATAAAGTATGTCTCGCTGTTGGGGGATGAAGCCGGCCTCACGGATCAGGAACTGGAGCATCGTCTCATCGGCTCGATTGTGAGCGCCGGCGGCTGAGACGACGTTCTCCTCGATCATGATCGAGCCCATGTCGTTCGCACCGAACCGCAACGCGACTTGCCCGAGCCGTAAACCCTGCGTCAACCACGACGACTGAAAGTTTTCCACATTGTCGAGGAATAGCCGCGACACCGCCAGCATCTTCAAATAATCAACACCCGTCGGTTCGTCTTTAATCCTGCGACCTAAAGCCGTGTTCTCACGTTGAAACGTCCATGGAATGAACGCGGTGAAGCCGCCCGTCTCGTCCTGAACCTCACGGATGCGCTGCAAGTGTCTGACTCGGTGCTCGATCTTGTCTCCGATTCCAAACATCATCGTCGCCGTCGATCTTAGTCCCACACGATGGACCGCGCGCATCACGTCGAGCCACTCGTCGGTCGTGCACTTCGTCGACACACGCTTGCGTACTTCATCATCGAGGATCTCAGCGCCGCCGCCGGGCAGACTGTAGAGTCCGGCGTCTTTCAAGCGCGCCATGATCGTCTCGTAATCGAGTTTCGAGATCAGGTGGATGTTGTGAATCTCCGGCGGCGAGAAACAGTGCAACTGAAATCCCGGATACTTCGCGCGCAGCGAGCGCAAGAGATCTTCGTACCACTCGATGCCGAAGTCAGGATGCAGACCGCCTTGCATCAACACGCCTGTGCCACCGAGCGCGATCGTCTCGTCAATCTTCTGACAGATCTCGTCGAACGTGCGGACGTAAGTGTCGGGCGCGCCCGGTCGACGATAGAACGCGCAGAACGTGCAGACGACGTTGCAGACGTTCGTGTAGTTGATATTGCGATCGATGATGTAGGTGACGATGTTGTCCGGATGGCGTCGCGCGCGTATCTCGTCAGCAGCAGCGCCCATCCGCGCGATGTCGTGCGATTCGAGGAGTTGCGTGCACTCCGCAACACTCATGCGCTCACCCGCCAGCACGCGATCGAGAATTGGTTGAATGTTCGACATGATCTTAAACAAATCTCAGTGGCTTCACGCGTTCAATCAAACCATGCTTGAAAGCCAATTCAAAATAGAGCCGCAGTCCCTTTTCCATCGACTCGTCTACTCGGAAAACGATGTTCTCGGTCAAGTAGTTTCGCAACTCCTCAACCCGCATCGGGATTTTATCCTGATACGACTGTACGATCTCCTCGATGTGCGCGACGCCTTCGTCACGCACGCCCGCGAAGTCGATCTGACGCGCACGTAAAACGGCCTCGTCGCGCACCATCCACATCGCAAAAACAAACCCGAGACCCGTGTATTCCCTCCAGAGACTCGCCATATCCCAAACGTTCAGTCCCTGCCGCGGAAACGCCATCCCCGGATCGCCGATGATCAAAGCCGCATCGTTCTTCTCCAGCATCTCTCCGAGATTCGGTGCGCGCGTGGTCCACTCGGGCTCGCGCTCGAGAAACTCACGGAAGATAACTTTCACGAGTGTAGCCGAAGTACGTGACGACTCGTCGAGCGCGACGCTTTGAATATTCTCGAGCCGTTTATTCTTCGACACGAGCACGACGCTCAGCACTTCCTTTTGCGAACCGACGCAAACGTTCGGCACGAGCGAGCCACCGTCAATGCGTTGATACTCAATCACCGGCACGAGCGCGCCGTCGACCTCACTTCGCGAAAGCAGTTGCGCGCAGCGCGCGGGCACGGCTTCGACAAACTCCACGGTGCCTTCGTGTGGCCCGTGTAAAAAGCTCCAGATTAAAGGTGCTGAATTTAAGTAGCTCGAAGCGGCGAGTCGAAAGGGCGCGTTCATGAAGTCGCAAGTATATGCGATTGAACTGCCGGATCAAATTGACATACTATGCGCCGGTGCCCATTTACGACATTTCCGTTCCCATCAGCAACGAATTACCAACCTGGCCCGGTGATCCAAGCGTGCAGCTTACCGTCTGGCGCAGCCTGTCGTCGGGCGACGCCGCCAACGTTTCCATGCTCAACTTCGGCGCGCACACCGGCACGCACGTCGACGCGCCCGCGCATTTCATCGAAGGCGCCGCGAAGATCGAGTCGTTGCCCCTTGATGTATTGATCGGCGCAGTGCAAGTGATCGAAGTGCCGGACGATTTGCACGCCATCGATGAAGAGTTTGTTCTCGCACAATGCGCTCCGGATATAACGCGCGTGCTCTTCAAAACTCGCAACTCCGCTTTCTGGAGTGAAAGCGAACCCGAGTTTCATACCGACTTCACGTATCTCGATCTGAAGGCGGCGCAGCGACTCGTCGAGTGGGGAATAAAACTCGTCGGCATCGATTATCTATCGATAGAAAAGTATGACTCGCCGAACCACGAGACACACCTGGCATTGCTATCGTACGGCGTCGTGATTCTTGAAGGCCTGAACCTGACTGACATTCCGCCGGGCAACTATGAACTGATCTGCCTGCCCTTGCGTTTAAGAAACAGCAAAGGCGACGGCGCCCCGGCGCGAGTTGTATTACGAACCGCGGATGACGCGGATAAAAAATCCGGATTTTAATCCGTGTAATCTGTGGCTAAAGATAACCCAAAATATCGCGAGCGAGTTTACGCAATTGTGCGTCGCATCCCTGCCGGCCGTGTGATGACTTACGGCCAGATCGCTGAGCTGCTCGGCGACGGCTATACACCACGCACCGTCGGCTTCTGCATGCACTCGTCGCCCGAAGGCACGCCGTGGCATCGCGTGCTCAACGCGCAAGGTAAAACTTCCACCGGCAGGATCGTTCTGCCATTCGACAAACAACAACGCATGCTCGAACAGGAAGGCGTCGTCTTCGATAAAAACGGTCGCTGCGACCTCGAAAAATTCCTGTTCATCCCCAAAACCCGATCTCAAAATGCAAGTCTCTACAGGAGATAAGCGATGTCAGACTCAATGCAACAACGCGTTCCTTATGCCGTCAGCCCGCCGCGTTACTCCGTGTCGCATCAGATGGTGACCACTGCTTTCGAGCTGCCGAACTTTCACGTCGTACAGAATCTCGGCGTCGTGCGCGGCATCGTCGTACGCTCACGAAACGTCTTCGCCACGCTCGGAGCAACACTCCAGACGATTGTCGGTGGCAACATCACCGTCTGGACCACACTCTGCGAACAAACGCGCAACGATGCTTTCGAGATCATGATTCAACACGCAACCGAGATCGGCGCCAATGCGATCATCGGCGCGCGTTACGACACGACCGAGCTTTCGCAAGGCGTGACAGAAGTCCTCGCTTACGGCACAGCCGTCATCGTTGAGCCCACGAATCCCGGAGAGAGTTATCGTTCATGACGCTCGATCACGTTCCGTTTGCGAAGTTGCTTGGCATCGAGGTCGACGCGGTGGAGCCCGGCCACGCTGTGCTCTCGATGAAGCTCCGGCACGAGCACATGCGCAACAACGCGATCGCGCATGGCGGCGTCATCGCTACTCTCATCGACTCAGCGATGGCGATCGCGATCATGGCTCTGCTCGAGGAAAACGAACGCACGGTGACCGTCGATCTCACGATTCATTACCTGCGACCAGTCCCTGAAGGTTCGGCGAAGGCGTCAGCGCGAGTCGTGCGTGCCGGACGAAGAGTCGTCACAGTTTCTGCAGAGCTTTTCGACGGCGAAGGAAAGCTCGCAGCGACTGCAATCAGTACATATTTACGTGGATTGACGTAGATAAAGTATTATCCCTCACGTGGAAGATCTAAAGAAGTTTGCACTGCATTTTCGGAAGTACAAAGCTCACCTAGTCCTCGGTATCGCCTGCATTTTCGCCAGCGTCGTAGCCGGTCTTTTTATTCCACGCATCGTTGGTCAGGCTATTGACGCAAATTGGACGGAAGTCTCCTGGTCAAAACTGACCATCTCCGCCGCCAAAGTGCTGAGCGCGAGTTTGATCAGCGGTATCTTTCTATTCCTGCAACGCCGCATTCTGATCGGCGCGTCGCGCAACATCGAATACGACATGCGACAGCAGTTGTATCGTCACCTCGTCGATCAGCCACTCTCGTTTTTCCACGAACATCGCACCGGCGATCTGATGGCGCGCGCCACAAATGATCTATCCGCAGTAAGACAACTCTCCGGACCAGTGATCATGTACTCGCTGCAGACGGTGTTCGTCGTCATTCTCGTGCTGCCGTTCCTGTTCATGCTCAACTGGTGGCTGACGTTGCTGCTGTTTGTGACGATGCCGCTCGTTTCGTTGACGGTTAAGTTCTTCGGACAACAGGTCCACACACGCTTCGAAAAGATCCAGGACTTCTTCGGGCAGATCACTGCCCGCGCACAGGAAAACTTCAGCGGCGTGCGCGTTGTGCGTGCCTACGCGCAGGAAGAGGCCGAGATGGCGGCCTTCAACAAGCTCAACTGGCAGTATGCCGAGCGCAATCTCGGGCTCGTGCGAGTGGAAGCGTTGATGCGTCCGTTGATGACGTTTCTGATCGGGTTTGGTTACGTGTTGATTATCTGGGCAGGCGTACCGCTCGCTGTACGCGGTGAGATTACTGTCGGCGAGTTCACGATGTTCAATCTGTATCTCGGGCGATTGATCTGGCCGCTGATCGCGCTCGGATATGTCGTGAATCTCTATCAACGCGGCACGGCGAGTTTGAAACGACTCAATGCGATTCTGCGCATCGACCCTTCGATTGCCGATCGGCCTGGCACGGTTGAACAGCCGCCGATCAAGGGCAAGATCGAGTTTCGCGATCTGACGTTTCGATACCATCCGAATGACGAACCGGTGCTCAAAGACCTGACGCTCACGATTCCACAGGGTCACACGGTTGCTTTTGTCGGACGCACCGGAAGTGGGAAGTCTACGATCGCGAATTTGATTCCCCGTTTGATCGAAGCGCCGCCGGAAACGGTGTTCATTGACGGCGTCGACATTCGCGATTACCCGCTGGCGCAACTGCGCGAGAGTATTGGTTACGTGCCGCAGGAGACGTTTCTGTTCAGCGATTCGGTGAAGGGAAACATCGCGTTCGGTGTCGAGAAAGCGGAGCTGGCGGACGTTGAGTGGGCGGCGGAGATTGCTGGATTGTCTGAAGATATTTCCGGATTTCCGGATCGGTTTGAGGCGCTCGTGGGTGAGCGCGGCATCACGTTGTCAGGCGGTCAGAAGCAACGCACCGCGATTGCGCGCGCTGTTTTGCGTGAGCCGAAGATACTGATTCTTGACGATGCGTTGTCGTCAGTCGATACGTACACGGAGGAGAAGATTCTCGGCCAACTTCGCGGCGTGATGCGCGACCGCACGAGCGTGATCATTTCGCATCGCATTTCGACCGTGCGCGAAGCCGACATGATCTGCGTGCTTGACGAAGGTCGCATCATCGAGCAGGGAACTCACGATGAGCTGCTCGCGTTGGATGGTGAGTATGCGGCTCTGCACGAGCGGCAGTTGCTCGAGGAGGAGTTAGCGGCTACATAAATGTCTACTGCGGTAAAGCAATATCACGAGGAAGAAGCGATCGGGAAGACTTACGATCTTCAGGTGGCGCGGCGGCTGCTGCGCTATCTCAAGCCGTACTTTCGTCTCCTGGTCGCCGCGCTCGCGTTCACCCTCGTGCTGAACCTGCTTGGAATTTTGCAGCCGAAGTTCACCGAGTACGCGATCGATTGGTACATCCTGCCGCGAAAAACTGACGGCTTGATGTTGCTCGTCGGTCTGTACCTTCTAACGCAATTGCTGCGACTGGTCTTCTCATATTTCCAGTCGATCTTCGTCAACACGATCGGGCAGTACGTGATGTTCGATATTCGTAAGGAGCTTTACAGCAAGCTTCAGAACCAGGAAGTCGCTTACTACGATCGCAATCCCGTCGGCCGCATCATGACGCGACTGACCACAGACGTCGATTCACTCAACCAGCTATTCACTGAAGGCGTCACCGACCTGCTCGGCGATCTCGTGATGATCGGTGCGATCATCACCGTGATGGCGTGGACCGATCCGAAGCTCACGCTCATCAGTTTGCTGACCGTGCCGATGCTGTTTGCTGCGACCACGTGGTTTCGACGGGGCGCGCGCAAAGGTTACGACCTCGTGCGCACGCGCATCGCCCGCATCAACGCCTTTTTGCAGGAACATTTTGCCGGCGCGCAGACGGTCCAGATCTTCAACGCTGAAACGAAGTCGGTCAGCAAGTTCGAGCACATAAACGAGGAATATCGAAAAGCGAATATCGATACGATCTTTTATTACGCAGTCTTCTTTCCGCTCGTCGATCTGATCGGCGCGATCGGCATAGCACTGATCATCTGGTACGGCGGTTATCGCGTGATGCAAAACACGCCAGGCCACACGGTGCTGACACTCGGCGCGCTCGTCGCGTTCATCCAGTATTCGCAGGCGTTGTTTCAGCCAATCCGCGACATCTCTGACAAGTACAACGTGCTGCAAGCCGCGGTGGTCGCGTCACATCGTATCTTCAAGACACTCGACCAGCCGATTGCGGTGTTGCCGCCGGAAAAGGCGCTCAAAGCCGAGCGCGCGCTTGGCCGCATCGAGTTTCAGAACGTCTGGTTTGCCTACAAGGATGAAGACTGGGTGTTGAAAGACGTGTCGTTCACTGTCGAGCCGGGGCAGTCGATCGCGCTCGTCGGTCACACCGGTTCAGGCAAGACGACGATCACGAATTTGTTGATGCGTTTTTACGACATTCAGCGTGGACGGATCCTGCTCGATGGTGTCGATCTGCGCGACTGGGACATAAGGGCGCTGCGAAAGAACTTTGCGGTCGTGCTTCAGGAAGTGTTTCTGTTCAGCGGCTCGATTGAAGGCAACATTCGACTCGGACGCGAAGATATCGACGAAGATCGCGTGCAGTGGGCAGCGCAGGAAGTTCATGCTGACGGGTTTATTCGTCGTTTGAAAGGTGGGTACGAAGCTGAAGTGCGCGAACGTGGGGCAGGTCTGTCGGTTGGGCAGAAGCAGTTGATCTCCTTCGCGCGTGCGCTCGCATTTGATCCGGCGATACTGATCCTCGACGAAGCAACCAGCTCGATCGATACCGAAACCGAGCAGTTAATTCAGCGCGCGATTGAACGCGTGATGCGCGACCGCACCTCGATAGTAGTCGCACACAGGCTCTCAACGATTCAAAATGCAGACCGGATCATCGTCCTGCACCACGGTGAGGTTCGCGAGCAGGGAACTCATCAGGAATTACTTGCTGAGCGTGGTCTTTACTGGAAGCTCTACAAACTACAGTACGCGGATTCGCGGGCGAATTATGTAGCGTGAGGAAAAGTTCACGCAAAGACGCAAAGAAACGCAAAGACGCAAAGGCGAGTCAACTGTTTCGGGCGTGCCTTTGCGCCTTTGCGTTTCTTTGCGTCTTTGCGTGAATCTTAATTTGATCTCGTTTGCATCGGCACGAGGCCTTCGAAGGATTTATAGATCTGCAAGTACATCTGCGTCTCGCGTGGGATGAGTACGCGCCAGCCGTCGCCACCGCGTTTCAAATAACCCGGAAGCTTAGCCGCGTTGGAGTTGTAACCCGCTGCGAGCAGCTCACTCGGCGTCGCGATCTTCGCGCCGAGCGCATACTTCACTTCATCGTTGGCAGTCATCTCGTTCCAGGTGTCGTGCATGTAGAGAAGCATCGCCTGGAGCGCGTTGTTGTGATTGCGCATTCCAGTCACGAAATCAGGAATGAGACCAACGCCGGGATGACGCTCGCGCTCGAGGTTGTAAGCCCACGGAATCATCTGCACCATGCCACCCGCTCCCGCCGTGCTCACTGAAAAGCGATACGTATCGATCTGGTTGAGTGCAAACAACGAATAGATCTCATCGTAAAGCGCGATCCGGTTCTCATCACGGAAACGTTGGTGATCCACATGTTCGACAACACACAAACGCTCCGCTACGTCCACGAGCATCGGCGAGATCGCGACCCCCTTGTCACGCAAACGCTTTGCGGCTAAGTCGAGCATGTTACGCACGTAACCTTGTCCTGAGCGCACGAGATCCGGTGAAAGCAATGCGGGATGCGCCGAAGTGTAATAAGCAGTTTCGAGAAACTTTCCGCCACGCTCGATCGGATACTCGATCGTGAGCGGCGCGAGTGATTTGCCGTCCGGCGTAAAGATCGTCATCGCCGTGTTGACCCCGTTGGCGCGAACAATATTGACGGTGACCGGTATGTTCTCGGAAGTCGTCGTATTGATCACAGAGCCCCTGGTCAGGAAAGTCTTTTTCAAAACAGTGATGAAGTGCGTGCGCGCGGTATCGCGATCGAGGGCTGCGATCGTGACGAAATCGATCTGTCCGACAGCCATTGCAGTTGGCTTCGGGCGCGTTTTGAACATGCGCTGCGCTTCCGAGATGCGGCCTTGAATGATCGACGGCGTCAGGTGCGTGATCGGCGCGGACGCCTTTTTCTGCGCGTCCATTTCGACGGACGGCAGCGTGGGTCCGAGGTCAGCCGGCCTGGCCTGCGGCGCCGTTGGTAGCGGAGGCGCTTGCTTCTCCTGCGCAACAGGGGTGACGATGCGTGGGCGAACTGCGTTACTCTCCTGTGCCTTCATCTCGACGGCAGCAAAAAGAACAGCGACGATAAAGAGGGCGAGACGGGTACGGGTATTCATAAGTTTTATCTCAGGAAGACTTACAGGACTATTGCCACTACGCGTCGAGGGGCGACAACGTGGCGTTAGATTCGCGCATGCAGTGTCGAGTTGTCAACCCGTTTTTTCCGCAGATTACCCACATTTCCTGACATCTGCGTAATCTGTGGTCAAAAATGTATACTGTCGCGTTCTAAACTGGAAGGGAGCGTTTGTTATGTCTTTTTACTCACCCATTCGCTTTGCTCTAATCGTGTTTTTACTGGCAGGTATATCGCAGCAGATGATTAAAACAAATAATTATCCCCCCGCTCGAAAGAGCGACCAGACGGACGACTATCACGGCGTTAAGGTCGCCGACCCTTATCGCTGGCTGGAAGATCTCGATTCAGCGGAAACACGCGCCTGGGTCGAGGCTGAGAATAAGCTCGCATTTGGTTTCCTCGAGTCGATTCCGGAGCGCACGGCGATCAAAGACCGTCTGACCAAGCTCTGGAACTACGAGAAGTACGGAATTCCGTTCAAGGAAGGCAATCGTTATTTCTACACGCGCAACAGCGGCTTGCAGAACCAGGCCGTGCTTTACACGGTGAACGCGCTCAATGCGCAGCCGCAGCAGGTGCTCGATCCGAATACACTTTCGGCGGATGGCACAGTCGCACTCTCGGGTATGCAAGTCAGTCCTGACGGAAAACTGCTGGCTTACAGTTTGTCAGCGTCCGGGTCTGACTGGCAGGAGTGGAAAGTTCGCGACGTCGCAACGGGCAAAGATCTTTCAGATGACTTGAAGTGGGTGAAGTTTTCCGAAGCTTCATGGACTCGCGATGGCAAGGGCTTCTTTTACTGCCGTTACGACGAGCCCAAAAGCGATGCGCTCAAAGGCACTAATTACTTTCAGAAAATCTACTACCACAAACTCGGCACGCCGCAGTCTGAAGACGTTCTCGTTTACGAGCGTCCCGATCAGAAAGATTGGTTATTCAACGCAACGGTTACCGAAGACGGCAACTACCTGATCATTACCGTTTTCCAGGGCACGGACGTGAAGAGTCGTATCTACTACAAAGATCTCAAGGCGAAAGACGCGGCAGTCGTGAAACTGCTCGATGATTTCGATGCTGCTTACAATTTCATCGGCAATGAAGGTCCACGCTTCTTCTTCCAAACGGATCTGCAAGCGCCGCGCAGCAAAGTGATCGAAGTGGACGTCAGCAAACCCGCGCGCGACAACTGGAGAGTCATCGTTCCTGAAGGCAAGGAAACACTGCAGACGACCAGCTTCGTCAACAATAAGTTCGTGACCAATTACCTGAAGGACGCGTACACGCAGGTCAAGGTTTACGACACGGCAGGCAAGCTCGTGAATGAAGTCGCATTTCCGGGAATCGGCACAGCGGAAGGTTTTGGCGGCCATGCCACTGACAAAGAAACGTTCTACTCGTTCACCGGTTTTACAACGCCGACGACGATCTATCGTTACGACATGACGACCGGCAAGAGCACTGTCTTTCGTCAGCCGAAGGTTGATTTCAATCCTGCTGATTTCGAGACGAAGCAGGTTTTCTACACGAGCAAAGACGGTACGAAAGTGCCGATGTTCATCACGTACAAGAAAGGCTTGAAGCTCGACGGCAACAATCCCACGTATCTCTACGGTTACGGTGGATTCAATGTCTCGATGTCGCCGGTTTTCTCGGTTGGCAATTTGGTATGGATGGAGAGGGGCGGCGTTTATGCGCAACCGAACCTGCGCGGTGGCGGCGAGTATGGCGAGGAGTGGCACCAGCAGGGGATGAAGTCGAAGAAGCAGAATGTGTTTGACGACTTCATCGCGGCGGCGCAGTGGTTGATCGATAACAAGTACACCTCGACCCCGAAGCTCGCGATTGGTGGCGGCAGCAACGGTGGTTTGCTGGTTGGCGCAGCGTTGACGCAACGACCGGATCTGTTTGGCGCAGCGCTACCGGCGGTTGGTGTGATGGACATGCTGCGGTTCCAGAAGTTCACGATTGGTTGGGCCTGGGTTTCGGATTATGGATCGTCGGACAATGCGGATGAGTTCAAGGCGTTGTACGCGTATTCACCGCTGCACAACATCAAGCCGGGAACGTCGTACCCACCGACGCTCATCAGCACCGCGGATCACGACGATCGTGTCTGGCCGGGACACAGCTTCAAGTTTGCCGCGGCTCTTCAGGCCGCACAGGCAGGCAGCGCGCCAGTGCTGATCCGGATCGAGACAAAAGCGGGCCACGGCGCTGGCAAGCCCACCACAAAGATCATCGAAGACATCGCCGACCACTGGGCCTTCCTCGTCAAGACACTAGAAATGAAAAGCTAGCCACAAAAGGCACAAAAGGCACATAAGCTGAAAGACGAAGGGCGCCCAATTAATGGACGCCCTTTCTGTTTTTGTTTATGTGCCTTTTGTGCCTTTTTGTGGCTAAAGATCTTCTGTGCCTTTTGTGGCGAAGATCACTGTGACCACGGGGCGGGCCTGCGCACCCAACGGAAGCCCCGCATCTTTTCCTGTAGCTCCGCCGGCAGTGGCCCAAGATCGCTCGCTTCGATATTCGATTCAACGTGGCGAAGCTTTCGCATTCCCGGAATGATCGTGCTCACGTCTTCATTGCCGAGTATGAAACGCAAGGCGAGCTCGGGCATCGTGATATTTGTCGAGTGCTCGCGGTTCCAGTCTGCAAGTGTCTTCTTCACCTCGTCTGCTCGCTCAACACTCGGAATTAAATTCTCCGGAACGAAGTAAGTATTGCGCCAGTCGCCTTCGGGCCACGTGCTGTCTTTCGTCAACGTTCCGGTCAACGTTCCTTCATCAAACGGCACGCGCGCAATCGTGGCCACGTCCAGCTCGCGACACGCCGGAAACAACTCATCTTCCGGATTCTGATCGAAGATGTTGTAGATCACTTGCACTGCATCGATCTGGCCGCTGCGCACTGCACGGATGCCGTTCCAGGGTTCCCAACGATTGATGCTGATGCCGATCGCATTGATCAGTTTCTGGCTGCGCATATCGTCGAGACGGTAGAACCAGCGATCGTCGCGCATCCAGTCGTCGCTCCAGGTGTGAAATTGCATCAAGTCAAACTGTTCGAGTCCGGAATTCTCGAGACTGCGATGAACGTACTCTTCAACGTGATCCGGTGGATAAGAATCCATCAGAGTGTATTCAGGAAGCGCGGGCCACTTGAGGTTCTTCGGTGGGATCTTCGTGGCAGTGTACAGTCGCTTGCCGGGATTCGATTTTACGATCTGGCCCAGAAGATTCTCGCTGCGACCGTTGCCGTAAGCATAAGCGGTGTCGAAGAAATTGCAGCCAAGATCGACCGCGGCTTGTAACGATTGCAGTGATTCGTCATCGTTGGAGTTGGACCAACCGGCCATGCCCCACATTCCATAACCGATCTCACTGACTTCCCAGCCAGTCCGGCCAAAGCGGCGATATTTCATCTAGGTTCCCCCCCCACAGTTATTTGAGTCCAACCTATAGTAAGCCACACACGACTGCGCCTCGAAACCGACAAAGGCTTCGAGGCGCAGAGGGGGGAACAACTTATTCGAATTTTTAGTTGGCGCCGGTTGTTGACGAACCGCTGCCAGTGATCACGACGTTCTTGTCAGAACCATTGAACGTGACACCGATCAGATTTGTCTCGCCATTGTCGGTCGTCGATCTCAACTGAAAATCGTTGGCTTTCTTTTCGCGCTGCTCGGCTTTCGCCATTGCCTGGGCCACGACTTTGCCATTCTTCGTGATCGAAAGCTG
>Ga0134121_10002700_pt1 | contig 15176 bp, 11 predicted proteins | sample KB301_FD_96463 | JGI IMG/M metagenome (GOLD analysis project Ga0134121, IMG submission 96463) | Terrestrial soil microbial communities without Nitrogen fertilizer from Kellogg Biological Station, Michigan, USA - KB3-0-1 | ecosystem: Environmental > Terrestrial > Soil > Unclassified ... | reverse complement strand
TAGGTGTCGGCGACGGCGATGCCGAGGTCGCCGCGATACTCCTGCGCCCACTTGTCGAAGGCGAAGGTCTGCGAGTCGCGCAGGCGCGGCCCGAGCGCCTGGCAGGCCTGCATGTATTCGTGCGCCATCGTGCCGAGCGGCGTCATGGCGTTGCGCATCGCGAACCAGACGTTGGAGGTGCCGGCAAAGTGCTGCGGCACCTCGCGCTTGAAAGTCTGCAGTACCTCCTCCTGCCAGTCGCGCGAGAAGCGGCGGCGCGTGCCGAAATCGGAGATGCGGAAGCCGAGCTCGGTTTCGACGGCTCGCGCGACCTCGATCTTGGCCTTCAGGCGCTTGCGGCCCTCGGCCAGGTCGGGCTTCGGCTGCGTGCGCCGGAAGTACAGCTCGGAGACGATGGCAAGCAGCGGGATCTCGTACATGATCGTGTGCAGCCACGGCCCTTTGACCGCGATGTCGATCTCGCCCGGCTTCTCCCCCGGGACGACGCGCACGTACTTCTCGCTGAAATGGAACAGCGCGAGGAAGTCGACGAAGTCCGACTTCAGGAATCTCAGGCCGCGCAGATAGACGAGCTCGTCGTCGCGGAAGCGCAGGCTGCAGAGGCGCGTGATCTCCGCCTCGATCGCCGGCAGGTCGGGACGCAGGTCGACCCCCGGGGTGCGGCACTTGAATCGGTACTCGACCTGCGCGCCGGGAAAATGGTGCAGCACGACCTGCATCATCGTGAACTTGTACAGGTCGGTATCGAGCAGCGACTGGATGATCATCCGGGACGCATTGTAACCTTCGCTCGATGTGCGGCCGTTACGCGCTCCATGCCGACCCGGACGTGATCGCCCTGCAATTCGGACTCGATGCGCTGCCCGAATTCAAGCCGAGCTACAACGTCTGTCCCGGGACCGAGGTGCTCGCCATCCGCCAGCGGCGCAAGGCAGCGGTGCTGCGCTGGGGCGCCGGCAACAAGCTGATCAACGCGCGCGCCGAGACGCTCCTCGAGCGCCCGGCGTTTCGCAACGCCTTCCTTCAGTACCGCTGCCTCGTGCCGGCGAGCGGCTTCTACGAGTGGCAGGCCGTCGCGGGGAGGAAACAACCGTGGTACGTGTCGCCGCGTGGGGAGCCGCTCCTCGCGCTCGGCGGCATCGTGCTGCTCTGGCAAGGCGTGCGCAGCGTCGCGATCGTCACCACCGCGGCGAACTCGCTGATGGCGAAGATCCACGATCGGATGCCGGTGCTGGTGGCGCCCGGGAGCTACGACGCCTGGCTCGGCGCCGGGGACGCTTCGGCCCTGCTCGTCCCAGCGCCCGACGACGCCATGCAGGCCCACCCGGTCAGCCTGCGGGTGAACGCGCCTGCCAACGACGATGCCTCCCTGCTGCAGCCGATTTGACGTCCCCCCCATACTGGATATACTTCCAGTCATGGAAGAATTGACAGCAAGGCAGAGCGAGATCCTGAAGCTGGTGCGCGAGCTGACCGAGGTGTCGGGCTACCCGCCGACGCGCGCCGAGATCGCGGAGAAGATGGGCTTCCGCTCGGTGAACGCCGCCGAGCAGCACCTGCGCGCGCTCGAGAAGAAAGGCGCGATCGACATCGCCGCCGGCTCTTCGCGCGGCATCAAGGTGCGTGATTCCCGCCCCGCCAGCCGCGGCGCGGGACGCCTGCTGGAGCTGCCAGTGATCGGCCGCGTCGCCGCCGGCAGCCCGATCCTCGCCGAGGAGCACGTGACGGAGCGTTACCAGGTCGATCCCAATCTGTTCACGCCGCGCGCCGACTACCTGCTGCGCGTGCGCGGCATGTCGATGCGCGATGCCGGCATCCTCGAAGGCGATCTGCTCGCGGTGCATCGCACGCAGGAAGCGCGCACCGGCCAGATCGTCGTTGCGCGCCTCGCCGACGAAGTCACCGTCAAGCGCTGGCGGCGTCGTGGCCACGTGGTGCAGCTCGAAGCGGAGAATCCCGACTTCGAAGCGATCGAAGTGGACCTGCGCAGCGAGCCGCTGGTGATCGAGGGCGTGGCCGTCGGCGTCATCCGTAACGGCAAAAGCTTCTGATGCCCTAGAATGGGCGCAGGGAGGATTGCCCTGCGCAGATGAACCAGTCGGTCGCGCAAGCCGTAGCCCAGTCTCAGCCTGTCCCGGATCAAGGCGTCGCCGCCGGCATGCGCGACCGCGCCGATCCGCGCCTGGTCCTTGCCGACCGCGTCGAGCAGCTCTGCAGCCAGACCCCGATCGCGATCGCCGCGAGCTTCGTCGCCGGCGCGATCGCCACCGTCGAGCTCTGGAACAAGTGGCTGTGGATGCTCGTCTTCTTCTGGTGGGTGCTGGTCGTCGCCTTCAGCGTCGCCACCACCGCGTTGCTCGTCGGTTACCGGCGCACCGCCAACAAGGTCGACAGTGCCGACCATTGGCTGCGCTGGATCGGCATTTCGGCGCTGGCGAACGGCGCCTGCTGGGGATTCGCCGGCGCGGTGTTCTTCCCGTCGCTCAACGGCCAGGAGCAGGTCTTCCTCGCCTTCCTCTTCGTCGGCATGGCCTCGATCGGCATCCCGGTCTACGCCGCCTCCTGGAAGATCTTCGCCTTGTACGCGGGCGGCATCCTGCTGCCGTTCGTCTACGTGCTGACCACCTTCGGCGACCGCCTGTTCAGCGATATCGCCCTGCTGATCCCGCTCTTCTACGCGGTGTGCGTGACCATCGCCTACCGCCTCAACGTCGTCTTCGACACCGGCTACCGCCTGCGCCACGCGTACGGCAGGCTGACCGAGGACTACAGCGGCCTCAACCAGCGCCTCGAGCAGCAGCTGGTCGAGCTGGGCGAGGCCCGCCGCCAGGTCGAAGCGAGCGGCCGGAAGCTCACCCTGTTCGCCGAGCGGGCGCCGATCGCGGTCATGGAGCTCGATCCCGACGGCACGGTGCGCGAAGTCAATCACGCCGCCGAGCTGCTGTTCGGCTACGCCGCGCAGGAGCTGATCGGCGGCCACCTGCGCAAGCTGGTGCTGCCGAAGTACCACGCCGACTTCGAGCGCCAGTGGGCCGAGCTGGTTTCGACGCGCGAGCCGGTGGCCGGCGTGGTGGTGCGCAACCCGCGCCGGGACGGCATCGAGCTGGTCTGCGACTGGAGCGTGACGCCGCTGGTGAATGCCGAGGGCAGCCTGATCGCGATCATCGCCCAGGGCCGCGATATCACCGCGCAGCTCGAAGCGGCGCGCATGAAGAAGGAATTCACCTCGACCCTGAGCCACGAGCTGCGCACGCCGCTCACTTCGATCATCGGCTCGCTGCAGCTCATCAACTCCGGCGTGCTGGGCGACATCGCGGGCGACGTGGGCGAGCTGACCACCGTCGCTGAGCGCAACGGGCAGCGCCTGCTCGACCTGATCAACGACATCCTCGACATCGAGAAGATCGAGTCGGGCAAGCTGACGCTCGTCCCCGAGATCATCCGGGTCGACGAGCTGGTGCGCGAATCGATCGTCCTCAACAAGGCGTTCGGCGACCGCTTCAAGGTGCGCTACGAGGCGACCGGAGGGCTGTCCGAGCGGACCGTGAATGCCGACCGCAAGCGGCTGCTGCAGGTCATGACCAACCTGCTGTCGAACGCCGCCAAGTTTTCCCCCGAGGGCGAGGTCGTGCAGGTGAGCACCGAGGACAGCGGCACCGCGGTGCGAATCGCCGTGCAGGACCGGGGGTCCGGCATCCCCGAGAACTTCCGCAACCGCATTTTCGGCCGTTTCACCCAGGCCGATTCGACCACCGCGCGCCAGAAGGGCGGCACCGGTCTGGGCTTGGCGATCTGCAAGCGACTGGTCGAGATGATGCAGGGCCGCATCGGCTTCGAGGACCGGGCCGGCGGCGGTACCAGCTTCTGGTTCGAACTGCCGCGACACTGACGGGAGCATGCATGCCTGAGCGCCCACTGATCCGCATCTGCTACGTCGAGGACGACGAGGACATCCAGCGCATCGTGCGGATGTCGCTCGAGCGCATCGGCAAGATGACGGTGACGGTGGTCGGCGATCCGACCAAGGCGATCGAGGCCATCGTCGAGTTCAAGCCCGACCTGGTGATGCTCGACTGGATGATGCCGGTGATGGACGGGCCGACGGTGTTCCGCCACATGAAGACCCGCCCGGAAACCAGCGGCCTGCCGGTGGTGTTCATCACCGCCAAGGCGGCGCAGCGCGATCTGGACGAGCTGAAGGCGCTCGGCGCCGCCGGCACCATCTCCAAGCCGTTTTCGCCCAGGGACCTTCCCGAACAGCTGCGGGCGATCTGGGCGAAGCTTCCCTGACCCGATCCGGGCGAAAAAGCCGCCTAGCTACCGCGTGAATTTGCGCGACAGGTAGCCGATCACCTCGTCGGCGTTCCTGAAGCGCGCGTCGCGATCCTTCTCGATCAGCTTGTCCATCAGGGCCTGATAGCGCTCGAGGCCGTCAGGCAGCGGCGGCGGCTGCGTGTTCAGGTGGTGCAGCGCGACTTCCACCGCGGTCGCCGCCTCGAACAGGTGCCGGCCGGCAAGCATCTGGTAGAGCAGCACGCCGGCGCTGTAGATGTCGGTGCGCAGGTCGAGCGCCCGCCCCTGCACCTGCTCGGGGCTCATGTAGCGCGGCGTGCCGAGGATTTCGCCGTGGCCGGTGCGATCGATCGCGTCGACGTGCTTGGCGATGCCGAAATCGAGAATCGCCAGGCTGCCGTCGTTGCGGAACATGATGTTCTGCGGTTTGAGGTCGCGATGCAGCACGCCCTTCTCGTGGATGTCGCCGAGCGCGAACATCAGCTCGCGGAAGATGCGCAGCGCCTCCTCCGGCGCGACCGCCTCGCCGGCGAGCCGCTTGCTCAGGTCGCCGCCTTCGAAAAACTCCATCACCAGGTAGGTGTGGCCGTCGACCGTGCCATGGCCGTGGATGCGGGCCACGTGGCGACTCTGGATGCGCTCGACCAGGCTGTATTCCTCCATGAAGCGCGCCAGCGTCTTGCTTTCGGCCGTGATCTCGGAGCGCAGGAGCTTCACCACCAGCGGCTCGTCGTCGGCGTCGCGCGAGGCGAGATAGACACGCGCCGTGCCGCCCTCGCCGATGAGGTGCAGCACCTTGATGCCGGGAATGCGGATCTTCGAGCCGAGCGACGCGCCCTCGACGCGCGCCAGCATTTCCGGCGACGACGTGCGCTCCATGTCGGTGGCGGTCAGGTCGCGCAGCGAGTTGATCAGTTTCTCGCGAGTCAGCTCCTGCTTGCGCTGGTAGTCGTCCGCACCCGCCTTCATTGCGCGCACGGCGATGATCTCGTTGCCGGCGCCGGTGAGGAACAGGATCTTCGGGCAGTCGGCGCGCTGCTTGAAGCGCTGCAGCCAGTCCAGCCCGTCGCCGCGACCGAGCATGTAGTCGAGGATGATGACGTCGTAATCGCCGAGCGGGAACTCCTCCTTGGGGAAATCCTGCTCGATCGGATCGAACTCGTCGACCTGCGCGTCGTTCCAGTTGGCCTTGATGTAGTGCGCGAGCAGGGTCCTCAGATCCTCGTCGTCGTCGATGATCAGGATGCGCACGACTAGACGGTGATCGACCAGACCGACGTGGCGCCGCTCTTGCCTCGCAGCGCCACCTCGCCCTGGGATTTGGCCGCGCCCGCCGGAATCATTTCGCGGATCGCGTCGTACACCGTGCCCGAGACCACGATCTCGCCGGGCTTCGCGGCCTGCACGAGGCGCGACGCGGTATTCACTGCGTCGCCGATGATGGTGTAGCTCATGAAGTGCGGCGAGCCGACGTTGCCGAGGATCGCCTCGCCGGCGGCGATGCCGATGCCAAGGCCGGTCGCCACGCCGCCGCCCTTGATCCAGCGGGCATGCACCGACGCAAAGCTGAGCAGCATGTCGTGCGCCGTACGCCACGCGCGCGCCGCCGCGTCCGGCTGCGGGAACGGCACGTTGAAGCCAACCAGCAGGTTGTCGCCCGCCATGCTGAAAATGGTGCCGTCGTGCCGGTAGGCGGCGTCGGTGATGACGCCGAAGTACTCGTTCAGCAGGCCGACGACTTCGTCGACGCGCGTGCTTTCCGTCAGGCGGGTGAAACCACGCAGGTCGGCAAACATCGCCACCAGGTTGACGCGCTGCGCGCCGCGCTGGAACGGCGTGCCCTCGTCCTCCATGTCGGAGATGATGCGGTCGGCGATGCGCGGCGAGATGTAGCGGGAGAACGTGCGCCGCAGGGCTTCCTTGCGCGCCACTTCGGCGGCAAGCCGCCGCGACTCGAGCTCGCGCCGTGTGGTGTGCAGCCGCCTCAGTGTCGTCACGCGCGCCACCAGCTCTTCGCGATGCACCGGCTTGGAGAGAAAATCGTCGGCGCCGGCCTTGATGCCGCGCACCCTGCTCGGCTGGTCCTCGAGCGCCGTCACCAGCACGATCGGGATCAGCGCCGTCGCCGTGTCCGCCTTGACGCGCTCGCAGATCTCGAAGCCGTTGCTGCCGGGCATCATCACGTCCAGCAGGATCAGGTCGGGCGGCGTGGACCTCACGTACCCCATCGCCGCTTCGCCGCTCTGCACCGTATGCGCCGTAAATCCCTCGCTGACGAGCAGCCGGGCGAGGTAGGCCGCCATGTCCGGGTCGTCGTCGACCACCAGCACTCGAAAAGCCGCTGCTTGCGCGGGCGCCAGGCGCCCCGCCGGCACGACTTCACTCATAGGTGATCTGGACCTTGGAGAGGAACTCGTTGTAGCGGGCGATGGTCGACTCGAGCAGCGCGCGGTCGCCGCTGCGCGCCCCGTCTTCGACGTATTTGCCGAAGTCCGAGACCTGAGCGAAGCCGTAGGAATTGCCGACGCCCTTCATGCGGTGGCCGAGCTGGCGCAGCTGCTCGAAATCGGCGGCGGCGAGCGCGACCCGCAGCGCATCGAGCTCTTTCTTGCGGTTGCTCATGAAGACCGGGATCAGGTCTTCGAGATCCTTGGGAACGGTGACGAGATTCGACTTGTCGTTCATTTCCTCCATTATAGGGGCCGAGTCTTGTACCCCGGTCAGGGATTGTCAAACGCCCCCTGCCGCGCTCGCGGCAGATTCGGATGCAGGGAGAGCACGGCGCGAAACGCGAAGCGCCCCTCTTCGGTCGCGCCGCCGGCGAACAGGATTTCGCCGAAATGCAGCATGGCGCAGAAGTGGCGCGGCTCGAGCTCGAGCGTGCGCCGGATATCGGCGATGCATTCGTCGTCGCGCGCGAGCAGGTAGTAGAGCGTGGCGCGCTTGTGCCACGCCTCGGCGAAATCCGGCGCGCTGCGCAGCAGGCGCGCGAGGCGGGTCTCGGCGATGTCGTAGCGACGCGCGGCGATGTCGCGGGTCGCGGCTTCGAGTACCGCCGCCGCGGCGCCATTGGGGTGGTCCATCCAGACCTGCCAGATGCGCTCCTCGGTCTCGACGGCTTCCGTGCCGGGGCAAGCGGCGAGGCGCTGGAACAATGCATCGAGGAACGGCAGGCGGCGTGCGGGCCGCCGTTCACGCCGGCCGGCGATCAGTCCGAGGATGTCGGCAACATCCGCCATAGAGGCATCCGCAGTATGCCCTCAATGGAAATTCCTTGCCGGAGCGTCCAGAGCGCCGATCAGCCCGCTATGGTCCGAAAGGCGCCGGGCGATCACGTGCACCACTTCGCCGTCGCGCTCGATCGAGCCGCGCACGCCCAGCAGCCGTGCGCCCAGCAGTTCGGCGCGCTGGCGCTCCGCCAGCGCCGACCAGACCACGATGTTGATGCAGCCGGTCTCGTCTTCGAGCGTGACGAAGATCACCCCGCTCGCGGTGTCGGGCCGTTGCCGGCAGGTCACCAGCCCGGCGACCTGCACGGTACTGCCGTGCGGCCTCAGGTGCAGTTCATCCGCCCGGACGAATTTTTTCAAGCGACCTCTGAGAAGCGCCAGCGGGTGGCGGCCCAGCGTCAGGCCGAGGCTGGCGTAATCGGCGACCATGTCTTCGCCTTCGCGCGGCGCGCGCAGCGCGGGGGCGGGCGGCTCCGCCGGCGCGGCGTCGAGCGGCGCTCGCGGGCCAGCGCCCGCGGCAGCCCAATGCGCGAGCCTGCGGTGCCCCGCCAGCGAGCGCAACGCATCCGCCGCGGCCAGGCAACGCAATTCCTTTCGATTGATTTCAATTCTACTGACTGCGGAATAAGGTCTGCCCTCCGAGATCCGCCGACCCGTCACTTCCGACAATCCGTTCACCATCCGCAAGCCGAGCCGCAGCGCGCCGTTCTCCAGCGTGCAGTCCCAGTCGCTGGCGTTCACGTCGGCGGGGAGCACCGCGACGCCGTGGCGGCGCGCGTCCTGGACGAGCTGCGCCGGCGCATAGAAGCCCATCGGCTGGCTGTTGAGCAGCGCGGCGCAGAAGACGGCGGGATGATGGTGCTTGAGCCACGAGGACACATAGACCAGCAGCGCGAAGCTCGCGGAATGCGATTCCGGAAAGCCGTATTCGCCGAAGCCGAGGATCTGGCGGTAGATGGCGTCGGCGAACTCCGCGCTGTAGCCGTTGCGCGCCATGCCGCTTTTCAGCCGCTCCTCGAAGGGTTCCAGGCCGCCACGCTTTTTCCATGCTGCCATCGAGCGGCGCAGGCGATCGGCTTCACCGGGTGTGAAGCCGGCGGCGACCATCGCGAGCTGCATTACCTGCTCCTGGAAGATCGGCACGCCCAACGTGCGCTCCAGCACCTGCTTCACCGCATCGCTGGGATAAGTCACCGGCTCCTCGCCTCGCCGCCGCCGCAGGTAGGGATGCACCATGCCGCCCTGGATCGGCCCCGGGCGCACGATCGCTACTTCGATCACCAGGTCGTAGTAATTCGCCGGCTTCAGCCGCGGCAGCATGCTCATCTGCGCGCGCGACTCGATCTGGAACACGCCGATGGTGTCGGCCTTCTGGATCATGCCGTACACCGCCGGATCGTCCGGGGGAATCTCGTGCATCTCCCTGCCGATCATCTTCAGGCATCTCTGGATGGCGGACAGCATGCCCAGCGCAAGCACGTCCACCTTGAGCAGCCCCAGCGCCTCGAGGTCGTCCTTGTCCCACTGGATCACGGTGCGCTCGGGCATCGCTGCGTTCTCCACCGGCACCAGCTCGGCGAGCGGGCCGCGCGAGATGACGAAACCGCCGACATGCTGCGAAAGGTGGCGCGGGAATCCTTTCAGGATCGCGGCGATCTCCAGCCACTGGCTTGAACGACTGATCTTTTCTTCATGGAAGGCGAAGGACTTCGCAACCCGATCCACCTCCTCCGCCGGCACGCCGAGCGCCTTGCCGGCGTCGCGCAGAGCGCTCTTGGTGCGATAGCAGATCACGGTCGCCGCCAGCGCGGCGCGCTCGCGGCCGTACTTCCGGTAGACGTACTGGATGACTTCCTCGCGCCGCTGGTGCTCGAAATCGACGTCAATGTCGGGCGGCTCGTCGCGCTCCTTGGAAACGAAGCGCTCGAACAGCATGTTCATCCTCGCCGGGTCGACTTCGGTGATACCGAGCGCATAGCAGACCACCGAGTTCGCCGCCGAGCCCCGGCCCTGGCAGAGGATGTCCTGCTCGCGCGCGAAGCGCACCACGTCGTGCACCGTGAGGAAGAAAGGCTCGTAGCGCAGCTCGGCGATCAGCCCGAGCTCGCGTTCCGCCAGGTCGCGGACTTTTCCCGGGATCTCCTGCGGGAAGCGCCGCTGCAGGCCGTCGAGCGTCAGCTTGCGCAGCCAGGTCGCTGGCGTCTCCCCCGGCGGCACCAGTTCCTCCGGATACTCGTAACGCAGCTCGTCGAGGGAAAAAGTGCAGCGCGCGGCGATGCGCGCGCTCTCGGCGAGCAGCGCCGGCGGATAGAGCTGCGCCAGGCGCACGCGCAGCCGCAAATGGCGCTCGGCGTTCGGCTGCAGCCCCTGCCCGCATTGCGCCACCGGCTTTCCCATGCGGATCGCCGTCAGCACATCCTGCAGGCGCTTGCGCGAGCGAAGGTGCATGTGGACGTCGCCCGCAGCGACGAGCGGCAGCCCCAGCCGCGCCAGGGAATCGAGCTTCGCCCGATCATTCGGCCCGCAGTGCAACTCGACGCCGATCCAGGCGCGCCCGGCGAACTGCGCGCTCGCCCAGCGGGCATCCTCTTCCGTCCCGGAGAGAAGAAGCACCAGCGCCTGCACGCCCTCCACATCCTCCCGCTCCAGGAGGTACGAACCCTTTTTGCCGCGACGACGTCCCGTGGTGATCAAGGAACAGATCGAGCCGTAGGATTTCCGGTCGGTGGCGAGCAGCACCAGCTTGAGGCCGTCCTGCAGCGTCACCTCGGTGCCAAAGATCAGCTTCAGGCCGCATTCCTTCGCCGCAAGGTGCGCGCGCGCTGCGCCGGCCATCGAGCATTCGTCGGTCAGCGCCAGCGCTGCATAGCCGAGCGCGCGAGCGCGCTCGACCAGCTCTTCCGGATGCGAGGCGCCGCGCAGGAAGCTGAAGTTCGACAGGCAATGCAGCTCGGCGTAGTCGGGGAGCACCAATTCAGGCAAACAATCCATGCAGGGTCCATTCGCCGCCTTCGCGGTAGATCCAGGCGGCGGCGTCGCTCGCCAGCCGGGCGATGAAGTAATCGCGCTTCGCTTCGTCGCCGTCCCACCAGCCGCACTCGATGCGTTCCGGCCCGGCGAGCAGCGTGAATTCCGACTCGGCCAGGCGGCGCGGCTGTTCCAGGAGCCACAGCGGTCGCGCGCCCGGCAGCCGGAACTCGCGCGGATCCCATTCGCCCGGCTCGACGCGCCGCCAGGCATGCTCGGGCCGGTGATCGGGTTGCGTGGCGAGCCCGCAGACTGCCGCGCCACCCAGGCGGATCCGCAAGCGCTCGAGCAACCGCGACCAGTTTTCCTCCTCGCGAGCCGCATCGCCGAACAGGCCGCCGCTGCGCGGCCCGAGCGGCGTGAAATCGGCTGCGCGCAGCTCGATCGCCTCGACTGGCTGTTGAAGTTTTTTCTCGTCAAGTCTTTCCCGCAAGAGGATGGCCAAACGCGCGGCATCCCTGGATACGGAAGCGAGCCGGATGTCGAATTCCTCGGAAGAGGAATCGAAATGGACCAGGCGCAGCGTGAAGGCGCGGATGCCCTCATGTCGCGCAGCGAGCAGGCCTTCGAGCTGGGCGAGCAGCCGCCGCGCGGGAAAGAGCAGCGCTTCGGCATGCGCCGCTTCGCCCGGCAGCTCGAGCCGCGCCGAAAAGCACGCCGGCGGCGTGAAGAAAGCATAAGTCTCCGGCAGCCTGCCGCAGGCGCGATCCAGAGCGTCGACGGTCGCGCTGCCGCAGCGCTGCGCGAGACCGTCGCGCGGCAAGGCGAGTGCTTCACCGACGGTGGCGACACCGATGCCGCGGAAGAAATCGAGGTCGAAGCCGGTCGCTTCCAGCGGCAGCGTCGCGAGAGGACCGCCGCCGCCACGCGCCCGCCACAGCGCCGCCAGGCCGGTGGGCGCCACGGCCAGCCTGGTGGGCAAGCCGAGCGCATCGAGCCCGGCGCGCAGCGTCTGTAGAAAGGCGTCCTGGCCGCCGAAATAGCGCAGGCTCGCCGCGACTTCGACGAGCAGCGCATCCGGAGGCGCTTGCGCGACCCTAGGCGTGAACTGGCAGGCCCAGCAGGCGAGCGGCGCGAGCGCTTCGTTCCGAAGGCCTGGAAAGTGCAGCGCGACCCAAAGCATGGAAAGGTCTTTTCACCGGCAGGAGCAGCGGCGCCCCGGACTGGGCGCCGCGACGCTTGAGAATGTGCACGCGCAGCCCTGCTTCAGCGGGCTCCAGCATGAGGCGCAGGCAGGCGGGCGAGGACTCGGCAGCAGCCTGCAGCGGGCGGAAAAGCGCGAGGAAAGCCCGGCTCGCCTCGGCAGCGACCGCGAGGCGCCGCAACTGCGCATAGCCGGGGCTCGGCAGCCAGGCGAGCAGCGCGTGGCAGCTGCCCGCGCGCAGCGCCTGTTCTGCGGCCCAGAGCGCGTCGCGCCGGCCCGCAGCGCGCACCAAGGCAAGGTGCGGCAGATCGATGCCTGCGGCCGCCAGCGCCGGCGCATAGGGCAGATACGGCGGCGCCAGCCACACCACCCTCTTGCCAGCGCAGGTCAGCCGCGCCAGCGCCGGCATCAGCAGGCCGAGCTCGCCGATGCCCTTGGCGGGGACCAGCAGCTCGGTCAGAGCCCCGGCGGGCCAGCCGCCCCCGGGTAGCTCGGCATCCAGCTCGGCAAAGCCGGTCGGTACGGCCGGCACGCCACCGGCCAGGGCATTGCCCCGCCAGACGCGGGGGTGCCGCAGGATTTCTTCAAGAGCCATGTTACTGTAATTATATACAGTACAGGCTCCGGGTCTAGCGCCCCCCCTTCATGCGTCGCAGCTGCGACTGGTAGGCGGTCATGAACTCGCGGCCGAGGGCGCTGTTGATGTCCTCCTGGGCATCGTGGGCGAGCTTTTCGTGATGCGCGACGAAAAGATCCCACAGTCGCCCCTTGCGGCCGGGCAGAGGCAGCCCGGCGGTCATCGATTTCTCGAATGCGACCTCGAGCGCATGCGGGTTCAAGCGCCGCAGGATGCCGATGACCGCCGCCCGCGTCCCTGCCATCAGCGCCTGCTCGTGCGCGCGCAGGTCCTCGCAGGCATCGCCGACCGCCTGCACCGGATCGAGGAAGCCGTCGGTGCGCTCGGAAGGATCGAACAGGTAAGCCATCGCCTCGTGCGGATCCGACATCAGCTTGAGCGGGTTGTTGTTGCCCGCGCCGACCATGGTGCGATCCTCCGCCTGCAGCTCCTTGCGCATCTCGCCGCGCGCGACGAGCAGCAGCATGATGCCTTCGACCGTGGCGCGCAGGATCGCGCCGCAGTCGCGCAGCATGCGCTCCGCCTGCGCGGCGGGCATTTCCTTGAACGGCAACCCCGCCGCCTCGAGGAAAGCGCGCAGCGCCGCGTCCGGCTCGAGCGACGCGCCCGGTTGTGCGCGCTCGAGCGCCTTGACGGCCGCGGCCGGGACGAAGGTCGGTTCCTCCAGCCCGGGATCGTCGGCGACGGTGGGCGACGGGGTCGGCGTGCTGGTGGAGGTCGGCGCCGCCGTCGGCGGGGCGTTCGCGAGCACGCGCAGCAACGGGCTGTCGCTCATCGGCGGGGAAGTCGGCTCCGCCGGCGGCGGCTGGGCCGGCTCTGCGGCGGCCTCGGGCAGCGAGACGTGCACCTCGTACTCGCCGATCTCGAAGGAGTCGCCGCTCTTCAGCGTCAGGCGCGTGCCGGGGCCATAGCGGCGGCCACCGACCATGACCGGATTCACCTTCGAGACCACCGACATCCAATGGACGCCGTCCTGCTCCTCGATCTCGACGTGGAAGCGCGAGATGTGCTTGTTCGGGTCGTCGAGCACCACCGAGCAGGTCGGGTCACGGCCAATGCTGATCGGCGGGTGATCAAAGTCGCGGCTGGCGTACAGCGCCGGGCGCGCGCCGCTGCGGTTGAGGATCCTGACGTTGATCGGCATCAGTCGTTCCTCTCGGCGAGCCCCGCTTCGCCGACGATGACGTCGCGCAGCAGGCGTCGCAGGAAGAAGCTCTTGCCGCTGCCGACCGTGGGCGGCTGCACCTTGCGCTCGAGGTTGAAGCTGCGCGACAGCGTGGCGACGACGCGGTCGATCGGGCTGCCCTCCTGCGTGCCGCTCGCGAGGTAGATGCCTCGCAGCAGCGGCCGCTCGCCCGTCCAGCCGCTGCCGAATGCGCTGTCGAGGAAAACCGCGACCAGCGGCCGCGTGCCGCGCAGCTGCTGCGGGAAGCGGTAGATGGCGCCGCGCCGCTGCAGGTCTCGCTCCTCCTGGAGCCTTGCCGGCAGGACCCCGTAGAGCCGCCGCTCGAGGTGGTCGAACTCTTCCTCGAAGCGTTGCACGAGGCGGCGCGGATCGGCGTGCACCTCGCTGCGGTCGAAGGTCACGCCCCAGACCTGCGCGCGCTGCTCGGCGTCGAGCTCGGAGAAGAACTCACCGAAGCCTGCGAGCAGGTCCGCCTTGGTGATCACGAGGTACAAGGGCAGCCGCGCGCCCAGGCGCTGCTGCAGCTCGCTCACGCGCTCTCGCACCTGGCCGGCGTAGCGCTCGATCTCGCCTTCGTCCCAGTGCACCAGGTCGTAGACGCTCAACGTGACGATCACGCCGTGCAGCGGCCGGCGTGGGCGATGCAGCTTCAGCAGGTCCAGCAAGCCGAGCCACGCGGCGCGGTCTGCGTCGGGATCGTCGGTGGTGTAGCGGCCGGCGGTGTCCAGCAGCACCGCCTCGTCGGTGAACCACCAGTCGCAGTTGCGCGTGCCACGCACGCGCAACAGGGTTCCCTCTCCATCGTCCTGCAGATCGCCCAGGGGAAAGCGCAGGCCCGCATGCAGCAGCGCGGCCGTCTTGCCGGACCCGGATGCGCCGATGAAGAGGTACCAGGGCAACTCCGCCACGGCACGGCGCCTGCCGTCCGGGCCGGTAAACAGGACCTTGCCCGCCACCCCGAGCGCCTCGCCGAAGCGGCGGCGCAGCGCGCCGATTTCCGGCGTCGCTGGCTCGGAAGAATCGATCCTGGCGCCGCGGCCCTTCCAGCCCAGCCAGGCGCGGATCAGCGCCGGCCAGTTACGTCGCAGGGGTACTTCGGCGCCGCGCCAGCGGGCCGACAGCTCGCCCTGCGGTCGACGGCCGGCGATGATGCCGTACAGCCGCGCCCGGATCTGCGCCAGCGCCAGGCGACCGCCTTCGCCGCCGCGGTAGCGCCCCTCGTAGCCCAGCGCAAGGCAGACGAAGAAGAGCTCCAGCAACTCGGGATAGGCGTCGGGCTGCGCCAGCATCGGATCGAGCAAGGCGAAGAACTTGTCGACGCCCACGACATCGCCGTGCAGCTCAGAGACGAGCCCCCTGGCGATCCACTCCTGTCCCCATGGGGTCGCTCCCGCTGCATCGTCGAGCACCGCGCATAGTGCATAGCGCGCAACGAAGCGACGATCCTCCGCAATGCCGGCGACCTGCGCTGCATGCTCGAAGTCGTCGAGCGCCTTGCGCAGGCGATTGCGCAGGCCAACGGGATCAGGATGCCGCAGTGCATGGCGAATCTGAGGCAGGGCGGCCAGGATCGGGTTCGCCGCCTCAATGAGCGGATTCAGCCCGCCGAGCGCGGCGAGGTCGGCTGCTGTCGCCTGGCGGTCGAGCGATGGAGCGAAG
>Ga0134121_10002699_pt1 | contig 15176 bp, 17 predicted proteins | sample KB301_FD_96463 | JGI IMG/M metagenome (GOLD analysis project Ga0134121, IMG submission 96463) | Terrestrial soil microbial communities without Nitrogen fertilizer from Kellogg Biological Station, Michigan, USA - KB3-0-1 | ecosystem: Environmental > Terrestrial > Soil > Unclassified ... | reverse complement strand
GGGTGAGATACTCGGTCGATTCCACACCCTCCTGGTCGACGGCCGCCGCAAGCAGCGCGTCGCGCGACTCGAAGTGCGCATAAAACCCGCCGTGCGTGAGCCCGGCTTCCTTCATCACGTCCGCGACGCCGACGCCCTCGTAACCGTGCTTACGGATCGCGCGCGCCGCCGCGCGCAGAATCCGCTCGCGGGTTTCTTCCTTCTTGGAGCTGGCGTTGACCTTCGTCATATGACGTTCATCATATTCCGAAGCACGCAGCGAGTCAAGCGCTGCGTGGAAAGCCCCCAGTGGAAGCCAAGGGGTCGTACTTGATGCGTTTAACCCCTTGAAGGAATTGGCGCGCCCGGCAGGATTTGAACCCACGACCCCCTGGTTCGTAGCCAGGTACTCTATCCAACTGAGCTACGGGCGCGAAGCCGGGCATTATACAGACGATGCCGAGCCGAATCGCCGTCGCACGCCTGTGGCACGAGGGGAATTCGTTTACGCCGGTGCCGACGCGCCTCGCGGATTTCCGCCGGCGCGAGTGGCATATCGGCGCCGCTGCCGCGGCCTTCTACAGCGGCACGCGGACCGAGCTTGGCGCGGCCGTCGACTACTTCGAACGCGACACGAGCCTGACCCCGGTTTATCTGCGCTGCGCGGCGGCGGGCCCCGGCGGGGCGGTGGAGGAATCGGATCTGCGCCTGATCATCGACGAGATCGTCGAGGGCGTGAGAAAAGCGAACGCCGATGCTCTCTACCTTTCGCTGCACGGCGCGCTGATCGGATCGCACACGCTGCTCGCCGACGTCTCGCTCCTGAAGGAAGTACGGCAGGCGCTCGGCATGAAGCCCCTGGCGGTGAGCTTCGACCTGCACGCCAACCTCGACCCGGTGGTCGCGCTCATCGCCGATATCGTCGTCGGCTACAAGACGCACCCGCACGTCGACATGTACGAGACGGGGTGGAAAGCGCTTGAGCTGCTGCATCGCACGCTGCGCGGCGAGATCAAGCCGCTCGTCGCTATCGCCAAGGCCGGCGCCATCCTGCCCAGCTTCAACATGCGCACCGCGGAGGGGCCGATGGCCGAGATCGAGGCGCTGGCCGCGGATGTCGCCAGCGGGAAAATTCTCGACGTGACGCCCTTCGGTGGTTTTGCGTACGGCGACTCGCCCGCCGCGGGCGCGGCGGTCAGCGTCACCGCCGACGGCGATCGCGCCGAGTCGCTGGCGATGGAAATGGCGCGGGAGATGTATGCACGCCGCGAGCGCTTTGCGGTGAGCCTGCGGTCTCCGGAAAAAGCGCTCAGCAGCCTGCGCTATGGACAGAAGCCCGCCGCGCTGCTCGAGCCGTCGGACAATCCGCTGTCGGGAGGCGTCGGCGACGGCACCGGCCTGTTGCGCGCGGTGCTAGAGCACGGCGCGGGCTTTCGTACGGTATTCGCGTTCTTCTGGGATCCCGAGCTCGCCGCGCGCTGCGAGCCGCGCAAGCGCATGCGCGTCGAGCTCGGCGGGAGGCTGTCGCCGGCGTGGGGGCCGGCGGTGCCGCTCGAAGTGGAGGTGGAGCGGGTCACCGACGGCTGGTTTCGCAATGCCGGGCCGATGGAGCACGGACTCGACGTCAATCTCGGACGCACCGCGGTCCTGCTTGCGGGAAACCTGCGCGTGATCGTCACCACCGCATGCCTCGCGCCGAATGATCCGCAGTACTTTCGCCTGCACGGCATCGATCTCGCGCGGACCGATCTCGTCTGCGCGAAGGCGAAGAATCATTTCCGCGCCGCATTCGGCGCAGTGTTCGATCCGATCGTCGAGGTCGACACGCCGGGACCGGCGCCCGCCGACCTCGCGAGCCTGCCGTTCCGTCACAGCTCCTTGCCGATCACGCGGTCGAGCGAATAGGGCCCGCCGCCGCGCAGCGCAACGGCGAGCATCACGAGCCCCCACATGAGGGTGTACTCGTACCCCGGGCCGGTCCAGCCGAACTTTGGCCAGTAGACGGAGGTGATGACCATCATCTCGATGAAAATGGCCGCCGCCCAGAAGCGCGTAAAGAGGCCGAGGGCGACGCAAAGGCCGCCGAGGGTCTCGAGCGTGATGAGGACGATCGCGAGCGGCTCGGCGGGTTGGATGCCGCGCTTGACGAGCGCCATCTCGGCGGTCTTGCTCACGCCCATCATGAGCTTGGGCCAGCCGTGCGGAATGATCATCAGGCCGACGGTCAGGCGAATCAGCAGCCACGAGATCGGCTCGGCCCCGTCGTAGAAGCCTCTCAACTGCGGAATGAGCAGCCGTGATGCGGTTTTTTCCATGTCTCCCCCGGCGTAAAAAGCGTCGTGTGCGGGAATGTGCCAGAATCGCGCGCGTTTCGCCTATAAGAAGAGGAAACAAAGTGGCAATGGATCTGCGGCAAACCGTAGATCGGATTCAGAATCTGGTTTCGGCCGAAACCGGCCGGCGACTCGGCTCGAACGCCGAAGACACGCTCTCGCAGCTCCTGCGCACCGCGGCGAACGACGCGCCGCCGCGCGCGGACCGCTTCGCCTGCCGCGAGCTCACCATCCTTTTCGCCGACCTGCGCGGCTTCATGGCGATCTCGAACCGCTATCCGCCCGAGACGGTGCTCCAGGTGCTGAACCGCTGCCTCGTCACGATGATCGACGTGGTGTTCGCCCACGAAGGCGCGATCGACAAGTTCATGGGCGACTCGATCATGGCGCACTTCGGCGAGTCGGCCTCCGGCAAGGCGCCGGAGCAGCGCGCCGTGCTCTGCGCGCTCGAGCTGCAGCTCGCCATGGATGCGCTCAACGCCGAGCACCAGAAGAGCGGCCTGCCCGAGCTCTTTCTCGGCATCGGCATAAATACCGGCTCGGTCCTCGTCGGCACGCTCGGCTCGGAGCGCTACCAGACGCACACCGTGATCGGCGAGGAGGTGAACATCGCCGCGCGCATCGAAGCGCTGAGCCTGCGCGGCCAGATCCTCTTGAGCGAAACGACCTACGGCCGCTGCAGCACGCTCGCCAGGACCGGCGAACCCTTCTCGGTTCACGTCAAGGGAAAAGCCGAGCCGATCGTCGTGCGCGAGCTGCTCGAGATCCCGAGCCTGAACCGGGCGGTGCCGCGGCGCGACATCCGCAAGAGCCCGCGGGTGAGCGTTGCGATCGGCTTTTCCTACCAGGTGGTCCACGCCGACGTCACGGTGCCCCAGGTCCACAAGGGCGTCATCCGGGTGCTCGGCTACCACGGCCTGCTCGCCGCGACCAAGGAGCCGCTGCATCTCTCCGAGGAAATGAAGATCCGGGTCGATCTGCCGCTCGTCAATCATCGCGCGTCGGACATCTACGGGCGCGTCAAGAAGTGCAGCCAGGGGGAGCAAGGCTATCTCTGCGGCATCGAGTTCACCGCGATCACGAGCAAGACGCGCTCGAGCATCGAGCTCCTGGTCCAGCTCCTCATGCAGGTGATGGAGTCCGAGTAGCGTCCTCGTAGAATAAGGGGCGAGGAGGAAGCCCCATGTTCGTCCTGGTCGTAAATATCCGCATCAAGCCGGAGAACGTCGAGCGCTGGATGAAGATGGCGCTCGAGAATGCGCGCGCAGCGCGAAAGGAGCCCGGCTGCAGGCAGTTCGAGGTCCTGGTCGACCCGACAGACAAGACCAAGATCATGCTGTTCGAGATCTACAACGACGAAGCCGCATTCGAGGCGCACCAGCAGACGCCGCACTTCAAGAAATACCTCGCCGAGGCCGTGCCGCTCCTCGCCTCGCGCGAGCGGCAAGTGTTCACGAAGGCGCCATGAAGCTCGGCCTGGCGCTCGTTTTCTGCGCGGCGCAGGCGCTCGCGCAGACCTACCCCACCAGGCCGATCAAGGTGACGGTCGGCGTGCCGCCGGGCGGCCCGACCGACACGGTGCTGCGCGCGGTCTCGCCCGAGCTCTCCGAGGCGCTCGGCCAGCCGATCGTGGTCGAGAACAAGCCCGGCGCGAGCGCGGTGATCGCCACCGATTTCACGGCCAAGTCGGCGCCCGACGGCTACACGCTCACCTTCATCTACATCACGCACGCGACCAACGCGACGCTGATGAAGAACCTGCCCTACGACTCGCTTGCCGATCTTGCGCCGATCTCGATGGTCGGCCGCCAGTCGATGGTGCTCCTCGCGCATCCGTCGTTTCCCGCCAATAGCGTGACCGAGCTGATCGCCGCGGCGAAGGCGAACCCGGGCAAGATCGACTACGGCGCCTCCGATTCCGGCAGCGCGCCGCATCTCGCCGGCGAGCTCTTCAAGATGATGGCCGGCATCGACCTCACGCCGATCCACTATAAAGGCACCGCGCCGGCGATGACCGACCTTCTCGCCGGCCACATCAAGGTGATGTTCGTGTCGAACATCAGCGCGCTGCCGCACGTGAAGTCGGGAAAGCTCAAGGCGCTCGGCGTCACGGGTGCGACGCGCACGGCGCAAGCGCCCGAGATTCCGACCATCGCGGAGAGCGGGCTCGCCGGCTACGAGGTCTATGGCTGGTACGGCCTCGCGGCACCGGCGAAAACGCCGCGGCCGATCATCGAGCGCCTCCACAAGGAAGTGGCGAAGATCGCGCAGGACCCGAAGATGGAGGCACGCCTCGCCGGACAAGGGCTCGAGCTCGTCGGCAACACGCCGGAGGAGTTCGGCGCGTTCATCCGCGCGGAAATTGCGAAGTGGAGAAGCGTGCTGAAGGCTGCGGGCGTCAAGTCCGAATGACTTTTTGTTACGTAATTTTTACCGTTCCGTAGGTCGAAGCGACGATGCCGCTCGTCCGGTTTCTCACAGACGAGGCTCGAGCGCGCAAGTAATCTGTCGCGCAGTTCGTTTCATCGGAGGTAAAAATGCAAGCCCAGAGAAAACTTCATCCGCTCATGGCGGGTGCCGCAGTCGCCGTGATCCTCGCTGCGGGCGTGTCGATCGCAGCGATCACTGGACATCTGCCGGGCTCGAAGGCCGAGACGTCGCCCGAGCAAGCGCTGCCGAAACAGGCAGCGTCCCATCCAGCGAAGCCGATCACGCATGCGGCGGCTAAGTGCCATGACTGCGGCATCGTGGTCGGCGTCAAGGAAGTCGAAGTGCCGGGCAAGGGCACCGGCGTCGGCGCAGTCGCCGGCGGTGTCGGCGGCGCCGTCGTCGGCCACGGCATCGGCGAGAACAGCGCCGGAACCGCCATCGGCGCGGTGGTGGGCGCCGTGGCCGGCCACCAGATCGAGCGCCAGGCGCGCGCGCACAAGCGCTACGACATCACGGTGCGCATGGAAGACGGCTCGACGCGAGCCCTCTCGGATGAGAGCGGCAGCCCGCTCGCCTTGAAGCAAGGCGACAAGGTGCACGTCTCCAAGGAAGGCGCGATTCGCCCGATCTAGGGCTTGCGGTACTTGAGGACGAACTCGTCCTTGGGCTGCGCGGGCTCCGGCGTCTCGCGATCGCGCGGATCCTGCGGATTGCGCAGGAACGTCCCTTCCGCGACGAGCCGGAAGCCTGCCTGCTCGAGTTCCCTGCGCAGGAACGCCTCCTCGATGCGATGCAGGGTGTTCGATTCCGAGATGCCGGTCCCGGGCCGGCCGGCGTGGTCGGCGATGACGTAGTAGCCGCCGGGCTTTAGCGCGGCGAAGATCGCGCGGTTCATCTGCGCGCGGTCGACGTTGGCGAAATCGTGGTAGTTGAACATCAGCGTCACGAGATCGAGCCCGTTCGACGCGAGCTCCGGCGGCGCCGGGTCGGTAAGCGGACGCACGAGCGGCACGATATTCGGGACGCTCTTCGCGCGCTCGGCGAGGCGCAGGCGCGGATCCGGGCGCGACATCTGTCCGTAGACGCGGCCTTGCGGCCCCACCGCCCGGGCGAGGAGCTCCGTGGTGTAGCCGCCGGCGGCGTTGATGTCGAGCGCGTTCCACCCTTCGCGCACGCCGATGAATGCGAGGATCTCCGCCGGATTGCGGCGCTGGTCATTCGTCCGGTCGATCGCGCTGCGGCCGGGATCGTTCACGACGGCGCCGATGCGCTCCGGAGAGATCGGGTGCTGCAGGCCAGCGCAGCCGGCAAGAAGAACAGCGAGCAGGGCGAGTCGCATGTGGGTATTAGAGCAGGAACGCACCGATCGTCCCGCCCACGGCGAGGATCCAGAGCGGGTTGATCGTGAGCGTGAGGTAGGCCGTGCAGCTTGCCGCAGCGATTGCCCATAGGCGCCAATCGGGTCCTGCTGCGGGTGTGCACAAGACGTAGCCGCCGGACAGGATCAGTCCGACGACGAGCGGCGCGATCGCGTGCTGGATGGCGACGCGCCAGGGCGACCCCTTGAACCGCTCCCACAGGTCGGCGATCCACCAGGCGAGCACCGCAGCCGGCGCGCACACCGCGAGGAGCGCGACGATCGAGCCCCAGAACCCGGCGGCCTTCCAGCCGATCAGGCTGACGATGAGCACATTCGGTCCCGGCGCCGCCTGCGCGATGGCGAAGAGCTGGATGAATTGCGACGCCGTCGTCCAGCCCTTCACGTCGACGACGAGCCGCTGCATTTCCGGCATCACGGCCGGCATGCCGCCGAACGCGACGAGCGAGAGCACGCCGAACGTAAGCGCGAGGTCGAGAAGGATCACAGCCAGCCCCGCCGCGCGAAGAAGATGCCGATGGCGGCCGAGATCGGCAGCACGACGAGCATCGATACCCGGCCGACGCCCACGCTGAGGAAGCACGCGGCGACGAGGACGAGCGCCGCCGGCTTGTCGACGAGGGCGCGCCCGAGCTTGAGTGCCGTGCCGATGAAGAGTCCGGCGCCGGTCGCGCCGACGCCCGTCACCAGCGCGCGCACGACCGGGTTACCTGCCCATTCGAGATAGAGGATGCCGAGGGCCATCACCCAGATGAATGGCAGAGCCATCAGGCCGAGGAATGCGACGAGCGACCCGGCGACGCCGAACCAGCGCTTGCCGAGGACGATCGAGGCATTGCCGATGTTCGGGCCGGGCAGGAACTGGCAAAGGCCGATCGTCTCGGCGAAGTCGGCCTGCGTAAGCCAGCGGCGCTCCTCGACCATCGTGCGATGCGCCCACGGCATCACGCCGCCGAAGGAGCGCGCGCCGATGGCGAGAAATCCGGTAAAGAGCTCCCTCAGATTCTGCGGCGGGGTGACGTCCATTTTTTGCCGGACAATACACCATATGCTTGCCGCGCTCGCCGCACTTTCGCTCTGCCTCGCGGCTCACGCCGCCGATGCCGATCGCGAGCGGATCCTTGCGCACGGGCCGTGGCCACCGAAGGTTTCCACCGCCAACCGTGAAACGATCGCGCTGGGCGAGCGCCTGTTCTTCGACCCGGCGCTCTCGGGGACGGGCTCGATCCTCTGCGCGACCTGTCACATTCCCTACAAGTCCTTCCAGGATGGCAAGCCGCGCGCCTTTGGCCTCGAGCAGGCCGACCGCAACACGCCCACGCTTCTCAACGTCGCCTTCTATCGCCGCTTCGGCTGGGACGGGGCGCGCGACAGCCTGGCGAAGCAAAGCATCCGCCCGATGCTCGAGCCGCGCGAGATGCGCTCGTCGCCCGCGCGCATCGCGGGCGTCGGGCGCAAGTTCGGCTACAGCGGCAGCGATGACGCCATACTGGAACAGGTCGCAATGGCGCTCGTGGCCTATCAAGAAACCCTGGTGAGCGGGCGAACGGCGTTCGACGATTTCCGCGATGCGCTGGCGGCCAATCGGCCCACGAGTTATCCAGAGGCCGCGCAACGCGGGCTGCACATCTTTATCGAGCAATGCTCCGGCTGCCACGCGGGACCGAATTTTTCGAGCAGCGCGATAGTCAATGGTTTTCGCGTGCCGGGGCTGCGCAACGTCGCGCTGACGGCGCCTTATATGCACGACGGGCACGTGGCAACGCTGGAAGAAGCGGCTGCGCACACCGGTAGCAAGGACAGTGAGGATCTCGCCGCATTTCTGCGCACGCTCACCGACTCCGCGCAACTTCAGTGACCCATGGCTTGGTCCGATAGACCAGGCTTCGCGTGACCTAGAGCCTTACGCTCGTCCGCTGGCTCGCCGGCGTGCAGCTCGCCTTAGCGGGAACCGCGGCCGCCGGGGGCGAGCTTTCCGTCGGCAGCGGCATCGGCTATTCGAGCGGCGATTACGGCGGGCCTTGGTCTGACGGGCCCTCGACCACCGCCTCGACGGCGACGATCTGCTGCCGGCAGTCCCGACTGGGGCGCCGGCCTCAACACGGCCTACGCGTTCTGAGCTTTACCTAACTTTGCCTGCGCCCTTCAGCGTGCAGTAAGGAACGCGAGCGCATGCTGTTGCGCATGGCAATCAGGGGCCCGAAATGGTTCATCATTGCCGCACTCGTGTCCACGGCGCCGGATACACCCGGCGTGTTCGAGCTGTGGCAGAACGACGAGCTCGTGTTCGTCGGCGCGACGCACGATTCCACCCTGCGCCGCGCGCTCGTGCGCGAGCTGCTCGAAAGCGAGCGCGACGCCACCCACTTCAGCTGGGAGATCACCTACCACCCCGCGGCGCGCGAGCGCGAGTTGCTCGCCGAGTTCGAGCGCGTGCATCACCGCGCGCCGCGCTTCAACTTGCCCGGCTGATGAAGTGTTCTCTTAGGGCGAAGAGCGCCACCGCGGCGATCAGAATCAGTACTGCGCCGCCGAGCCATGCAGCGTTCCAGCCAGCGACCTTGCTGATCGATCCAGACAGCACGAGCGCGCTGCCCATGGCGAGCGATGCGACGAGAGTCCAGCCGCCCTGATAAGCGCCGCGTCGGCCAGCCGGTGCGAGCCGCGCTACGGCGGCCGGAACGGCCGAGCTGAAGATCACCTCACCGAAGCTGTACACGACCATCCCCGCGATAAGCGAGGTCGCCGCATTCGGGATCAAAGCGAAGCAGGCGAGCGACGCTGCGACGATGGCGCCGGCCAGGCCCAGGTAGCGGAATGGTCCGTGCGATTCGATGCGTGTCGCGACTGGCAGCGCAAGCACCGCGACGATGATGCTGTTTGCACCGAGCACTAGGCCGATGAAGCCCTCCTTGAGGCCGGCGTCGGCGGCCCAGAGCGGCGACGCGAGAACGAGCGCGCCCATGCTGAGCGGGAAGACGAATGCAATCGCGGCGAAAAGGGCGAAGCGAGCATCGAGGAAGGTCGAGAGGGTGTCGCGCACGACGCTAGATCCCGCCGCCGCCTTTTCCATCGGCAGCGGTCCGCGCAATGCCGAAGCGTAAAGGAGCGCGACAAGCACGTACCCCGCCGCGCTGGCAGCCGCGAGGAAGCCATAGCCCTGCTCCGCGATGAAGCCGGCGGGCACGACGCCCAAGGTATAGGCGACGCTCATGCCGGTGTAGTTCAAGGCGAGCACCGACTGGCGCCGCTCGGGCGGCGCGAGGTCGAGGAGCAGAGAGCTGGCCACTGGCATGTTGATCGCGCCCGTGGTGCCGAGCGCGATGCTCCATAGGATGAGCGCCGCGGGGCCGTCCACCAGGAGGAAACACGGCAGGATTACCGCGGTGGCGAGCGCCGAGAAGAGAAGAAGCACGCGGCGCCCGATGCGATCGGAGAGCGCGCCGAACATCGGCGCGAGGAGTCCGCGCGCCATGCTCTCGCACAGGAAGCCGAAGCCGATCAGCGCGACATCGAGTCCGACGCGGTGCGCGTAGTAGATGCCGAGGAATTGGACCAGGCTCATGCGCGTGGCGATGGCGAGGAAATTCGCGCCCACCACCACCGTGATGCGCCGGTCCAGCGCTAGAAGCCCCAGTAATCCAGCCCTTCTGGCAGCGGCTCGCCGAGCGTGAGCGAAGCAAGCTTGGCGTATTGACCGTCGGAATAGAGAAGCGGCTTGCCCTTCTGCCCGATCAGGATCTGCTCGACCTGGCCGAGGAAGATGGTGTGCGTGCCGTGGGCGAGGGTCTTTACCACATGGCAGTCGAACGAGACGAGCGAGTCGATCAGCACCGGCGAGCCGGTGGCAAGCCGCGTCCAGTTGCGCGTCTTGAAGCGCGCCTCGCCGCTCGAGCCGCCGCTGAACGTCGTCGAAAGCTCCCAGTCCTCGGCGCGCAGCACGTTCACGCAGAACACCTTGCCCTTGGCGACTGCGCCGTGCGTGGTGGCGAGCTTGTTGATGCACGCGAGCACCGTAGGCGGCTCGGCCGTGGCCGAACACACCGCGGTCGCGGTCATGCCGTAGCGATGTCCGGCGTGCTGGCTGGTGATGATATTGACGGCACCCGCAAGGGTGCGCATGCCGATCTTGAATTGCCCCGCATCGACAGGCTTTTTTTCGTCCATGCGAACATTCTATCCATGGACACCGACGGCTTTCTCCAGCAGGCACTCATCTACTTAGGCGCCGGCATCATCGCCGTGCCGATCTTCACTCGGCTCGGCGCGGGCTCCGTGCTCGGCTACCTCGTCGCCGGCATCGCCATCGGCCCGTGGGGCATGCGGCTCATCACCGCGCCGCAGACCGTGCTGCATTTCGCCGAGCTCGGCATCGTGCTGCTTCTCTTCCTCGTCGGCCTCGAGCTCAATGTGCAGCGCGTGTGGGCACTGCGCCGCGCGATCCTCGGCCTCGGCACCACGCAGCTCGTCGTCACCACGCTGGCCGTCGCCGGGGTCGCGCTGCTCCTCGGCCAGTCGCTCAGCGTCGGGCTCATTGCGGGCATGGGCTTCGCCATGTCGTCGACCGCGATCGGCCTCGCGATCCTCGGCGAGAAGAATTTGCTGCCGACGCCGGGCGGACAGGCTTCGTTTGCGGTGCTGCTCTTCCAGGACCTGGCCGTCATCCCCATCTTGCTGGTTCTCGGATTCCTCGGCGGCGAGACCGAGGCCTTCCACTGGACCGACGCCGCCAAGGCCACCGGCTTCATCGCCGCGCTGATCGCGACCGGTCGCGTGCTGGTCAGGCCGGCGCTGCGCTGGATTGCGGGCACGCGGCTGCGCGAGGTGTTCGTCGGCTTCGCGCTTTTCCTCGTGCTCGGCACCGCGGCGCTCGCCGAAGCGGTCGGATTGTCGATGGCGCTCGGCGCCTTCCTCGCCGGCGTGATGCTCGCCGAAAGCGAATACCGCCACGAGCTCGAGCTCGACATCGATCCGTTCAAGGGGCTGCTGCTCGGGCTTTTCTTCATGGCGATCGGCATGTCGGTCGATGTCGGCTTGTTCGCGCGCATTCCGCACGTGATCGTGGCGCTGACGCTCGGCCTGGTCGCGCTGAAGGCCGTGATCCTGTTCTTCAGCGCGCGCCAGTTCGGCTATTGCCGCGGCACGGACGCCGCGCTGTTCGCGGCTGCCCTGTCGCAGGTGGGCGAATTCGCCTTCGTGCTCTTCACCGCGGCGGCGAACGTGCTGCCGCCCGCAACCATCGCGCTGCTCAACGCCGTGGTGGCGACTTCCATGCTGACGACGCCGCCGCTGATGATGCTCTTCGCTCGCTATGCGGCGCGCGCCAACCAGCGCACCGAGCGCGCGCCCGACGCGATCTCCGAGACCAATCCGGTGATCGTCGCCGGCTTCGGCCGCTTCGGCCAGGTGGTGGTCCGCGTCCTGAGAGGTCTCGGCATACGGGCGACGGTCATCGACCACGACCCGGCGCAGATCGAGACCGTGCGCCGCTTCGGCTTCAAGGCGTACTACGGCGACGCGACGCGCATGGACCTCCTGGAAGCGGCGGGCGCGGCTCGAGCGAAGCTCCTCCTCGTCGCGATCGACGATCCGGAAGGCGCCATGCGCCTGGTGAAGCGCGCACGCCAGCGCTTCCCCGGCCTCAAGCTGCTGGTGCGCGCACGCAGCCGCACGGATTCGTATGAGTACGAGGAGATGGGCATCCGCTCGATCCGCGAGCTCTTCGGCTCCTCGCTCGACGCGGCGACCGAGCTCCTGGCGATGCTCGGCTACGAGCGCGCGAGCGCGCAGCGCATCGTCGAGCGCTTCCGCGCCTACGACGAGCGCCACCTCGCCGAGGCGGCGCCGCACCGCAAGAACCTCGAAAAGCTGATCGAGCTCTCCGAGCAGGGCCGCCGCGACATCGCGCAGCTGATGGCCGAGGACGTGCGGCTAGCGCCGCAGGTTGACGAGCACGATGCCCGTCGCGACCAGGATGGCGGCGAAGGCGAAATAGCCGCTCAGCGGCTCTCGTAGGAACACCACACCGCACAGCACGCCCCACATCGGGGTAAGGAAGGAGAGCACCGAGAGACGCCCGGCCAGATAGTGCGTGAGCAGCCAGAACCAGGCGAGGTAGCTCGCGAACGCCACGATCGCGCCCTGGTAGGCGAGCACCAGCAGCGCAAGCGGCTCGAGGCGCACGACGCCCGGTTCGCCGAGCGCGATGGAGGCCGCCGGCAGCACCAGCGCCGAGACGGCGAGCTGGTAGAAGAGCGTCTTCTCCGCGCTCGTCTGGCCCAGCCGCGTGGCGCGGATGAGAACCGTGGTCGAGGCCCACAGGAACGCCGCGATCACGCCGCAAAGGTCGCCGAGCCAGGTGTCCCGGCGCGAGAAAAATCCCTCTGCGAAAGCGAGGAACAGGCCCGCGAAGGCCAGCAGTACGCCCAGCCATTGCAGGAGGGAAAGACGCTCGCCGCGCACGAAGAAATGCAGGCCGAGCGCGGTCAAAGCGGGCGTCAGGTAGATGAACACGGACATGCGCGACGCGTTGGTGTGCGCAAGGCCGCCGTAGATGAAGACGAATTCGAAGCTGAAGAGGAGCCCGGCGGCGATGCCGGCGGCGAGCGTGCCGTCACGGCCGAAGAGCGCGATGCCGCGCAGTCGCGCCCACAGCAAGACAAGCAGCGTCGCGAGGATCGAGCGAATGCCCGCCTGCATGACGAACGAGACGTCGGGCGCGATCCACTTGATCGTCACCTGCTGGAATCCCCACAGCATGGTGAGCGCGAGCATCCAGGCGAATGCCGCGCTGTCGAGGGAGCGTCGCTCTTGCACCACGGCGCGGATTTTGGCGTAGGATGCGGCCATGCCGAGGAGGGGCAAGAAGCGTGGTTCGCAAAATGGAAAACGCGCCGCGAAACGCGACGCGAAGGCCCCTCGCGCCGCACCCGCACCACAGGACGCCGCACCCGCCGTCGAGAGCGCGCCCGTGCAGGGCCACGTGATCGAGCGCCCCGACGGCTTCTACTGGGAAGCGAAGAAGGACGAGCCGCACGGCCCCTTCCCCACGCTCGCCGAAGCCGAGGCCGACATGCTCTCCGACGGCGCAGGCGACGAGGAAATCGAGGAAGCGGCCGAAGGTCTGCAGGAGGCCGAGTCGGAGCTCGGCATCAACGAGTGGATCGACCCCGATACCGGCGGCCCGGCGGAGGACAACGTCCCCCGCATCGAAGACCACTAGCGATCTACTTCTTCGCTGCTTCCGCGAGCAGCACGTTCAGCATCTGCGGATCGACCGGCTTGATCAGGTGATGGTCGAAGCCCGCCTCCGCCGTGCGGCGCCGGTCGGTCTCCTGCCCCCAGCCGGTGAGCGCCACCAGCGTCATGTCGCCCTGCCGGCGCAGCGATCGCGCCACGGCATAGCCGTCGGTGCCCGGCATGCCGAGGTCGAGGATCGCGACGCGCGGCCGGAATTCGCCGCCGATCTGCACGGCGCTCGCACCATCGTAGGCGACGCGCACCTCATGGCCGAAAAGCGCTAGCACGCGCTGCAGCGAATCGGCCGCGTCGCGGTTGTCGTCCGCGACGAGGATGCGCATCGGCGGCGCCTCCACCGTCTCGTCGCGCGGCGGCTTCCATTCCATCGCCGCCCCCGGGCCCGCGAGCGGCACGCGCACGAGCGCTTCGGTGCCGCTGCCTGAATCGGCGGCGCGCAGCTCGAGCGAGCCCTGATGCAGCGCGAGGATGCCGCGCACCAGCGTGAGGCCGACGCCCGGCTCGCTCCCGGCCCGCAAGCCGACGCCGCTGTCTTCGATGCGCACGAGCACCGCCCCGCTCTCGACGCTCGCCGTGACGTTGATCGAGCCCCGGGTCTGCATGTGCCGCGCGGCATTCTTGAGGAGCGTGGCGAAGACCTGCGCGAGGCGCGCAGGGTCGGCCTCGACCATCGCGCGCTCGGTCGGCATCAGCACCGACAGGTGGTGCCCGGCCGCATTGATCACCGGGCGCGCCGCCTCGAGCGCCATGTCGATCGCCACCTCGAGCGGCACGGGCGTGCGCCGCAGCAGGAACTTGCCGCGCGAGATGCGCTCGATGTCCAAGAGATCGTCGATCAGGCGCGAGAGCTGGTCGATCTGCCGATCGATCACGCCCTGGCTCCACGCCACCTCCGGGTCCTGCGAGCCCTTGCGGCCGAGGATCGCCACGGCGTTGCGGATCGGCGAAAGCGGCCCGCGCAGCTCGTGCGCGAGCGTCGCCAGGAACTGGTCGCGCGTCTGCTCCGCCTGCTTCGTCGCGTGGACGTCGATGCCGTTCGCGATCCAGCCGTCGACGCGTCCGGCCGCGTCGTAGGTCGGCGTGTAGGCCCACTTCACCCAGCGGCGGCCAAGGCCCGGCAACTCGACGACGCGCTCGTAGGACACCGGCTCGCCGGCGAGCACCCGATCGATGAAAGGCTGGATCTCGCGCATCGCGCGCGAGCCGGCGACATCGATGATGCGGCGCCCGATCAGCTCGCGCGCGGGGCGCGCGGCCCAGCGCGCGTAGGTCTGACTCACCCAGAGGAAGAGGCCGTCGCGACCGCAGCGCACGGCTGCCACCGGCGAAGTGTCCGTGACGACGTGCGGCTCCTGCTCCCCGGGAAGCTTGTTCTCCATCGCGCGTGCGCGATGGTAGCCAAGCCGCCGCGACGTCCATATCGCGGTTTGCACTACACCTGACAAACGCTTACTTGGTAGTGACTGCTTCGCGCGCTCGCACGAGACCCGAACGCAAGCTTGCGCCTTGGCGGACGAGCTCCCTTTGCACATCGTCCACCGCGAGCGTGCGCGGCAGCACGTCGCGGCGAGCCGCGAGCGCCGCGCAGACGCCGGCCGCCTGGCCGGTCGCCATGACGATCGGCATGACGCGATATGACGAATGCGCCTCGTGGGTGCCGGAGATGCAGCGCCCGGCGACGATCAATCCGTCCGTCCCCCGCGGCATCAGGCAGCGCAGCGGGATGTCGTAAGCCTCGCCCGCCGGCAGGCGCTTGAGCAGCGTGCCGCTGCCGGTCGGATTGTGGATATCGATCGGAT
>Ga0134121_10002698_pt1 | contig 15181 bp, 15 predicted proteins | sample KB301_FD_96463 | JGI IMG/M metagenome (GOLD analysis project Ga0134121, IMG submission 96463) | Terrestrial soil microbial communities without Nitrogen fertilizer from Kellogg Biological Station, Michigan, USA - KB3-0-1 | ecosystem: Environmental > Terrestrial > Soil > Unclassified ... | reverse complement strand
TGGAACTCCTTAAAATATCTAAGGAATTGGAAAATGAGTATTCCGGCAAGCACCCTTATCGTGACCAGGTATTATTTTCTTACCTCAGCATTTTCCTGATGAAGTGCCGCCCGTATTTCATTACAGGGAAAGCTTATGCAAGCGCCGACAACGCTTCTCAGTTCCTCGTGCGGAAGTTTCACCAGCTCATAGATGAAAATTTCAGCAGCATGCACAAGGTGAAATCTTATGCCGACAAGCTGAGCATTACGCCTAATCATCTCAACGACATTTCTAAAAAGACAACCGGGAAAACTGCGCTTGAACTTATTCAGGACCGCATTACACTGGAAGCTAAACGCTACCTGCTCCATTCCGATTTTAACAGTAAACAAATCGCTTTTGAACTAAACTTCAACGATCCATCATACTTTAGCAGGTTTTTTAAGCAACAAACCAAACTTTCTCCTGAATCTTATAGAAAATTTGTCCGTGAAAAGTACCATGAATGAACTAATTTGTTCAATCGTTGTTGTAATTTTTTAGTCTATTTTTGTTAAACCAAACCATTCATCGATGACTAGATCTCTACGCATTATAACGACCATTTCTGTGATGGCCGTTTTTATTTTTGGTACAGCATTGTTGTCCGAGACTGAACTTACAGCCAACAATGCAGGCGCACCAAGCATGCGCACTGGTTCACCGGGGGATACAAAATCCTGTACTACCTGTCATACAGGCACTGCCCAGAATGTAGTCGGCATCATGACAAGCAACGTACCCGCAACAGGCTATGTGCCAGGTACTACCTATACCATTGATGCCGTTTGCACGGATGCTACGAGGAACCGCTTCGGCTTCGAAATCTCTCCACAGGATCCATCCGGTGCCAAACTGGGAATTCTCACGATCACAGATGTTGTCCGGACGAAACTCGTTGGCTCCGGAAAATATATTACCCATACTTCGGCCGGGACTACAGGCACAGGAACTATTTCCTGGAGTTTTAACTGGACCGCTCCACAGGCCGGAACAGGTGATGTGACTTTTTACGGAGCTTTCAATTTCACCAACCACAATAACTCGTCCAGCGGCGACGTCATCAAGTTGAGCCAGCTTACGCTTACAGAGGACCTCAGCACATCGACAGAAAATTTATCGGCCCAGGAAGAAATTAATATTTACCCGAACCCTGTACGGGACTTTGTCAATATCAATACCCCTGCAAGCTCTCCTGTTAAGCTCACCAGGATTTTTGCAATAAACGGAACACTTGTGCAAAGCTTCACAAATACTGAAGATGTTGCGGGAAAGATGTCGATGGATGTTTCCAGCCTTCCATCAGGAACTTATTATGTATCTTTCGAAACTGAACAGGGAACTTTTTCCCGGAAACTTGTAAAGCTTTAATTAATTTACCTTATTAATGAATAGATTTCTTGCCCTCGCAAGCGCGATTGCTTTTTTTTCAATCATAGCTTCCTGCACGAAGGACAAAACTGATGTATGTGCTTATGATTCTTCCCAGTTGAAGTACAATGGATTCATCAAGGATATTATCAATACGAGGTGCTCATCTGATGGTGCCTGCCATGGAACTCCGCAGCAACCCGACGCGGGCGGAGAATACACCTCTTATGACCTGATAAAGGCGAAGGTGGACAATGGTTCATTTAAAAACCGTGTTCTTGATATCAAAGATATGCCCTCTGGTACTTCACTCGATGAATGCGAATTCAGGAAGCTGAAAGACTGGTATGATGCCGGGGCGCCTGAGTAAAAACTCGGGGACTAACCGGAAATTCGCAACAACAACATCCCATTCTGCAGGTCAAAATATCCCAATAAAAAAACTCCTTCCATTCCGGAAGGAGTTTTTTATTTTAAGACTCTGTTTACTTAATGATGGCCGCCATTCAGGTGAATAATTTTGGATACACCATTCTTGGTGACAGTAGCAAGGTCATCGCAATCGCCGGATCCGAAGTCAATGCTGCGTTCGGGACGGTTATTATTGGGAACAATTGTAATTGTACCGGCTGTTATGTACTGGCAGCTCAGATCCCTGATAAGATTTGTAAAGGTCAGGTCTGCACTGTTACCACTCTGACTGTCAGCATGTGTTGCCGTGCCGTTGATCTTATAGATATGGTGCGAGCAGTCAGCATCGTGATAGCCGGCAGTTATTTCGCGCGTGCGTGTGCTGGTCCATGTGCGTGAAGAGCCATCGCTCCTGGTAAAGGTCAGGTTGGCGTTAATGTTCCAGACGCATCCGTTGCTTTCGGGTCCGACGTTTTCCACGTGACGCGTTCCGGTAACCTGCCTGTCGTCGATATAGAAATTATCGAATGTTACATCCCATGATGCTCCCATGGTCCAGTAGTCACCACCGTTATAGGTAACGATGATGTTCCCGTCGCGGGTATGTCCGTTCCGGCCCAGACAATGGTTGAAATAAATGGTTACGGTTGAATGGGCTGAATCCCAGGTAACAGTGGCGCAACCGCTCAGTTCTCCGTCAGAAGGATTGGCATTCCTTCCTTCAACAGTAAGGCTGCCCGAATTAAAAGCTTCAGCAACCATGTTATCAATTGAGGTACTCAGGTCTTCGCTCTGGCTGATATCCTGTGCCTCCACTGAAAAATTCTCATCACTGCTGTCTTTCTCTTTTTTACACCCGGTGCCCAGCGTCATACTTACAAGTGCTGCACCGATCATCATCATTGGAAACAGATTTTTACTTTTCATTTTTATAGAATTAAATTATTAGTGAATTACTTTTTATTCCGGGAATTTGGCCTTCTGACGGAATGAAAACATGCAAGGTTTAAAAATGCGCGGAATTTTTTTCAATTCCATGTCCGTGTCGACGTAATAAATAAGAATGCCACTGTTTCTTCATACTTAAACCTAATTGTAAGTGAAAAGTTAGAGAATGAAGTTTATTTTCGCAAAATATGTCGATTCAAAAACCTTTGAACATTTTGTATGAAGACAACCACCTCATCCTTGTCAACAAGCATTCGGGCGACATCGTGCAGTCGGATAAAACCGGCGATGTACCCCTTGTTGACAAGGTAAAAGCGTATATCAAGGAAAAATACAACAAGCCGGGAGATGTCTTTTTGGGTATTCCGCACCGGATTGACAGGCCCACAACCGGAATCGTGATTTTTTGCCGCAACAGCAGATCGCTGGAACGGGTTAACCAGATGTTCAAGGATAAAACCATTAAGAAGACCTACTGGGCCATTGTAAAAGAAAAGCCTCCGAAGGAGTCCGATAAGCTCATTCATTTTATGAAAAGAAATGAACAACAGAACAAGAGCTACGCTTCAGATAACCAGGCGCCTGGAAGCCAGCGTGCCGAACTCGATTACAGGATCGTGTCGAAGAGTGACCGGTATTATCTTCTTGAAATTGATTTGCAAACGGGAAGGCATCACCAGATCCGCGCACAACTTTCTAAAATCGGCTGTCCTATCAAAGGTGACTTAAAGTATGGATTCGACCGTTCGAATGAAGACGCCTCCATCTGCCTGCATGCTCGTAAGGTGGAACTTATGCATCCTTCAAAGAAGCAACTTCTCACTGTTGTGGCTCCTGTGCCTGAAGATCCTTTGTGGAAATTTTTTGAAGCACAGGTTTAGGTTGAGGGCCGGCCGGTGAAAATTATTTCAGGTACTCCCTTTTCACCTCATCGAATGTGGGGAAGTCGCGGTGGTGCCACATGGCTACCACAGTTCCTTTTTTGAGTAACATCAATCCCGGGTTGGACCGGATCATTGTCTTTAAGGTTGTCGCATCCGTGTAGTAATAGTCGAACATGGAATTGTGGTCATGCCTGAAAGCATCTACTTCTTTCGGAGAGGAGGAAGTCATGCCGATAAAGTCAATACCCTCTTTATGGCAAAGGGCGACAAAATCGTTGATCTTGTTCTGAACCTTGCTGTTGCTGTGCGAAATTTCATTTGCCACAAGCAGGAATACCTTGTCCATATTCAGCACATCTTCTGTAATGTCCGTTCCGTCAACAGAAGTAATCGTGAAATCATGGATAAGAGGATGGTCACCCTCACGGATCATTTTATCAGTCCTGTCAACAAATTTATAGGTGCTGTCGATCGTACCAAGCTGTTCAGAGGTGAGCTCAACTTTCTTCCCGTTTTTCTCATAAATAAAAATCATGGCGATGCTGTCCTTTTTGGCCCCTGGCGGCAGCTGCATACCTTCCTTAATGCTTTTGCCAACAGCATACGGACGGAAATCAATCATTGGCAATCCCCAATAGTAATTTGAGAGACAAAACATATATGCTGCAAAAGTTCCGATGCCCACCATGATGTTACCGAACCGATCCCTGAAAAGAGAATACATTTTACCGTTGCCGATCAACAGTATAACTACCAACAGGTCAAGCACACAATCTTTATAGAAAGAGGTGTATGGTTTGAGTTTGATGAAATCACCGAAGCAGCCGCAATCCGTAACCTTCATATCCCTGTCATTGAAAACCCACGTAGAAGGATTGTACCAGTGGCCCATCGTATACCCGGAGAGGTAGGTATATCCCGTAAGGAAAGTGAAAAATGCCAGGAGACCGAACATGGTCCAAAGGGTAAACTTCCGTTTCCATCCAATGATGAGTGCGAATCCAAGCGCCAGCTCCAGCACCAGCATGAATACGGCAAGTTGGGTGGAATAGGTACTCATGATATCCCACAATACTTTGAATGCAGGCCAGTCGGTTTGAAAGGCGCTGAAATAATCATGCATCTTATAGCTGGTGCCAAGCGGGTCAACAGCTTTGATAAAGCCCGAGAAAAGGAAGAGTGCGCCGACAAGGAATTGAATGATTCGAACAATTATTCTCATATTACTGAAAGTTGATAGCGTGAATCAATTAAATATGATTTTCAGAATACCGGAAAGATGGACCAATGGTATGAGTACAGAATGAATTAAGCGAATGAATGCATGCCCGTTTCATTCCTTTTCCCCCATCTTTATAAGCGCGAAAGTCGCATAGTTCAGCATATCATAATAGTTAGCAGCCACGCCTTCACTCACCAGTGTCATCCCGTTATGGTTCTCGATTTGTTTGATGCGGAGAATTTTCATAAGGATCAGATCCGTCATGGAACTCACCCTCATGTCGCGCCAGGCTTCACCATAATCGTGATTTTTATTCTCCATCAGCCGCTTGGCTTCTTCAATGTGTTTGTCGAAATGATGGATCACTTCACCCGTGGTCATTTCAAGGTCAGTATCATTGTGCTTTTCAAGCTGGATCAAAGCAATGATGCAATAGTTGATGATGCCAAGGAATTCAGAATCAACGCCCTCCTCTACCCGTTGCACCCCCTTCTCTTCTATGCTCCGGATGCGCTGTGCTTTGATAAAGATCTGGTCAGTGATTGAACTTACACGTAAAATCCGCCATGCAGTGCCATAATCTTCCATCTTTTTTAGAAAAATATCTTTGCACTGTGAAACCACGGCATCGTATTGTGAGGATGTATTTACCATTTTAATAGAGCGCCCGAAGATACATTTTTCAATGAAAAAATTTTTAAACCTGCGGGGAAACTTACTGGACTGTTCAACGCCCATGGTGATGGGCATTCTGAATGTTACCCCGGATTCATTTTATGACGGGGGAAGTTTTGAAAAAGAGAGTGAACTTTTGGTACATGTGGAGCAAATGCTTGCCGGGGGAGCTGCCATCATCGATGTCGGCGCCCAGTCCACACGTCCCAATTCAGTTTATATTTCAGCGGATGAAGAATGGAAACGTCTCATGGGACCGTTGCAATCGCTTCGGAAAACTTTCCCTCACATCATCTTATCTGCGGATACCTTTCATGCCAAAGTTGCTGAGCGGGCAGTTGGACAAGGCGCAGACATGATCAATGACATTTCAGGCGGTACGATAGACAACAAGATGTTTGAAACAATTGCAAGCCTGAAGGTTCCATACGTACTGATGCATATACAAGGCACACCTCAGACCATGCAGCAAAACCCGGAATATAAAAATGTTGTAACAGAGGTCATGGATTATTTTGCAGAGCGAATAAATAAACTTACCGCTCTCGGGGTTAGTGATATCATGATCGATCCCGGTTTCGGATTTGGAAAAACGTCAGCGCACAATTTCGAACTGCTCGCACACCTCGAACTTTTTAAAATTTTTGACAGGCCTTTGCTGGCAGGACTTTCACGCAAGTCAATGGTCAATAAAGTACTTGGAACGAAACCCGAAAATGCGCTGAACGGAACAACGGTGCTGAATACCATTGCACTGCAAAAGGGCGCAAACGTTCTCCGTGTTCATGATGTGAAGGAAGCTGTGGAGGCCATCAAACTATTGGGTCAAATCCCGAATAAATAAAACCCATCGTGCAACTTTGGTGACGCTAAGTGATTGGTACCCTGGTGGCAAGAATGATCTGTTATGAACTGAAGGGATGTACGAGCATGGATTAGATATTCTCAATCTTAAATCATTATTCATACTTTCGTAAAATGGATTTATTCCACATCGGTTTCCTCACTGTACGTTTGATCGACCTCATCGACATTGCGCTGGCCACGTACCTGCTGTATAAGCTTTACAACCTGCTCCGGGGTGGTGTGGCCATCAATATTTTCATCGGCTTGCTCATCATTTATGCCTTGTATTGGATCTGCGTAAAAGTGTTGAACATGCAGCTGATCGGCACGCTGCTGGGTCAATTTATTTCAGTCGGCTTCATCGCATTGATCATCGTCTTCCAGCAGGAAGTAAGGCGTTTCCTGGTGGTGCTTGGCACCAACAGCTACATTGCACAGAACCCTTTTACCCGCCAGATTCTTCCATGGAACTGGCAGTCGCAAAAGCGCGTAGCGCTGGATGTTCCGGCCATTGTGAAGGCGTGCCGCCAGATGTCGAAGGACAGGACAGGTGCGATCCTCGTGCTCGCTAAATCATCAGAACTGAAATATTTCAGCAGCACAGGCGATACCATGGATGCTGAAATTTCCCAGCGGCTCATTGAAAGTATTTTTTTCAAAAACAGCCCGATGCATGACGGCGCCATTATCATCGTAAACAACAAAATAAAAGCTGCCCGGTGTGTGCTGCCCGTCACTGAAAATATTGAGCTCCCCGCCCACTTCGGAATGCGGCATCGTGCAGCCATCGGAATCACTGAACAAAGCGATGCGGTGGCCATCGTGGTTTCAGAAGAGACCGGTGAGATTTCCTTCGCGCAGGAAGGTCAAATCAAAGTGAACGTCTCCCTGGAAGAACTGGAAAGAAAACTGGTAGAGAACTTTTCGGAGTAATTTTATTTATGCTTGGCTGAATCCAGCCTGGCCTCAAACATTTTTACCAGCTCCTCATCGCTCAATCCCATTTCAATCTGATCGAGTGAAGCTTTTGCAGATGGGGCAAGCTGATGGGTCGGATATTTTTCCAGGAACTCCTTGTAAAATATTTTTGCCGAATCCTTTTGCTGAAGGTCATTGTCGTATACAAATGCCAGCAGAAAATGACTTGCAGCAATTTTGGAATGTGTAGGGTACCGGGATATAAAATCCTTGTAGAGCCGTATCGCCTCTCTCGGCCTTCTCATGCCATGCGCCAGGTCAGCAGCTTTGAACAGGTAGTCCGCCGAGGCAGTATCGTCAGGAAAGGTGGACACAAATTTTTCATAAGCCGCCAACTCGTCACTTGCTACTTTTTGATCGAGCATTTTTGTGCTGTCGTTAAATAGTTTTTCCTCTCCTGTTTTGATCTGTTCAGCCAGGCGCTGCTTCTCTGATTTGCATGAAAATAAAACAGCAATGAGAGAAAATAAAATGAGCTTGTTTGTAATCTGCATGACCGTATATGATTCTTTTATACTATGTTAATTTGCGTGGACTTTACCTGCGCACCGGGAACTTCATCCTGTAATCCGCTTCTACCTTGCCTCTTGAAATATCGAGCAGCCTGTTTTTCAGAATGCGTTTACGCAAAGGCGAAAGCTTATCGACAAAAAGAATTCCTTCAGTGTGGTCGTATTCATGCTGAATGATACGCGCAGCCAGCCCGTCAAAATTTTCTGTCTTCAGGTTCCAGTCCGCATCATAGTACTGGATGCGAATTGTTTCCAGCCTGGAAATATCTTCGCGCACCTGCGGAATGCTCAGGCATCCCTCGTTGAATTTCCATTCTTCTCCGTCTTCCTCCAGAATTTTGGCATTGATAAAAACCTGTTTGAAATCCTTTACCTCTTCTTCTTCGAAAGGAGCGCCATCAGTGATAAACAACCGCAACGATATGCCGACCTGCGGAGCCGCCAAACCCACACCATGCGCGTTGTACATGGTCTCGTACATGTCTGATATCAGCTGGTCCAGGCCGGGATAATCCCTCGGCACCTCTGCAGCTTTTTTCTTCAGCACTGGATCACCATAAGCTATGATCGGGTAAATCATTATTTAGAGAAAGTAAACAATATGCATTCAAATTATACAGTCATCAATGATTTTGTAAGGCTTGCATTCCATGTTTTCTGATTCCTAATTTCTCGTCTTTGATTCCATGTAGGACTGCAAAATAATCACTGCACTTGTCATGTCGACGAGCGCTTTATTTTGCCTGTCCTTTTTCTTTACCCCGCTCATGAGAATTGCCTGCTTTGCCATGATGGAAGTGAACCGCTCATCAAATCTCTTCACCGCAATGGACGGAAATGTTTTTGTCAGTTGTTTTACAAACTGGTTCACATGCACGGCACTTTCTGAATCCTTTGCATTCATTTGTTTCGGCTCGCCAACCACAATGCAGTCAACTTCCTCACGTAAAAAGTATTTTTTCAGAAAATCAATAATATCCTTTGAATGAACTGTATCCAGACCGGTGGCTATGATCCGGTTCGGGTCCGTAACTGCAATTCCCACCCGCTTCGTTCCGTAGTCAATTGCCATAATTCTAGCCATTGGGGCAAAGATGGAAAAAAGATGCGGAATCCAGGATCCCAACTTTTCAAACTTCTATGATTCCAGGTATCTATTCCCCTGTTAAGGCTTTTTTTCCGATCTTTGCGGCAACAAATACAACCATCTCATGGCAGAAGATTTCCTTCCTCTACTCGGCACCGATCACATTGAATTCTGGGTCGGCAATGCAAAGCAGGCAGCATATTATTACCAGCATGCCTTTGGATTTGAACTGGTTGCATACGCCGGACCTGAAACCGGTATACGCGACCGCGCATCCTATGTTTTACAGCAGGGAAAGATCCGTTTTGTGTTCACCACTCCCATGGGACCGAATAACGAAATTGCAGATCACATTTATAAGCACAGCGACGGCGTGAAAGTTCTGGCATTATGGGTGGACGATGCTGAGAAATCTTTTTATGAAACAATGAGCCGCGGTGCCAGGGCGCATACGCAGCCCCAGACTCTTTCTGATGAATACGGAGAAGTGAAAATTTCTGCCATCCATACCTATGGTGACACCGTTCACAAATTTGTCGAGCGAAAAAATTACAGCGGGCCATTCATGCCGGGCTTCAAAGCCGCAAAGCCAACCTTCAGAACCACATCTGTCGGACTGGAAGTTGTAGATCATTGCGTTGGAAATGTAGAGTTGGGAAAGATGAACGAATGGGTGAAGTTTTATGAAGACGTCATGGGATTTAAAATGATCATCACATTCGATGACAAGGACATTTCAACAGAATATTCAGCGCTGATGAGCAAGGTTGTTTCCAACGGAAATGGATTTGTAAAATTCCCTATCAACGAGCCTGCGGAAGGCAAGAAGAAGTCACAGATAGACGAGTACCTGGAGTTCTACCGTGGCGCCGGCGTGCAGCACATCGCGATTCTTACGAAAGACATTTTAGCAACCGTTACCGAGCTTACCGCTCGCGGAGTGGAATTCCTGCGGGTTCCAACTACTTATTATGATGACCTCATTTCCCGCGTTGGAAAAATTGACGAAGACGTTGAAGACCTGAAGAAGCTTGGAATCCTCGTAGATCGCGATGACGAAGGATACCTGCTCCAGCTCTTTTCCAAACCAGTGGAAGACAGGCCCACACTGTTCTTTGAGATCATCCAGCGGAAGGGCGCCAAGTCATTCGGCAAGGGAAATTTCAAAGCGCTCTTTGAAGCTATTGAACGCGAACAGGCGCTAAGAGGAAATCTGTAAGAAAATTTTTGAAATAGTTTTCAAGCCGGTTTTTATTAACATCACTTAACTTTATTGTTAGCAGAATTTATCCGCCCTTCATCTCAAACGAGGTTTCACGACTAACTTTGCGGTTATCTTAGCATTTTACAATTCAATTACACAATATCTCAAGTATGACTAAAAAAGTATTACTCTTTTTCGCTTTTTCATTGGTTTCTATCATAGCTACCGCCGGCGGCGGATACGATATCAAAATAAGAGTTGCCGGCCTTCACGATACCGTATGTTACCTGGGAAATCATTATGGAGAAAAGCAATACGTGAGGGACACCGTTCATGTGGATCATAATGGTTGGGCAGAATTCAAGGGCAAGGAAGAACTTCCGGGCGGAATTTACCTGGTCGTGATGCCGAACAAAACTTACTTCGAAATCCTGGTGACAGCGGAAGAACAAAAATTCACCATTGAAACTGATACAGTGGATTTTGTAAACAGGTTTGACGTGAAAGGATCGGTCGAAAACAAATTGTTCAATGAACACCAGCGGTTCATCGTGGCGCGGACAAAAGAATCACAGGCCTTGCGCGGCCGATACGATGCCAATAAAGACAATAAGGATTCAACAAAGATCCTGAAGGAGCAGATTGGTGCTGTTGACAAGCAAGTAAAGGATTACCGACTGAAGCTGATGGCTGAAAATCCGAAAAGTTTTATGACAAAGATTTTTACGGCCATGCGCGATCCTGAAGTCCCCGACGCGCCCAAAGACGAAAAAGGAAATGTGCTCGATTCAGCCTTCGGATATCATTATTATAAATCGCATTTCTGGGATTATGTAGACTTCAGCGACGAGCGGTTGCTGCGCACTCCCATCCTCCAGAATAAAATTAAAACCTATACCACACAGCTTACACCCCAGATTCCTGATTCAATTATTGAAAGCGTAAACCTGATTATCGATAAAGCGGAAGTCAACAAGGAAGTATTTAAGTATTGTGTTGCCACCCTTGCAAACACTTATGAAACCAGCAATATCATGGGCTTTGATAAAGTGTTTGTGGATATTGCTGAACGCTATTACCTGACCGATAAAGCGTTTTGGGCAGATGACTCATTGAAGAAAAAGATTGAAGAGCGGGTAAATAAAATCAAGCCCAATATTTTAGGTACCCCTGCATATAACCTCGTGATGCCTGATACTGCGTTGAAGACGCACCGCTTGTATGATGTGGTAGCGGATTACACGGTGCTTGTTTTCTGGGATCCGACATGCAGCCACTGTAAAAAAGAACTGCCGCTTCTTGCTGCATATTATGACAGCGTTAAAGCTACAGGTTTAAAGCTTGAAATTTTTGCTATTGGCATCGAGTCCGACATTGACCTTTGGAAAAACTATATCAAAGAACATAACCTTAAATGGATCAATGTCTCCGACCTTTATAACAACACGCATTTCAGGAACTATTACGACATCTATTCTACTCCTGTCATTTACCTGCTGGATGACAAGAAAAGAATCATCGCAAAACGGCTTGACACAGAAAAGTTGCGTGACTTTATTGACAACTACAGGAAGGCTCAAAGTAAAAAATAATTCTCCCTGGTGACATGGCAGAATATTAAATCCTTCAAACCGAACTACACAAAATGAAAAAAACAGTCCTCCTATTGATCCCTGTTCTCTATGCCGCTGTTTCATTAGGTCAACATTCCGTCATCATGAAAAATGGCGACAAAATGGAAGGCCTGGTTACTTCGCTGAACAATGGTGTTATAGAAATTCAGAAGAACCAGACGGTAAGCAAGATCAATCTCACCGAAGTGTCAGAAATTATTTTTGACAGAGCCGGAGAAAAAACTACGTCAGAGATTGGTGAGAAAACAATTACTGCCGGTTCCTATTATGTCCGCTATAAAGTTGCTGACCGCGTGATCAGCAAGGCTCCTCGCATTGACAATATGACACAAAAGAAGGGCACCGTAGTGGTAAATGTTTCCATCAATAAATACGGAAACGTAATCAAGGCAACTCCGGGCGCGCCTGGATCCACAACATCTGACGAATACCTTCTCACCAAAGCAAAACAAGGCGCAGAAAGTGCAATCTTCAACAATGTGCCCACGGCTCCCCTTGAACAAACGGGTTACATCATCATTCCTTTCTGAAGAGATTCGTCCTGTTGAGGAATGAAGTCATACTTTTGACAGCAGAAAATTCTTCAACATGAAACGAACACTGCTCATTCCCTGTCTCCTGTCTTTTTTTTCCAATGCTTTTTCACAAAAGCCTGTTGAGAGATACCTGGTGAACCAGTCAAACACTTATGATCAGGCCCTGCAGTTTTATGTGGACCTTGACAGGCAATATAAAACAGCTTCATTGCTGAGTTATGGATACACTGATTCGGGAAGACAACTCAGCCTGTTTGTCATTTCCGGCGATAGTGACCTCTCCCCTGCTTCTATCAAGGCAAAGAACAAGGCGGTGCTTTTAATCAACAATGGAATTCATCCCGGTGAACCGGACGGCATTGACGCAAGCATGAAACTGGCCGAAGACGTGCTTACGAAACCGGAATACAAAAATCTTCTCGAGCATGTCGTCATTTGCATTGTGCCGGTCTTTAATATTGACGGTGCACTTAACAGGGGATGCTGCAGCCGTGCAAACCAGGATGGGCCGGACGAATATGGCTTCAGGGGAAATTATCAGAACCTCGACCTCAACAGGGATTTCATAAAATGCGACGCACAGAACACGCAGGCCTTTCACCTTTTATTCAGGGAATGGGATCCTGATGTTTTTATTGACACACACGTGAGCGATGGGGCCGACTATCCTTATGCGATGACGCTCATTGCAACCCAGCACAACAAACTTGAAAAAGCAGCAGGCGCTTATCTAAGTGATAAAATGCTTCCTGCGCTTTACAAGTCCATGGCAGAAAAAAAGGTCATGATGTGTCCTTATGTAAATACCTGGGGTGAATCGCCTGATGAAGGATTGGTTGAATTTCTTGAAACACCGCGTTTCGCCAGTGGCTATGCAGCATTGTTCAATACGCTGGCCTTCATCACCGAAAGTCACATGCTGAAGCCATTTAAACAACGCGTGGAAGCAACTTACGCGATCGAAAAAAGTATCCTTGAGTACACCAACGCGCATGCTGAAGAAATCAGGGACATTCGGTACTATGCCAAACGGAATTGCGCGTCCAAGGAAATATTTCCGCTGCAGTGGGAACTGGATACTACTGCGTATGAAATGATTTCATTTAAAGGATATGAAGCCAGGCATAAAATAAGTGCGGTAACTGGACAGCAGCGGTTGTATTATGACAAGGCATCTCCTTATGAAAAAAAGATCCGGTACTACAACCGGTATGATGAATCAGTGACAGTTGAAAGGCCCGTCTCTTACATCGTTCCTCAATGCTGGAGAAAGGTCATTGACCAGCTGCGCATCAACCGGATCAACATGCTCCGCCTGGCTAAGGATACCACCATCCTCTGCGAGGTTTACTATATAGATAGTTTTAATACAGCCTCCGAAGCCTATGAGGGCCATCACCTGCACAGTCATGTAAAGTTGCACAGCAATAAACAGCAAATGCATTTTTTTAAAGGCGACTATGTGATAGATGCAGACCAGCCCGAAAACAGGTTCATCATTGAAACGCTAGAGCCGCAGGGGGTTGACAGCTATTTTGCATGGGGTTTCTTCGATGCTGTCCTCCAGGAAAAGGAATATTTTTCCAATTATGTGTTTGAGGAAAAAGCAGAGATGATTCTGAATAATGACAGCGCCCTTAAAAAAGACTTCGAGGCAAAGAAAAAATCAGATCCGAAATTTTCTGCTGACGCAGACGAACAACTCAGTTATATCTATACGCATTCTCAGTATTATGAGAAATCTTATAAAAGATATCCTGTTGTCCGTGTAACGGAACGGCTTAATTTATTGAAGCAATAAACTACTGCTTTGGGACTTTGCGCAGCCAGGCAATATCAAAACTACTTGACGATTTTCCCGGTGAAAAAACCGCTCCGTGTTTGTATGCTCAAGAAATAAAATCCTCCGGGGTATTCAGAGAAATCCATCATTTGACCCTGAAATATTTTTTCCGCCTTCATCCGCTCGCCAAGTGAATTGTAAACCTGTAAAAGCGCTTCCTCATGTGCGGAGCCGGGAAAGTGAATGACAACGCTCGCATTAAAAGGGTTCGGAGAAACTGAAAGATCATTTGATGCCAGTTTCGTTTCACCGATTCCGGTGGTGTATGAGAGCTTAGCTATAAAATATGAGATCGTTGCAGTATCCGAACCAAAAACAGTGTACGCGCTATCGTACCTGCCGGTAATAAATGCATTGCCGGAAGCGTCGACGGCAACAGCATTGCTCTGCATATAGGTTTCACAACACCCTGTACCGTCTGCTGCCCAAAGTGCATTTCCGTTACTATCATATTGTGCTGCAAAAACTTCCCATGAGTGAGAAGATGTCAGCAGTGTGTTTCCAAAGGTGATCGAATCGGCTCCATAAATGCCGGTGACGTATTCTCTGCCAGTTGAGGTCACTGCAATACCTTTTAGAAAAACTCCATTCGGATGACTGATTACTGCTTTCGCCCATTGCACATTTCCGGAGCCGTCATATTTTGTAAGAAAGCCATTATAGGTTGAGGGAACATTCATCACATGAACGGCATCAAACAAGATGGAATCGATGCTAAAATTTCCAGTGACATAGGAATTTCCCGACCCATCAATGGCGATTCCCATCGGGTCGCCGGGGCCTGCTCCCTTTGCCCAGAGTGCATTTCCTGAGGGATCAAATTTAGCAGTGAAAATATTCTGCATGTTTGTGACATTGCCGGTTAAGGTAGTGCCACCGAACTGCAGTGAGGAATTGTTACCTATTATTCCTGTAACAAATGTATTTCCTGCAGCATCGGCAGCAATGCTGCTCCCTGCATCGCTTCCGACGCCCCCGATTGAAGTTGCCCAGCTCATCGTGCCGGCTG
>Ga0134121_10002697_pt1 | contig 15183 bp, 16 predicted proteins | sample KB301_FD_96463 | JGI IMG/M metagenome (GOLD analysis project Ga0134121, IMG submission 96463) | Terrestrial soil microbial communities without Nitrogen fertilizer from Kellogg Biological Station, Michigan, USA - KB3-0-1 | ecosystem: Environmental > Terrestrial > Soil > Unclassified ... | reverse complement strand
GCGCGCCATTCTCAAGCGCCTCGTGCCGCTCCGCTCCGTCGGCCTCGGCTATCTCCGCCTGGGACAGTCCACCTCCACCCTCTCCGGCGGCGAAGCGCAGCGCCTCAAGCTCGCCAGCTTCCTGGACCGGCCGGCCGGCGAAGGGCAGAGGCTCTTCCTCTTCGACGAGCCCACCACCGGCCTCCATCTCGCCGACATCGACCTCCTTTACCACACGCTGCGCCGGCTGGTGCAGCGGGGCGACGGCGTGGTGCTGGTCGAGCACAGCCCGGACCTGATCGCCCGCTGCGATTGGATCGTGGACCTCGGACCCGGCGGCGGCGTCCACGGTGGTGAAGTGCTCTACTGCGGTCCCCTGGAGCCCTTCCTCGATCTCTCCACCAGCCCCACCGCGGACGAGCTGCGCCGGCATCTGCGCTGGCCCGGGGAAGCGGAATGAGGCCCTCACCCCCTGGCCCCCTCTCCCGCCCCCGCCCAACCCCCCACACCGGGAGAGGGGGTACGCGGTGCAAATTGCCATCTTGCTGGTCTCCCTCTTCTCCCGGTGTGGGGGGTGGCGAGTGGGCGGGAGAAGAGGGCCGGGGTGATGAGGGTGATTTTGGATTGGGAAAGGCAGGTTGTGGATTTTCGCGAGAGTTGAGCGTGTTCCTGCTGTGGAGCCCGAGTTGCGGCAGCGGGTGCCAGGCCGCTAGGATCAGCCCCTGAAGATGGAAGCGATCGAAACCACCGCCAGCGTGCCCGCGATCCTCCGCCCATCCTCCCACCCGATCTGGTGGTGGCTGGGGACGTTCGGCGGCGCTTTCCTCGGCGGCGTGCTGCTGGTCGCCGTCTGGGCCAAGGCGCTCGATCCGGCGGCCTTCATGGAGCAGATCCACGGCGAGGGACTGGACGGCTTCCTGCCGGCGCAGGCCGTGGCGCTGATCGCCCTGGCCATCGAGGCGGCGTTCGGCCTTGCCCTGCTGCTCGGCGTCCGCCGGCTCTGGGTGCTGGTGCCGGCGAGCCTCCTGGTCGCCTTCTTCCTGTCGCTCACCGGCCGCGGCTGGTGGTTGGCCGCTCACGGCCTGCGCAATGAGTCCGCCTCCTGCGGCTGCTTCGGCAACCTCGTCCAGCGCACGCCTTCCGAGGCGTTCTGGCAGGATCTTGCACTGCTCGTCCCCGCGCTGCTCGTCGCCTATGTTGGGCGCGAGCGAAGGTCGAGATTTCCGCTCCTCCGGACTGTCGTGGCCGTGGTGGGCGCGGCGGCCGTGGCCCTGTTCGCCTGGAAGTCGCCCGCGCTGCCGCTCGACGATCTCGCCACCCGGCTGCGGCCCGGCGCCGTCACCAAGGACTTCTGCGCCGGTGCCGACGATTCGCGAATCTGCCTCGACTCCCTCGTTCCGGAGCTCAAGGCCGGCCGTCACCTGGTGGTGATGGCGAAGCTCGACGATCCGCAATTCACCAAGGCGGTCGACGACTTGAACCACTATGCCGGAGATCACCGCAACCCCACCCTCTGGGTGCTCTCCCCCATCACACCGGAAGAGAAGCGGGCCTTCTTCTGGAAGTGGGGTCCGGCTTTTGAGGTCCGTGAGGCGCCGCAAGAGTTGCTGCGCCCGCTCTACCGCCGACTGCCCCGCTCCTTCATGGTGGAGAATGGGAAGGTCACGCGCACCTTCGGCGGGCTGCCGCCGTCCCTGATACGATCCGAGAGGTCCTCGACATGAAGCTGACGAGATTCGCTGTTCTGGCTGTAATGGTCCTGCTGGCCGTGCCGTTCGTGGTGTCGGCTCAGGGCGTCCCTTCGGACAGTGTCCTGCGGGGTTTCCAGCCCACCGGGGAGTACGCCCTGATCGTCGACGGCGTGCCCGTGCCGGCCGCCGAGATCTACCAGAACGACAAGCTGCCCGGCATGCTGATCCTCACCTCGGCCCTGCCTTCGCCCGTGCTGCTGTCACCCCGAACGCAGCAGGCTGAAACGGTGAACCTGATGAAGGTCTCCAAGCAGAAGGACGGCTCCGTGGATCTGCTGGCCGACGCCGTTCTGTCTCCCGTCGGACAGTTTACGACCGAGGGCGAGAACGTCTCCTTCGTCTTCCAGGGCAAGAAGGTTCGCCTCAATCCGCGGCCGGCCCTGCTGGGAGTGAAGTCCAACGCCGACCTCAAGGGCTATCTCCCCGACTACGTGCGGAACGCCAAGAACTACACGCCCAACGCCGCGGCCGTCGCCGACCTCAAGAAGCTGGGCAAACCGGTGACCGTGCGGGTGTACTTCGGCTCCTGGTGCCCGCACTGCCGGCAGCACGTGCCGCTGCTCCTGAAGGTCGAGGATCAGGTGCAGAATCCCAAGCTCCGGTTCGAGTACTTCGGCCTGCCCAGGGATTTCAACGATCCCGAGGCGAAAAAGGCGGGAATCCACTCGGTGCCCACGGGCATCGTCTACGTCAACGGCAAGGAGGCCGGGCGCATCGTCGGCGAGGGTTGGAATTCTCCCGAAGTGCTGCTCAACCGGATCATCGCCGGTCCACCGGCGAAGGGGAAGTAAGGGCCTCCAGGGGATCGATCCCGCCGTTGTGCCAACTGGCGTCCGGCGACTGCAGCTCGCCGGGCGGAGAGAAGCGGGAGATCCCCAACTCGCGTAGCGCCGGCTCCAGTTTCCAGGCGGCCTCGCCGGCCAGAGCCACGCCCTGGAGCCGGCCCTTCCAACTCCGCAAAAGATACGGCAGGCGGGAGAGGTCCGCCAGCGGGTGGATCCGTACCGTCCGCAGACCCGGAGACGGCCGCAGCTCGAGCGACGGATCGACCACCACCGTTCCCTCCCGCGGGGCCAGCGAGGAGTGCCAGAAACCCCGCATCTCGGCTTCGAGCCGCAGATGCTGCACGGCCACCAGGGCCTGCCGGGGAAGGGGGCCGGGGGGCCAGCGGCGAGCCAGGTCCAACAGCTCCTCCGCGAGCGCCTGGCCCAGGGCCTCGCCGTCCCCCGCCGTGTAGACCGCGACGACGGAGAGGCAGCCCCGCTGGTCGAAGAGGGCGACGTCCCGCGCCAGCCCCTCCGCCGCTTGCCGCGTCGCCACGTCCGCCCCTACCACCGCCAGGCTGATCATCGGCCCGTAGCCCACCACCTTCCCGGGCGCGCGACGCTCCAGGTCGTCCACCGCCTCGCGGCCGCCGTAGGCCAGCACCGTTCCCACTCCCGCGAGCACCTGATCTTCCAACTCGGCATCGCCCCCCTCCCAGGTGGCGGCGGCCACGGCGGCGCCCAGCCGGGGCTCCCGGCGTACCAGCGCGGAGAGAAAGGCCGGCGCGAAGAGCGGCTCGGCGGATGGAGACTTGAGGAGCACCGGCCGCTTCAGGGCCAGCGCCGGCAGCAGCGGCTGGACGGCAAGCCCAGGGAGATTCGAGGCGAGAACGGCCAGCACCGGTCCGGCATCGGCCGGGGCCGGCCGGGCGCGGGCGACCAGCAAGGCCGCCGGCTCCCGTCGCACGCCGCCCAACACCGCTTCAAGACCGGCCTTCAGCCCTTCGTGCGACAGCCCACAGAGCCTTGCCAGGGGTGGATCGAGCGCCCGCCTCTCCAATGAGCCCGGGCGTAGAAAAGTTGCCACCGTCTCCCCCCAGGCGGCGAGGAGATCCTCGGCGGGGATCCGCCGCAACGCTTCCTCCCCTTCTCGAAGCGACGCCACCAGTCGGCCCAGCGGCTCGGCGCTCCAGCGTGCGGAGCTGTAGCGCACGCCCGGCTGCTCGACGGCACGAAACACCGGGGAACGAGAGTGGTCAAAAGAGAGCGAAAAAAAAGCGTCGCGAAGCATCGCATTCCACGATCATGAGACTGACCGAAGCTCCTCCACCACCAACGAGCAGCCCCGCAGCTCCGCTCCGGCGGCCCGGCCGAGAAGGCGAAAGCCCTCTCCTTCCGCGACGCCGAGATCCTCGGTGAGGAGGTGGACGGCCGAGCCCAGGTTGGCGAGGTCGAAAACGGCGAGGAGACCCGGCGAGCCGGCCGGAGCTTCCTCCAGGGTCTCGGGGTCCAGCACTCGCACGCGCACCCAGTGGGGAGCGGCGAAGAGCTCGGGATCGCCGCCCTGGAGGATTCGGGTGTAGCACTGGCTGGTCAGCTCGGTCATGCCGTACTCACGCACCACGAATTCGGGCGGCACGCCGAGCCAGCTTTGGATGCGGGCGAGGAGGTCGTGGCGGCTGAGCTCGGTCGATCTGCCCTTGAAACCGCCGGTCTCGAAGAGCGTCGTTCCCGGCGGCAGGCGGAATCGCAGATCCAGCCGTTCCAGCGCTTCCAGCCACTGGGCGAGGGCGAAGGCGGTCGCCAGGATGAGGACGGGCCGCCCTTCCCGCTGCCGGGCCGCCGCCCACGAGCGGGCCTTCGTCGCCTCGACGCCGCGCGGACCGAAGGCAATGACGCTTTCCGGGCTCCCCCACCGGGAGAGGACGTGGTCGGCCATGAAGGAGAGGCTGGAGTCCGGGATCTGCTCTCGCGACGGGATCAGGGAGAGGATGGGCAGCTTCGCCTCCGGCGCCAGGAACGGCAGGCAGAATGGAGGAAACGAGGCGTCGATCACCTGCCGGTAGAGGTCCGGGAACGGCTGGTGGTGCTCGCTGCGCGGTTCGCCGCGCTCTTCGCCGGTCGTCCCGCTGCTGCGAAAGACCTCCACGGCGGGCGCCGCGGCCAGGGTCATCGTCTTGAAGGCGGCGGCCGGCACGAACGGCACCTGGCGCCAGTCGCGCACCGTCTCCGGCGTGGTCCCCCGGCGATGGCACAGGCGGCGGTAGGGCTCGATGCGTTCGAGCTGCCAGGCAAAGGCGGCCAGCGCCAGCTCGTCGAAGGTGGCGGTGCCGGGGGCGGTGAGGAAGCGGCTGACGCGGTCGAGGATCACGGCCGAGGATTCTGGCACGTTTCTGGTAGAGTATCCTTCCACTGAAGGGTACCCAACCCCTGGAGCGACAACACCCATGGCCGAAGCTTTCCTTTACGAAAAAAAGATCGAGATCGACAAGCCGCCGCGCGCCAAGCCGCCCAAGCAGCTTGCCGTCATCGACCAGACGGGCTGCACCGGCTGCGAGGCCTGCATCTCCTTCTGCCCCGTGGACTGCATCGAAATCGTCCCCGGCCCCGTGTACCGCGACTTCATGAAACTGGTGGAGGTCGACCTCGAGCGGTGCATCGGCTGTCAGCTCTGCGCCCGCTACTGCCCGTGGGAGACGATCGACATGTGGGGCTACGAGGAAGGGCTGGCCCTCGCCCCGGAAAAGACCGTGCGGTCGCTGATCTACGAGTACGACCCCGAGACGATGCACGAGGCCGCCGAGGCCCGCATGAGTCCCGACGAGATCCCCGGCGCGGTGACGGCTCTCTGATCTTTCGCAGGATTTCTCCTCGCGGAGGGTTCCACACAACGAGGTGGCGACCGAATCCGTAACGGCGGCGGCCGTCGATCCAGGCTGGGAAGCGCTGGCGAAGGTGGCCGCGGGCAATGTCGATGCGTTCGCATCGCTCGTCGAAAGCCACCAGGAGCGCCTGCTTCGATTATGTGAGCGCCTGCTGGGGGATGCGGAGGAGGCCCGGGACGCCGCCCAGGACGTCTTCCTCAAGGCCTACCGCAAAGCGGCGGACGTCCGGCCTCAGGGGCAGGTCTACACCTGGCTCTACCGCATCGCGGTCAATCACTGTCTGAACAAGCTCCGGCGGCGCAAGCTGGTGCGGTTCCTCCGCCTGGACGCCCCGGCGGACGAAGACTCCCCAACTTTCGATCCTCTCGACCGAGCCGCCGATCCGGCCTCCAGCCTGGAAGCTCGCCGGCGCTGGCAGGCCACGCGCAAGGCCATCGCCAAGCTGCCCGAGAACCAGCGCTCGGTGCTGGTGCTGGTCCGCTTCGAGGGATTGTCTTATAAACAGGTCGCCGAGGTGTTGGGGATCACCGAGGGCGCGGTGGAGAGCCGGTTGGTGCGCGCCATGCGGCGGCTCGAAGCGGCGCAGGAAGCGGAGAGCTCGCGGGTTTCATCCGCAGAGGGGGCACGATGACAAGCGGTACGGAACACGAACTGATGAGCCTGCTGCGGGGCGAGCTGGCGGCCGAGGAGGCGCGCGAGCTGCGCGCCCGGATGCGGCGCGAGCCCGAGCTGGCGGCGGACTATCGCCGGCTGGAGCAGACCTGGAACAGGCTCGAGCTGCCGCCCCCCTCCCCCGTTCCGCCGGGCTTCACCGGCCGGATCATGGCCCGTGTGCGCAGCGAGAGGGCCAATGGCTCGCTCTCCTGGAGCTCGGCGCCCAACTGGGTGCGGGCCACGGCGGCGGCCTCCCTGCTGGCGGGCGCCCTGCTGGGAATCGGCGTCGGCCGGAGCTGGCCCACGGCTGACGCCTCGCCCACCTCGGAAGGGGCCATCGCCGGCCTCAAGGTCTCCTCGGGCGAGGAGCTCAGCCTGGCCGCGGGGTACTGGAATCTGATCGTGGACTCGACGACGGGCGGGGAACCGGAGGGCCGGCCTTGAAGCGCTGGTGGCTGGTCATCGTTCTGTTGCTGTCCCTGGGGCTCAACGTCGGCATCCTGGCCGCCGTCGCGGTTCGGCGCCTGGGTCCGGGAGGACCGGGAGCGAAGCCGCCGGGAGCGGTGAATCAGCCGCCCGATCCTCTTCCCCGTCTCCCCCAGCTCGCCAACCGCCTCGGCCTCGAAGGCGAGGAGCGGCGGAAGTTCCTGGACATCCAGTGGAATCTCTACCAGGAGACCAGCCATCTGCGGCTGCAGCTCGGGGAGACCCACCGCAACCTGCGCCACGAGCTGATCCAGCCCCAACCCGACCAGGCGCAGGTGGACCGCCTGCTGGAGGATTCCAGCCGCACCTATCTGGCCCTGGAAAAATCGTTGGTCAGCAACATCCTGGCGACCCGCGATCTGCTGGGTCCGGAGAAGGAAAAGCAGTACCTGCGGCTGATCGGCCAGCTCCGGATACCCAACCCCGGCGGTTTCGGACCCAACGCCGGCTTCGGCGCCGGCAAGCAGCAGCGCCCCGGGCAACGATTGCGCCAGAGGCTCCGCCAGCAGAGGCTCCAGGAGGAGGCGCCGCAGCGACCCTAGACAAGGACTGCAGGGACAGCAGCGACGACAGATTCTTCGTGTCTTTGAGGTCCTTGCCGTCCTTGGTGTCCCTTAAGTCCCTGTCTTCTTCCCCTTCTCCACCTTCTCAACTTTCACCGGTTTCGCCGCCTTCACGTCCTGGAGCTTCGCCTGGATCTGGTGCAGCGTCTCCGCCGACAGCAGCAGGACCGCGTCCCGTCCGCTCGCCCGCGCTGGCGCCCCCTCTTTCTGCTCGGGGTAGAGGGTCAGGGTCTCGTCGCCTTCCTTCGTATGGAGGGTGAAGGTGACGAGCGGCGGGGCGGCTCCGGCGCGCAGGCCCTGCGCTTCGGCGGGAGTCAACAGGCGTGTCGCTTTGGCGCTGGTGAGCACGGACCATAGATCGCTCACCGGCAGAAACGAGATGACGGTGCCCCCCCGCTTCCAGTCCGTGCCCTCGCGAGTGAGCTGCAGAGTGGTCTGGGCGTCCTTCACGGTCGCCGACTCAATCTGGTAGACCTCGAAGGCTGAAAGCTGGACCGCCTGCCAGGCGGCCGGGGCTCGCCGGGCGGCCTCCGCCAGCCGGGTGCGGGCCTCGAAGAGGGCATCGCCGATGCGGGCGTACGTCAGCTCGCCGGTGGTCTGCCCCTCGGGCGCCGCCGTTCCCGTCACCGGGGAACCCATCTCGATGCGCAGGGGCGGCTTGCCCTTGAAGGCCACTTCCACCGTCTCGCGCGGAGTTGTGAGGCCCAGATCCGCTGCCGTCTTGCCGGGGGGGACGAAGCGCTCCGCCATCAGACCCGTCAAATCAGCCAGCAGGCCCTCCGTCAGCTCGCGGTCGGCGCGATCGGCGATCGGCTTCTCGATCCGGAAGCCCTGAGGCTGGCGGACGAGAACCACCGGGCCGCCCGCAGCGCCCGTCAAGGTGACGCGTTCGATATCCTCTCGATCGCCGTGGACCATCTGGCGGTCCCGCCAGTCCAAGGGGTTGCGGTCCGCGTCGGTGAGAATCGTATCGGCGATCACATAGGTTTCTTTCCGGCCCTCCACACCGGCGACGAGGTTACCGCCGGGCGGCACCTCGGCGCCGAGCTTGAGCACCGTCTCGCCCTTCTTGGTCGTCAGACGCACTGTGGCTCGCGGCTTGTCGAGCCCCACCGCCTTGGGGTCCGTGCCTTCCAGGGTGCGGCTCTTGTCCAGCGCGGCCAAGGCTTCCAGTAGGCGATCGACGGCAAAGGCGTCAGCCCGGGTCGCCAGCGGCCGGACCATCCGCCACTCCGACGACGCCGGAGGCGGCGCTCCCTTGTCGAAGCGGGGTTTCTCTCGCTTCGCCAACAGCACACGCTCGAGGCGCACCGAGCCTTTCCCGGAGTCGATGGATACCGCCGTAACGTCGTCCTTCTCGAGCCGGAAAACCTTCTTGCCCAACTCGACGCGCTCCTCGCTGGAAGGGAGCGTGCGCTCGTAGAACCAGATGAAGGAGCCCAGGACCAGGACGATTGCCAGCAGGATCAGCAGCGTACGAGGTCGCATGCGCTTATCTCCTGCGGCGGAAGAAGATGTAGCCGCCGAGGATCGCCGAGAGCAGCGGCAAGGCCGCCGCCAGCAGCCAGACGTGACGGAACTCGTCGCCGGTCAGCGTCAGCTTCACCTGCTCCGTCTTCTTCGGCGGAATGCCCAGCAGCGCCTCGCGCTCCACCAGCCAGTTGAAGGCGTTGGAGAGCAGGACGGTGTTGGCGACGTTGGCCTGCAGGAGCTGATTGGTGGCGAAGTCCGAGTCGCCCACGGCCACCAGGCGCAGCCCCTTCTTGCCCGCCAGTGCCGGATCGGTCTCCACCGCGGCAGCCAGCGGCACCGGGCCTGCCAGATCCTGGGCGTCGCGGGTAACTTTCTGCAGATTGGCGAGGTTGGTCTCGCCCCAACCTTCGGTCGAGGTGCGCATCAGCTCCGTCACCTTGAGCCCGGGCGAGCTCCCCTTGGAGATCGAGCGCGAGAGGGTCAGCAATACGGGTTGATTGGTCTCCGCGAGCGCCTTGGTGATGGGGTGCTCGCCGTAGTTCTTGCTGAAGATCGTCTCGGGGCCGAAGAAGGGCAGCGGATTGCTGGGATCGACCACGATGTCCTGGCCGGCCTTGATGCCATAGGTCGCCAGCCAGGCTTCCAGCCCGGTCTGTACCAGCCCGGCGCTGCCTCCCGGTATCAGCGTGGGATCGAGCATCACCAGCATCCGCCCGCCGCCGGTCAGATAGCTCGAAAAAGCGTCCAGCTCGGGTTTCACGAAACTGCCTGAAGGTCCCGCGACGACCAGCAGATCGGTGCCCGCGGGCACGGCGGCCTGCCCCAGGGAGGACCATTCCGAGAGCTCGAAGTTGTCGCGTCCCAGGAGCTGACGGGCGCCGGAGAGGCCGTGCCCCCCCTGGTCGTCCAGCGAGTGCTCGCCGTGGCCGGTGGTGAACAGGATCTTGGGCTTGTGCCCTTCGGAGAGCTGCAGGATGGCGCTGGTGAAGAGCTGCTCGCCCTTGTAGCCGGTCATCTGCGGCCGGCCGGTCGACTGCATGGAGCGGAAGTCGAGCTCGGCCAGGTCGTTGCTGTCGACGACGCGGCGGTCGTTGCCGCTGGCCACCACGACGCCGGTGGAGGTGACGCCGAACTTCTGGATGAGCTGCTGCGCATCGATGGGATTTTTCGCCGTATCGACGATATGGACGTGGACGCGGCGGGAGACGGCGCCGTAGCGCGCAAGCACCTCGGAGGTCGGCTGATAGAGCTCGTGCTGCTCGTCCGGCGACAGGAAGACGTAGAAGTCGACGTCATGCTTCAGGCCCTTGAGCACGTTGACCGTCTTCTCCGACAGGCTGTAGAGCTGGCTGCCCGTCCAGTCGAAGCGTTTGTAGTACTTCCAGCCGAAATAGTTGACGATGAGGAGCAGGGCGGCCAGGAGCAGGACGCCCGCCGACAGGGTCCCCGTCCTCACCAGCTGGCGGCGGTTGGCTTGGTCCATCGTCGTCATCTCCACTTCTTGTCTTCGAGTGCCCGGCTGGCCAGGAACAGGAAGAACAGCGTGCCCGACAGGTAGAAGACCAGCCGGCGAGTGTCGACGATGCCGTTCGCGAGCTCGTCGATGTGGTTGAAGATGCTGACGTAGCCGAGCGCTCTCTTCAGCACGTCGTTGTTCACCAGCTCCTCGAAGACGCCGAGGAGGAAGAGCACGAAAAGCAGGGCCGCCGTCATCATCGCCGCCAGGAGCTGGCTGCGCGTCATCGCCGAGGAGAAGATGCCGATGGCGAGGAAGAGCGCACCGATCAGCAGCACGCCCAGATAGCCCGCCACCACCGGCCCCCAATCAACTTTTTCGTAAAGTGCGATCATGCCCGCGTAGCCCAGGGTCGGGAACCAGAGGAAGGCGTAGAAAGTGAAGGCGGCCAGGAACTTGCCTCCGATCACCTGTCCCTCGGTCACCGGCGCCGTCATCAGCACTTCGATCGACCCCGAGCGCAGCTCCTCGGAAACCAATCGCATGGTGAGCAACGGCCCCAGGAGAAGCAGCATCAGCCAGGTGGCGGTGAAGAAGAACTTCAGCGGCGGGCCGCCGGGCGAGGCGGGATTGTTGAGCTGCCCGACGATATAAACGAAGATGACGCCGGTGACCACCAGGAAGAAAAACAGCATCACGTAGGCGAGGGGCGAGAAGAAGAAGGCCCGCAGCTCGCGGCGATAGGTCGCCAGGACTCCGTTCACGATACCACCTCCTCAGTCTCGTTCTCTCCGGCGGGCACGGCCGGCGTTTCCGGCGGAGGCGCCCCTTCAGGCTTCGCCGCGACGCCGGCGGCCACGTCGGCGGTCGTCAAGCGAACGAAGATGTCCTCCAGCGTGGCGCCGCGCTGGCGGCCCAGCTCCAGCAGCACCCAGCCGGCGGAAACCGCCGTGCGGAAAACCTCCTCCCGCGGATCGGAGCCGGGCTCGCATTCCAGAATCCACGAGCCGTCAGGGCCGCCGTCCTTGACCCGCAGCACGCCGGGCAGCGAGGCAAGGGCCTCGGCGGCACCGGAAGGGGCGTCCTTGAGGATCACCCGCAACGCCGGGTTCCCCGTCCAGCGCTCCCGCAGGCTCTCAGGCGTTCCCTCGGCGATGATCTGTCCCTGGTCGATGATCACCACGCGGTCGCAGAGCAGCTCCACCTCGGGGAGGATGTGGGTGGAGAGCAGCAGCGTGTGCTGGCGGCCGAGCTCCCGGATCAGCTCACGGATGGAGATGATCTGCTTGGGATCGAGGCCCACCGTCGGCTCGTCGAGAACGAGGACGCGGGGATTGTGCAGGATCGCCGTGGCGAGCCCCACCCGCTGACGGTAGCCTTTGGAGAGCGTGCCGATGATCTGGTGGCGCACGTCGCCGAGCAGGCACCGCTCCACGGCGACGGCGATGGCCGAACGGGTCTCGCCGCGGGACAATCCCTCCAGCCGGGCGCGGTAGTCCAGGTACTCGTCCACCCTCATCTCTGGATAGAGCGAGACGTTCTCCGGCAGGTAGCCCAGCTGCCGGCGCGCCTCGCGAGGCGACTCGAAGAGGTCCTTGCCATCCACCGTCACCGTGCCGCTGGTGGGCGGCAGGAAGCCGGTGATCATGCGGATCGTGGTCGTCTTGCCCGCGCCGTTCGGACCCAGCATTCCCAGGATCTCCCCCTCCTTCACCGACAGGGAGATGCCGCTGACGGCCGTGAAATCGCCGTAACGACGCGTAAGGTCGTGCGCTTCGATCATGGAGCCTCCTGAAGTCGACCTGCGTGTTGTCGCGGGCCGCGGGTCTAAGCAAGACAGATGCCGCGGTGCCAGTGATCTGAAACCTGGGCCAACCGGGATTTCCGGCGGCATTCCGGCGTCGGCCTGAATCGACGCATGCCACTTTGGCACGGGCTGCGAGCCGGATGATATGCTGTTTTCATGGCCGTCAAGGACAAGACCACGGGAATGAAGTCCGCCTACGAGCTGGCGCTGGAGCGAATGGAGAAGCAAGGCATCGAACGCCCGCGGGAGGAAACCTTCAGCGACGAAGCGCGGGAGCAGATCGCCGAAGCCCGCCGCAAGGCCGAAGCCAGCCTCGCCGAGCTCGAGATCCTCCACAAAGACCGCCTGAAGACGATCTACGATCCCGCCAAGCGGCAGGAAGAGGAGGAAGAGTATCTCCGCGACCGCCGCCGGATCGAGGATCAGCGGGAGCGCAAGATCGAAGAGCTGCGGGGGAAGGCGTAGGAGGCTGAATGGGGATTGAGGAGCTGCGAATCCGCCGGGACGAAATCCTCCGCGTCGCGGCTCAACACGGAGCCCGAAAAATCCGCGTCTTCGGCTCCGTTGCCCGAGGCGAAGCCGACGAACGCAGTGACGTCGATTTCCTGGTTGACCTCGAGAAAGGGCGAAGCCTCTTCGACCTCGGTGGCCTGCTGATGGACCTCCAGACCTTGCTCGGCCGGCCCGTAGACGTCATCACGGAGAAAGGGCTGAAGTCGCGCATCCGGGACCGCGTTCTGCACGAAGCGGTGCCCTTGTGAGAGATCAGCGCGAACGCCTCCTCGACATCCTGGAGGCCATCGAGAAAACAGAGAAGTATGCCGCCCGAGGAAAGTCCGAGTTTGAGCGCGACGAGCTTGTTCAGATCTGGACTCTCCACCACCTCCAGATTGTAGGGGAGGCAGCACGCGCGCTGGAATCAGACCTCAGAGAGACCTTGCCTGAGATCCCCTGGATCCAGATCATCGGCATGCGCAACGTCCTAGTCCACCAATACTTCGAGATCGACACGGAGATCGTCTGGTCTGTGGTGGAAAAGGATCTGCCTTCACTCAAGAAACAGGTTCAGGTACTCCTCCAGAATTGGAGTGTGGACTAGTAGGTCACGAGGCTCTTTGGAGAGCAAAATGCGACGCGTTCGCTACTCCGTAGCCATGAGCCTTGATGGCTACATCGCCGGCCCGAACGGTGAGAGCGACTGGATCATCATGGATCCGGACATCGATTTCGGCGCTCTATTCAAAAGTTTCGACACCGTTCTGATGGGGCGACATACCTTCGAACTGGCCGCCAGCCAAGGCGGTGGCGGCGGAATGCCGGGGATGCGAGCCGTCGTCTTTTCGCGAACGCTTCGCGCCTCCGAGTACCCGAAGGTGACCCTGGTCTCGGAGGAAGCCGGAAACGCGGTGGCGGCCCTTCGAGCCCAACCGGGGAAGGACATCTGGCTGATGGGCGGCGGATCGCTTTTTCGCAGTCTGCTCGATGCGGGTCAGGTGGATACCGTGGAAGTCGCCGTGATCCCGGTATTGCTGGGCGGGGGCATTCCGCTCCTGCCGGGTCCAGGGTCGAGGGCGACGCTCCAACTGGCAGGAAGCAAGATTTACGACAAGACCGGCATCGTAATGCTGGAGTACATGGCGCAACGCGGTTGAACCAGCGGCAATGCCCCTACCCTCGCCGTGAACGGCGGACGCGCCTTCCCAAAGGAGTCAGGCAGCTCTGCGGAAATCCCGCCGCTTGCGCACGTCGCGCCGCCAGCTCAGGAAGGTGGGCAGCAGCGTGATGGCGACCAGCGAGGTGCAGAGCGCGCCGAGAATCGCTACTTTGCCGGTCGAAATCAGGCCCGGGTAGTGGGAGAAGGTGATCGAGCCGAAACCCACGATGGTGCAGGTGGCCGCCGCCAGCACCGCCTTGCAGGTCTCCAGGATGCCGCGCTCGAAGTCCTCGTCGGGCAAGTCGCGCACTTCGAGGTACCGGTGGATCACGTAGATACCGTAGTCCACGCCGATGCCGATGATCATGGTCGTCACGAAAATGTTGATGAAGTTCATCTGGATACCGAGGGCGGACATGCTGCCAACCATCCAGAGGATGCCCAAGGTGAGCGGAGCCAGGGCCAGGAGTGTGTGGCGCAGGGTGCGGAAGTTAATCCACAGGATGGCCGCGACCACGACGTAACCCATGATGCCGGCGATCCAGGCGTCGCGCAGCACCTCCTGGCGGACGGTCTGATTGACGACGTTGGTGCCGGTGATAGTTGCGTGAGGTCCCAGGCTCCTGCCCAGTGCCAGCGTCTCCGGAGGCGCCTCACGCCGCCACTTGTTGCCCGGCGGATAGAGCAACACGGCGCCACGCCAGCCGTGATCGGTCTTCTTGAGAAAACGGTCGAGCAGGAGCTGCGTCTGCTTCGACTGCCGGAAGTCGTCGACGCCGATCGGCCCTGACAGGTTCACCGCCCGAGCCAGCAGATCGAGCCCGGACTCGAAGGGCGCCAGGCGCATGCCCTGCTGGTCCACCGCCGCCGCGAACGTAGCCCTGATGCGGCCGAGGTCCAGCGCGCCATGGCGCTCGGCCTCCAACCAGTGCAGAACTTCGGTCTGCTGAGCGGGCGGCGGAATGAGCGAAGTCACGCCGCTGTAGCCGTAGAGAATCCCCTGGTCCACCAGCTTCTTGGCCCCAGCCGCCGCCTTGCCGGCGAGCGTCAGCACCTCGTCGGGCGAGCTCCCGGAGAGGAGAATGGTCATGGAGTCAAAGCCCGAGCCGAAGGTGCGACCCACCTCGGCCGTGACGTCCAGACCCTCATTGCCCTGCGGCCGCATGGTCTTCATGCTCTCGTCAAACTTGATGAAAAAAGCGAAGCCCAGCGCCGCGACGCTGATCGCGACGCCCGCTAAGAGAGCAACCCGCCGGTGGCGGATGCAGTAGCGCATCAGCACGTCCGAGCCGAAGCTGTGGAGAAAGAGGTTGGGCGCCGTCTTGCGACGCTGGTGGTGATCCTCGCTCCAGGCCAGCATGGCGGGCAGCAGGATGAGCACCGAGGTGGCGCAGAAGAGAATGCCGGTGCCGGTGAGCAGGCCCATCTGCCGCAGGCCCACGAAGTCGGTGAAGGTGAAGGCGTAAAAAGTGGCGGTGGTGGTGACGGCCCCGGCCAGCACCGCCCGGCCGGAAAGGCCGCTCATCGCCATCAACGCCGCCTCCACGGTCGCTCCCCGCCGCCGTTCCTCGACGTAGCGCCCATAGGAGACGATGACGAAATCGATCCCCAGGCCGATGAGCAGCGCCGCCACCACGCTGGTCGCCGAGCTGAGCGAGCCCACCGCCACCTTGGCGAAGCCGAAGGTGAGGATGAGGCCGCAGACCAGCGG
>Ga0134121_10002696_pt1 | contig 15187 bp, 14 predicted proteins | sample KB301_FD_96463 | JGI IMG/M metagenome (GOLD analysis project Ga0134121, IMG submission 96463) | Terrestrial soil microbial communities without Nitrogen fertilizer from Kellogg Biological Station, Michigan, USA - KB3-0-1 | ecosystem: Environmental > Terrestrial > Soil > Unclassified ... | reverse complement strand
GTGTGTATCAAAAGTCACGATTGCCTTCACTCCTCCGTATTAGATCTTCTCTTCTCGATATATGAACTATAGATGCCCGCTGGACTCCCTTGGATGCAGCCTTCACCACAGGGCAAGCCTTCGGATTCAGGGAAAAAACCCCAAAAACAAACGTTGCATGTACACATTGCCGCAGGGGTGTTTAGCGAAACGTCAGATTATAACGGACCACCGAAAATACGTCCAGAACTTTCTTGTCCAACAATTTCAAACAAAATTGGTGACAACCGCGGTGGGAAAGGTGATGGAAACCTAAGAATTAGTGGGAAGACAAAGACGCCGCCCAATTACCTGAGGTGGTTGAGGCGGCGCCGATGTTGAAAAATGAATAGTGCCTAACGTTTACTTTTGAGCGCTTAGTTTTTCGGTTTACTTTTTTGGAAGGACGGTATCTTTCATTCCCTTGCCAACTCGAAACTTCAACGTGGTCTTGGCGGGGATTTGAATCGTTTCGCCGGTTGCTGGGTTTCGGCCTTCGCGAGCTTTTCGCTCGGATTTTACGAGTTTTCCGAATCCGGGGAGAACAAACTCACCATTTGATTTCACTTCGCGTGCGGCTAGGTTATACAGCTCCTCGAAGAATTCCTTAACTTGGGCTCGCTTCATTCCTGTGGATTCAGAGAAGTGGTTGATTACTTCCGATTGGGTCATGCGCTTCTTGCCTGCAGCGGCTTTGGTCGCCATAGTCTGGTGTAACACCTCCAACGAGAACTAGAATCGTAAAGCGGACGGACACTGGTATATCACACTCAAGCGGCAATGTCTTCAAGAAAACCAGCATTTCTTTAGGTTTTTTGAGGAAATCAGAGGAAACTTGGACCGCGCGGCCACATCCCGAAGCCATCCGGCGGCAATCACGCGGTCCAAAACCGGCCAGCCACCCGATTTTGTTTCTTAACTTCCTGATTCTAAAGAAGTAATAGAGATGAAGGTCTCGGGCGTTTCACCTCATCTTCACGACACTTAAAACTCCACGCAACAATCTGCGGCGTGGTGGCGTTTCACGTTTGCAACGCGCCAACAGTCGAATCCCGGAAATCGTAAAAACTAAAAATTCGTGTGGGAGGAAGGTTATGAAGAAGTCTTTCGCCTTAGTGTTCACGCTTCTGGTTGCTGCGTCCAGCGCGCTTTCGCAGAGTCTGACGACCGAGTCTTTCGCGAAAGCAAAAGCGGTTCTCGACCGCTCGGTCGCGGCGTATGGTGGCCCAGAAGAATTGAACGCGATCAGCAACATCTCATTACGAATAGTTGGCGAGTCAGTGCATCGTAATCAGAGCTGCCGACCGGGAGACCTGGTGAAGAAGCGTTCTTCAGGAAGGTGAGTGCGGGTGCGTTTCAGCGCCGATCCGGACACACTCTCTCGTAATCCCCGTGAGCCCCGCTTCGAACCGCTTCAAAACGGTAAGCGCGTGCTCACGGATGGGACCATGACGGTCGAGCTTTACGACATCGGCAAAGGACCGCATACGGAAGAAATGCTCGTCGCGTACTTCCCGAACCAGAAGCTGATCTTTCAGGGCGATCTGCTGAACCGGCCCTCGAACGGGGACTATCCGATCGCGAACGACACCTCGGTACATTTCCTCATCTGGATCGACTCGAAGAAACTCGCCGTCGAGATGACGATACCCGTTCACGGAATGCCGACGACAATCGCCGAGTTTCGCAAAGCAGTTGAGGATCTAAAGCTAAAGGCAAATTAAAAACCGGAGTCTTCTCTGCGTTCTCTGCGTTCTCTGCGTTAAAGATCTGGTCCAACGCAGAGAACGCAGAGATACGCAGAGAGCCGCAGAGAAATTCCAGCTATTTGCAGTTGTTATTAAAAAGCTTTGCCTTGCACTGGTCGCATATTTCAGCCGGTTTTGGTTTCTCCGTAGTCGACTGGTAATCCGATTTGGGCCAATGATGGCAATTCGAGCAGCAGTGCCATATCTCCTTGTTGCGTTTTCGTCGATAGACTTGAGTCATGTGAGGACAGCCTAAATTGAGGACGCCTGAAAGTCCTTAGAGAATTATTAGAAAATTCTTTGAATTGATTTTTAGAAGTTTATTAACGTATTCCGGCCAACATCTCTGCGAGCGCTTCCGGCGCCGACCACTGCGGATTGTGATCGGACGTTAACTGCAGCATGGTCCATCCTCTTTCCTTCGCTCGTTGTGACTGCGGAAAGAAGTCGTCGTCTTTGGGTTGCTTGTCTTTCTCAACGGTCAGGATGTAAGTCGCTGGAATCTTACGTGCTGCCTCGTTCTTCAAGACGATCGGATCCATGAAAGTTTTCAATGATTGCGGCACGTCGTGTGGTGGCGGCTGATCCGGTTTGACCCAGCTCGGCACGACGTAGTCACCCTTGATCATTTTTTTAATGAAATCGCCTTTATCTCCAAACATGGAATTCACGCTGTCGCCGTCATTCGGAACGAGCGCGTCGAGATAAACGAGTCTCTTAATCCGATCGGGAACACGATCCGCGACACCGCTGATCACCATCCCGCCATAGCTGTGCCCGACGAGGATGATGTCGCGTAAGTCTTCGTAGAGAATCATGTTGACCACATCATCGATGTGTGTGTTTAGACCGATATCCGGTCGCGCCAGATGCACACGATCGCCCTGTCCGGTAAGCTGTGGACGGTACACCTGAAAATTTTTCTCGCGCAGCAACGCCTCCACCTTCTTGAACGCCCACGCCCCACCCCACGCGCCATGAACGATAACGATCGTTGGTTTAGCGGGCGCGCCAGTCTTCGGCGTCTGTGCGTTGCATAAACGCGCACTGAAACCGCAGAGGACTAGCAGAGCGAATATCGCTAGTAGGTTTCTCTTATTCATCTTCTTTCCTATTTGCTATATTTGGAGGCGCGCATCTTATCACACAAAATTTCGCCATTTGATTAACAACGAGAAGGGAAAACTACCATGAGCGAGCAAGGCCGAATCCTCGGCATCGGAGGTATCTTCTTCAAGTCAGCGAATCAACAACAAATGAAGGAGTGGTACGCAAAACATCTCGGCCTCGCCGATAGCGGCCACGGTGTGATGCTGCCGTGGCGTGAAAAAGACAATCCTGAAAATGAGCAGATGACGATCTGGAGCATTTTCTCCGCCGACACCACATACCTCGAGCCCAGCCCCGCCTCGTTCATGGTGAACTACATCGTCGACGACATGGACGCACTGCTCAGTCGTTTGGAGAAAGAAGGCGTCCGCATCGATCCTAAACGCATGGACGAAAGCTACGGCCGCTTCGCCTGGATATACGATCCCGACGGCAACAAAATCGAGCTGTGGCAACCGCTCTAAAATCGCGAAACGATGAACAGGCTGCCACCGATGGCGATCAGATCTTCGAGCAAAGCAATGTTGAAGTCTGGCTGGCGCAGAGACTTTACGAGCCAGGCGCGGGCATGATAGCCGGCGAAACAACCGGCGATTCCACCGATCGTTCCCAGCCCGGCACCAACGAGAGCCGAGTGTCCACCGCCAATTGAAACGCATGCGCCCGTGAAGCCACCGGTCACGATGCGCGTGATGAGTCCTGGAGGAGCAGTGCGGCTCGGAGTATTCGGCAGCTTATCAAAAATGATTTCTGTGACAGCTAACAAGCTCAGAATTATTACTGCTGGAATCGAGCCGACGAGAGACAGTGGCCGCGCCAGTCTGAGCCAACCCAGGTGCACGGCCCACGCCACCGCCGCCGGAGGCACAAGCGACCGCAACCCGGCGAAGAGTCCGATTAGAAATGCGAATAACAGCGTCATCTGTTATTGCCCATCATACAGTGAAACTCACTTGGCGATCTCGATTATATAGCGCCGTTCAACTTGATGTGACGTCTGCGCCGAGGTTGGTTTGCGGAGCGAAATGAAAGGGCGTCGTTTGATTGACGCCCTCTCCTCACTTAATTCAGGGGTACTTCGGCTTTTCCATCCCAGTCTCCCGCCAGCGGGGAATCGCCGTTGAGGCCGAAGCTGAAAACAATGTCTCCCACACCATTGCCACTCGTATTCGTGTTGTTGAGTGACATCGTTCCGGTGCCGGGATTGAAAACGCCGATGGTTGTGACACCGTCACCATCCCAATCTCCAACGAAGGGCCGTACTCCAGGTGAGCCGAAAAAGGCTGTGATGTCGACGGTACTCCCGAATCCAATACTCAAGATGAATAGTGAGCTGCTTGGTCGAAAGGTCCCCGGTGAGTCGAAACCGACGCCCGTCCAGTCACCTGTAATTGGAATGTCGCCGGTTGAGCCGAAGGGAAAGTGAAAGTCTTCCGGAGGCGACGTATTGTTCGTGTTTGGCCCATTGGTCAAAATCCACTCACTCGTCGAGGGTCGAAAGATGCCGATTGTGTCGATGCCGTCGCCATTCCAATCACCAGCCACTGGTAGATCACCATTTAGTCCAAACGCATTCAGCGTGATGGTGGTCCCATTTTGAAGACGCAATAGCCACTGTTTCGTGCTTGGCCTGAAAATACCAACGTCATCGATTCCATTGCCGTCCCAATCGCCTGTAACCGGAAGGTCCCCGGCGATTCCGAATGGTACGTTTAGATCTGCTGGTCCAGCAGTGTTCGAGTTGCGAAGTAGAAAAGCGTTGCTCGAAGGACGAAATACGCCCACCGTGTCATTGAACGTAGTTGAGAGTTTAGCGACAAATCCATCCAACTGCCCTGGCGGTTTGGGCTGAAACGCCCCGGGCGTAGTCGGCAGATCTCCAGCCGACGTACCAGCAATATACACGTTACCTTTCGAGTCCAGCGCGATTGCTTCAGCTCTCGCCGTTCGTCCGCCAAACGTTGTCGAGTACAACAGTTTCGCAGGAGTCGTACTTGAAACAGTCGCTCCTATCTTTGCGATAAAAGCTGTGCCCGCTTTTGCTCCTGTAAAGACTGGGGCAACTGGTCCAACGGGAAAAGTCGTGTTAGCAGTCGTGCGGCCGGTTACATAAGCGTTGCCACCTGTGTCGATTGCGATACCCAATCCTTCCTCGCCATCTTCCGAAGTATTGCCGTTCGCGCCTCCGAGGAAACTGCAATAGAAGAGATTAGTGCCGTCAGCATTTAGTTTTGCTACGAATGCTTCACCGTTTGTTTGAGTTGAGTCGAAAGCATTCCTCAACGGGAAACGATTCGGAGATGAGTTACTCGCGCCTGTGATATACACACGTTGCGCAGAGTCAACGGCTACTGATTCAACTCGATCATTGATGTCGCCTCCGAAATAAGTGAGATAGGTCAGTGAAGATTCACCACTGGAAGTTGTTCCAACCTTCGCGACAAATCCGTCAAAACCACCACCCTGGAAACTCTGTTGTAGCGGCGCGAGTGATGAAGGACTTTTTGTCTTCAGATCATCAGATGCCGATGAACCAACGACGTACGCATTGCGAGCGTTGTCGACTGCAATGCCTAACCCCTGATCGTCTCTGCCGCCTCCAAGGTAACTGGAATAGAGAAGCGTATTGTTGCCGCGCGTCTGTCTTGGATCGAAGACGGCAACAAACGCGTCTGTCCCGTTGCCTGAAGAATGGTTCAACAATTGGAAAGCGTTCTTAGTGGGAAGGTCGTTCGAGGCAGTGAAACCAGCCACATAGATCCGGTTCGCAGAATCAACAGCAACACTCTTACCGATATCAGCGCCGCGAATTGCGCCGGGGTCCAGATCGATGGCAGAACCGCCAAAGAATGTTGAGTAGATAAGACCGCTTCCATCCGGCTTCAACATCGTAACGAACGCATCAATTACCCGTACTTCGTGTTCGCACGATCCGATACAACCGATACCCTGGTTTTGAAAGGCATTTGCCGTTACTGGAAAAGTGCTGTCGTTGCTTTCATTTATGACTGCGCCTGTGACGATTGCTTCACCACCAGCGCCGACAGCTACGGCATGTGCCTCTGTGCCGCAAATCAAAACATTGTTCCCGATACGGCAGTTCCCGGTGTCGGGCGTATTGAATTCTGAGTCGTTGCCAAGGAAAGTTGAGTAGAGGAAGTTGGAACCAGTGGCGTTGAGTTTGGCGACGAACGCAACTGTGTCCTTCGCGGTTGCTTGAACGGCGTGGTCAATAGGAAACGTCAGATCAGCAAAAGTTCTTCCGACGACATAGGCTTGGCCGGAGTTATCTACGGCAACACCGAGAGCTTCGTCGCTTGCAGCACCGCCAAAATAGGTTGAGTAGACAAGAATGGGATCGATCACTAAAGGTTTCGCTGGATCGTACTCACTGATTTTAAACCCTATTTCATCTGCGCCTTTAAGCACGAAATTTCCCGCTATCATCCGGCGGCCTTCCGCCGTTTCCTGATAGATGGTTGGCGCCTTTTGAATGACTTCTCCGGCACTTGTTTTGGCTACCAGGTTGCCGCCCTGATCGATATGAAGGTTCTGCGCGCCCTTTAATGCAAAGCGAATTTTCGACGGATCGGCGCCGGGTTTCACGACAAAGTCGTACTCGAGCTCATTTTGGGTTCCATGCCAGATCATGTCGATTCCGCTCCATGCGTTTCGATACACGATGTTGCGATAGGTAGAAATATTTGAACGCCACTTCTTCTGGTCCTTGCCAATTAGATAGTTGACCTTGCCCTCGAGCAATTCCTGCCCTTCGATTCGAGGTCGAGCATTCAAAAGCTTCAGGCGTAGGACTGCTCTTTGATTCGTCAACTTTAGTGTCGCCTGCGAGTCAGTTAGGAATAATGTGTGACCTCGACCTCGAGAGAGAAACTTGACGTCAGGATTAGTTTGGCCCACGTTCGCTTCAAAACTGAGCGGGAGTTGACCGTAAGACTGAAGGGCCAGGTGAGTGCGTTGGACGCTTGGCAGTTGGGTTGGTCTAGTTGCCGGTGCGCTGTGTGTTGTTTGGACGGGCATTACGACTGAAAGAAACATAGACGCTAGTGCGATCAGGGCCATCAGATTTGTCCTGACGCTGGTGTCGGGAATTCTCATATTCTCTCCTTTGGGTGGTCTGGGCGTTAGAGTGCGGAAGCCGCTGGCTACGAAGATCTTGTTCAGACTGTTGTACGCGACTCTTGCACAATACTCCCGAGATTCACTGGAGTAATTAGAGTTTCCTGAATTCGTTTTGAAAGTTTTTTGAGGGAGTTGTGAGAGGCGGAAACAGGAAGTTATTGATCTGAATTTCGCATTGCTGGCTGCGCAGACCGTGCCAGGCGATCAGTGGCTGCAACCAAAAGCGGGATGCGGTGAGCGCCAGCCATACTCTGCACCCAATGGCTCGCGGTGGCCAACTCAATGCCAACTGACGTGACGAATAGTGGCCGCTTGGATTCACCGCGAAAGACTTTTGCTACCTGCGCAGACTCTTCCGCTCCGACAAAGGCTGTCTTTGCGATGCCAATGACGGGAATCTCAGAATTGAGCGCTTGATACAGGTGAAAGCCAAGACCCGGGCTGGACGTGCCTGCCAGCCATACATAGCCATCAACGACAGCGATGGCTGGCTTGATGGGCACCGAATTGAGGACCTCCAGCAAGCAAGGAAGCTCGCGGCGATAGAAGTTGCCCGGTTCGTACTCTTCGACTGACCTTACGTCAACAGAGTGTTCCGACAACGGCGCAGCATCAGTCCATGCTTCTGCCAGCACGCACGCTGCACGCGCGCCGTTGGCTCGGTAGTCAACATCGAGGAAGGCTATTGCCACACGTCACCGTCGAACTCTGAGAAGCCGTGATGCCGCCGCGGTCAGGTTCAGCGTTTGCTTCGGCGTCGCAACCACGGGCCGTAGTGATCCTCGACGAGACCGCACGCCTGACCCCAGGGCTTATTCGCGTAGACTCGTGGTTCCGCCTTCGGGTCGCGGTCCATGATGCTCAGCATCGTCGTATCCACTTCCAGTTGCAAGACGCGCGGCTCCAGTTGGCGGTGAATCTCCTCGTGGTCCGTCTTAGCATCCATGAACGCGAGAACACGCTCGAATCGGTCGAGTTGTTCCCGCATGACGCCGAGCCACCAAACGTCAAAAGTCGACGGCGTGGTTAGGTCGTCGGTCACAGGCGAAATCCCCGTCTCGTACCGGACATCGACCCAGACCTGCCCGGCCAACTCGCCACGCACAACGAGCAGGAAATAAATCCCGCAGCCGTACTCTGCGATCACAATGGCCCCTGGGACAGGGTCGTCCCACGCTGCTTTGTCGTCATCGGGGAGGGATGTCGCCTCGGTATACGGGAACGGCCGGAGCAACTCAGGCAGTTCCAATTTCAGTGGCGGAACGCCGTAGAACGGCCCGGCCCCGCCGTTGCCCAGCTCAGTGACGAACCGGCGGTATGGGGTCGGCAGCGTCACCCCATGCGCAGCCTCGAACGTCTCCACCTGTCGCGGTGACAGCGGCGGATTGAACCGGTAAGCATGGTGCTCCGATCCGAAGACGACTCGCCGCTTATCCAGATCGCGGAGCCGGTCAATGACGGCGGTCGCACTCTCGATGAAGTCGTCCGCCACCCAGTACACCTCCTTCGCCGAAGCTTACGATCGTCTGTAGTTGATGGATCGTGTGTTATTGGTCGGGGCGAGAGGATTCGAACCTCCGACCTCTCGGTCCCAAATGATAGGCGCGGCAAAAACGTAAGTATTTGCCTTTTCGAAAGTTGCAGCCACCAAGAAAATCAAGGGTTTTGCAGTTCTTTCCCATTCGTTGTCAGCGCCTCACTACGATGTGCTGCGAATTCTGCCCACAAATTGGCCACAAATTTTTAGACCTTAACTCGCTAACTAAACTCCATCGCGCATAAGTCTTCCGCAGTCTTTCAGGACTGCCACTTTCTTTTACTCTAAAAGGAGACTGACAATGAGCTTCATACTAGGTCTGCTTTTCGGCTATTTCATACGCGGCAAAAGCGGTTGCTAGTAGCTACTTTCACTGCGATTACCATCTTCGGTTTCATAGGCCCTGCCCGCAATCACTCTTTCACAACTTGCTCTATCCGTTAGACGCGAACGCTCTCACGACCACCACAAAACATCGGTTCCCCGTGGTCGTAGGCATGAACTACAAGACGGCGCAAAACAAATTGCGCGACGCGAATCTCAAGATCCGTGTTCTTACCAATCGTCACCATCCGAATTTTGAACCGGAACTCATCATCGCTCAGGTGCCACAAGGTGGCGAGCGTGTAGATTGCGGCACTGTGACGGAGTGTCGTTGACCGCCGAAGATCCGTGGCGCTGATCGACCCAACCTGCCGATAATACCTCACCAATTAGCAGCGCATACAGGACTCGAACGCATGATCTCTGCCTTGAGGGCGAATCTTACAATTTGTATGGAGTTGGACCAAGTTGCATCACTCCGAACCGATTGTCATTCCCCATTGTCCATCCAGGACAATCTTTGCTTTGCCGCCGCTTTGGTCGATGTTTAGTGGGGCGCTTGATTCCACCGTTAAGCTCAGTGGGTGCTGCGGATCGATCATGAGCATCAAACGCTTGTTAGTTGAGTCGAACGATGAGGTCAGGTCACGTCGTGCAGAAATCAGGACGGTAATTAATGTGTGTGCATTACCGCTGATGATGATTGGTATGTCACCGTTTGCCATGTCGGGAGTCTCCTTTACGGTTGATTAATTGATCGAGCTGCTGGCGAACGTGCTGGATATCCGGCCTTGCCAGATATCCGGCGTACGCATCAGCGCTCCATTTGTGTTCGATACTGGAAAGCCGCTCTACCGCTCGCAATGCGTACTCACGCGCCGCGGCGATGTTTCCCAAATGCTCACTGGCGCGCGCCGCGATCAAAGAGGCGCGCCATTCAGAATCTTGCTTTCCCAAACTTACTAGTCTGTCCGTTAGGCCGAGCACCGCTTCGAGGGCCTGCGACGCATCACCGCTTTCGAGCATTCCTTCGGAGAGCGCGAGAGTAGAGGCAAAGATTAACTCGAGGTCACCGAAGCTCGTCGCGGTTTTAACCGCAATCTCGCAGTGCCTCTTTCCTGCTTGCGCATTGCCGGAACGTACCTGGGCCAGCCCTAATGCATATTGAGCGATGGTAACAGTCTCTGGATCTTTACCGGCGAGTTCGAGCGCTTGCCGACTGTACTTTTGCGCTTGATCCAGATGCCAGTCACTCAATTCCAGCAAAGCCCTGTTCACGAGGATGCCGCCTTGCAACCCCCGGGCGCCGCCGTCAGCACTTGCTTCATCCAAGGCCACTCTTGCTTCGGGATAGCGGCCCAGTTGCCAAAGAACACCGGCCTGATCGTTGGCCACGTACGGAATCCAAGCCGGGATTTGAAGTGAATTGAGTAACTGGCGAGCTTTATTAAAATAGTCCAAGGTTTCTTCATACTTCTCTTGCCGGAGAAGAATGTTGCCGAGCTCGACGTGAGAATTCATCACCTGTGCAGAGTCGTTGAGCTCCTCTCCGAGCCGCAACTGTTCGCCGAACGATCTTAAAGCGGCGTCATAATCACCCCGATCACGGAGAGTACGGCCCTGGATCTGCATCGCCTGTGAGAGCCACTTTCGATACTTACCTCTTTGCAAGAATGGCAGCGCTTGATCCAGATACGCGATAGCGTTATCGGTCCGGTGCTGCTGTTGCCGCAGGTTGGCAAGGTCGAGTAGCGCGATTGCTTCGTTGAGGTGTCCGTTGTTCCTTCGCGCCAACGCGAGCGACTGCTGATAGTATTCTTCAGCTTTGCTCTGGTCTCCCCTGGTGAGAAAAACGTTGCCAAGCCATGCCAGTCCCCCGGTCGCCTGATACTCCATGCCATTGCTTTGCGCCAACTGAATCGCCTGCGTAGCCTGAGCCTCCGCATCGCCGGTGCGACCTTGGTGCACCGCGACACTGCTCAAGGCAAACAGCGCACGAATCTGTTGATTCAAGTTGGCGGCCTCAGTTGCTATTTGTAAGGCACTCTCCAAATCCTTCCTGGCTTCTCCCAGGTGGAACACGTTCAGTAGCCAAAAACCACGCTGATAAGAGACTTCAGCCACGCCTTCCGGTTGATTGAGCATCTTGTATGCGGCTTCCGCTTTCTGAAAAGCCTCTAAAGCATTCCTGATTTCCTGTTGCCTGCCGTAAAGCATTCCCAGCCGCAGAAATGCCACGGCGTCATGCGGCGCAAGAGTGGCAGCTTGTTGATAGCTCTCCCTGGCCTTGGCGATTTCGTCATTCTTCTCATAGGCTCGGCCCAAGTCGATGAACAGTGCCGTCTTTTCTTTCGCCGAAGCCTGCGCGGCGAGTTGCCGATAGATTTTCGTGGCCTTGGCGAAATCGCGCACCACTGTATTAGTAATAGCTTGCAGAAACAGGTCGTCGGATTTTTCCATTCGCTGGTCGCGAGAAGTTGAATGGGCAAGAATGACTTCGTCCTTTGCCTTATCCGACCGATCAAGCTCAGCATACGCTTCGGCCAGCCGCGCATGGGCGAGCGCATATTTCGCATCGGCGGCTACGGCTTGTTCGAGCGCCTTGCTCGCCTCGAAGTAAGCACCGTTGCGCATGGCCTCAGTGCCTCTCTCGTAGTGATTGACAGCCTCCAGGAGCGGCTGATGCGCAGGCCGGTAAACCAGGAAAACCATCAGCATAACAACCAAAGGCACAGCGCCGGCGAGAATGAAATAGCGTGGTTGCCGCGCGACTTTTGAAAGAGTGTTCCAGAAGGATCCGGGTACTGGTTTGGCAGGCAGCACCGGCATTGGTGTAGAAAACGGATCGCCCGCCGGTAGCAAGGCGCGCAACTTATGTAGGTCACTTAGCAGCTCTTTGGCAGACTGATAACGAGCGTTCGGATCTTTGGCCAGGGCTTTCGTAATCGCTGTTTCTAGTTCCAGTGGCACTTTCGAATTCAATGAGGAAACTGGCACGGGATCGACATGGACTACCCGCTCGAGAATCTCAGTAACGGTATCGCCCGCGAAGGGCCGGCTTCCGGTGAGACATTCATACAAAATGACACCCACCGCAAAAAGATCTGAGCGGGCGTCAACAGCAACTCCAGTTACTTGCTCGGGCGACATGTAGGGAGGCGTGCCCGCGTGCTCGCCAGGTCGTGAAAGAATGCCCGTCCACTTGTAATCACCCTGCTCCGGCAAGGTAATGCCCACCTGTTTCGCCAACCCAAAGTCAAGTACCTTCACTTGCCCCTGGAGAGTCAACATGATATTTCCGGGCTTAACGTCACGATGAACAGTTTTATGTGAGTGGGCTTCTGCGAGGGCCTCAAGAATTTGAATCGCGATATCCAATACGCTGTCGAGTGACAGTGTTCGGTTTTTGAGCGTATCGCCAAGAGTTTCGCCCGCAACATACTGCATGACGATGAAGCTTCGATCGGCAGCGTTGTTGACTTCGTAAACGGCGCAGATGTTTGGATGGTCCAGCCTGGCAACAGCCTTCGCTTCTCTGACCAGGCGCTTCCGCGAGACTTCATCTGCCTGAAGGTATGACGGCAAGAACTTTATCGCCACCTTGCGATCCAGCCACGTATCGTCCGCAAGATAAACTTCACCCATGCTGCCGGCGCCCAGACACTTCTCGATTCGGTAGCGGTTCACGAGCAATCCCGTCATGAAGTCAGGCTGATCTTCAACCAACAGCCAGGCTGTTTCTTCGAGTGCGGGTTTTTCCAGAAAATTTTGAGCCATTTCGCGAAAGTGGAGTAGCGACTCCACCTCCTGTCGCAAAGTTGGATCTACGGTACACGCCTGAGCCAGCAGACCATCGCGCTCGTCTGGGCGAACTTCGAGCACGTTTTGCAAAAGACTGTCGATCTGCTTCCAGCGTTCAGGCGTCATAGCAAGCCTTCAATAATTAAGGCGCAATTTGCACGGGATTTACCTCAAGAGATACTCGCGCGTGAGCTAGGCGCGTGACATGAGTTGCAGCAATTTTGCTTTGGCGGTTTGCCATTCGCGGCTAACCGTTGCGGTGGAGATCGCCAATGCCTCGGCGATTTCAATGTCAGTCATGCCACCAAAGTACTTCATTACGACCACCTGGCTTTTGCGTGGATCGATCTTTTCCAGTTCGATCAAAGCTTCGTCCAGGGCTACTAGATCCGTACTTTGTTTCGCGGCGATTGGGGCTGCCTGATCAAGATCGATCAGTTCTGCCTGGCGCTTCTGAGCACGATGTTTACGTGCGTAGTCAACCAGAATTCGGCGCATGGCCTGGGCCGCGACAGCGTAGAAGTGGGCACGATTCTGCCAGCGCATTCCTTTGTGATCGACGAGACGCAAGTAAAGCTCATTTACCAGCGCAGTGGTTTGCAGCGTGTGTCCAGCGTGCTCTCCGCGTATGTAGTTACGCGCCATGCGATGCAGTTTGCTGTGAACCAGCGGCATCAACTCATCGAGGGCAGTTTCATCGCCGTTGCGCCATTCGATTAGTAGTTGGGTAATTGACCTGGGGGAGGGTGTCATCGAGGCCCTCAAACGTTGAAGGTTCACTTTGGCGTCGCGAAGTATATCACCTCTGCTTTCCGTAATCGCGGGTTTCCCTACACCGTGATTGAAAGCACGAATCGATTCCGCCTTAACAAGTGAATGCAAACTCACCGAATGGTGATCGGTTCTGTTGCGAACGCCGCCACATTGAATTCGATTGGAAATTGCGGCTGAAGAATAAAAGGAGACTCCCATGCCTTTAGATTGGCCGCGAGAGATCTCGCGATGGGAAACAGGAGTCTATCAACCAGATGTCGAGGAGCTTGAAAAGCTTGCCAGGTTTTTCGGCGTGCCCATCATAGATTGTCCCGATAGGTAAGGAGAAAAAACATGACTTGGATTGGAAGAAAGAAACTCGCGTTTGTCCCGTTGTTCCGCCCGAACGCTCATCCGCCGGACCAGATTCCCACAGACTGGGAAAAACAGATACTGCAGCGTGTTCTGTTTGACCCCAACCCGACAACCGGAGCTGATCGTTCGCTTCGCGCTTACATCCACGCCGCATCGTCGGGGCGGGCTGACCTCGATGCGGTTGTGATGCCGAGGGAGAGCGTCGATCAGCAGGACGTGCCAGTGGCTTTTCTGGAAGGGAAGCTTGGTGCACAGTTGCGAAGCCAGGGCTTCAATGCCGCGGCAATCGTGATGCTCGGCGGAGTCGGCGCGGGCTCGGCTCAGAGTGGCGGTTTTTGGGCGCGGTTCGTTATGGCCGAAGGCGTTGGGGTGTGGGCTATGGAGTTAATGCACTGTCTGACCGCGTTTCGCGACCTTTACCCATTTGACGGTAACATGCGTGCCTTTGACGAGATGGCCTGCGCCTGCGCCACTCATCCCTCGGCTTACACGAAAGCCGCCATCGGCTGGCTCGATGCGTCCGCCGTCGTATCGCAGAAAGTCCGCGCGAAAGACCACAAATTGCATACGGTCGGTCTGGTTCAGCCGCCACCGTCCGGTAGAGTGGCAGCCGTGCGTATCGGCTCGGAGGTTCCGTTCCTGATGGTCGAAGCACGACAGAAGGTCGATCAGTTCGACGCTAACATTAAAAGCGAAGGCGTCATCGTTTACCAGGTTCAGACCTCTGACCCACTCGGGCACGCGCAGAACAACACCGCCCCGGTCAAGTTGTTGACCGAAACCGCACTCAAACTTGGACAGAAGTTCACGTCAAGCTCAGGTGTTACCGTGCAAGTCAAAAACGCCATTCCCGGTGGATTCACAGTGCAAATCGAGCGCCCTGCCGACCCGCGCTGCGCGGACATTCTTCGAAAAATCGCAAACATTGATGAAAAACTCGATGAAGAAGGCTTAGATGTGAACGAAAGAAAGCGACTCCTTATTGCCAGAGGTCAGCTTGAGACACAAGCCCAGCAACTTGGCTGTTCTTCTTGAGACGATAAGCAACGTTTTCATCAATCTCGACACAGCCAAGCCTTACACCGACATCAAGACAGCGTTCGGGACGGCTTATCAGTTAGCGGGGATTGAAAACCATCATTGCACGACTTGCGTCACACGTTTGGGCCCAGGCTTGCGGAAGCGGGTTGCAGTGAAGCGACGATTGCCGACTTGATGGGACATTCTGATCCGCAAACGACGCGACGCTACACGCACGCAACCGATCGAGCGAAGCGGGCGGCGGTCAAAGCGGTGAGATTGCGCGTCTGCCACAATCCTGCCACAAAAACAAGAACGGCTACCTCTACAGGTAGCCGTAAATGCTTGATTTAATTGGTCG
>Ga0134121_10002694_pt1 | contig 15193 bp, 8 predicted proteins | sample KB301_FD_96463 | JGI IMG/M metagenome (GOLD analysis project Ga0134121, IMG submission 96463) | Terrestrial soil microbial communities without Nitrogen fertilizer from Kellogg Biological Station, Michigan, USA - KB3-0-1 | ecosystem: Environmental > Terrestrial > Soil > Unclassified ... | reverse complement strand
TCGTTTAAGCTCAAATTCTCGGCATAGAGCACGTATTGAACCTTTTGCTGCATGGGCTTGGCCAGGCTGTCTTTGGCTTTGTTGTCAACCAACACAGTGATCCCCGAAGCCTGAAAGGCCGAGGTAAACTGCTCCACCGCCCGGCTGTTTTTCGCAGTGGGAATGTCAAACCAAAAACCAGCTTCCTTCTTCAGCTCATTGGCCAGCCGTTTCTTGACCGGCTCTTCTTGCATTTCGGCAAGTACCAAGCGCACGCCCGTTTCCGCTTCCTTGACATCCTCGCCAAACTTCGCCGCCGGATTGCCAAACAGATCTGCCAAAAACGGATCGAGCACGGCCGGCTTGGGAAGGTTGTCGTCATTCTTTTTGTAAAGCAAAGCCCCAGCCAAAAAGAATGTGCCAACTCCAACCACGCCCAGCACACAGGCAGCCAGGGCCAGACCCAACCAACCTGGAATGCCGCTAGGAGGTGGAGGCGTCACGACAGGTTTCACAACCGGCCGTGGCGCGGGGGCCGGCCGCTGCTGGCTGTCGTTAAGCGTTATCATAACAGAATTGGCGAGCGTGTCGGGAGCTTTGCGGGAGGGCAGGTTGTGCAGTTCCTTGGAATCGGCTGCGAGCTTGTCCAGGAAGTCGCGGGCATCAGGCGACGAGGACAGCAGTCGTTCGACGACTTGCCGTTCGCGGGCATCGAGTTCGCCATCGACGTATGCAGTCAGCAGTTCACAGTGACGATCAGACAACATTGCCGCACCCATTAAGCGCATGGATGTTGGTCAACCTTGCGCTTCCCCAATGGTCCGCAGTGGGCGACGGCGCGGAACTTGGTTCAATCTCTACTTCCAATACACAGAATTTGCAATCCAGGTTTCAAACCCGACGCTGTACAGGCGACTAGGGCTTCATTCTCATTTACCCTCTTGTTCCAGCTGTTCCAGCACCTCCCGCAACTCCAGCCGCGCCCGGTGCAATCTGCTCCGTATGGTGCCGATAGGCACTTCTAAAATATCGGCCATGGTCTCGTATTTTTGGCCTTCCATATCCTTCAAAATCAGCACCGCCCGATGTTCGGCCGAAACCCGGTTCAGCGCGGCTTGTATTCGTCGGCCTTCCTCCGCTTGTTCCAATGCAAACCCCGGTTGACTCATTTCTGTCAAATCGGCCGGCTCCAAGCCGCCGCTGTCACTGTCCGGATTAAAGTGCAGGCGCACTGTGGCTCTCTGTTTTCGTCTCCAGCTGATGGCGGCATTTACGGCGATGCGGTAAAGCCAGGTGAAGAAAAGCGAATCGCCTTTGAACGACTTTAATGACTGATACGCATGCACAAATGCGTCTTGCACCACATCCTGGGCGTCTTCCGCGTTGTCCAACAGGCGATACACTGTGTTGAAGAGTCGGTCTTGGTATCGGCGCACCAACTCTCCGAATGCCGAAGTGCGACCGCGCAGGCAATCCGCGATAAGCCGCTGGTCATCGGCAGGTTCGGGCGAAGGTCTGGACATGAGACGAGGGGTCCAACGGGAAAGTTCCGGAATTCTTGGGCCGTCCATTGGGCGCCGATCATTAGTATACAATGATGTACCGCGTTTTGGGACGTGGAAAGCATGGAACCGTGGGACGGCTTTCCCAGGCGGTCCATTTATGCACCGGACGGCCTAGGAAGGCCGGGCTAGCTTGTCGAGCATCATGGAAAACAACACCATCGTCGTCCGGGGCGCCCGCGAACATAATCTCCGTGACGTGAATTTAACGCTGCCCCGGAACAAGCTGATTGTCTTCACAGGCGTCAGCGGTTCCGGCAAAAGCTCGCTTGCATTCGATACATTGTACGCAGAAGGTCAACGGCGTTACGTCGAATCATTGTCGAGCTACGCGCGGCAGTTTCTCGGGCAGATGCAGAAGCCGGATGTCGATTTTCTTTCGGGGCTGTCGCCCTCGATCAGCATTCAACAAAAGACGGCGGCCCGCAATCCGCGCTCCACGGTCGGCACCATCACCGAGATTCACGATTATTTGCGGGTGCTGTATGCGCGTGTCGGTCAAGGGCACTGCGTTGAATGTGGCCGGCCGATCACGGCGCAGACGCGCGAACAGATTCTCGCTCGCATTCTCGCCTTGCCCGCGGGCACTCCTTTCTTGGTGTTGGCGCCGGTCATTCGCGGACAAAAAGGCGAATACAAGGATTTGTTCGAGGACATGCTGCGGCGCGGTTTTGTGCGTGCCCGGGTTGACGGTCAGGTTGTAAGGTTGACGGATGACCTCAAACTGAAGCGACACATCAAACACCATATCGAGATTGTGATTGACCGCTTGAAGGTTGATGAAAAAGTGCGGCCGCGATTGTCGGAGGCGGTTGAACAGGCACTAGCCCTCGGCGAAGGCTCGATCATTATCTCCATCGAAAATAACGAGCCGGATGCGTCAGCGACAGAAGAACGCAAAACTGCAAGCCGCTCAACCGATCTGCTTTTGTCCGCGCACTACGCCTGCACGTATTGCGATCGCAGCTACGAACCACCGACGCCTCAGTTGTTCAGTTTCAATAGTCCCCACGGCATGTGCACCGGGTGTGATGGCCTGGGCACGCAATTCACCTTTGACCCCGACCTGCTGATTCCCGACCATTCCCTGAGCTTTTTTGACGGCGCCGTGGCCCTGGTCGGCAAACTGAGGGAAATGGGCCGCTGGCGGCGGCACATCTTTGAAGGTGTCGCCACTTCACAGGGGATCGACCTCAACACGCCTTGGAAGGACTTACCTGAACAGCATCGTCAATGGCTTCTGCACGGCACCGGCGACAAGCACATCACTTACGAATGGAAACAGCGGGTCGGCAAAGTGTGGAAACACGGCGGCAAATGGGAAGGCGTGATCCCGCAACTTTTGAGCAGCTTCAAAAAAACGGCTGCCGGTCCGCGTCGCATGCAGTTAGAGAAGTACATGCGGGCGGTGCGGTGCCCGTATTGCAACGGCCAGCGGCTCAATGCTCAAGCCCGTGCCGTTAAAGTTGGCGGTAAATCACTGGTCGAGGTGTGCGCCTTGCCCATCAGTGATGTTGCCGCCTGGATCGATCCCGACAAAGGGGAGTTGGAAAAATCATTTGATGCGATTCAAAAAACCATCGCCGTTGAAGTGCTGAAAGAGCTGCGAGCGCGTGTCGGCTTCCTCCTCAACGTCGGCCTGGATTACCTTTCATTGGATCGCAGCGCGCCAACGCTTGCGGGTGGGGAGGCGCAGCGTATTCGTCTCGCCGGTCAAATCGGCAGCGGGCTTGTCGGTGTTTTGTACATTCTCGACGAACCGAGCATCGGCCTCCATCCGCGCGACAACCAGCGCTTACTCGATAGTTTGCTACGCTTGCGTGACATGGGCAACACGGTCCTGGTGGTCGAGCATGACGAAGACACAATGCGGGCTGCTGATTATATCGTCGATTTCGGCCCTGGCCCCGGCGTGCGCGGCGGCGAAGTGGTCGGTGCCGGCACAATGGCCGATTTGGCCAAAAACCCAAAAAGCGTAACGGGCCAATACCTCACCGGGGCCAAAGAGATCGCCGTCCCCAAGAAACGCCGACAACTTACCGGCCGCAATCTCACCATCCGCGGTGCTCGGCACCACAATCTCAAAAACATCGACGTCAGTTTTCCGCTTGGGTTGTTCGTGTGCGTCACTGGCGTCAGCGGTTCGGGCAAATCGTCTCTGGTTAACGACATCCTTTTGTCGGCAGTCGGCAATCGGCTTTCGGCTTTCGGCCAGAATGACGAAGAAGACGAGGCGGAAGAAGACAGTCTGCAAACGAAGGCCGACTATGCGGGCATTGAAGGCGTGGAAGACATCGACAAGGTCATTGCCATCGATCAATCGCCCATCGGCCGTACGCCACGCTCGAATCCGGGCACTTATATCAAATTGTTTGACGAGATTCGCAACCTGTATGCGCTAACCTCCGAGGCCAAGGTGCGCGGCTATCAGCCGGGCAGGTTCAGCTTCAATCGCCCCGGTGGGCGTTGCGAGGCGTGCGAGGGCAACGGCTCCAACAAGTTGGAAATGGATTTCTTGGCCGATGTTTGGGTGACGTGTCCTGTGTGCGAGGGCCGCCGCTTCAACCGCGAGACGCTGCAGATCCGCTTCAAGGACAAGAATATCCACGATGTGCTGGAAATGGACGTACAGGAGGCGCTTGAGCATTTCACCAACGTGCCCAAGATTCGGCCGATGTTGCAAACCTTGCACGACGTTGGCCTGGATTACATCAAGCTCGGCCAGCCGTCGCCGACGCTGTCCGGCGGCGAGGCGCAGCGCATCAAGCTGGCGCGCGAGCTTGTTCGCCGCAGCACCGGCAAGACGCTCTATGTTTTGGACGAACCGACGACCGGCCTGCATTTCGAGGACATCCAAAAATTGCTCGAAGTCTTGCAGAGCTTCGTCGAAGCGGGCAACACCGTTGTTGTGATCGAACACAATTTGGATGTCATCAAAACGGCAGATTGGTTGATTGATCTCGGGCCCGAAGGCGGTGTCGGCGGCGGACAAATCGTCTCCAGCGGCACACCCGAACAAGTCGCCGCGTGCGAGGCATCGTACACAGGCCAGGCCTTGCGGCCATCGCTGGGCCAAAGGCTGACGGCCCCCAAACCCAAAGCCAAGGGCCGAAAGCCGAAAGCCGAAAGCCGAAAGCCGTTAACTGAACTGACCGTCGAAGGCGCTCGCCAGCACAACCTCAGGAACATCACGGTGTCGCTGCCGCGCGACAAGATGACCGTATGCTGCGGCCCGAGCGGCTCGGGGAAAAGTTCGCTCGCGATCGACACCATTTATGCCGAAGGGCAACGCCGCTATGTCGAATCGCTGTCGGCCTATGCCCGTCAGTTTCTTGGTCAGGTGGAAAAGCCAAAGGTCGAGCGTGTCACTGGGCTGTCACCGGCCATCAGCATTGAACAGAAAACGACCAGCAAAAGCCCGCGGTCCACGGTCGGCACCGTCACGGAGATTTACGATTACCTCCGCATCCTTTACGCCCGTTTGGGACAGCCGTATTGTCCCGCCTGTCAGATTCCTATCGGGACACAAACGGCGGATGAGATTATTGACAAGATTCTGTCGCTCCCGGAAGGGACGAAACTCTACGTGATGGCGCCGGTGGAACGGCGCGGCCAGGAAAAATACGAAGCCCTCTGGGACGAGATTCGACGCACCGGCTTTGTGCGCATGCGTGTCGATGGCAAATCGTTTAACGTTGAGGAGCCGCCGGCCATCGACCATCGCCGTAAGCACCGCATTGATGTGGTGGTTGATCGGTTGATCGTGCGCGGCAACCAGCGTGGACGATTTGCCGACGCTGTGGAGGCGGCATTGGAGCTGGGCCGCGGCGTGGCGCATGTGGCTCACGTCGATGACACCAAGGATGAAACGCAGTGGAAAGTGGATCGCTATAGTCAGCACTTTGCCTGCGATCAGTGCGGCCGGTCGTTTGAGCCGCTCAATCCGCATCATTTCTCGTTTAACAGCCCGCTCGGCTGGTGCCCGACTTGCGAGGGGCTTGGGTTCCAGCGCGGCGCCAATCAATCCGTGTTAATCCGTGATCCGCGTCTATCACTGCGTGGTGGCGCCATTGCCGCCTGGCCGGATTTGGCTTCAGAAACGCCCTTTGCGAAGTTCGCCGAAGCACTGGCGCGGCACGGCGGCTTTTCCCTGGATGTTCCATTTGAGGATTTGGAACCAGGTCAGCAGCGGATGGTTCTGCAAGGCGCGGGCGAGAACTGGATCGACCTCGACAGCAATGGTGTTCGCTTCCAGTACAAGGGCTTGATGCCGGCCATCGATGAAGCGTCGCGGGTCAGTTTCTTCTATCGGCAAAAGCTTGATCATGTCGTCAGCGAAGTGCCATGTGCTACATGCCACGGCTCGCGCTTGCGCGATGACGCCGCGGCCTGCCGTTTTCAAAACCGCACGCTGGGCGACGTTTGTCAACTGCCGTTGCAAGAGACATTGGATCTCTTCAAAGGCTTGAAGCTCGCCAAAGATCAACAACAAGTCGCCGGCGATTTGTTGCGCGAGATCAGCAGCCGCCTGCAATTCCTGGTGGACGTAGGCCTCGATTATCTGAGTTTGGGCCGGCCGACACCCACGCTCAGCGGCGGTGAGTCGCAACGCATTCGCCTTGCCAGTCAGATCGGCAGCGGGCTCACGGGTGTTTTGTATGTGCTTGACGAACCGACCATTGGCCTGCATCCACGCGACAATCGCCGCTTGCTCAAGGCCCTGGCGCACCTCCGCGATCTTGGCAACACACTCGTCCTCGTGGAACATGACCGCGAAGTGATCGCCGCTGCTGATTATTTGCTCGATTTCGGCCCCGGCGCCGGTGACCGCGGCGGCGAAATCACGGCCCAGGGAGCGCCCAAGCAAGTGCTGCGAGCCAAGGCCTCGCTCACCGGCCAATACCTCGCCGGGGCGAAGGCCATCCCCGTGCCCAGCAATCGCCGGCCCGTGACGAAGAGCCATCCGATGCTGACCGTCAAAGGCGCGCGGCAAAATAATCTCAAACACATTGACGTTGATTTCCCACTGGGTTTGTTCGTCGCCGTCACCGGCGTCAGCGGCTCCGGCAAATCGTCGCTGGTCAATGAAATCCTTTACAACACGCTGGCACGCAGGCTCAATCGCGCTCGCACGGTCGTCGGCGCTCATGACGACGTGGTCGGCCTCGCTCATATCGACAAGGTCATCAACGTCGATCAAGACCCGATCGGCAATTCGCCCAGTTCCAATCCGGCGACATATACGGGCGTTTTCGATTTAATCCGCCAGCTTTTCGCCCAAATGCCGGAGTCCAAAGTTCGCGGCTATGCGGCGAAGCGGTTCAGCTTCAACCAAAAAGGCGGCCGGTGCGAAGCCTGCGAGGGCAACGGTCAAAAGAAAATCGAGATGCACTTTTTGCCCGATGTCTGGGTCGAGTGTGATGTTTGCCATGGCAGCCGCTACAACCCTGAAACGCTCGCCGTAAAGTACAAAGGCAAGAGCATCGCCGATGTGTTGACAATGCGTGTCTCGGAAGCGCTGGAATTGTTCGCCAATATTCCCAAAATTCGCCGCGTTTTGGAAACGCTTGCCGATGTCGGTTTGGAATATATGGCGCTCGGCCAGGCCGCGCCAACGCTCTCCGGCGGTGAAGCCCAGCGTGTCAAACTTGCCGCTGAATTGTCGCGGCCCAACACCGGGAAAACTGTTTATTTGCTCGACGAGCCGACCACCGGTCTGCACTTCGATGACATCCGCAAATTGCTTGATGTGCTCAATCGCCTGGTCGATCTTGGCAACACTGTCATTGTCGTTGAACATAATCTGGATGTCATCAAGACGGCGGATTGGGTGATCGATCTCGGACCCGAAGCAGGCGGAGCTGGCGGCCAACTCGTCGCGGCGGGGCCGCCCGAGATTGTCGCCAAGGTGCGGGAATCACACACCGGAATGATCCTGGCCGATGTTCTTGCCGCCGGGCCGCTGGCTGAACGGGCAAAGTTCGATCCAATGGCCGCCGCGAAACAGCAAGCTGGCGATGTCGCGCTGGAGGCCGTCGGCAAAGACGCGAAGATGCCGTGGGAAACCGACGGCCATCGCTGGCACACGCAGGACCGCGTCAGTCTCAATGGCCAGCCGTGCCGCTGGGAAGGCGCAATTTACGACTGGGTCGAAAAGGAAATCCGCAAACGCGGCGCGTTCAGCCCCACCAACTGGAATCACCGCAGCGTCATCGAGATCGCCGCCGTTAACAAAAGCCAGGGTTGGTTTTTCCACGGTCACAGCGGTATGGAATGGTGCGTCCGCCTCGTCTTCCGTGTCGCTCGCAATGCCTTCAAGCAGGGCGAACTCGTTGAGCGTCTGGCCATTCCCACGCTCAATGACACGCCCGGCGTCCAGGCCTACAGCAATGAAGAGCGCGTCCGCGTCAAAAATCGCAAAGGCCCCTGGCAAGAGGTGATGGTACTGGCCCATCGCCTGAGTGAGATCGACACGCCCGCGTTTCAAACGTTTCTCGATCAAGCAGTGAAGTCATTCCAGGCCAGCCTCACCAAACAACGGCTCAAGCCCGAAGACGTGATGCCGTGGAAAGTCATGGGCCAACGCTGGCACGAAGGCGACAAGGGTTTCAAACCCGGCAAAACGATCATGTGGGACCGCGGGCTGCTCAAGCGATTGATCGACATTGTCCGCTCGGTGGAGCCCAAAATCGAAATCGAATGGGACACTCGCGATGCCATAAAGCTAAAGGTCCCTGGCATCGGCCGCTCATGGGCACAGTGGCGGACCAAGGATTTCCGCGGATTGGATTGCCGGTTTTTGGGAAAGAAAGGTCAATTCAATCTGAGCCAACTGGATGGCCTCGGCGTGCAGCCGCAAATCGCCGGACACCGGGCGGAGAGCGATGTGGTGCGACTGGTGTTTCAGCAGGCGGAACAGATGCCGGGGGGGAAATTGAAGCAAGTGCTGACGGAGCATCTGCGGGGGTTTCGGGAGGTGTTTGGGAAGGGGAAATGAGAGCAGAACGTGGGTCATTTGGCAAAGTGGCTTCACGCAAAGCTCCCGGCTCGCCAAGCGTTCATGGCCAACCTACAACACCTTCATGTCCCTTGCCCTACTCCCATCCCTGTTCGCCGTTCACATCAGCGACGGAGTTTTGCAAAGCACCTGGCTGGCCGGGGGCTTTATCATTTCGGGATTATTTGCGCTTTACGGCGCCTGGCGCATTCGCGATGAGGAGATTCCCCAAATTGCATTGCTGACGGCGGCTTTTTTTGTCGCGTCGTCGATTCACATCAAGATGGGGCCGTCGAGCTGGCATTTGCTTTTCAATGGCTTGGTTGGCGTCATTCTCGGGCGGCGGGCGGCGCTGGCCATTCCCATCGGTCTGACCTTGCAGGCGGTCTTGCTCCAGCATGGCGGATTCACGGCGATTGGGGTGAACACTTGCATCATGTTGTTGCCGGCCTTGGCGGCGAGTGTGGCGTTTTCAGCCATGCGACGGGCGACGTGGCTGCGGCGACGGAGCTTGACGATTTTGGAAATCATGGCCGGTTTTGTCGTCGGTACGCTGGCGGTGCTCGCTACAATAGCGCTGAATTATGTCGCGCTGGTTTTCGGTTCGGAGATGGATTTGACGGTGCCGGCGCGATTGTTGGTTTTGTTTTACCTGCCGGTGGCGGCGCTCGAAGGTGTGATTGTCGGGTTTTTGGTTGGGTTTCTGGTAAAAGTAAAACCGACGATGATCGGGTGGGGAACGTCGAATGAGGTGTTCCATGGGGAAACTACTCTGGGCCATGATTCTCACGGTATCAGCGCTGGTGGCAACGCCACGGTCGGCCCTGGCGCATCAGTTGAACGTCACCTACAAGGTGTTGCCGAACAATCTCGTCAAGATTGAGAGTTATCTGGGCCGTTATAGCCTGGGCGAGTTTGCCAAGGATGGGATCATCAAGATTTACCGGACGAATGGCGAATTGCTGGCTCAGCCGGGCGTGCTCAATGAGCAAGGGCAATATGTGTTTTGGTATCCCAAGGCGGAGGATCTCACCGTTCGTGTGTGGCATAACGCGGATGGGGAGGTGCATCACAAACAAATCTTGATTCCCGCGGCGGACTTGCAAAATGCCTCGGGGGCGAATGAGGCGTCTACCTATGGTGCCATGGATTGGTTGCAGGGCCATACCATCATGGCGTTGGCCGCCGGGTTGGCTTTGATATTAGCAGGGGGGGCGTTTTATTTGAGCCTTCGCAACGCGAGCCGGCTGCGAAGGATCGAAGATGCGCTTTTGGTGAAGCGCGAAACGGCAAGCCGGGATACTACTATTCCGGCAGCGGAAAAACCTCTTCCAACGGCACTTCCCACTGGCCCAGTCCGACGCTGACAATTGCGGTGTTCTTGCGATGATCGACGCGCACGATGCGGCCTACCCTGTCAAATCGCGCTACGCGAACTTCGTCGGTGGCTTTCAACTTTAATCGTGCGGCTTTTAATTCTGCGGCAGCTTTGCTTTCGCGTTCGGCTTGCAGCAGTTTTTGCCGATATTCTTCGCCTTGCCGCTCGGCTTCCTGTTGAGCCAGCATGGCCACTTCGCGGGCTTTTTCGGCTTCCTCGCGCATGCGTTGGAGTTGGGCCACTTCCGGCGCTCGTTTTTGTTTGCGACGCAGATAGCGCTGCGCTCGTCGAATCAAATCGCGCGGCATCTTCAGACGGCGGGCGATGCGGAGGGCGTTGCTCATGCCGAATTGGCCGATGAGCAAGCGGTAGGTTGGCCGCAACGTTTCCACGTCAAATTCGACAGCGGCGTTTTCGGCACGTTGATTGTTGAAGGCGTAAGTTTTCAAGTCGCCGAGGTGGGTGGTAACCATCGCCCTGCACTCCATCTGATCGAGTTCGTCCAGGATCGCCCGGCCCAGGGCGGCGCCTTCAGTCGGATCGGTGCCGGCGCCCAGTTCGTCGAGGAGCACGAGACTTTTTGCATCTACTGTTTTCAGAATGTGGGCGATGCGCGAAACGTGCGAGCTGAAGGTGCTGAGTGATTGCTCCAGGCTTTGCTCGTCGCCGATGTCCGCGAATATTTGCTGAAAAACGGGAACCACGCTGCCGTCGGCGGCCGGAATGTGCATACCGCTTTGGGCCATCAAGCACAACAACCCAGTCGTCTTAAGAGTGACCGTTTTGCCGCCGGTGTTGGGCCCGGTAATGATGAGCAGATTGAAGCCGTGGCCGAGGCGAACATCGATGGGGACAACGTTGCGTGCAGGGGTCAGGGGTGAGAGGTCAGAGGTCAGAGCCGCGGTGTTGCTGCCCCCTGACCCCTCACCCCTAACCCCTTCCGAGCGGAACAGATTCTCCAACAGCGGATGCCGCGCCAGCCGCAGCCACAACTTGCCGTCGGTGTTGATGTCCGGGGCGGACATTTGGAAATCGCGGCTGAAACGGGCGCGGGCGCTGATGTAATCGAGCTGGGAGAGAATATCAACAGCGATCGCCAGCGGTCTGGCCACGCGGGCTACGTCGGCGCTCAGTTTACGCAAAACCCGTTTGATTTCGCGGTCTTCATCGCCCTTGAGCACCACGCGCTCGGCGCTGAGCGTGGCGACGCTGGTTGGCTCGACGAAGATGGTTTCGCCCGTGCCGCTGGTGCGGTGGACAACGCCGTGGATTTTATGGCGGAAATTGACGGACACGGGCAACACGTAATGATCACCGCTGACGGTGGCGTTAGGGTAACGCAAGATTTTTCGCAGTTCGGGATCGCGCAGCAAGCGTTTGATCTGATTTTGGACCCGCTCTTCCACATCGGCGAGCTTACGGCGGATGGCGGCCAGCTCCGAACTGGCCATATCTAGCACATGGCCACGACTATCGATGCTGCCGCAAATGGTTTTGGCCACCATGCCGAGATCTTCGACGGGCGTGAGCAAAGCGATGAGCCGCTGACAGCGAGCATCGAGGCGGGTGCGATAGCGGTAGATGTTGCCGGTGCATGTCAAGGTTTCGGCGATTTCGAGCAGTTGATCGGCGGTGAGCATGGCGCCAATGGCGGCCCGGCGTGCGGTGAGGCGGACATCATGCAGGCCGCCGAAGGGCGGCGTTTGACCAACAGTGAGGGCGAGAACCATTTCGCTGACAAGTGCCAGCTCGGAACGGATTTTTTCTAGTTCGGTGGAGGGCTCGGCCTGCCGGGCCAGCTCTTTGCCGAGCGAGCAGGCGGCATAACCGGCGACCAGGTCGCGGATTTTGTGGAATTCCAAAAGGTCGAGGGTGTGCGAGTCCATAATCCACGGCATTTCGGGCTTGGCGGAATGACAGTTTGAATCATTGTAAGGTTCATGGTTGCGATGGGACCAGCGGGCGGTTAAAGTGGCACCATTCACTTGGCCTGCGCTTGATTTGACCAGGCAATTCCATAGGGTTCAGTGTAACGCATGGGATGACACACAATCTGCCAACACGCGGTTCGTGGCTTGATGGCCGATTGAACCGCGCTCGCCAAGACGGAAATACCAGCCGGCAATTACAAACTCTCTCTCGCTGTAGGAGTATACAATGGTGCACGTCGTAAGCGGAATCCTCTTAGCATTAGTCCAGGCTCCGCAGCCCGCCAAAACGGCCCCCATCCCGCCGGAGGGTGTCCACGCGATTACCGGTCATGTGGTGTCCGTGGCCACGGGGGTCCTGACAATTCAAGTGGAAAGCTCCGGCGAGGAAATGAAGCTCACCACGGATTTCAACTCTAGCTACATGCTCGTGGACAAAACCGGTACCAAGTTGACCCCCAAAAAATCAAGTGCGATGGCCCTCACCAAAGGTCAACTGGTTCATCTGTTGGTCTATTCCGACGGCAAAACGGTAACCGTGCTACAAGGCACCGTGGAAGGGAAAGGCATCCCGGCAGTCGCCGAGAAATCGCCCAAGACGCCGGACAAAACTCCGAAGACGGAAGACAAAGCCAAGGTCGAAGAGAAAACCAAAGCCGAGGAGAAGGGCGTCAATGCGGTGGGCACCCTTGTCACCAAGCTCGGCGGCAAATATCGGCATTTGGATTGGGCCAAAGGGAAAAACCAATATGAAATCGACCTCAGCGGCGTCAAGCTCACCGATGCCGATCTGGCGCCGCTGGCCAATGCCAAGGACATTCTCTGGCTCAAGCTCAACTCAACAGCGGTGACCGATGCGGTGGTGCCGCACATCGCCGCCATGACCGGGCTTGAAGAGATCGACCTTTCCGGAACCAAGATCACCGATGCCGGGCTGGAGAAGTTGGCGGCCGGCGCCAAAGCGCTCAAAGGACTGAAGCTGGCGTTCACCGCGATCACCGACAAGGGCCTGGCGACATTGGGCAAGATCGACGGCGTTCGTTCGCTGGACCTTACTGGAACTACCGTCTCCGATGACGGCGTGGAAGCGCTGCTTAAATTGCCGTTACTCGATTCGGTTTACGTGGCCAAGACCAAAATCACGGATAAAGGCGCTCAAAAACTGATCGACCCGGCCAAAGTCCACCTGCGCCTGTGCCGATTCGCCGCCGGCGACAAAGGCCAATTCCAGGTCCATGAGGAATTCAGCAAGGGCAAGGTGGTCCGCAAGGACTTACTGATCGGCGGCGTAACCTACGGCTTCCAGTTCGAGGCCACCGACTCCAAGTTGTGGGGAAACAATAGCCGCACGCCGACTGCCTACTACCACATGGACGGCCCCCTGGGCCAGGTGCTTGGCAAATTCAACCCAGCGGACATCAAACCGCTCGGCCCGCTGGCTTCGTTGCTCGCGCCCGCCTGGCCCGAACCGGCGATTGGCGTGCTCAGGCTGACAACGGGGTCCGTTGCCGCCTACGCCAAGAAAGGCACCAGGATTGACTTTTACAACAACACGCCTGAGATTGATGCGTTTTCCATGCAGTCCAAAAGCCAGCCGCGTCAGTTCACTTACCTTGCAGACGCCACGGCACGCGGCAGCGTCGTGAAAATGATCAACGGCGACGAGCGCTCGATGCTTGCCAAGACGGGCCCCAAAGGGACTTATTCTGTCCTAATCGTCGAAGCGACCAAGAATGGCCTGGCGGACATCAACACCAACTTCTTCACCAAGGAAGCGCTCAAGGAATTTATGGACAGCACGAACGAAAAGGGACTGCTGTGTTTTCACGTTACCCATCGCGATTACAATCTCACCGCCCCGCTGGCGGACGCCGCCAAGGACTTGGGATACGCCGTCAAGCATTGCAGCGGCGCCTGGGGCGACGACAATCCGGCGCTGTATAGCTCAGAATGGGTGGTGATCGCCCGCAAGGCATCTTATTTGGATCATCTCAAGGACACCAAGTACAACACCTGGACGGTGCCGACGGCGTCGGGGAAACATCTGTGGAAGGATGGGGGTAAGGTTGATGTGGAATCGCTGAGGAAGTAGGAAAACGCGCTATTGATTCCCAGTTTGATCGGCTGCAATAATGGCTACGCAAAGGATCTATTTTGATCCGTCGAGCTTGGGCCGAGCGTTTGACGATTTGGCCCAAGAAAGAAATCGGCGGGAAGCCGACGCCGTCGAAGAAGTGCTGCGGAAAATCGCGATTGGGGATTGGCTGCAGGTTTCGTCAACGGCGGCAACGCTGGAAATCGCTGCTATTCCAGACGTGGCGTTGCGTCGAAAAATGGAGTTGCGTATACCAACGACCGGCGCCGTCCACCAGTTGAACGCAACAACCTTTTCACGCGCAACCGAGCTTTGCCGCTTGGGTTTCAAACCGCTTGATGCTTTGCATGTTGCGGCGGCCGAAGAACTCAACGCAGATGTATTGCTTAGCTGTGACGATCAATTGTGTCGTACCGCGAATCGCCACACTGGCAAGCTAGCTGTCCCGGTCCGCAATCCGGTTGACTGGCTCAAGGAGATTACTCATGGACAAGATCCTTGACGAAATTGTCACACGTGGTTTGGCAGCGCTGAAAAAAGAGCTTGGGGTGGTTGGTTACATCCGCTTCATGCAATTCTTTTCGCCAGGCAAAGGCGATTACACCAAGGAACGGCACAAATGGCTTGACAGCATTTCCTTGGAGGAGCTTGCGAAAAGAGCAGGAGTAAAGAGTCCTTCCACTCCCGCCAAGACCAAAGTGAAGAAAACGCGCCGGGCTTCCTGACTCTGCAACCAATTTTTACCGTGCCGAATCCTTAAGCAGTTTTTCTAAATGATGTTTCCAAACAACCGCCTTGGTGTGCGTGCCGTGGCCAATCGTATCCGGCGTCAACGGCATCACCACTGCTGTGCCTTTGGGCACCCGTTTGATTTCCTTTTCGAGAATGCCCAGCTCCGGCGGATTGATCAGATCGTCCGCGAAATTGACGGCGAACAGCGGAGCTTTGATCTTTTCTAGCCCGATGCCAGGATTGTAATCCCACGAGCTTTCGACCGCGTAAAGCAGGTCGTTGGCGTCGGTCACCTTTAATCGCGCGGCGATGTTTTTCTCCAGCATCTCGTCCGCTTCTTTCAGCGTTGGCCCTTCTTTCTGTCGAAGCACCGAGTTGCTGCTCACAAGAAACAGCATCTCCACCGCGATGCGCAAACCGCGCGGCTGTGTCTTGTAATCGCCGTTCATCCATTCGGGATCGGTGCGGATCGAGTCGCTGACTAGTTTGCGCCAGACGCGATTGCGGCCGGAGATTTCCGTA
>Ga0134121_10002693_pt1 | contig 15194 bp, 12 predicted proteins | sample KB301_FD_96463 | JGI IMG/M metagenome (GOLD analysis project Ga0134121, IMG submission 96463) | Terrestrial soil microbial communities without Nitrogen fertilizer from Kellogg Biological Station, Michigan, USA - KB3-0-1 | ecosystem: Environmental > Terrestrial > Soil > Unclassified ... | reverse complement strand
TCGTTCCAACGTTGGAGGCGGCGATCGGAATCGAACCGATGAATAAAGGTTTTGCAGACCTCTGCCTTACCACTTGGCTACGCCGCCGTTCCGGAGAGCATAAAGAATAAAAGCGGAAAGATGAAGCAGCACGTACTTCATCCGCCCGCCTTCATCTGATTCGTGGAGCGGGAGACGAGATTTGAACTCGCGACCCTCGCCTTGGCAAGGCGATGCTCTACCACTGAGCTACTCCCGCTTTGAGCACGGTCGATTCTAATGATTCAACGATGCTTGTCAAGCGAAGCCCAGACGGTAGTGCCCTATATTTGAAATTCGTCTCTGCATTGACTCTCGTCGCGCACAGAACCGAGCGCGGTAGCGCCGGGTCAAATCCTATTGAGGAGCGCTCAGTTGAGTTTGACCCGGCGCTACCGCGCTCGGTTCTGTGCATGACGAGAGTCGAATGCAATTGAGAATTCGAAATTAGGGCACCACCCCCAGACCTGACCTGACCTTTTGGCTCGCCCGTCAAAGGTGTATTATTCACCCCACTTAGATCATGAACCGACGCCTGCTTAGAACCACTACTTTAGTTTTCGCTTTGGTGTTTTACGTCGCCGCGTCTGCCGGATGGCACATCTTCTATGGCCGGTTGATAACGGGCAAGTTCTCATCAAAACGCGGATGCCTTTATAACGCTCCCGTTTCAGATTAACCACCAAAGCAAACAAACGGTGCAATGCGCAAGGGGGATCACCCCGGGAACATTGCACCGTTGTTTAACCCTAAGTCTCACGCCGGTACCGACGCGCAACCGTCGAGTCTATGTCCCGCAGTCTAAGGTCGAGATGAGTTCTCGTCAACAATCCGGGAGAAAATAAAACATGTCAAACGCAAGAAACGATTTCCTCTCAACACCTCATTAATAGTGGTAAGCTTCGACAACGGAAGGAACAAAATTATGCGTAAGCCAATATTCGACACAATCCGCGCCCAACGCGGCCAGGGTTTTACGCCCGATGAAGTGAAAGCAGTCGACGCGCTTCTCGATCAGCTCGGCATCGAGGCGGACGAGGCGCCGGCGGCGCAACCCGTAATCGATCCCGCACCGGTGATGACTGCAGTGAATGGCTCTGCGGGCCTTGATGACACAAAAGCTTTCTTCGATGCCGTGCGAGAGTCGCGCATCTTTGGGGCCGGGCTCACACCCGATCAGGTGAAGGGCCTCGAGACCGTGTGCAGCGTGGCAAAGGCGGCTGCCTGGCCACTCGCATACACAGCCTATGCGTTAGCGACCGCCGCCCACGAGACTGCGTACACGATGCAGCCAGTGCGCGAAGCTTTCTGGTTGAACGAGAACTGGCGGAAAACTCATCTCCGCTACTTTCCGTTCTACGGCCGCGGTTACGTCCAACTCACCTGGAAAACTAATTACGATCGAGCGGATCGCGAGCTGGAGCTGAATGGACGGCTGAGCGGCAACCTCGACGTCGCGTTAGAACCCGAAGTTGCCGCACGGATCATGGTTAGAGGCATGCAGGAAGGCTGGTTCGCAGGCGATAAATCAGGCCAGCGCCACACGCTCGCCCGACATCTGCCAGCGAACGGCGTGGCCAACGTAGTCCAGATGACCTCAGCGCGGCGAATCATCAACGGTACAGACAAGGCCGGACAGATCGCGGCTGTAGCGCTCAAGTTCCAGAATGCATTACAGGCAGGCGGCTGGTAGTACAACAGCCGCCAATCCTCCGCAGGAAGTTGACTTCCACTTCCAAGCGTAATAAGTTCGCGGACGCTTCAAACTTCCGTTGAAGCATTCCACGACAACTGATCGCTGTTTGCGGAGGAGCCTACCATGAAAGCCCATAACGGATTCCGTCTCGCTACCACGTCGCTCGCGATTCTCGCGATTCTGCTGATCGCGGGCGTCAGCTTTGCGCAGCAGGGTTACAAGAAGCCGCCGAAGGAAGTGCTCGACATTCTGAACGCGCCGGTCACGCCCGGCATCTCGGTGAGCCCGGCGCGAGACAACATCATTCTCACGACCGGTCTGCGCTATCCGCCACTCGCCGATCTGTCGCAACCGATGTTGCGACTCGCCGGACGTCGTATCAATCCCGCGGTAAACTCGCCACACCGTTACCAGTACTCAGTAGCATTGACTTTGAAGCGCGTGGCTGACGGCTCGGAAGTGAAGATCGACGTTCCACCCGGCGCGAAGATCACCAGTGTCGAATGGAGCGACGACGGGAAACACTTTGCCTTCCTGAATGGAACCGCAAACCGCGTCGAGCTCTGGGTGGGCGACGCCGCGACCGGCAAGATCCAGAATCTCAAAACCGTCACGATCAATTCAGTCATCGGCGATGCGTTGACGTGGATGCCTGACAGTCGCACGCTGCTGGTCCAACTCGTGCCAGCGTCGCGCGGCGCAGCGCCCGTCGAGCCAACTGTCCCAAACGAGCCAAGCACGCAGGAGAGCTCCGGCCGGCCTGGTCCAGTGCGAACATACGAGGACCTCTTGAAGAGTCCTTATGATGAGAAACTCTACGAGTATTACGCGACTGCACAGCTAGCGCTCGTCGACTCCGCCTCCGGACACACAACTACGTTGGGCCAGCCGGCGATCTTTCAGAACCTCGATCCCGCGCCTGACGGCCAGCACGTTCTGGTCACGCGACTGCACAAGCCGTTTTCGTACCTGTTTCCTGACAGTGATTTTCCGAAGGACATCGAAGTTTGGGACACGAAGGGCAAACTGGTTTACAAAGTCGCGAGTTTGCCGCTTGCCGACCAGGTGCCGATCGACGGCGTGATCACCGGCCCACGCAGCGTGCGCTGGCGGCCCGATGAGCCGGCTACACTCGTCTGGGTGCGCGCGCTCGACAACGGCGATCCGAAGAAGAAAGTTCCTTATCGCGACAGCGTTGTGATGTTGAAGGCGCCGTTCACGGGCGACCCGACCGAGTTTTTCAAAACGGAGCAGCGTTTCGGCGGCATGACGTGGGGTGATGGAGTGGTTTTGATTTCCGACTTCGAGCGCGATAAACGTTGGGTACGCACTTTCGTCGTCAACGCGAGTAAACCCGACGGCGCAGCGAAGCTCATCTGGAGCCGGAATCAGCAGGACCGCTACAACGATCCGGGCACGCCGGTAACGAAGGTCGTGAAAGGCCAGCGAGTGATGTTGCAGAGCGGCGACTCGATCTACCTGATCGGTAATGGCTCTTCACCGGAAGGTGATCGACCGTTTCTCGATCGCTTCAACCTGCAAACGCTCAAGTCAGAACGGATTTTTCGCAGCGATGCTGACAGTTATGAAGGACCGATCGCGCTGTTGAGTGATGATGGCGCGCAGTTCATCACGCGGCGCGAATCGCCGACGGAAGCGCCGAACTACTTCGTGCGCAGCAGCGGCGCGACTCAGGCTCGCGCACTCACGCAATATCCCGATCCGACGCCGCAGTTGCGCGGGATCAAGAAACAGCTCGTCACGTACAAGCGTGCTGATGGCGTGCAGTGTTCGTTCACGCTTTACCTGCCGCCCGATTACAAGGAAGGGACGCGCCTGCCGACAGTCGTTTGGGCCTACCCGCTCGAGTTCACGGATGCGGGCACTGCCGGGCAGATCACCGGCTCGACGCAGCGAGCCACCTCGATCGTTGGTCCATCGCACTTGTTTTTCCTTTTGGAAGGTTACGCGGTGCTCGATAACGCGACGATGCCTGTCGTCGGCAGTCCTGAGACAGTCAACAACACGTACGTCGAACAGATCGTGATGAGCGCGAAAGCTGCGATCGACAAGGCGACCGAGATGGGCGTGACTGATCCGGAACGTGTCGGCGTCGGTGGTCACAGTTATGGCGCGTTCATGACCGCGAACTTGTTGGCCCATAGCGATCTGTTCCGGGCGGGAATCGCGCGCAGCGGCGCGTACAACCGAACGCTGACGCCGTTTGGATTTCAGAACGAGCGTCGCACGATCTGGGAGGCGCCGGAGTTGTATCTGAAAGTGTCGCCGTTCATGTTTGCATCGAAGATCAACGAGCCGATGCTGATGATTCACGGCGAGGCTGACGACAACACGGGAACGTTTCCGATCCAATCGGAGCGCATGTACCAGGCGATGAAAGGCAACGGCGCGACCGTTCGCCTCGTGATGTTGCCGCACGAAGCGCATGGTTACGCCGGGCGCGAGAGCATCGAGCACGTCTTGTTCGAGATGATCAGTTGGTTTGACAAGTATGTGAAGCACGCGCCGCCGCGGAGTAAAGACACGAGCACGGCTCAGGTGAAGTAATTAGCCCGCGAAAGCCTGCGAAGCAGGCGACAGCAAAAGCCCGCGATAGCGGGCGACAGCATAAAGCCTGGGGCGCAAGCCCCAGGATCAGGAGCCATAAAATTGTTCAAGCCCGCGGAGCGGGCGAAAGCCGTGTGGGTTCAGGGCTGTCGCCCGCTTCGCGGGCTCACACGCTTTTTTGTTTCGTGAGCCTGGGGCTTGCGCCCCAGGCTTTATGCTGTCGCCCGCTTCGCGGGCTTCCGGTCGCCTGCTTCGCAGGCTAAATCCAATGCGGATCGAAGTGCCAGCGGCGTTTGCGGAGGGATTCTTCGGTCCAGAAGTTTCGGAGGAGCTCGAGCTGCGGCGTTGAGTCGTTGTTGATGATGACGGTGACGACGTCGTAGCGGTGTGGTTGGGTTTCGATGCCGAGCATTTGGCGATAGACGCGGGCGGCGCGTGTTATCTGGCGACGTTTGCGTAGATCGACGTTGACTTCGGGTGGTGCGAACCAGTCGGAGGAGCGTGTTTTTACTTCGACGAAGCAGAGTGTGTCGCCGTCGTACGCGATGAGATCGATTTCAGCGTTGATGACTGCACCGCGCCGGTTGCGGCCGACGGGAAGTTTGAAGTTAGCGGCGACGAGTCGATAGCCGAGCTGATCGAGGTATGCAGCGGCGTAGGATTCTCCAAGCTGGCCTAGTGAGGATGGCATAGTTTTAAAAGATTACAGGATTTTCAGAATTTGCAGGATAAGAAATCCTGTCAATCATGAAAAATCCTGTAATCCTGTCTAACTAAGCGTCGCGGTCGTAGGCGACTTTGAGCCAGTGTTTCACTTCGTCGTCGATGTCGTCCTTTGAAGTGATCGGGATGCGGTGGGTGATGCGATCCTTTTTGGCGAAGCCGCCGGTGTCGATCAGGCGTCCTGTTGGTTTCATATCGCCGAGGGCGAAACCCATGTCGATACGTGTTTGCGTGGTCGGTTTGATCTGCGCGAAGACGTGATTGCGATACAGGGGCACGATCGTCGTGCACGGACACGCCTTCGCTTCCTTGCCGGTCTTGAGTCCGAGCTTCAGCAGCGCATCGTAAAGTGGGCGCAGTTTCGCTTTGCCACCTGAAAACATCTTCTCGACGTCGCTCTCCGCTTTGGCGAGATAAAGATCGGGGTCGCCGAATTCTTTACCCTTGCCTTCGGCGAGTTCAGCAATCCCCATCGCGACATTCGTACCGAGGCCGTGTTCTTCCTTCAGCCACGCGCGGCGTTCCTTTTCACCCTTCGGACCCGACTTTTTGATGAGGGCCACCCACTCTTCGAGCGAACGACCAGTCTTCTGCTTGAGCTCCGTCATCCACTTCTGCGTCATGTACACACCGGGATGGACGCTGTAGATAGATTTCCTGCCAGGCACGGCCATAAAAATCTCCTTTCACGAGAAGCGGGCGGTCGAGAGGAATTGCGGCGGGTGACGCGCCTTCGTCGCCTGCTCAAACGCATACGCGATCTTGATCAGCGTCGGCTCGCTGTACGCGCCACCAAAAAACGAGATACCAACCGGCAAACCAAAAACGTAACCAGCCGGCACGGTGATATGCGGATAACCCGCAACCGCTGACGCCGACGAATAACCACCCGTGAAGTGGTCGCCATTGATCCAATCGGTGGGCCATGCTGGTCCACCAGTCGGCGCCACGAGCGCGTCGAGCCGGTTCTTCTTCATCACCGCATCGATTCCCTGCGCGCGCGTCAGCAAATGGTTCTTGCGCAGCGCCGCGAGGTACGGCTTGCTGGTGAGCGGTCCTTTCGCCTCGGCTTTGGTCATGATGTCCTGACCGAAGTAAGGCATCTCGCGAGCGCTGTTCTTTTCATTGAACGCGATCACGTCTTTCAGCGAACGGACCGGCGCTTGTGGTCCAAGTCCCGCCAGATACTTATTCAGATCCGCTTTGAACTCGTAAAGCAAAACTTCAAACTCGGAATCGTCAAACTTGCCAGTCGTCGGAATGTCAGCCGGATCGACGAGCACCGCGCCGAGTTTCTTCATCTCCGCGAGCAGATCGCTCATCAGCTTGTCGACCCGCTCACTGAATCCGAAGTGTTTGCGGGCAATGCCGAGTCGCATGCCGCGCAAGCCGTCTTTGTCCAGGAATTGTGTGTAATCGGCAACTGATTTACCGCGACTCGCGTTGGTTGCTTCGTCGCGTGGATCGATGCCTGTCATCGCGCCGAGCAGTATCGCGGCATCACGGACCGTCCGCGCCATTGGACCAGCCGTGTCCTGGCTGTGTGATATCGGAATGATGCCTGCGCGACTCACGAGGCCGACGGTTGGTTTAATGCCAACCAGAGAATTCGCTGACGATGGACACACCACGGAGCCGTCTGTCTCAGTCCCGATCGCTGCCGCACACAAGTTTGCCGCAACGGCAGCGCCCGAGCCGGAGCTCGAGCCACACGGATTGCGATCGAGGGCGTATGGATTTCTTGTCTGTCCACCACGACCGCTCCAGCCGCTCGACGACTTCGTCGAGCGAAAGTTGGCCCACTCGCTCAGATTCGTCTTGCCGAGAATCAAAGCGCCGGCTCCGCGGAGACGTTGAGCGACGAAGGCGTCGCGCTCCGGCTTCGCGCCGACGAGTGCGAGCGAGCCGGCGGTAGTCATCATTCGATCCTGTGTGTCGATGTTGTCTTTGAGCAGGATCGGAATGCCGTGCAGCGGACTGCGCGGGCCTTTCTCTTTGCGCTCGCGATCGAGAGCGGTTGCGATCCGCTCGGCGTCGGGATTCATCTCGATGACGGAGTAAAGGCCGGGGCCTTTCTTGTCGATGTCGGTGATGCGATCGGAGTATTTCTCGACGAGCTCGCGCGAAGTGTATTTGCCGGATTGCAGCCCCTGCTGCAGATCCGTGATGGTTAGCTCTTCGAGATCGAAAGCCGGGGGTGCTTCGGGTTTAGCGATCGATTCAGATAACGGATTAACGAGGGCGCCGACGTAGGTGGCTGCAGTTGTTTGCAGAAATTGGCGACGCTTCATGTTGAGAATATGTCTGCTTTCTCTGCGTTCTCTGCGTAGCTCAGAGTTCTCTGCGTTAAACGGGCGACTTAAACGCAGAGAGCGCAGAGATACGCAGAGGACCGCAGAGATGAAGGCTGTTACTGTCTACTGACTTTGAATGAGTTAAAGAACCGTTCCACGCTTGCAGAGTCGTCCATCCCTTTCGGAGAACCGATGACGAGTTGATACGGACGGCGACCGACCATGAACACGCGCGACTTGAAGATCCTGTCAGCCGTCTCGGCGGTAAACTCGATCGCGGAATAGCCGTCGATAACTGTCGCTTTACTGCTCAGCAACGTCGCGCTGATGCCTTTGACGAAGTTATCGCGATTGGCTTCCAGCTCGGCCTGCCGGTTGAAGTTGAAACTCGGATCGTAATCAACAAAGCCGATGAGATAGACGCTCGTTGTGTCTTTCACGACGAACAGATGCGTCGTGTATGGACCATTAGAGCTCTCCTGCGTCTCGGTCTTCTCAGGCGGTATTTCCGGCATCATCACCGAGAAGCGCCCGTTCTCGGAAGTAAACTTCACCCAACTGCCGCTGTCTGTCGTGTTACTAGGAGCGGGAGCGGGAGTGTTGCTGGGAGTGCTGGGTGGACGGCTGGAATGTTCCTGAGCGTGAAGCGGAAAACTGATTCCTACAACGATAATGGCAAGCGCCAAAAACCTTTTCATAGTTGACATCCCTTCGGGTCACGACTTGAGCCGGCAGATTATAACCGTAGATCGCCACGGATGACACAGTTATTAAGGCCCTGTAAGCTATCGAGCCATGTCAAATCTCGTTGCTATCGTTGGCCGTCCGAATGTGGGGAAGTCTACGCTGTTCAACCGTCTCATCGGGGAGCGGCGATCCATCGTCGGCGACGAGCCGGGAATCACGCGCGACCGGATTTACGGCGAGGTCGAGTGGGCGGGCGCGAAGTTTTCCCTCATCGACACCGGCGGAATCGTGCCTGATGACGATGCCGTAATTCCCGCAAACATCCTGAAGCAGGCGGGAGTGGCGATTGACGAGGCGCACGTGTTGATCTGGGTGGTTGATGCGCGCGCGGGCGTCACCCAGCTCGACGAAGAGCTCGCCGCGCTCTTGCGATCCACCGGCAAACACGTGCTCGTGGCGGCGAATAAATCCGACTCGTCGCGTCAGGAGAGTGAAAGCACGGAGTTTTATCGTTTCGGCTTTGACGACGTGTTTCCGATCTCAGCGGAGCAGGGAATCGGTATTGGTGATCTGCTCGACAGCGTGGTTGCGCTAATCGACGAAGAGACTCCAGTAGACGAGACCCCTGAATCGCGCGAGCTGCGACTGGCAATTGTCGGCCGTCCGAACGTCGGCAAGTCTTCATTGCTGAACCGACTGCTCGGCGAGGACCGTGTGATCGTCTCGCCAGTCGCAGGCACGACTCGCGACGCCATCGATACCGTTCTACAAACACCCGAGCGCAATTTCCGTTTGATCGATACGGCGGGCATCCGTCGCAAAGGCAAGACAGACGAAATGGCGGAGAAGCTCTCGGTGATCATGGCGCGGAAGAGTCTCGAGCGTGCGGATGTGGCGATCGTTATCGTGGATGCGGTCGAAGGCGTGACGGCGCTCGACGCAAACATTGCGGGTTACGCACTCGATGCGGGCTGCTCGATCATCATCGCGGTGAACAAGTGGGACGCGGTCGCGGAGAAAGAAACAAATACGGCGGCGGAGTTTGAGCGCGGGCTGCGGGATAAGATGAAGTTTCTGGAGTGGGCGCCGGTGATCACGATCTCCGCGCTGACGGGTCAACGCGTGGAGAGGATTCTGTCGCTTGTTTTGAAGGCTGACGAAGCGCGCAACCGGCGGATTCCGACGTCGCAGCTCAACGATTTCTTCGAGCGCGCGATTGCGCAGCCGCGTGGCGGGACGGCGCCGTCGCCTGCGAAGGGTGGATTCTCACGGTTGAAGGTGCAGTATTTGACGCAGGTTGGTTTGCGGCCGCCGACGTTTGTGGTTTTCACGTCCGGCGGCAAACCGGGATTGCACTTCTCGTACGAGCGCTACCTTCTGAATCGTCTGCGGGAGGAGTTTGATTTCTTCGCGACGCCGCTGCGGATCATCGAAAAGCATAAGAAGTACTCCCGCGGCGGCGCAGCGGCGCAACGAAAGTAGCTGATTCCTGATTTCGCTGCGCCGTTGCGCCGCTGCGGGAGAATTCCTCTTACATGACTCCAATTAAATTCGAGATTTCAGCACAGGATGGTGAAGCGCGGACGGGGGTGTTGAGTACGCGTCGTGGTGTGATCGAGACGCCGGTTTTTATGCCCGTCGGCACCGCAGGGACAGTCAAAGGCATTCGCTTCGAAGAGCTCGAAGAAGAGCTCGACGCGCGGATCATCCTCGGTAACACGTATCACCTCTGGCTGCGACCCGGCATCGACGTGATCAAAGCCGCCGGTGGATTGCACCGCTTCATCAGTTGGGAGCGCGCGCTTTTAACCGACTCTGGCGGTTTTCAGGTCTGGAGCCTGGGCGCACTCCGCAAGATCTCGGAAGAAGGCACCCAGTTTCGCTCTCACGTCGACGGCTCAATGCGTTTTCTTTCACCCGAAATCTCGATGGAAATCCAGTCCGCACTGGGCTCTGACATCGTCATGGTTTTCGACGAGTGCGCGCCCGGTGCAGCGAGCCACGAAGACACCGAGCGCAGCATGAATCTCACCGCTCGCTGGGCGCAACGCTCGAAAATCGCTTTCGATCGACTGCAATCCGAAGGCGCAGACACCGGCCGTCGCGATGTCGAAGATCTGAGCGGCGCGCAGGCGCTGTTTGGCATCATCCAGGGCGCCGGACATCTGGATCTGAGGCGAATCAGTCTCGAACAGACCGTAAACATTGGCTTCGACGGCTACGCTATCGGCGGCTTGAGCGTCGGAGAAGAGAAGTCATTGATGTTTGAAGTGATCGAAGACATCGCGCCCAGAATGCCGAAAGACAGGCCGCGATACCTGATGGGAGTCGGCACGCCCGAGGATCTGGTCCAAGCCGTGGCGCGCGGCGTCGATATGTTTGACTGCGTTTTGCCGACGCGCAATGGCCGGACCGGGCAGGCGTTCACGTCACGAGGCAAGTTGAATATCAAGAACGCGAAATGGATCAACGACCAGCGCCCGCTCGATGAAGTGTGTCGCTGTTCGGTCTGCCGGAGACATTCGCGCGCCTACCTCCGTCATTTATATATAGCGGGCGAAATGCTGGCGAGTATCCTCCTGACCCACCATAATCTGGCCTTCTTCCTTGACACTATGCGAGGCGTGAGGCAATCTATCCGGTCTGGCGATTTCCCGAAATTTCGGCGTGAGTTCATCGAGCGGCTGGGTGCGAATGGGGAATAGCAGTTCGCGAGCTGGCCGCGTTCCCATGTTCAGTTTGGGAAAACGCAGTCAAATCCTATAACAAAATGCAAACTTTACTGATTTTCTTTCAGGGGTTAGGTGGATTCGCCGGGCTCATGCCCTTCCTCCTGATCATCATCATCTTCTACTTTCTATTAATAAGGCCTCAGCAAAAACGTCAAAAACAACTTCAGGAAACTATCTCCAGTCTGAGGATTGGCGATCGTGTGGTTACTACCGGCGGCATCATCGGAGTGATAACTACCGTACGCGATGCGAGTTTTATAATCCGCAGTGCCGACAAGACAATGATTGAAATTGCTCGCTCGGCAGTAGCCGATATCGATCGCGAGCCCGAAAAAGCGACGTAAGCGAGCGTTAATTTCTGCAATGAAGAAAAAGAACCTTCTCACCCGCGTTATCATCATCGCCATCGTTACGATCTTTGGCCTTTATCTGGTCATCGGCCCGCGCCGTCGTCCGACTTTAGCGGACTTCAAATGGTCGGGAATCAAACAGACTCTCGCGTCCAATATTCATCTCGGACTCGACCTTCAGGGCGGCTCGCACCTCGTGATGCGGGTGAAAACTGAGGAAGCCCTGCGGCGTCTGACAGAAGAGAACTACGTGGCCGCGCAAAACGCCGCGAAAGACGCGGGTTTTGAGCCGAAAGGCGGACGCGCCGATACGACTCCCAACAACTATCGCGTAGTGCTGCAACTCGCGGATGCTTCCAAGGTCGCGGATGCAAAAGCGGCCATCGAGAAGAAAATCGAGCTTGGCGATACGTCAATTTGGAGTTACTCGGCGTCTGGCGACACGCTCACCTGGAGCATGACCGCAGCCGCCGAGCGTCTGCTCGCCGACAACGCCACTACCCAGGCGCTCAACATCATCGAGAGTCGCATCAACGCACTCGGAATCGCGGAGCCGACGCTGCAAACCCACGGCGCGCAGAGCTCACACCAGCTTCTCTTGCAGATGCCCGGTGTTCAGGATCCGGAGCGCGTGAAGGACATTCTCAAAGGCGAGTCACGGCTGGAGCTGGTTCACGTGATTAGTCCGCCGAGCCCGGCGCCAGCGACGGATTACGCAACTGAGCAGGAAGCAATCGCTTCGCTCAATAGCGGTGGCACGATTCCACCGAATCGCAGGGTTCTGCCGCACAGCGAGCGCCTCGAAAAAACCACCGATCCCAACCAGCAAAGAGCGAAGCGCTGGGTCGTAGTCGAAGCTCCTGCAATTATCGACGGCAGCGAGTTGAGAAACGCTTCCGCGATTCCCACGCAGGGCGGCCGTTCCGACGACTACGAGATCAACTTCTCTTTGAAGAAGAGCGGCGCGGATAAGTTTGGCGCCTGGACGGGCTCGCACATCAACGAGTACATGGGCGTCGTGCTCAACGACGAAGTGAAGTCCATTGCTTTCATCAAGTCACAGATCTTCGATTCAGGACAGATCACCGGTCGCTTTACGAAACAGTCAGCCGAGGATCTGGCGCTGACGCTCCGTTCGGGCGCGTTGCCGGCGCCGATTGAGTATCTTGAAGAGCGCACGGTTGGACCAAGCCTCGGCCAGGACTCGATTCGCGCGGGCGTCAGGGCTTCAGTGGTTGGCCTCGCTCTCGTCATTGTCTTCATGCTCTTTTATTACCGCGGTTCGGGCGTCAACGCCGTGGTCGCGTTGATTCTGAACATGATCCTGATGCTGGCCGGATTGATCGTGTTTGGCGCCACGCTGACGCTTCCCGGCATCGCCGGCATCATTCTTACGATCGGTATGGCCGTCGACTCGAACGTGCTTATTTTTGAGCGCATTCGTGAAGAGTGGCGGTCGGGAAAGACGATTCCGTCTTCGGTCGATCTCGGATTTAACCGTGCTTTCATCACCATTATCGATACTCACGTAACCACGATCATTTCGTCTCTTTTCCTGTTCGTGTTCGGCACTGGACCGATTCGCGGGTTTGCGGTCACGCTCGTTATCGGACTGCTGGTCAACCTGTTCTCGGCAGTCTACGTCTCGCGCACGATCTTTATCTGGCTGCTGTCACGTAAGAAACAAATGGAGTCGTTGAGTATTTAGAGAGTCATCATGTTTCAAGTTCTTCACGATATAACTATTGACTGGATGGGTAATCGCCGGTGGTTTATCGGCGTTTCCGTCGCGCTAATGCTGCTCGGTATGGGATCGGCCATATTCCGGCAGGCTACGGGTCGCCAGGCGTTCAACCTCGGTGTTGATTTCAAGGGCGGAACCGTGGTTACCGCGCGTTTCAAGCAGCGACCGAGCGATGACGCGATTCGTGCTTCACTCGTGAACAAAGGCATCAACGACGCGGTCGTGCAGCCGGTCACTGACCGTCCTGACACCGTGCTGATCAAAGTGCCGCTCGAAGGCGAAGGCCAGGATGGACGCGTGCGTGTCAGAGAAGCGCTGAACCAGTTTGGCAAGGAAGCCGATGCGAAGAGCGAGCTGGAAGCCGATCAAAGTGCGTCTTACAAGATTGTCGGAACGGACGCGGTGGGAGCGATCGCCGGGGCCCAGCTACGAAACAAGGCCATCGCCGTCACGCTCGCGGCGCTCGTCGGGATCCTGATGTACATCGCGGCGCGATTTGAGTGGACCTACGGCGCGGCAGCCGTTATCGCAGTGTTTCACGACGTGCTCGTGACGCTCGGTTTCTTCTCGATCTTCCAGATTGAAATCAGTCTCAACGTGATTGCGGCCCTCCTGACGCTCGTCGGATTTTCGGTGAACGATACGATCGTGGTGTTCGATCGTATTCGCGAAAATCGCAAGCTCCACCGGCGCGACTCGCTGTACAAGGTTACGAACGATGCGATCAACCAGACGCTTTCACGCACCGTGATCACCAACGGTCTGGTGTTTCTATCGGTGCTGGCGCTCGTGTTGTTTGGTGGCGACGTGTTGCGTGCGTTTTCGCTCGCGTTGTTCATTGGCGTCGTGTTTGGAACGTATTCATCGATCGCGATCGCGAGCCCGATCATGGTTTGGTGGGAGCAGCGCATCGAGGCAGCGAACCGCGAAGCGGCAGTAGCCATTAATCAGCCCAGAGTGGTGAAGCCGGCGGCGCGCGGTCCGAAGCAGAGTCTAAAGAACGCTTCGAAGCCGCTGCACTAAAGAGCTATTAAGCAAGACGGAACAAATTGGCAGCAACCGGTGTCATAAGCGGTAGTTATTTTCATTAACAATCGGCTCTGGCGGGTAGCGACCTGATTTGAGGTTTCTCTGCGGCTCTCGGCGTGCCTCTGCGCTCTCTGCGTTGAAATAGTTCCTTTAACGCAGAGAACGCAAGATACGCAGAGAAGCCGCAGAGATAACTTCCCATTTTGGGCGCCACCGTTTGGGGATACCGCTTGACTTTGAAACACTATGCGGACTAGTATGCGACCGTTGCTGGCCAACTGAATATCCCAAGTGTCGACCCCGCAGTGTGTGTGAAGAGCAAGAAGTTGGGCGCGGCGGTTGTGTGTTGAGCGGGCCGGCGAGATGTCTCGCGCAGCGGCTTCCATTTCTAAATTCGGTGTGCTCAATATCGCAGGTAGCTGCTGTTATCCCCTTCATTATTGACGGAACGTAAGCGGTATTTTAAATCGACATTTGCGATGCAATTACTGCTTAAACTTTTCGTAAACCCCTGATCCATTTGGCGCCGGAGTCGGAGGAGAATTATGTTCGATAATCTAGTTGAGTCCAGTTCGCATAAAGACGACATCACGCGAAAAGGCTCATTCCTCGGTGTCACTGCATTGATCTACGCGGTGTTGATCACGACGTTCTTTATTGCCGGTATCTACTGGTATGACGCGCGTCTCGGCGATATGGAACTCGAGCTGACGACGCTCGTCGCTCCCGTGCCAGTGCCGCAACAGCAGAAAGAACCTGAGAAGCAACAGGAAGCCAAGCCGCAAAAGGTCGAGCAGAACGTCGACATTCGCAAAGAGCTGGTGGCCAGCGTTGATGAAAGTCGACTGCCACCGAAAGAAATTTCGGCCAAGGCCAGCGACGTGCCGCCAGTCAGACGCGGTGTGACCACCGTGATCGGAAGTAGTGACTCCAATGCCGCGGCGCCCATGCCGGCCGGTCCCGGCACAGGCAATGTCACGACCGCCCCACCCAAAGTTCAGATTGCTGACGAGCCGCCACCACCCGAGGCGCCAAAACCGACTCCGCCCCGCGCTCCCATTTCGGGCGGTGTGCTGAACGGCAAGGCCATCAGCTTACCCAAACCAGCGTATCCACCTATCGCCAGGGCAGCGCATGCCGCGGGCACCGTGGTGGTGCAGGTGACAATTGACGAAAACGGCAACGTGATTGCTGCACATGCCGTGTCCGGGCATCCTCTGTTACAGGGGGCTGCTGTAGGTGCTGCGCGTCAAGCGAGATTCTCCCCAACCAAGCTTTCGGGGCAGCCAGTTAAAGTTACCGGAGTGATCCAGTACAACTTCGTAGCGCAATAACTGCGGAGAACATTTGTCG
>Ga0134121_10002690_pt1 | contig 15197 bp, 7 predicted proteins | sample KB301_FD_96463 | JGI IMG/M metagenome (GOLD analysis project Ga0134121, IMG submission 96463) | Terrestrial soil microbial communities without Nitrogen fertilizer from Kellogg Biological Station, Michigan, USA - KB3-0-1 | ecosystem: Environmental > Terrestrial > Soil > Unclassified ... | reverse complement strand
GACGGCGCCCTCACGAGCGGCCTCGCCTACGAAGGACTGAACAACGCCGGTGCGTCGGGGCGCGACATCCTGATCGTGCTCAACGACAACGAGATGTCGATCGCGCCCAACGTCGGTGCGATGAACAAGTATCTCGTGTCGGTGCAGCGGAATCCGCTCTACAATCGCCTGCGCTCGGCGCTGGGCGACCTCATGGCGAATGCGCCCGGCAAGCTCCACGGTCTCGGACACATCGTGCGGAAGTGGGAAGAGTCCATGAAGAGCTTCCTCACGCCCGGCGTGTTGTTCGAAGAGCTCGGCTTCCGCTACTTCGGTCCCGTCGACGGACACGATCTCAACCAGCTCGTCGACACGTTCCGCGGCGTGCGAGATCTCGAGGGGCCGCGGTTCGTGCACGTCATTACGCAGAAAGGCAGGGGATTCCCCGCGGGCGAGCACCAGGAGAAGTGGCACGCCCTGCCGCCAGGACATGATCCCGCCACGGGCAAACAGCTCAAAGCCTCGAGCGGGAATCCGAATTACACGACCGTCTACGGCAACGGCCTCGCCGATCTCATGGACGAAGTGCCCGAGGTCGTCGCGATCACCGCGGCCATGCCGAGTGGAACGGGAACGGTGCAGGTGCAGAAGCGCCACCCGTCGCGTTTCTTCGACGTTGGCATTGCGGAAGGGCACGCCGTCACGTTCGCCGCCGGCCTCGCGACGCGCGGAATTCGCCCCTTCACCACGATCTACTCGACGTTCCTGCAGCGCGGGTACGACAACATCGTGCACGACGTTGCGATCCAGAGCCTGCCCGTGATTTTCGCCATGGACCGGGCTGGCCTGGTCGGGGAGGACGGCGAAACGCACATGGGCTTGTACGACATTGCGTACATGCTCGCCGTGCCCGGGATGGTGGTCGCGGCGCCGAAGGACGGCACGGAAATGCTCGCCCTGATGCGCACCGCCGTCGCCTACGACAAGGGTCCGTTCGCGCTCCGCTATCCGCGCGATGCGTCGCCGGACGTTCCGCCGCCGATGAAAGACGTGAAGGCCGTTCCGTTCGGCACGTGGGATGTGCTTCGCCAGGGACACGACGGCGTGGCGATCATCGCCACGGGCACGATGGTGCTCCCGTCGCTAGCCGCCGCGGAGATGCTCGGCCCCGAGGGACTCGATGTGACCGTGGTGAACGCACGGTTCATGAAGCCGTTCGACAGCGTCGCGCTCACGGCACTGCTCGCGCGCCACAAGCATTTCCTCATCGTCGAAGAAGGCACCGTCGTGAACGGATTCGGTGCGTATATGGCTGCAGAGATCGCCAGGCGTGATCCGCATGCGCGCGTACATGCCCACGGCGTGCCCGACCGGATCATCTACGCCGCACCACGCGCGCGGCAGCTTGCCGCGTGCGGGCTCGATCCGGCGGGAATCGCGGAGCGTGTGCGTGCGCTCCATCGCTCCGAAGCGCTCGCGGGCTGATGCACATCGGCGTCGTCGGGCACCGCGACTACGACCAACTCGGCGAACTGCTCCAGCGATTGCAGAAGATCGCCGGATCGATCGGCTCCACGGTCACCGTTGAGCGGGACCTTCACACGCTGCTTCCCTCCGTGCCGGTGATGGCGAGTCCGGCGGGCATCGACCTGCTCGTCACGCTCGGCGGCGACGGCACGCTCCTCCGTGGTGCGCGTTTTCTGGACGGACACCCATCGCCCATCCTCGGCGTGAACATGGGCCGCCTCGGTTTTCTCACCGAGGTCAGCGTGGACAATCTCGATCGCGCCATGCGCTGCGTTGCCGCCGGTGAATTCACGTCCGAGAAGCGGCTCGTGCTCGACGCGAAGGCGACGGACCGCGACGGTGTCGAGCGAAGATTCCGCGCGCTCAACGACGTTGTGCTGCATAAGGGCGGCAAGGCGCGCGTGTTGCGGCTCGATGTCGATATCGACGGGCATTCCGTCGGGCGGTACGTGGCGGACGGCGTGATCGTCGCGACGCCGACGGGATCCACGGCGTATTCGCTGTCCGCCGGCGGGCCGATCATTGTCCCAGCGTCCGAATCGATTCTTGTCACGCCGGTCGCGCCACACACCTTTGGCATGCGGCCGCTCGTCGTCGATTCCGGGGCCGTTGTTCGCGTGCGTGCCGAAGATGAGGTTGGCGAGCTCTGGGTCACCATCGACGGCCAGGTAGACGCCAGCTTCGGATCAGGACGCGTGCTCGAAGTGCGCGCAGCGTCGACGCCGGTTCGTCTCGTGCGCCTCGACGGCAAATCTTTCTACGACCGGCTGCGCGGCAAACTCGGCTGGGGTGGGCTCACGGGCAGGGACGGGGAGTAGGCCGCAAAGGAATCCCGTGCTTCTCGAGCTCCGCATCCGCGATCTGGCGATCATCGATTCGCTGGCGCTGCCGTTCACCGCGGGACTCAACGTTCTCACCGGTGAGACCGGCGCCGGCAAGTCGATCATCGTGGGCGCGTTGTCGGTGCTCGTCGGTGAACGCGCGACGTCCGATCTCATCCGCACCGGCGCCGAGAAGGCACTCGTCGAAGGCGTGTTCGACGTCGCGGAACGCCGCGATCTCCGCGATGCCTTCGACGCGCACGGCATCGATGTCGACGAGGGCACGGTGGTGCTGAAACGGGAAATCGGGGCATCGCGCACACGCGCCTGGGCCAACGGGACGCCCGTGACCACGGCCGTGCTTGCCGAGCTCGGGCGCGCGCTCGTGAACATCCACGGGCAGCACGAAGCGCAGCAGCTTCTCGACCCATCGGTGCAGCGCCGGATGCTCGACGCGTTCGGCCTCGCCGAGGACCTCGCGCGAAACGTGCGCGACGCGGCCGAGCGCTATGCGCAGCTCGTGCGTGAGCGCGATGCGCGGGCCGCGAGCCGCGCCGATGCGAAGAAGCGCGAGGACTGGCTCCGCCACGTCGCGCGCGAGCTTGGCGACGCCAGGCTCAAACCGGGCGAAGATGCCGCGCTCGCCGACGAGCTGCGCGTGCTCAGTCACGGCAAGGACTTGCGTGAAACGTCCGCTGAGGCCGCCGCGCGTCTCGACGGCGACGACGACGCGATTCTCGGCCGCCTCGCCGACGTGCACCGCGCGCTCACGTCGTTGCAGCGGATCGATCCGTCGGTCGCGAAGCTGCAGGAGGCGTATGATACGTCGTATTACCAGCTGCAGGAGCTCGCGCGTGAGCTCGGAGCGTACTCCGAGCGCGTCGATGCCGATCCCGCGAGGCTCGCCGCGGTCGAGCGGCGGCGCGATCTCGTGGTCCGGCTTATCCGGAAATACGGCGGGTCGGAAGACGCAGCGCTGGCGCAGCTCGCGGACGTGAAGCGGGAGCTCGCCCTTCTCGACGATGTAGCCGACGAGAACGGCGCAGCAACGGACGCGATGGTCGACTCCGCGCGCGGGCAACTGGCGAGCCTCGCGCGGGAGCTCACGACCGCGCGTTCGAACGCCGGACGCAAACTTGCGGATGCGGTGCAGACGATTCTGCCGCATCTGGGCCTCTCGGGCGGCCAGTTCGGCATTGAGTTGCGTCCGCTTCCCGCGATCGGCGCCGACGGTGCTGAGGATGTCGAGTTCATGGTGGCACTCAACGTCGGACACCCGGTACGTCCGCTCGCGCGAATCGCGTCGGGCGGCGAGCTCTCGCGTGTGATGCTCGCGATCAAGACGATCCTGGCGCGACTCGATCGTGTGCCCACACTGGTCTTTGACGAGGTGGACGCCGGGATCGGAGGTGCGATCGGGACGCAGGTTGGCGACGCCATGCGTCGCGTTGCCGATCACCACCAGGTCTTTGCGATCACGCATCTCCCGCAGATCGCGGTGCGCGCGCAGCATCACATCGTGGTGGCGAAGAACGCCGCGGGGGGCGTGACGACGGCCGGGACGACCGTGGTCGATGGCGAGGCGCGTATTCAGGAGCTTGCGCGAATGCTCGGCGGTGACCCGGATTCGGCGGTGAGCCGCGAGCATGCACGCGAGCTCATCGCCGCCGTCAGTGCGGCTAACGCCCCCAGAGCTTCGCGAACGCGCGAAAAGAAATCCGGTCGCCGCTGAGTTTGGCGACGCCGCCGCTGCCGGCGATCACCATCGAATGTGTCCATTCGATCTCGATCGGCCAACCGGTGTGGCCCGCATGCCATGCGTTGATCGACGACCACACGAGGCCGAATCCGACTTCGTGCGCCGTCATCGATTCCCCCGTGAAAGTCATGGGAGCCGCTCCGGCGAATGGCGGAAGCTCTTCGATGGTCGTCGCTGCCTGATGAGTGAAGCGATACCTGAGACCGGCGCCGAACCGGTCGTTCAGCGCCCACCGTGGCGTGACATCGAACCCGATGCGATCTCCGAGCGTCGTTCGTGAGAAACGACGGCGCGTGAGCGGGACAAACGGGGAACCGCTCGCGTCCGGAATTCGCGCAATCCCGTCGCGAGGCATTTGCTTCGTGTAACGGCCAGTAACCGACGCCCACGCGTGTCCCCGGCCGATGATGTCGGTTGACGACACGAATTCGAGGTCGTCCTGTCCGTCTCCCGTCGGCACGCGAAGCAGATCATCGGGATCGGGCGGCGTGCCCGTCCCGAGACGGTAGGTTAAGCCCACCGTCTCGCGAAACGCGAGCGCCGACACATCACGCCGTACCCACGAGTCCGGTGTGTGAGTGCCATCGAACAGCAGCAATGAAACTCCCACGTCGATGTCGCCGAAGCCCTGCAGGTAACGGCGGTTGAGCGGTCCGAACACATAGCCGTAGGTACTGTCGCGCAGCAGCGTCGTGAGCTCGGTGAGCGTGGGCGGCGCGAGCGCGCCAAGAGGCGCCGCGCCGTCCGCCAGCGTCGTGGGTGTACCGTAGCGTGCGAATCCCGACGACAATGCGGCGATGCGCGCCATGATTGCGTTCTGTGCGGCGCTGCTTGCGAGCGGTACTAGTATCGGCGCCTTCGTGTCCGTCGCGCCACCGTACACGGCGAGCACGCCGCTCCCCGTCGCCCTTGCTGCGGCAATCAACGCCAGTACATCGCTACTCTCGGCGTTGATGAGCGTGCACCGCGTGTCGCTCGCGGCAGAGAGCGCACAGGCGGCAGCGAGTGCTTCCAGGCTGGTCGCGGCGTCGGTCAGTGACGTCGCGATCGCACCATTCGCGGCAAATGTCGTTGTGGCAAACACTGCGGGGTTGAGGCCCAGTGTCGCGTCCGTGCCGTCCACCTTGAGTTGGATCTCGTTCTGTCCCGTGTTGTACGGAATCAGCGCGCGAAGCATGATGCGCCGCGTGATCCCGAAAGAGACCTCGAGCGGCACGGTCGCAGCAGTGAGCCTCACGTCGGCCGTCGAGACGCCGAGCCGGGATTGAAAACCCGTCGTGCCTGAGAGCGCGTTGATCGCGGCGTCGAACGCTGAAAGCGTCGGCAAGCCGTCGGTGTTCAGCGTTCTGGCGAACGGAGCGCCGAGCGACTCGGCACCCGACGTTCCGAACCGCTCGCGAGCGGAGAGCAGGTTGGGTGAGAGTCCGATTCGGAGCGCGCCCGACGGAATGAGCCAGGCGTCGTCCCATGGCCCAACGGCGCGCTGTGCGCGCGCCGGTGCTGCCGTCAGCACCGTCACGATCAGAAGGCAGCCAAGCAACCGGCCGAACAAAGACGGGCGAACGAGCATAAGAGCGTTGGAATAATAGCGCGCGTTCACCATTGTCTCAGGCGTACGCTCAGGGAGAGCTTTAGCGCGTGACGATTCCACAGCTGGCCGGCGTTCCGTGGCAGGTGACCGGGAATCACTGGATCGCGCTCCCCTGCGTGCATCCAGTCGATGGGTCCGTGCATGCCGTCGGTGTACTCCACCGCGGCGCGCGGAGTGCCGTCGAGTTCGCCGGCGGGGCCGGTTTTCTGGACGGAACGGCGCCCCCCCTGCTCAAGCCCGTCCTCTCGGTCAATGGCGAGCCGCGCGCGCTCGCCGGGGACGCTGTGGCGTGGGAGCGAGCGCTCAACTGGCTTCCGGCATTTACCGCGAAGGTGGATCGTCTTGTCGTGCGCGGCACCGTGTTCGCGCCGTACGGACGCGATGCCGACATCGCCGGTTTCGCATACGCGATCGCAGTCGAGAACCGTGGCAATTCGAGCGTCGACCTTTCGCTCTCGCTCGAAGGCACCCTCGGCCACAGACAGTTGCGCGTCCGCACGCCGGCCACGTTCGACGACGCGCACCGCGTCTCCGAAATCGAGCCGGGCCTCGTGGTGCTCGAGGGGAGCGCGCTGCCCGGGCTCGTCTCGCTCGCGATCGCGAGCGACGCGCCGGCATCCGTGACCGTGAACGACGGGCCGGCGCCCACGTTCACGCTTGCACGAACGCTGACCGTGGCGGCGGGAGAGCGCGCCGAGCTTGCGTTCTATATCGCTGCCGGACCTGAACGGGACGGCGCGCGGGCGACGGTCAACGTGATGCGCCGCCGTGGGTGGCACGACCTGCTTGCGGTAACACGCGCGGCGCTCCAGACCCTCGAACAGAGCACCGGACGGGAGTCGATCGACGCCCTCATCAACCGCAACCTGCTCTTCGCCTATTTCTTCGGCGTGGGGCGTGCGCTCGACGACGCCCACTACTATCTCGTCCGGAGCCGCGCGCCGTGGTCCCCCCTTGGTGTCACGGTGCGCGACTGGGAGGCGCTCTGCTGGACGCTGCCGGCGGTCCAACTCGCCGACACCGGTCTCGCGCGCGAGCTCCTCCTCCGCATGTGCGAAGTGCACGGATACGCTCCCGGGCGCGGTGTGCATTATCTCGACGGGACGCTCTTCGAACCCGGGTTCACGCTCGAGGGCGCGGCGGCGTATGCCGTCGCCGTCGACCGGTACATTCGTGACACCGACGACGATCGCGTCGTGGAGGAGCCGGCGATCGCCGACGCCTTGTACGCGGCGTCGGACGACATTGCCGATCGTCGCGACTCCTTGCACCCCCTCTACACGACCGAGGTCACGCCGAGCGGGCGTCCTGCTGCGCTGCCGTTCACGCTGCATGCGAACGCCATGGTTGCGTCGGCGCTCGAAGTCCTGCGGCGTACGCTGGATGAAGAGACCGCGAAGAACGTCGAGGATCCCGCGGCGGTGCGCGCGGCCATCCGCCGCCACTTCGTGACACCGGCAGGCGCGCAGGGGAGCTTTGCGCACGCGGTCGACCTCAAGGGGCAGGCCGTGCTCGACGACGAACCCGAGTCGTCGGCGCTGTGGCTGCCGCTGTGGGAGGCGATTGATCGCACCGATTCCGCGTACCGGCGCACCGCGAAGCGCATCGGCGCACCGCGGACGCACCTCGTGCAGGAAATCGCGCGGCTCTTCGGCCCGGACGGCGCGGCGGCGCTCGACTGGTTACGACGCGCGCCGCTCGACCTTGGCTTTGCGGCGTCGCACGTGCGGGAAGACGGTCGTGCAGCTGATGGGGGCGGGGATGCGGCGCTCAGCGGGCTTCTCGCGTACACGGCCTGGTACGCCGTGCACGTGGTCGGGATATAGACTCGCACCGCGCGTGTCGCCATTTTAGCTGCAGAGAGGCTGCACGCGGGAATAGCTCAGTTGGTAGAGCACAACCTTGCCAAGGTTGGGGTCGCGGGTTCGAGTCCCGTTTCCCGCTCTTCATCACCGTCAGCCGCGTCATGCGGGGGTGGCGAAATTGGTAGACGCATGGGACTTAAAATCATACCAGTATCTACAAATCATCAACCTAAACCCAAGAAATACAACAACTTATTGACGACGCCGTACTTCTCTGATACCTTACACAAGTCTTACACAATTTCGAGGCTTTTGAGGTTTTCGGAGGTACCGCAGGATGGCAGCAGAACAACACGCGATTCTTGGTGGCAAGGTCCACGTCTACAAGCGTGACGGGAGCAGCAGCACTTGGCAGTGCTCCACGTATCTCGCAGGAAGAAACCACCGCAAGAGCACGAAGCAGGACAGCCTCTCCCTCGCAAAAGAGATCGCCGAGGATTGGTACCTCCAGCTACGCGGCAAGCTTCGCAGCGGCGAGATCAAAGACGAAAAGACGTTCCCCGACGCCGCCGCGCAATTCCTCAAAGAGTATGAGGTCATCACACAGGGACAGCGGAGTCCCGTGTACATCGATGGCATCAAGAGACGCCTGAAGGTCCACCTCATTCCGTTCTTCGAAAAGACGGGGTTGTCGGAGATCACCCCCGGTCTCGTGCAGGAGTATCGTATTCACCGCCTCCAAGGCGCGAAGGCGAAATACGGGAAGCCGCCTGCACGGAACACGATGCACCAGGAAATCGTGACTCTCCGCCAGACTTTGAAGACAGCCGTCCGGCATAGATGGCTGGACCATATCCCGGATTTATCGGAGCCCTATGGCGCATCCGGCAAGATCTCGCACCGCGCCTGGTTCTCTCCGGAGGAATACAAGAAGCTCTATGAGGCGACGAGGGCGCGCGCCCAAAAGCCGAAGAGTCCACGCTACAAATGGGAATCCGAGCAGCTACACGACTTCGTCCTATTCATGGCGAACACCGGCCTTCGCCCGGACGAGGCGAAGCGCCTTCAGTACCGAGACGTGACCATCGTCGAGGATGACGCGAGCGGCCAGACCATTCTGGAAATCGAAGTTCGCGGCAAGCGCGGGGTTGGCTACTGCAAGAGCACCAGCGGCGCCGTGCGCCCCTTCGAGCGCCTCCGAGACCGAAACGGCGTGCGACCGGCCGACGAACCCACCTCGGGCGCGAAGCGAGGCCGAATGGGAGCGAAGGCAAAGCTCGTACCCAACCCCACAGATCTCGTTTTCCCGAAGTCGCACCGCGACCTCTTCAAAATCATCCTGAACGAAGAAGAGCTACGGTTCGACCGCGAGGGTCGCCCTCGCACAGCCTACAGCCTTCGGCACACCTACATCTGCCTCCGGCTGATGGAGGGGGCCGATATCTACCAGATCGCGAAGAACTGCCGCACCAGCGTCGAGATGATCGAGAAGTACTACGCGGCGCACATCAAGACGAACCTTGATGCCGCGGCGATCAACGTCATGCGACCAAAGGCCAAGAAGAAGAAGCCCCACGAGAGCACTAAGGACCGCCTGGACGGCGACTGACTCGAGTCGCGAACCGAAGATTCCACTTGGCGGCCATTCGATAGCCGTCTAGTGTTAAACGCGATGAGCGGTAGCGCGGGCGTGGCGAAACCGGTAGACGCATCGGACTTAAGGCAACTTGAGTGCTCGCCGGGAAACCGGCGAAGTAGAACTGCCCAAATTCGGGGAACCCTGTTACATGGCAATCCCGAGCCAAGCCCGGACGGCGTTAGCTTCCCGGGAAGGTGTAGAGACTAGACGGGCAGCACCTTCCCCCCGGATTCTCGGGGAATGGTGAAGGGATAGTCCAGACCGCGAACCGACCAGAAGACGCGCGATCGACTGGCCGGGCGGCGAAAGCCGAAGCGGTACGAAAATCCGTTGGGCCGCAAGGCCTGTGGGGGTTCGAGTCCCCCCGCCCGCACCACCGTTCCCCTGTCGCTTTCGCGCCGGGATTTGAAGCGGGGCAGTTGCCCCCGCCCCGGCGCTTCAAGGATGGCACCATCCTCCAGCCCATAGGGTCTCTTGGCGGCACACGGCCGCCGTCGCAAACTCGCTTTCATCACCGCCCGGCGTTCAGATTTGTTCTCGGCGCCATGCACGTTCGGGACCTTTACACAGCTTGGAAGGCGCGGTACAAACGCTTGGCGTCGAGCTACGCTTTCCCAGGGAAAGCGCCGAACCGGTGCCAACTGGCGACCCGGCACGCCAGCAAACAGAGGAGCCAAGAACGATGGCCCGTACCGAAATGAAACAGGCCGGGCGAGGTTCCCCGCTAGTCGGAGTAGTGGAAGGAACGGTGGGCCGGGCACAATGAAACTCATCAAGAACACAGGCAACGACCGCGTCATCGACGAACTGCGCCAGAGCCTCACACCTCCGTCGTTGCTCGACCTGGCCTCCCCGGCGTTTTCCCTTTTCGCGTTCGCTGAATTGCGGGGCCTGTTGGAGAAACTCGACGCCTGCCGCGTGGTCATCCCGGCAGCCGATGGAGCCGAACTCGGGCTGACCGGCTCGGACACTGATCGCGCTTTCCGCAATCGCCTTCAACTCCGCTGGCTCGCCCGTGAGTGTGCCGCGTGGGTGAAGGATAAGGTGGACTTGCGCGGTGCTCCGGCCTTGCTACCGCAGTCCATCCTCATCGCCGGGAAGTCAGACTCAGAACTGCATCGCGTCATCACCGGCAACTGTGCTTTTACGACGGAAGGTCTGGGCGTCACACCTGGGAATCAATTCAGTCTGATTCAGTGTTCTGAGAAACCCGAGGAATCCTCAATACTAGGCTCCTGGTTCACGAGCCTGTGGAACACGCTGCCAGCCTCCGAACAACAGAAAGGCGCGTTCCTCTCACTTTTGCAGAAACTCGCCGAGCCGAAACCCCCGGCGCTCATCTACTACCTGACCCTCTTCCAGATCTTCAAAGATCTCGGTGACGAATTGGACGAAGAACGCATCGTCAAATCCGCCACGGGGATTCGCAACACCACGGTCTGGAAGAAGCTATACAGGTTCCAGCGCGACGGCGTGGTCGGTGCCATCGACAAGCTGGAGCGCCTCGGCGGCTGCATCATCGCCGACAGCGTCGGCCTCGGAAAAACTTTCGAGGCGCTCGCCATCATCAAGTACTACGAACTTCGCAACGATCGCGTTCTGGTGCTGGTGCCGAAACGATTGCGCGACAACTGGACACTCTACAAGGCGAACGACCGCCGCAATTTCCTCGCCTCCGACCGCTTCAATTACGACGTTCTCAATCACACAGATCTGTCCCGCGATAGCGGTATTTCAGGTGATATCGACCTCGCCCATGTCAATTGGGGCAACTACGACCTCGTGGTCATCGACGAATCGCACAACTTCCGAAACAAGGCTACGCACAACGACCGAGAGACCCGTTACGACCGTCTGATGAGGCGTATCATCAAAGACGGAGTGAAGACCCGTGTCCTGATGCTCTCTGCCACGCCAGTCAACAATCGCCTCGCTGATCTCAAGAACCAGATTGCGTTCGTCACTGAGGCGAACGATATGGCCCTCGACGCTCATGGAATCTCCAGCATCGAAGCAACCGTTCGCCAGGCGCAGCTCCAGTTCAACCGCTGGCTCGCTCTGGAGGATAGCGAGCGCAAGCCGCCGCGCCTTCTGGACATGCTCGGCTTCGATTACTTCAAGCTGCTCGACCTGTTGACCATCGCTCGCTCGCGCAAGCACATCGAGAAGTATTACGGCACCCACGAAACAGGCCGCTTCCCGGAGCGACTCAAGCCCATCAACATCAAGCCGGACGTTGATCTTGCTGGCGAGTTCCGCTCCATCCGCGAAATTAACGACGAAATTCGCCGCCTCACGCTTGGGGCATACGCGCCGCTGCGATATGTCCTGCCGCACAAGCAGGCGGCTTACGACGCCAAATACAGCACGCGAATTCGCGGCGGCGAGAGTTTCTTTCGGCAGGTAGATCGCGAGGAAAGTCTTGTCCACCTCCTTCGGGTGAACCTGCTCAAGCGGATGGAAAGTGCCGTTACTTCCTTCGCCCTCACGCTCAATCGCCAGCTCGCTGACGTGGAGGCAACACTTGCCAAGATCGAAGCCCAGGCGGAAGCGGTGGAAGAAATCGACATCGAAGGCGTGGACCCCGACGACCCGGCTTTCGAGAGCTTGCTGGTCGGGCGCAAGGTCAAAGTGTTGCTTCAGGACGTTGACCGCATTCGCTGGCGGCAGGACCTCATTGAGGATCGCAACCGGCTTGCCACGCTCCTTTCAGCCGCAAAACAGATCGGCGCAGCCCGTGACGCGAAGCTCCGGGCTCTCCGCGACGTCATCGACCGCAAGTGCCGCCAGCCGCTAAATGCCGGGAACAAGAAACTGATTGTCTTCACGGCCTTCGCTGATACCGCCCAGTACCTCTACCACGAGCTGTCAGGCTGGGCGTTCAAGGAGCTGGGTCTGCACTCGGCTCTTGTCACGGGTTCCGGTCACAATCAAACGACGCTGCCCAGTCTCCGCAAAGACTTCGCGAGCCTCATCACCTCTTTCTCACCCCGCTCGAAGGAGCGTCCCGCAGACCTTGCCGACGACGGCGAAATTGACCTGCTCATCGCCACAGACTGCATCAGTGAAGGTCAAAACCTCCAAGACTGCGACACGGTCGTCAACTACGACATTCATTGGAATCCTGTCCGCATCATTCAGCGTTTTGGTCGCATCGATCGCATCGGTTCGCTCAACGAGCGCATTCAGCTCATCAACTTCTGGCCCAACATGGAGCTGGAGGAATACATCAACCTCGAACAGCGCGTCAGTGGCCGCATGGTGCTTCTTGATATTTCCGCCACCGGCGAAGAGAACGTCATCGAACACCAGTCCGGCGACCAGATGAACGATCTGGAATACCGTCGCAAACAACTTCTCAAGCTTCAGGACGCCGTCATCGATCTCGAAGACCTGAGCAGCGGCGTCTCCATCGCCGACCTCACGCTCAATGACTTTCGCATTGACCTTGCCGGGTTCATCAAGGAACACGCCGGAGAACTGGACGGCCTTCCGTTTGGCACGTTTGCCGTCACCACCGCGCAGAGTGGGGACGACGCAATCCCGCCGGGCGTCATCTTCTGCCTCCGCGCCGTGGGGGACGCGGCACTCAAGGCCATCGAGCCGGGGTACCCGCTCGCGCCGCACTATGTCGTCCATGTCGGTGACGACGGCACGGTGCTGCTGCCATTCACACAGGCCAAGCAGGTGCTCGACCGCCTGAAACGGTTCTGCATCGGTCGCGATCTGCCCGATGCTGGCGCCTGCGCCCGTTTCGACAAGACGACCAAAGAAGGAAAGGACATGAGCACCGCTCAAGAGTCACTCGCGACGGCCATCGCCTCCGTTGTTGGCAAGAAGGAGGAACGGGCCGTCGCCAGTCTGTTCGCACCAGGCGGCACCCATGCCATGAAAGGCGAGTTTCAGGGCATTAACGACTTCGAGGTCGTGGCCTTCCTTGTTGTGCTACCGGAAGGAAAGAGCGAGTGAATCTTGCCCCGTTCATCGACGCCCTGGCCCTGCCGCCCGACGCCAGCGTGGAGCGACGGGTGCCAAAGAAGCTGCTACTAGAACAGGGCGCGCCGACTGCCGCCGACAGGCGCCAGATTCAGGACGGCGTCGAGGAAATGCTCTGGGTCGCGGCCATCAAGCCAACCAATATCGGTGTACCCGCATTTCGAGATGACGTGCGAGACTATACGGAAATTGCTGTTCTCGCTGTCACTCTTCGGGCCGAAGCCAAGCCGACTCGACTCATTGAACTGATTCATCGCGCCATTCCATATCCCGTCGTCCTGGTTGCAGCGCACGGCGACACCGTGAGTGTCTCGCTAGCGCACAAACGACGGTCGCAAGGCGCAGGTGGCGAGGTGGTCATCGAGGATATACGCCGCACGACTCCGTTTGACCCCGCTACGCCAACGACAGAAGAAACTCACTTCCTCGCGAGCCTTGCGGTCTCTGGCTTGCCGAATCGTGATTTGTTTGCGCTCTATCAGGGGTGGCTCGACCGTGTGGCCGCGCTGGAAGCGGCCAGGATCACCGGCACGTTTGTGTCGCCAGTGTCTGCCGATCGCGCTTCAGCCGTGCGGGACGGCCTCGACGCGTACGCCCGGCTTCAGCGCGACCTAGCAGGCTTGCGCGCTCGGGCAGAAAAAGAGAAGCAGGTTAATCGCCGGGTTGAACTAAACCTTGAAATCAAACGGCTCGAAGCTAAAGTGGCTGCGACAGAAAAAACACTTTGAAGGATCAGAGAATGAAGAAACTCACCGCCGAAGATATGGAAACGAAATCAGCAGACGTCGTCTCGGGCAATATCGAGCACGCTAAGACCATCTTCCCCGAGGCGTTCACCGAAGGCAAGGTGAACTTCGACGTCCTGAAGCAGCTTCTCGGCGGAGCCATAGATGAGCGGGAGGAAAAGTACGGCCTCAACTGGCACGGCAAACGCCGTGCGCGGCAGATCACTCTTACCCCCTCTAGTGGCACGTTGCGACCCTGTCCGGAGGACAGCGTGGCTTGGGACACCACGCAAAACCTGATGATCGAGGGTGACAACCTCGAAGTCCTCAAGCTTCTTCAAAAAAGCTATGCTGGCAAGGTGAAACTCATCTATATCGACCCGCCCTACAACACCGGCAAGGACTTCGTTTATCCCGACAACTTTCAGGACAACATCAAGAACTACTTGGAACTCACTGGCCAGGTGGATGGCAACGGCAACAAGATTTCGTCCAATACTGAAGCCTCCGGGCGTTTCCACACCGACTGGCTGAACATGATGTACCCTCGGCTGAAGCTCGCTCGCAATCTGCTTAGCCAACAAGGAGCGATTTTCATATCGATCGACGACAACGAACTGTCAGCGTTGAAACTGATTTGCGACGACATTTTTGGTGAGGAATGTTACGCAGGCTGCGTCGCAAGAGTTACGGGCACACCGACTGGAGGAGGGTTCCGTGCGCTCGTCAATGAAACGGATAATGTGCTCATCTACTTCCGCGAACCAGACGTGAAGATTGAAGGCATCAGTTTTTCCGCTGACGATGCCGCCATATACGACAAAGAAGATGCGAATGGGAAGTACCTTATTCGCTCGCTGCGTCGCACTGGCGGTGAAGATCGCCGCGAAGATCGCCCGACGATGTTCTACCCGCTCAACGCCCCAGATGGCGAGCTTATACTCCCGATTGCGCCAGCGGGCTACGAGAGCAGGTGGATATGTGGGAGGGAGCGCTACGACGAGCTGGTTGCTGACGGGCTAATTGAATGGCAGAAGGTGGAGCGAAATGGGAAGGCGAGTTGGCAGGTGTATCAAAAGTTTTATCTCGAAGGCCGACTGAAGCAACCATCAAACCTGTGGGCCGAATTAGAGGGCAACAAGAAAGCCACTCGCGATTTGAAGGCCATGTTCGATGGCGAGAAGGTATTCAGTTTTCCGAAGCCGGTTGGCCTCATCCGCCATATTCTAGAACTATCTGCTGGGAGCAAAGATGCGCTTGTTCTCGATTTCTTCGCTGGGAGCGGCACAACAGCGCATGCGGTCATGGCGCATAACGCGGCCGTGGGCGGCGACCGCCGCTACATCCTCGTCCAG
>Ga0134121_10002687_pt1 | contig 15213 bp, 12 predicted proteins | sample KB301_FD_96463 | JGI IMG/M metagenome (GOLD analysis project Ga0134121, IMG submission 96463) | Terrestrial soil microbial communities without Nitrogen fertilizer from Kellogg Biological Station, Michigan, USA - KB3-0-1 | ecosystem: Environmental > Terrestrial > Soil > Unclassified ... | reverse complement strand
TGCGCCAATCAGGGCTCCTGGCCGCCGCGGGGATCTACGCGATCGAGCACAACCGCAAGCGCCTGCGCGACGATCACGACAACGCGCAGCTCCTCGCGCGCGCGCTCGCCGAGGTCCCGACCATCGACGTGGACCCGGCCGAGGTCGACACCAACATCGTGATGGCCCGCGTCCGGGACTCGCAGCTCGACGCGCGCGAGCTCGTTCGCCGCTGTGGCGAGCGCGGCGTCGCGTTCCTGGCCCTGGGCCCGGATCGCGTGCGCCTGGTGACGCACCTGGACGTGAGCCGCGAGGACAGCGTCCGCGCGGCCGAGATCATCTCGTCCTGCGCCCGCCCCAGTTGACCGCGGGGGCGCTCACCCGAGCAGTTCGCCGAGCACGACGAACAGCGTGTCGAGTTCGGCCTCGGTCGTGAAGAAGTGCGGCGCGAAGCGGAGGTAGCCGTGCCAGTGTCCACAGTGGATCCCGCGCTCGAGCAACGCGGCCAGCAAGCGCTCGCCGGGCATCCCGGAGGGCATTCCCGAGACGATCCCGGCCCGTGGCTGGCGATCATCGGGTACGTAGAGCGTCATGCCCAGGCGCGGGAACTCGCGGCGCAGCCGGTCGATGTGCGTCGCGACCCGGGCAGCGATGCGATCGGTCCCGAGCTCGACGATCCAGCGCAGAGCCTGCCCGAGCCCGCAGAGCGCGGCGATGTCCACGGTGCTGTACTCGAAGCGTGCGGCCGTGGGGATGATGTCGCTGGTGTCCACGGCCGGGCCGCTCTCGCCGCGGCGCATCGAGCCGGCGCCGAGGAACACGGTCCTGAGCTCGGGCAGCAGCTCGTGCGAGACGTACAGCAGCGCGGTGCCCGTGGGCCCGAGCAGGTACTTCCAGCCCGAGCCGGTCAGCGCGTCGATGCCGAGCGCGCGCACGTCGATGTCGACCACGCCCAGGCTCTGGGCCGCGTCGACGATCATGCGAACCCCACGCGCGTGGCATACCTCGGCCAGCTCCGCGAGCTCGGCGCGGTATCCGGACAGGTAGCCGACGTGGCTGAGCGCGAGCAGGCGTGTGCGCGCGTCGATCCGAGCCGCCACGTCGCGGGTGTGGATCACGCCGCCGGGCGCGGGGATCCACCGCACCTCGGCGCCGCGCGCTTGCTGGGCCAGCCACGGATAGATGTTGGCCGGAAACTCGTTGTCTGGAATCAGGATGTTGTCGCCGGGCTCGAACGGGAAGCCATGGGCGATCACGTTGAGACCTTCGGTCGTGTTGTGGATCAGCGCGATCTCGTCGGGCTGCGCGCGCAAGAGCGTCGCCGCGAAGGTGCGGGCTTGCTCCATCTGCGCGTGCCGCTTGGCCTTGATCCCCTGCTTGCCCGCGCGCGCGCGCAGGTCGAGGTTTTCGGTGATGGCGTCGACCACCAGGGTCGAGATCGGCGCAAGCCCGGCGCTGTCGAGGTAGATCTGCTCCTCGACGATGGGCATGGTCGAGCGGTACTTGGCGACGAGTTCGTCGAAGCTTGTGGTTACGTCCATGTCCAGATATTCCAGGCGAACGCGCTCATTCGCAACGTGGCGCCGAGAACTGGCCCGAGACCGATACCGGCATCGTGCCCTGTTGGATCCCGGTCGCCATGAACGGCGGTGAGCGCTACCACTCGCCGTCGTCGATGATCCGCGCGCCTTGCTTCCACAGCTGCTTCACGTGCTTCACCTGCACGGGCCGATCGTCCTGGAGCGGCTTGGTGCTCTTGGTGGCATCGATCTGCTTCACCGATTTCACGCCGGCGAGCTTCGCGGTCGGTGCGATCGTCTTGTGCGCCTCGTCGTAGAGCCCGAACCACGGCAGGCCGGCCTCGGAGTAGGTGCGTGCGCTGACCGGCGTGGGCGGCGGTGCTTCCCCGGTGATGTCGCGCCACATATCGCTGTTGACGATATGCACGAACACGCGGGTATGCGCCGCGAGGTCCCACGTGTCGAGGCCGTACGGATCGGGGTAGATCTTCTGCTCCATCGTGCCGCCGGCGGCGAGGCCCATCGCGCCGCTGGCCGCGCAATCGAAATCCATGCTGCAGACCGCCTCCGTGCATTCGTCATAGTCGCGGACCGGGATGCGGCCCGGCTTCGGCGCGTACGACTGCAGCTGCAGGCCGCCGAACCGCTCCTCGCCGGTGAGCTGGCCCTCGACCGTGTAGCCCATGCCGAGCGGCATCGCGACGAACTGGCGGATCGTGCCAGTGCCGGTCGCGATCCCGTCGAGCCACGGCTGCTCGCCGACGACGACGTAGTCCTGCGGGTAGCCGCGCAGGCCCTCCACCCAGCGCTCGCCGCTGATCGCGCATACCTTGCCGATCCCGACCTTGAGCGCGTGCGGCGAGCCCTCGAACGCGAGCCACATCGCCTCGCGCTGGTACATCGGCAAGATCACGCCGCCGCGGCGCGCCCACTCGGCCGGGACGCGGTGCGCGTAGTCGCGAACCGACCGGAGCGGGAACTCGCCGAGGCTCGGCGGCAAGGGGTAGGTGCGGCCGTCGTCGGGGATGCGCAGCGTGCGCTGGAACCGGACGGTGATGGCGCCGGCGCCGTTGGGGTCGCGGAACTGGAGGGCGTTGTTCACGATCGCTACGTTCATGGCTCTCTGGACGAGGGCCGGCCGGCGCTGTCACCCGGCCCGCGAATCTATCGTCGAACCCATTGAGATCGCTGAACAACCGAGGATTCACGATGATGTGCGTGACAATCGGCCCGTTCGTTCGTCTGATCCACTCCCGATGGACGCGAACCAGCTGACGGCGCTGCTCGCCCACGGCGATCGCCGCACGGCCGCCGCGTTGCTGGTGCGCCATTTCGCGCCCGCGGTGTTCTCACTGTGCCGCGCGATGGTGCGCGACGCCCAGCTCGCCGAGGACCTCAGCCAGGACGCGTTCGCGCGCGCGTTCGGCGCACTCGGCGGCTTCCGCGCGGAGGCTTCGCCGCGCACGTGGCTGCTCAAGATCGCGCGCAATCGCTGCCTCGATCACCTCGCGCGGGCGTCGCGCGCACCGTGGGGCCGCGAGCCGGATCCCGAGCCCGATGACCACCCCGGCGACCACGTGCCGCCTGCCGAGCTGCTCGCCCGCCGCGAGGATGCCGAGCGCGCGATGGCGGTGCTCGGCGAGACCGAGCGTGCGCTCGTCGTGCTGCATTTCGGCCACGGCGTCGGCTACCCCGAGCTGGCCGACTCGTTCGGCATCGCCCAGGGTACCGTGCGCATGCGGGTGTCGCGCGCGCTGGCTCGGATGCGCGACGCGCTGGGCAACGACGACGATCGCCCGACCGGCCGCCACGCGGTGGTCGACGCCGATGCCGCTGCAAGCGGCGCGTTCTCGTACGATGCTAGCGAGATCACGGAGGCGTCCTTCGACTTCGATCAGGCAACGCAGGCAACCGACGCCGAGCTCACCCTCGACGAGGACTTCGAGGAAGAGCTGGCTCCGAGCACGCTCGGCGACGTCAGCGAGTCCTTGCTCGGCGCCCCCCGCGAGCCCACGTTCGAAACCCTGCGCGACGACGTGTCGTCCGCCCTGTGGTCGCAGCTCGAGGCGCTGGCAGCGCGGATCCCTCTCTGACTGGCTCATCGACGAACCGGGACCGGCGCCGCGCGGCCTAGCGCCAACCGAAGGCGCGCTCGTAGCTACCGAGCACTTCGACCCCGCCGCGCTCGTCCTTGGTCGCGAGCGACAGCCGGCCGTCTTGCGAGGCGATGATCGCGGCGGCCTCGCGTTCCTGCCGCATGCAGAAGATCACGCCGGCGGGGTGGCGGGTCCCCTTGAACGTGGACAGGTCGTCGACGTGGACGTCGCCGGAGTACGGGTTCGCGTGCGCGAACGCCATCTGCGGGGTGTCGCCATCGATCACCTGCACGCCGAAGCCACGCAGCCGGAGCTCGGTATCGAGCAGCAACGCGTTGTCGATCGCGGTGAGGCGCGCGACGAGATCGATCGCCTCCGCGAACGCGATCTGCGCTTCATCGCGCACGGCGACGCGCCCATCGACGCCGCGCGGGCGCGAGCCGGTCAGCCGCGCGAGCCGATCCTCGAGCGCGACGTCGCGAACGACCTCGGCATACCGGTTCACGAGCACGTTCGCACCGTCGCCCACCGCGTAGTGCACCCGAACGCCGCGCGGTGTCGCCACGTCCGCGGGGATCACCAGGATCATCCCGCCGTGACCGTGGACGAGCGCCCGCGCGGCGATGCGCGTCACGGCAAGCGCACGTAGATCGACGCCCGTACTCGGTTCCGCGCCGGCGCTCCAGTCCGGGAACACGCGGGTCAGCCGCTCTGCGGGCGACCTCACGGCATGCGTCCCACCGAGCAAGAAGATCTCTCCGCGTGCGTAGAGCGCGCGCGGAACGCCGGCGTAGTCGACGCGCAAGACGCCCGACGCGAGCGCACGGATCGTCAGCGGCTGATGGGCGGTCGCGTTGCGTTCCAGCAGCGCCCACGCGACGAGCTCTGCACCGTCATGGCGCACGGCGATCGAGGTTGCATCGAGCCACGTCGCCGGCGCCAGCTTCGTGAGGTTCTTCGGCGTCGCGCGCACCGGCGGCATGATCGCGACCACCGCCGCACAGTCATGCGCGCCCGGCTGCCACGCGATATTGAACTCGACACGCCGGGCCTCCTCCTCGTGCAGGCTCGCAAAGAACGCCGCCTCGACGAGCGCCGCCAGCTCCGCATCGCTCGGCAACGGCGACGCGGTCTCGGCGACCTTGGCGAGGTGGTTCGCCAGCTCCTCGGCGAACTGTTCCGGCGATCGCAGTCGTTCTTCGTTCACATCGCCGGACGCTAGCACGCGACGAAGAAGTCGATGCGCCCGCCGAGCGTGATAGGCTCACGCGCGCCATCCACGCCCACCTTCACGCCGGAGCACGTCATGATCAAAGTGACAATCTTGTACCCGAACGCGCCTGATGCCAAATTCGACATGAAATACTACGTGACTCACCATATGCCCATGGTGCGCGACAAGTGCGCACCTGCGTGCCGCAGCATCGCGGCCGAGGGTGGCGTGGCAGGCGGCGACCCGGGCTCCCAGGCGCCGTACATCGCCGTCGGGCACCTGACGTTCGATTCGGTCGAGGCCTTTCAGAAGGCGTTCGGTCCGAACGCGACAGAGATCCTCGCCGACATTCCAAACTACACCAACACCAAGCCGATCATTCAGATCAGCGAGATCACCCTCTAAGGCCCGGAACGCCTTCGGCCGGCTCAGCGCGCTCATCGACGAGGAACGCCGCCAGCTCGGAGTCGATGAACTTGGCCATGAAGGTCGCAAATTCGCCGGATCGCCCCTGCTTCAGCGCGATACGCAGTGGCGAATCACGAACGACGAACCGCTATCCTCGGTTCCCTGACTGATCTCGCCGGTCGGGGAGGTGGTCGCCGGCTCATCACGCACGATATCGAGTGTGCCCTCTGCAGTCACGGTCTGGCCGACCGATGAGTCTGGGAACCGGAAGTCCATGCACCGGACAGACAGATCGCCGACGTTGACGGTATCTCCGAGCTTTTCACGCTGCACCGTGCCACGGATCTGCACAACGTTGCCCACCTGAGCACGTGCTTGGTCGTTCGTGGCGATCACCGAGACCTGTTTTGTCGTGTTGTTCATTGCCGCATTTCCTCCACAGGACCCACCGAGCAGGAGACCCAGCACCCCGAGATAGAGCCAGATCGACCGCATCATGACACTGTCCTCCGAAGTCCTCGGTGTCGCTCAGTGTGGCCCAGCGTGGGCGATCGCAGCGAGGCCCGGATTGTAGTGGTTGGCGAGCGCGGCACCGAACACGATACGATCGAAATCGATATATCCCTTCACGAACTTCTCTCTCGTGCTCTGCAAGACCTTCATTGGATCGGCGGCTGCGCGCACTGGATCCTTGTACTGCATATGGTTCGCGTGCCAGAAGCAATTACTCGCTTCGTCCCAAAAGCCATAGTCGAAGTTGACATAGCTGGCCTTGACATCGGCGCCCGTCACGGCATCCTTCTTGATACGTGACTGTGCGCGATACTTGTAATTCGACATGTCCATCTCACCCGTCTTTGAATCGGGCAAGAACGCTTTGTCGTCGGGCTTGAGACGGTCGTCGTAGTTGGCCGACTGATTGGACCAGAACAGCTGCGCGAACACCACGTACCGCGCGGAGCCAACCGTCGAACCAGGCTGCTTGGCGGCTTCGTCGAGCAGCTTGTTGTGGTCGACCATATACTTGTGCGCCAGCTCGAACGTCGCGTAGGTCTTCTCCGCGGTGTCCAGTGGATTGCCACCGCCGTTGAGGTTCGCCGCGGTGATCCCGATGCAGCCGCGGTTGATGGTCTTCCTCTCCTCGGGCGTCATCTTTCGCCCTTGCTCCTTCTCCCACATCGCGATGTATTGCTCGGGGGAGAACCTGCGTTGCGTTCCCTTGTCTTCGCCAAACGCGGGTTTCGGCTCGTCCGCCGGCGGTGTCTGGTTGAGCGGCGTGCCGACAAACTGCACGGCGTGTTGCACGGCTTGCGCGGGTCCGCCGCCGCCCGATGAGCCGGCCATCGTTGACAGTAGCGACTCCGCCGAGCCACCGGCGACCACGACATCGGCGACCGCGTCGGCGTGACGCTCGTATGCATCGCCCCGTTCGCCGACGCCATCCTTCAGTTGAACGCCCGAACGCTGTTGCACCACATGCGCCGCTTCGTGCGCCGCGGTGTGCAGATCAGGCCTGCGGCCAAACACGGCATCGATGCCGCGCGCGTAGGCCTGCGATCCCATTTTGGCATTCGCTGCGGTGGCCGCACCGTCGGTGTGCGAGCGGATCCCGCTCACGTCGTGCCGGCCGAAAGACGCTTGGATCTTGTCGGCGAACGGCAGCTGGCCCGCGGGACCAGCCGTACCTGCCTCCGCCGTTGCGTGTACCTCCGCGGAGACGTTGTCGCCCTTGCGCTGTACGTCGGCCTCTGGGAAGGCCGCCTGTTCCACAAGCGTCCGCTTCCCCGGAACCGGCTGGGCGACCTCGGTCGCAACATACCGAGCCTGCGTCAGGGGTTCCTTGCCTACGAATCCGCCCATCGAGCCACCTTGGTTCACGGATACCATGGCAACCGTGTTCCCGCCTCCCTTGGCGGCCCGTTTATTCGCAACGCGTACTTCATGTCGCTAAGGCTCGCCTCAAGCTTTGTACTCCCGGGGCGCACAAAGGCAGCTCCGGCCCTAAGCCTTGGACACTCCGGACATCTCCTTTTCGGGGCTGACTTCTCCCCGAGGCTCGCACCCGCCAGATGACGCTGCTGTAAGTCGCTGCGCCGATCGGGAGTAGCGGCTGGGCGGCGTAGCTGTCCTCGAATTCGTGCAGCATCAGGCGTGAACGAAGGCGGATGATGAGTGAAGGCACGGCAGCCACGCCTCCAACGTGTGCCACCCGAACCCGGGAAACCACACGCGCTTCGTCCTCGTCGTGAAGCAGCGACGCTCGCGGGTTTCTTGCAAGCCGATCGATTCCGATGCGCTATCTCACAACACCCAGCGAACACGTCACGTCGAGGGCCCTCGTCGTCTCGTCATACTCGATCCTGAAGGCTCGCGGCTTCAACGCGTCCTTGCACTCATGCGAATCCGTCACAGCGACCGCGAATGCTGATGTCGGGCGCGATGCGCCGAGCAAACGGTCGAGCGCTGCAAGGCTGTTGCCACTCTGAACATTGTCGTCGACAAGTACGAACACATCGGAACGTGGAATCGGAGTCGAGGTTCGTACAAACCCAGCAAGGATTTGTTCGGCCGTACGTCTCGAACCCTTGGTCTTCGCGATCACCGGTTCCCGTTGTACTGCGAGAACAGCGACCGTCCCGAGCCCGACACCCGCAAGAGCCCGACACAACCGTAGCGTGCGGAACCGCGCAGTTTCCACGGTCGTTTCAGTGACTTCTGATGATGGAACCGGGACGAGCGTGATCGAGCGAGGATCCTCGGCGCCAAAGAAGCTCGTGAGCCTCGCAATACGCCGGCCGAGCATTGCAGTGATGTACTCGATCGCATTCGTACGATCGACGGCGACCGGCCGCGGCGATGGATGCAGCGGGTGGGCCACGAGCTGCTTCGGATTCGGAGGATCACGATTATCCTTCACGGCGTACACTAGGCCCCGCATCTGGGATGCGTTCGGCGTCGCCTTGGCCGCGTTGGCCCCGGCCGCATAGTAGGTCCCCAACGCTACCCCGCGAATCAGCCTCATGTCCCGAGCGCGTAGTCGATCACGTCAGAGGCCGTGCGCAGGACCCGACCGAGGGGTTTGTCTTCACCGATGAAGCGCTTCGGCCAGGTCCGCTTCGGATCTTCGAGCATGCCGGCAGCGATGAACACGGGATGACCGATCTGCACGCTCTCCGCCGCCTGGTGAAGCGACCCGCTCGTGTCGCTCGCCTCGATGATGACCGTTGCGAGCGCTAGCCGCGCCATGATCCGATTGCGTTCCGGAAAGTTCGACGGCACGAACTTGTCACCCCAGGTGAACGGCGAGAGCAGCAAGTGCTCGCGGTAGATCCGGCGCTGAAGCTGGCCGTGCTTCGTGGGATAAACTTTATCGAGGGGCGTTCCGATGACCGCGATCGTGCTGCCGCTATGCTCGATCGCAGCGGTGTGCGCCGCGTGGTCGATCCCTTCCGCGAGCCCAGAAACGACAACCACGCCTGCACGCGCGCAATCTCGGGCGAGTTGCGCTGCGCGGCGGCGACCTTCGTGGGTAGCCTTCCGCGCGCCGACGATCGCGATGCGTGGGCGCTCGAGCAACGTGAAATCACCGACCCCATGGATCTGCGGGAACTTGAGCAACAGGCCGTTCGTGATTCCGACGCGCTCGGACGCTACCGTGACCACGTCACCCCTGGCCGGGGGAATGTATTCCTCGTCGTGCGATGCGGTCATCACCAGGGCTCGCGAAGCGTAACCAAGCCCTCTGACATGTGCACGAGCCGGATCTCCTTGCAAGATCAACGAGCAACCGGATACCCGCAAGAACACGGAGCCTTGGCCGATGTACCCGGCTTCGGTATCATCAAGACTGGCTGCATACCCGCGGCCGCCCGGGTCAACAGCCCGGCCTTGGCGGGGCCACATTGCGCCGTGAGGCTACGCGCCGCTTCGGCCTCGCCGCGAAGCCGCGGCGCCCCCGGTCCCTCGCGAACCGCTCGAACCACGGGGCGCGCGCGATCGCTCCGCCGGGGTCAGCGCGCGCTCCTCGAGGTCTCCCAGGATGTCTTCGATCTGGCCGAGCGCCGAACGAAGATCATCGGCGATCTCCTGGGCCAGGATGTGCGGATCGGGCAGGCTGGCCGAGTCCTCCAGCGACTCGTCGCGCAGCCAGAACAGATCGAGGCTGCACTTGTCGCGAGCGGCGATTTCCTCGAAGGTGAACGAGCGCCAGCGGCCTTCGGGGTTCTTCTTCTCCGACCACGTCGGCTTGCGGCCATAGAGATCGCCGGGCCGGTAGCACTCGACGAAATCGTCGAGGTTGGCACGCGTCATCGTCTTGGTCTTCAATGTGTAGTGACAGTTGGTACGGTGGTCGTAGACCCACACCTTCTTGGTCCACGGCTTGTCGCTGCCGGGCCTGCGCTCGAAGAACAGCACGTTCGCCTTGACGCCCTGCGCGTAGAATATGCCGGTCGGTAGCCGGAGCAGCGTGTGGACATCGCATTCGTGCAGTAGCTTGCGCCTCACAGTCTCGCCGGCACCGCCTTCGAACAGGACGTTGTCAGGGACGACCACGGCCGCGCGCCCGTGGACCTTGAGCAGCGACTTTACGTGCTGGACGAAGTTGAGCTGCTTGTTCGACGTGGTGACCCAAAAGTCCGGCCGGTTGTAGACCAGCGTCTCCTTGTCGGTCTCGCCCTCTTCATTGACCACCGTGACCGACGACTTCTTGCCGAACGGTGGATTGGTCAGCACGACCTCGGCGTGATCGTCGGGCTCGTTGCGCAGCGCGTCCTCGGTCTTGATCGGCGGCTCGCGATCGTTGTCGTCGGGGCCAATGCCGCGCAGGAACAGATTCATCGCGCACAGCCGGGCCACGCCATCCACCAACTCGATGCCGCGCAGCGCGTCGTAGCGCAGGTGGTTCTTCTGATCGCGGTCGAGCTTGCCTGACTTCGCGATGTAGTCGTACGCGGCCAGGAGGAAGCCGCCGGTGCCACACGCCGGATCGTAGATGACCTCGCCAGGCCGCGGCCGCACACAGTCCACCATCGCCTGGATCACCGAGCGCGGGGTGAAGTACTGCCCTGCCCCGCCCTTGACGTCCTGCGCATTCTTCTCGAGTAGGCCCTCGTAAGCATCGCCCTTGACGTCGGCCGACATCACCAGCCAGTCCTCGTTGCCGATCAGATCGACGATGAGGCGACGCAGCTTGGCCGGATCCTGGATCTTGTTCTGCGACTTGCGGAAGATGAGCCCCAGCATCCCGCCCTGCTTGCCGAGCGTCTCCAGCGTCTTGCGGTAATGACTCTCCAGCCGGTCGCCTTCCATCTGCGGATTGGCGAGGTCCGCCCAGCGATAGCCCTTCGGGATCGGCTGCTCCTTGCCGATCATCGTCGCGCGCTCGTCGGCCATCTTCAGGAAGAGCAAGAAGGTGAGCTGCTCCAGATAGTCCTGGTAGCTGAGGCCATCGTCGCGGAGGACGTTGCAGTAGCTCCAGAGCTTCTGGACGATTCTTCCGGCGTTGTCGTTCATGCTCGCTTCTTCTTGCCGGCGTCACGCTTCGAACGGGTCGGCTTTGCGGGCTTGTAGGCCGCTCGCTCGGCCTTGATGTGTTCGAGGAGAACGGATGCCGGCTCGTCGTTCGGATCCTGATTAGCTAGTTTACCTTCGAAGGCCCACTTGAGTATCGACTGGCGAAAGCGACCAGACCGTGTCAAATTGGCCGCAATAGCAGCGTCAGCCGAATCGACGATTGAGAAGATATCGTCGACCGCGTCAGCTATTCGAAGTGCTTCGGCCTCAGGAGGCAACGGAATCCGGAAACTCCGGATGTCACCAACGTTCAAATGTGGAGACGCGCTTCCGCTGGTTAGTTCATGGACCCGTTTCAAGATCAACGGACTATTTAGCAGATGCATCAGATAGCGGGCGCATGCTGGGCGGGCTGCGCGCATCAACATCATTCGCTGGCCGAGACAGAGCTCCACCCCCCGAGGCACCTGGCACGCGATGCCAAGGATCCCACCCTCCCTGCTGTAGAGGACGTCTCCCGGCTGTGGCTGCAGCCTCTGAATGCGCTCTTCGTAGATTGCTTGTGACACAAAACGCGCACCTGTCAGATCAAGATGCCCAGGCAGAAACTCGGTCGTGCGAACACAGATATGACCGGCATCTGCCCACTGCGGTGTCGAGTGAGGGCAATCCACAATGTGAGAGCAGACCTGATCCACCGTCACCCAACACCAGCCTTCGGGCAGATCGGGGAGGTTGGTGGTGTCGGGAGATATGGGCGCTTGGAACTTGCTCTTCTTGCCGGACTCGGACCAACGACGGCGTCGTTCGGCAAGGATGCGTTCAAGAAGAACAGAGGCGGGCTCGTAGTCGCGACCCTCTTGCTTGGCTAGCGCAGCCTGGGTGGGCACGAGCCGGCCCTCGACCGCGCACTTGAGAACCGATACCCGGTAGCGCTTGAGGTTACGCTCCACCCGCTCCAGCGTCGCCACCGCGTCATCGAGCCGAGTGAAGTACGACTCGATCGCCTCAACGACACGCTGCTGTTCTCGTCGCGGTGCAAGGGCGACAGGCATCGCGATCAGTTGCGATGTATTGATGCCATCGCGCGTCACTCCGTGATTCACGGAACGTACGTGGTCCGTCACAACTTGCGCACCCCGAACGAAGTAGATGAAGAAGTACGGCTCGATGACTGACTTCTCAAGGCGAAGTCGCATCAAATGGTAGTTAAAGAGCGCGCCCTCGTACTCAGGCCCGATAAGCCCGGCACGTCCGACCGTCGCCATCCGCGAAAACATGACGTCGCCATGGCGAAGTCGATAGCGCTCCATCTCCGCAGCTTTGTCTGCGCCAATAAAAACGGCCTTCGCCCGATCGATGCCGCGTGACTGCAGGCACCCGATCGTGAGCACCGGTACGGCATCAGCTACATCTGCAATGAAATCATCGCTACGAAGGTTAGAGCCAAACGGCCCCGTTAGAACCGTTTGCTCCCCAAGAACGCCGAGATCGGCTACTCGCACCCAGGACCAGCCCGAAGGCAATAAGCCAAGCACGACCTCCGATTCGAGATTTTCGCTCATGCAGCCACCGCCTCATTGATCTGCTGCAGCAGCTTCGGCAATTCCTTGCCGAACACCTGCATCGCCTTGCCGAGGCCACCCTCCTGGATGAACGGCACATTGTCGAAGTCGTCGATCTCGATCTCCCAGCTCGCGGCGACGTGGTCGCGGATCATGTGCAGCCACGCAGCTTGCTCCGGCGAGAACGTGCGGCCCGAGTTGGCCTGCTGGGCCATCCAGTTCTCGAAGCGCTCCTTGACCCGCTCGGCGTGCGGGATCAACTCGCCATCCTGATGCAGCGCGAAGCGAACCAGCGAAACGATGTCGGTGAGCAGGCGCTTGCCGGAGGCGCCTCGCACCTTGTCCTTGTCGAGTAGCTCGTAGGCGTGCCAGAGCTTGTCGGGCGTCCATGACCGCGGTGGCGCGGTGATCGCCTTGGCCAGCGCCTTGATGTCGCCGTAGTGGAGGCGGTCGCGGTGCGGCACCGAGAAGAAGAACTGCAGCGCGGTGATCTCGTCCTTGTGCTCCTGCAAGAACGTCTCGAACGAGACGACCAGGCTGCGTGCCTTGTCGCGAGCCTCGGCCGAGAGGCCGGTCTTGTCGGCGATGAGCTCGTCCTCGGAGACCTCGTCGATGATCTGCTCGAGCTGCCGCTTGAGGTCCTGCACCAACTGGCGCAACGCGGGCTTGGTGGCGAGCGGCTCGACGGCCGCCTTCATCAGCGTCTCGGCTGCCTGCTTCACCTGGGCGTCGGTCGGGACCTGCTCGGTCGGCACCTGATAGGCCCGGCGGGCGGCGCTGACCTGGCGGTCCGGATCGAGCGCCGCGATGATCTCATGGCTGATGCCCTTGAGCGTCGTCCCGCCGACCGCGGCCACTTGCTGGATGTCGTCGGGGCCGCACTGCTTGTCGAGCCGGGCGAGCCGGCTGGCGAGCGACGACAGCGCGTTGGGGTCGGTGCCGCCCATGGCGACGTGCTCGAGCAGCGTTCGCAGGGCGATGTGTTTCTGGCGCTCCAGGGGCTGCGTGTCGGCCAGGTCGGACTCGGTGACACCGACGCAGTCGACGATCAAGAAGTGGGTCTTGGCCGTGGCGTCGGGCGTGACCGACCGAAGCTCGGTCGAATCAATGATGCGAACGCCGCGCCCCTTCATCTGCTCGAACAACACGCGGCTCTTCACAGAGCGCATGAACATCACGATCTCGATCGGCCGGATGTCGGTGCCGGTGGCGATCAGATCGACGGTGACCACGACGCGCGGATGGTAGCCGGTGCGGAAGTCCTGGATCAGCTCCTTGGGCTTCTTCCCGCTCGTCTTGTAGGTGATCTTGGTGCAGAAGTCGTTTCCGCGCCCGAACTCCTCGCGGAAGATCTCGACGATGTCTTCGGCGTGCGAGTCGTCCTTGGCGAAGATCAGTGTCTTGGGCACCTCCTTGCGATCGCCGAAGGTCTCCTTGAGCACTTTGTCGCGGAACGTGCGGGCGATCAGCCGGATCTGGTCCTTGGCGACCACGTTGCGGTCGAGGTCGCCGGCCGCGTAGTTCACCACGTCGTCGGGCGTTTCCCAGCGCACGTTGCGGGTTCGGCGATCGCGCAGGCCGATCATCGTGCCGTCTTCGGTGTCGATCGTGGAGCCACCCTCGGTGATCTTGGTGCGGATCTTGTAGATCTCGAAGTCGACATTGACGCCGTCGGCAACGGCTTCCTCGTGGCCGTATTCCATGACCAGGTTCCGGTTGAAGAACCCGAAGGTGTGCTTCGCGGGCGTCGCGGTCAAGCCGATGAGGTAGGCATCGAAGTACTCGAGCACCTGCCGCCACAGCGAGTAGATGCTGCGGTGGCACTCGTCCACGAAGATGATGTCGAAGTACTCGGGCGGAATGGCCGGGTTGAACCCGACCGGGATCGGCTCCTTGGCGACCGCGCCGGGCCCTTCAAACAGCGAGCCTTCCTCCTGGGCCTCGTCGAACTCGGCGTCGCCCTTGAGCATCGAGAACAGGCGCTGGATGGTGGTGATGACCACGCGCGACGAGGCGCCGATGGTGTTCGAGGTGAGCCGCTGCACGTTGTACAGCTCGGTGAACTTGCGATGATCATCGGGCGTCTCGAAGTTCTGGAACTCCTTCTCCGCTTGCTCGCCGAGGTTGCTGCGGTCGACGAGGAACAGCACCCGGCGGGCGCCGCCGAACTTGATCAGCCGATAGATCTCGGCGACCGAGGTCATCGTCTTGCCGGAGCCGGTCGCCATCTGCATCAGCGCGCGCGGCTTATCCTGACGGAGCGACAGCTCCAGATTTGTGATCGCCTGGATCTGGTTGGGATACAGCTGACCAGGCTCGAGCTCCGGCATCGCGCGCAGCCGCGCACGCAGCGTCGAAGGCTTGGTGTCATCGGCCGCGGTATACGCGCCGTTGCCCTTCACCCAGGCGTCGAGCGTCGACGCGGCGAGCCAGTCGGCCAAGGTCTCGGGCCGATGGACATGAAAGATGGGCCGGCTGCGTGGCGCAGGATCGAGCAAGTTGACGAACTTCGTGATCGTACCGGTACTCACGTACAGGAACGGCAGTGGCTCGATCGGCGGGTTGAGCCCACCGGGAAGCCCGGATGAGTACTTGGCGAGCTGAGGCTCGACGCCAGAGAGTGGAGTGCTGGCCTGCTTGGCCTCGAGCACGCCAACCGCCTTGCCGTTCACGAACAGAAGGTAGTCGGCGAAGCCGTGCCCATGCTTGAGCTTGAACTCGCGCACGGCAACGCCTTGGGCCGCCGCCAGGTTCATCTCGTCGCGGTCTTGCACGACCCAGCCGGCAGCCTCGAGCGCAGCGTCGATCTCGATGCGGGCCTCGGCTTCGGGGCCGCCCCCTGGCGACGGCGGAGTCATCCGGGTGCGCCTCGCGCCCAGGCCCTGCCACCTGCAACCGATCCGGAGCCGCCGCGGATC